>PVBE011329971.1_pt1 | contig 89274 bp, 95 predicted proteins | sample 1631181 | NCBI WGS metagenome assembly PVBE01 (sample SAMN08397723, study PRJNA350692) | Marine metagenome, whole genome shotgun sequencing project. | isolation source: water | place: Pacific Ocean | collected 2012-04 | reverse complement strand
CATCATCGAAAGGAGAGAGAAGATCAAAAAACGGACCGTTCAAAAACGCCGCTTGAACCATCAACGACAAGCGGCTTAACATCAAACCAAGATGAGCCAGATCCTCCGGTAAAAAAACAGGCTCAACAGTCCCGAATGTTTTGATGACGGACACGCGGCGGTCCTGTCGGCGCTGGTTCAGGAGGTGCGTGTCCGGCCCTAAAGGAGACCCGCCGCGGTTACGTGCTTGGCGACGCTGGCCACGAACCAGTCAAGCCCGGGCCAGCGGAAGGCGACATGGCCGATGGCGTTGACGTTCTTGGCGAAACCGCAGAGATAGCGGTATTCCTTGGACGCCAGGAGAAGCGGGAAGAATTCCCTTTCGCGTGCTTCCAGACGGCGCACCGAATCGTAGCCCTCGAGAAACGCGTTAATAAATTTCTCGCCGAGTTCGCTTTTTTCTGCCGACCACACGAAGCTCATCAGTTCCTGCGCGAAGGTTCCGGTGCCGCAATTGTCGAAGTCGAGCAGCCTGACCTCACCCCGCTGGTCCACGAACGCATTGAAGGCGTGAAAGTCGCCGTGGGTCGGGCCGTGGGGGAGCGAATCGCCGAGCGACTCGAGGCCGCCGGCAATGGCGTCGCGCGCACGGGCAAAGAAGGCGAGGTCTTCGGCCCGACCATGGCATAGGGAAACCACGTACTCGAAGTCGCGCCGGATTCCTTCAATGTAATCGACGTTCCGCGCAACGCTCGGGACGAATTCCGGCCCGGCAAGATGAGTCCGCGCCAGAATTCGTCCCGCGCGCAGCGCCGATTCGGGATTGCGAGCCGTGGCAATCGGCCCGCCCTCAACCCAATCGAACAGGGCGACAGACCGCGGCCCTTCGGGTCCCTCGACCTCGAAAAACCGGTCCCCGTCCGGCAGCGGGCGGTTGCGCACGACCGGCAAATCGCAGCCGGCGAGAAACGCCAGGTATTCAAGTTCGTAACGGACGTTGTCGATACTGCGGAACCCGTGGCGCCATGCCCGCGCGGCGTAGCGATTACCGGCGTGACGTACGAGATAGACATCGTTCATGCCGCGCGTCAGCAATTCGCAATGAAAGGGTCCGTCGAGCCCGTAGCGGTCGCGGATATACCCACCGAGGGCATCGGCATCGAGCACAGAATGAACGATGGGAAGCACTGGACCCGTCATAAGCAATATCGCCCCCTACATGAGATACAACACACCGCACCGGCGCCGCGGTTCGGCCGGATCAGCGTGGCGGCAACTATATCCGGCGGACCACGCGGTTGCGACAGCAAGATCGCGGGCCCCGCCGCTTGCGGCCGGCCGGTGAGACGCGGTCACAGATCATCGATCAGTTCGGGGATGATCTGGCGCAGCACCGGGGTCGCCTCGTCCCGAGACATCCCCGCAGTGAGGCGAGGATCGTACAGGGCGCGCATCAGTATCTCGTCGTTTACGGTCCAGGCCCGCGCGCGCTGCTGGAGGCTCTGGTGGGTCGCCAGTACCGTCGGAAGATAGCTGACGAACGGGTGGTTGATAAAACCGATGCCATGCATCAGCTCGTGATCGATGCAGCGGCCGATTCGCTCCTCGACGGTCTGGGGCTCGGCGATCGCAGGCCGGGTTCCGATTCTCACCACCATACCGACGACGGCATGGTCCTCGATCTGATAGGTGACAGAGCACAGGAATCTCTTGGTAAAATTGACGTAGATCGCATCCTCCAGAAGAACGAGAAATCGGGATCGTCTCCCTCTTTCGGGGCGATGAACACGAGCCCGGTAAGGTCCGAGCGGCGCGAAAGACGCACTTCGAGACGGGGCCGTACCGCATCGTATTGCGGACCCCGTTCGCCCGCGACAGTGATTGTCAGATCGGTCATTGCAAATTTGGTGACGACCGGGCGGCCGGCCCGGTAGGCGGCCTCGCCGAACAGCGCCAGGATTGAATCCGTGTCAGGCGTCGCGCTGGCGCACCCCGCCAGGGCAAGGCCCAGGACGACCGCGGCCCGCCACGCGCGAACAGCGGGGCCGAACACCTTACAGAAGACCCGCCTCGGTGACGTGGCGCCGCACCTGTTGGGCGAACCAGTCGAGGTCGGGGTCGAGAAACGGGGAATGGCCGACGTAATTCACGTTGGTAGCGAACCCGCACAGGAACCCCAATTCCTTGGCGGCATAGAAAAGGGGCAGCAGATTCGATTCCTCGGTGCTCAGGGGGCGTTCGGCGTTATACCCGTCGAGAAACGCATCGTTGATGGATTTGTCCACGCCGACATAATCGTTGGCCCAGGTGAAGCTCATCAATTCCTGGGCGTAGTGGTCTTCACCGCAGAGGTCGAAATCGAGAAAGCGCACCGCGCCGTCATCGGAGACGAAGGCGTTGTACAAATGAAAATCCCCGTGGCCGGGCCCAAAGGGCGCAATCTGTTTGTCGAGACCGGCCAGCGCGTCGGCAATTGCTGCGGCGGCCCGGGGGTAATAGTCCAGATCTTCGGGGCGGTGTGCCGCCATTTTTAGAACCGCGGGAAGTTCGCGCAATAGGGCGCCCGGATGATCGACGTAGCGGCGTTTCGAGGGCGCAAAATCCGCCGCCGCCTTGTGGATTTTCGCAAACAGAACGCCGATTCGGCGTGCCGTCCGGGTGTCGGGGTTATCGCCGAACGGCGTCCCGTCGGCCCAGCGGAAGAGGGCGAGAAAGCGCTGCCCTTCCGGCGCCTCCAGCGGGACAAACCGGACGCCGCCCTTCGCCGCCACCGGGTTCGCCACCGAAAGGCCGGCGGCGTCGAGGTGTTCGAGCATGCCGAGTTCGTAAGCGACATCGTCTTCGCTGTTCCGGTTGGCTCGCCACGCCCGCGCCGCGTACTGCGTCCCGCCGGCGCGCACCAGATAGACATCGTTCATGCCGCGCGTCAAAAGTTCGGCATAGGGCGCCGACGGCAGGTCCCAGTGCTGCCACAACACCGCCGCCACCGCGCGGGCATCCATAACCGAATGTGTAATGAGCAGAGGTTCGGACATAGGCGTTCTCTACTCAGTTGGCGCAGCGGCACGGGCGAGGCGGCGCTCGAGGCCGCCAACGATGAGGGCCAGTATGGCCGAGGCGCTGCCCATCGCCAAAAACAATAACGCCCCACCCGACCAGCCGCCGGTATACGACACCACGGCGGCAAAACCGGGTGCCCCCAGCAGGGTGCCGACGTTGGCGCCGTGTATCAGGATCCCGTTGACGGTTCCAACCTGCGACATCGACGGCGCGTGAAACAGCGCGCTCGCCAGGATCGCCGCCGGCACCAGCCCGCCGATCATCGAAAACAGGATCGCGGCGCTGAGATTGGCGGCCAGCGGCAGATCCGGCCAGTACGTGATTACGCCAAAGCCGCCCATCGACATCGCGCCCACCAGCAGCAGCAACCAGCGGTCGACGCCGCGCCCCATCAGCCACCCGGCGGCGAGGTTTCCGGGCACGTTGACGAAGGCGACCAAGGCCGTCAGCGACGCCGCTGCCGGGATAGAAATTTCATGCATATCGATCAGGTTTGTCGGCAGCCAAGTCATGAAGATCGAGAATTGCGCGCCAAACACGCCGAACACGAGTGACATCAGCCACGGGCCCGGGCGCGCCACAGTTTCGCGAAGATCGGCCCAGAATCGGCCTGGCGGAGGTACAACTGCCGGGCCAGCACGCCGGCCGCCGTTGCGCAAGCTGAACAGGACAAAGACCGCGACGGCGGCCGCGATCGCCATGTTGACCTGCCACAAACCGCGCCAGCCAACGGCCGCCATCAACACTGGCGCCAGCAGCAGCATGAACGTGAGGCCGATCGGCATGAAGGTGCCCCAAACCCCCATCACGAACGAATGACGATGCGGGGCCGTTGCCCGGAAAATCAGGGTCGGCGCAGATACGACGATCAGGACGAACCCGGCCCCTTCGACCACGCGCGACACCATAATCGGCGCGCCGGATTGGGCGAGACTGCCGCCGAGCGATCCCGCCGCCAGCAGCGCAAGCCCCATTACGAGCGTCGTGCGGTGGCCCATGCGGTCGGCCAGCACCCCGCCAGCCAGACCCAGCACCACCGCGGTACCGGTATAGAGTGAGGCAACCCAGCCCGCGCCGACCATGTCGAGCCCGAGATCGACGCGAATCGAAGGCAGCGCCGCCGGCACCTTGCCGATCTGAAAGGCCGCCACTACTCCAACCAGCAGCACCAAACCGACGGCGTACCAGCGGGTCGGCGATTGGTGTTCGGGTGTGGACAAGGGCGGGGACCAGTCGCTACTAAAGGGGAATTAGAAAGGTGGCGCCAGCATACGCACGGCTCCGGCACGGCGCCAGCGCCGCACACCGGTCGGCAGGCGTACCGGTCCCCATTCTTGCGGAGACCCCTATGGCATCTCGCCCCGTCCCCAGTCCCCAGGACGCCCTGCTGGTCATCGACGTTCAGCGCGATTTTTGCGGCGGCGGCAGCCTCGAAGTGCCGGAGGCAGAGGCCATCGTGCCGATCATCAATGGGCTGGCGAAGCACTTTCCTTGCGTCGTCTTCACCCAGGACTGGCACCCGGCGAACCACCTCTCGTTCGCCTCGCAGCACCCGGGCAAGGCACCCTTCGACACGGGAGCGCTGGCGACCGGCGAGCAGATCCTTTGGCCCGACCATTGCGTGCAGGGAACGCCGGGGGCAGAGTTTCATGCCGACCTCGACACCGCACCGGCGCAACTGGTGATCCGCAAAGGATTCCGGCGAGAAATCGATTCCTATTCGGCGTTCTACGAAAACGACCGCTCGACCGCAACCGGACTGACTGCCTATTTACGCGCGCGCGGCGTGATACGCGTTTTCCTGTGCGGGCTCGCGACCGACGTGTGCGTACGCCATTCCGCGCTCGATGCTTGTAACGCCCGGTTCGAGACCGTACAGATCGAGGATGCGTCGCGCGCCATCGACCAGGACGGGTCGCTGGCCGCCGCCTTGGAAGATATGCGCGCCGCCGGGGTCAAGCGCATGACGGCCGCCGGTCTCGGAACGTGAACCCACTCCCGTGCGCCGCAGCCGGAATTCCCGCCTGCGTCCCCGCCGCCAGCGCCGCGCCACACCCATTATGATAGCAGCTTATCGCGCCCTGCCACCTGCCTTACGCGGCATCGTCATGATGTTGGTAGCAACATTCTGTTTTACCGCAATGCACGCGCTGATCCGGCTCACCACAGCCGAAATTCACCCGTTTGTAGTGGCGTTCTACCGCAATCTGTTCGGACTTCTGGTGCTGGTACCGATCCTCGTGCGCGCAGGCCCCGGCGTTTTCCGGACGACGAAATTGCACCTCCACGGCGCCCGGGCGGCCCTGCAGATGAGCGCGATGCTGTCGTTCTTCTACGCCCTCAGCATCACGCCGCTGGCCGAGGTGGCGGCGCTTGCGTTCTCCTCACCGTTATTCGTGACCGTGATCGCAATTCTGATACTGGGCGAAGTGATCCGAATCCGGCGCATCGCCGCGCTGGCCGCCGGGATTGCGGGCACGCTGATTATCGTGCGGCCGGGGATCGGGTCGGTCGACCCGGGTGCGCTGGCGGTGCTGGGCTCGTCGGCGGCGGGGGATCGGCCCTCATCATCATCAAGGTGGCGTCGCGCACCGATTCGAGCCTGACGATTACCGCCTACATGGCGATACTGGTGACGCCGATGGCATTGATCCCGGCGCTGTTTTTCTGGAGCGTGCCGGATTTGGCGACGCTCGGCTGGTTCGCGCTGCTCGGCGCGTTCGGAACGGCGGGGCATTTCTGCATGGCGCAGGCCCTCAAGGAGGCGGACGCGACCACGGTGATGCCGTTCGACTTTACGCGTCTGATCTGGGCCTCGGTGCTGGGCGTATTGATCTTCGGCGAATACCCGGATCTGTGGACCTGGGTTGGCGGCTCGGTGATTTTCGCGTCCACCGTTTACATCGCCTACCGCGAGACGCAGGTGAAACGGGAACCGCCGCTAACGTCGGGACCGGTGGAGACATGAGCGCAGTAATATAAGGCGCGGGGACGCCGGTTCCGGTCTGGCATGACAGCTTTTGGCGCTTCGGATCGAGCCGACGCTCGGACTTTCAAGCGACGGGCTTGGCGTCTTGTGCGCTCGCTCAGCCCATCCCAAGCATTTCGCGCGCTTCGACGGGCGTCGATGCCTCGCGGCCCATGGCGCGGGCGAGTTGGGCGAAGGAGTGAATCACCTCGCCGTTGGTCGGCGTGCCGAGTTCCGAATAGGAGTAATCGCCAAGGCCAACGGCGACATGGCCGCCGTTCTCCAGCGACGCCGCCGCCGGGCCGATCAGGTTGCCGATCTTGCAGTTGACGGTCCATTCGATGCGCCGGTCGCGCGGCAGAAAGTCCATGTGCGTCATCAGGCCGCACACGGTTCCCGGATGGGCGCCGAATATGCCGCTGTCGGTCAGCGACAACAGAAGATACAGAGGCTCGTCCACGAGGCCCAATTCGAGAACGCCTCGAGTGTGCGGGCAAAGGGAATGTTCCACGTGACCAGGGCCGGTTTCACACCGAGTTCGCACATACGGCGGGCAAAAAACTGCAATGTACCGATGGTGTTGATATAGGCGAGGTTATCGCTGCCGTAGCGGCCGGCCGCCGCGTCGTAGCGATCGACGTCGGTGCTACCCATATCGATCGGCGCAAAGTCGGGCTTCAATACGGGATCGTCCTCCGCCGCCACAATATGAGCCAGCCGCGCCTCGTTGCCTTCGATCGTCACCTGCCCCGACGTCGGGTGAACAAGGATATCGCAGGTTCCGCGAATCTTGTGCAACGTCTCGCTGTAAACGGAGGCGTCGTGGCAGGGCGAGCCGTCCGCGTTGCGCACATGGTAGTGCACGATGGACGCACCGGCTTTGCGCACCTCGGCCGCCGCGGCGGCGATCTCGTCCGGCGTCACACGGCACGTTGGGGTTTTCGTCGCGCATCATGTATTCGTTGACGCGCGCCTCAATGATGACCTTCTTCTTCGCCATGAGCTGAACTCGTTCGTGGCCGGATTGCGGCGCTGGAAATCCAGTTTCGCCAGGCCCGGACCTTATCCGGTTTTGCCGCGGCTTTCAGGGGCGGGCTCGGCGGAAACGCGGGCCCCCTACCGCCCTCTTTTCTTGTCCTTCTCGCGCGCCTTGATGAAATTCGGTTTGCGTTTCTGGCGAAAAGCCTTGGCGCCTTCGCACGATTCGTGGCTTTGATAGTAGAGCGCCACCGACTGAACGCCCTGCCCGCCGAGGCCGCGGATATGTTCGGTATCGGCGTTGAAGGCGCGCTTGGCAATGGCAATGGCGGTGGGGGATTTTTTGAGGATTTCCGCACACCATTTCCGCACCTCGGCGTCGAGTTTGGATGCCGGAACGACCGCGTTGCAGAGCCCCATCTGAAGCGCCTCTTGTGCCGAATAGCGGCGGCAAAGCATCCAGATCTCCTTGGCGCGTTTTTCACCAACCATCCGCGACAATAGAAGAATCCCATAGCCCGGATCGACCGAGCCCATCGCCGGCCCCACCTGACCAAAGATCGCGTCGTCAGAGGCAATCGTGAGGTCGCAGATCGTCGCCAGCACGTTGCCGCCGCCGATGCACCAGCCGCGTACTTTGGCGATCACGGGCTTGGGCGCATCGCGCATGATGGCGTGAAGTTCCTCGGCAGGCAGGCCGATCAGGCCGCGCCCATCGTAATTGCCCTTGTGCACCCTTTGGTCGCCGCCGGTACAGAACGCGCGCGTGCCCGCCCCGGTAAGCACGATGACACCCACCCGGTCATCCCAGGCGGCGCGGTTGAAGGCGTCGATCAGTTCCTCGCAGGTCTGGGCGCGGAAGGCGTTGAGAACGCGGGGCCGGTTGATGGTGATGGTGGCAACGCCCTTGCGCGTCGAATATTTGATGTCTGTATAAGCCATGGTGTCCCTAATCGTTGCGCGCGGGCCAGTAGGGTCGGCTCAGTTCGCGCTTGAGAATCTTGCCGGCGGGATTACGCGGTAGCGAATCGCGATACTCAACCCGCGCCACGCGTTGGTGCTTGCCCAGGCGTTCATTGACCCATGTGGCCAGGTCCGAATTCTTGACCGCCGCCCCGCCCCGCGGCACCACCAGCGCAAGCGGCGTCTCGCCCCATTTGACATGAGGAATGGCGATCACCGCGACGTCGCCGACGTCCTCGTGTTCGCCCAGCACGCGCTCGATGTCGGCGGGAAAGACGTTGTAGCCGCCCGACACGATCATGTCTTTCTTGCGGTCGAGAAGCCAAAAATAGCCGTCCTCGTCGAAGCGGCCAACGTCGCCCGAGCGCAGGAACGTGCGCCCGGTTTCGGGGTCGCGCCAGATCGCGGCCTCGGTCTGTTCGGGCTGGTTGTGATAGCCGCGCATCAGCATCGGGCTGTGACCGATGATCTCGCCGGCCTCGCCCGGCGAGAGGGTGCGCCCCTCGTCCGACAGAATGCGCAAATCGTTACCCATGCCGGGGCGCCCGACTGACCCCATTTTTTCGGGCGGGTCTTCGGGTTTGCGCAGCGTGACAAAGCCCTCGGTGAGGCCATAGATCTCGAACAGGCCGCACGCGAAGGCGGTCTCGACTTCGCGCTTGAGGTTGATCGGCATGCTGGAACCAACGGTACAAATCATTTTCAGCGAGGACGTATCGGCGGCGGCGAAATCGGGCTCGTCGAGAATGGTGCGGAACTGGACCGGCACCATGAGCGTGTGCGAGACCCGTTCGGCGGCGACAATTTCGAGCCAGGCGCGCGCGTCATATTTCGGCATCAGCATGAAGGTGCCGCCGACCAGGAAGGTCATGATCATCAGCGACCAGCCGGTGTTGGAATAGAGCGCGGTGGTGCCGAGCGTGATGCAGCGCGAGTCGAAGCGCTGTTCCATCCCCAGCAGATAGGCGCTGGCGGTGCGGCAGGCGTGGGTGTGGACGATGCCCTTCGGCAAACCGGTGGTGCCGGAGGAGTAAATAATATTGCAGACGCTTTCGGCGTCGATAGCGGCGGCCGGAAAGAGATCCGCCGGATCGGCAGCGAGATCGCCGAATGCCGCCCAGTCCGGCAGGCAAGCACCGAGTGCGATCCAGTTGGCGGCCGGAATGTCGGACACCGCCGCGCGCAATTCGGCGCAGGGAACGGGATCGACGCCGCCCGCGATCACCACGCGTGCGCTTGAATCGCGGATCATGCGGATCAGGGCATCGGCGCGCAGCATCGTCGAAAGGGACGCAACCACGGCGCCTGCGCGCAAGGTCCCCCAATAGGCGACAATCGTGTCGAGAGAATTGGCGGCAAGGATCGCCACGCAATCGCCGGGCGCCACGCCGCGCGCGGCAAGACCCGCCGCCACGCCGTCCACCGCGGCGCTGAATTGCCCCCACGAAAGCTGCTCGCCACCGCACGCGACGGCGGGCTTATTCGGGTGCGCGCGCGCCCACAACGAGATGTACTCCGGCAATACGATATGCGGGACTCGAAATTCGGCCATGACCCCTCCCCGGGTTGGACGACGATAGACCGGATTGCCGCGCCCTGGAAGGCACGGCTTGCGCGCCCGGCGGCGCGCCGTCACACTGCGGGAAGATTTCGCTGAGAGGGACTGCCATGTCGCGCCAATTCCGCCACGCCATGCTTACCGAGGCGACCCACGACGTCGCCGCGCCGATGCTGCGCTATGTCCATGCCCGCGCCGAGGCGTTGGGCAAACGGGTGCATTTCTCGCAGCAGAATGCCGAGGCGACGGATTTGCCCGACGGGTTCTTCGACCTGATCCTGTCGCAGATCGTCATTCACGAGATCTCACGGCGGGCACTGCCGTGAATCCTGGCCGAATGCAAGCGCCTGCTCAGCCCGGGCGGGCTGGTGCTGCACGTCGACGGGCTCGACTGGAAAGAACTCGACCCCTACGATTCCGCCGTGCCCGACTGGGACACCTATTACAACAACGAACCCTTCATCGGCCCGATGCACGATCTGGACTTCGTGCCGCTTGCGATCGATGCTGGGTTCCGGCGCGAGAATGCGTTCGTGACCGAAACTCCGAGTGGACTATCCAATCCGGTCCGACGCACCGAACTCAAGGCAGGCGACTTCGGCAACGTCGGCCGGGTCATGGTGTTCGGCGCCACCAATTGAATAGGTTCTTGAGGCCGGGGCGCGAGCGGTTCCCCCTGGACCGCGACAATGCCCGTTAGGGGTATCAAAACAATGGCAATTCTCTCAGCGGACGGACGTAATTTCGGAATTGAGGTGCCCGTGCTGGTGATCGGCGCCGGCGCCTGCGGCCTGTGCGCGGCGCTGTCGGCGGCCGAACGGGGCGCCGAGGTGCTGGTGCTCGAACGCGACGAAACACCGACCGGCAGCACGACGCTCTCGACCGCGCTCATTCCGGCGGCGGCGACGAAATTGCAGGACGCCGCGGGCGTCGAAGACTCGCCGGAGAAATTCGCCGCCGACTTGATCGCCAAGGCGAAGAATCAGACCGATCCCGACATGGCGTTGACCGTCGCCTGCGCCTCGGGCCCAACGGTCGACTGGTTGGCGGACGAACAACAGGTGCCCTTGTCACTGGTCACCGGGTTTCTGTATCCGGGGCATTCGGTCTATCGCATGCATTCGACCCCCAACCGCGCCGGCGGCGAACTGATGGCGGCGTTGCTGGAGGCGGCAGGGCACGCACAAATTGATATCGCCACATCGGCACACGTCACTGATCTGTTCGCCGGCGATGACGAGCGCGTGGCCGGAGTGCGCATCACGCGGCCCGGCGGCACCACGGAAGAAATCGGCTGCGATGCCCTGGTGCTGGCCTGCAATGGCTATGGCGGCAACCCCGACATGGTGCGCCAACACGTTCCCGAAATGGCGGATGCAATCTATTTCGGCCACACCGGCAACAAGGGTGATGCCGTAACCTGGGGCATCGAACTCGGCGGGGCGGTGGCCGACATGGGCGGCTATCAGGGCCACGGCGCCGTCACCCACCCGCATGGCACGCTGTTGTTTTGGGGAGTGATGACCGAGGGTGGATTTCAGGTGAACCTCGAGGGCAAGCGGTTTGCGGACGAAGTCCGCGGCTATTCGGAGCAGGCGGTCGAGGTGATCGCCCAAACCGATCACGTCGCCTGGACGATCTACGACAAGGGCGCGCACAGGATCGGTCTCCAGTTCATGGACTATCGCGACGGCCTCGAAATGGGAGCGATGAAAACCGCCAACACCATCGAAGGTATCGCCGAAGTCACCGGCCTGCCGCTCGATGCCCTGAGAAAGACCTTCGCCGACGTCGCCCTCATGCACGCCGGCAAGATGACTGACCCGCTGGGCCGCGATTTCACCAAGGCCGAACCGCTGGAACCGCCCTACTACGCGGTGCGGGTCACGGGTGCATTGTTTCACACCCAGGGCGGGCTGGTGGTCGATGGAAACGCGCGTGTCGTGCGCGCGGACGGCACGCTGCTTCCTAATTTGTTCGCGGGCGGGGGTGCGGCGCGCGGGCTGTCGGGCCCCTCGCGCTGGGGCTATCTGTCGGGCAACGGTTTGCTGACGGCAGTGACGCTGGGGCGCCTCGCGGGCCTCAGTGCGGCCAAATTGGTGCGGAACGACTAGTCATGGCGGAACAAGGGCGGCGGGGCGCAAAAGCCAAAGTCCCGCTCCCGCGGACCCGCAAGACCGAGGGCCCTCGGGCACGGCGCACGCGGCGAACATCCAGCACCCGGCCGCTGGAAATTCTCGCCATCGATTTCGAGACCGCCGATTACGGCCGCGACAGTGCCTGCGCGTTTGGACTAGCGCATATCGTCGGCGGCAAGATCATCGAGACCGCGGACTACCTGATTCGCCCGCCGCGATCGGAATTCGCGTTTTCGTGGCTGCACGGCATCACCTGGAACGATGTCGCCGGCGAGCCCGACTTCAAGGCGCTGTGGCCTGACCTGAAGACGCATTTCGCCGAGGTGGATTTTATCGCCGCCCACAGCGCGAGCTTCGACCGCGGCGTGTTGCGAGCGTGCTGCAGCGCCCACGGCTTGCGCGCGCCTGCAAAACCTTACCTGTGTACGGTCAAAGTGGCGCGCGCGGCGTGGGATCTCTATCCGGCCAAACTGCCGGACGTGTGCCGGCATCTTGCTATCGAACTCGACCACCACAACGCAGCGTCCGACGCCCTTGCCTGCGCCGAAATCGCCGTTGCCGCTCTTGAAGACGGGTTCGATGTAACACGCGCGGTGCTGTAACGGCCAAGCCGCACCCGTGACGATCGATCAACCGGCGCGGCGCCGGTAATTCGAAGTTGGCGTTCGTGGCATGGTCCCGTGTACGCTGCCGTCATGCCCGTTCTCTCTACCGATGGAATTTCGTTCGACGTGCATGTCCCCGTTATTATCGTGGGCGCCGGCGCGTGCGGCCTGACGGCGGCGCTGGCGGCGCGCGACGTCGGCGCTGATGTCCTGATTCTGGAACGCGATGCGCAACCCTCCGGTTCGACCGCCATGAGCCAGGGAAATATTGCCGCCGCCGGAACCGACTCGCAACGCCAACACGGTATCGAGGATTCGGGCGAGATCTTCGCCAACGACATCGTCGCGCTCGCGCGTGGTGAAACCGATGCGCCGCTTGCGCGCCTGTTCGCCGATGCCTCCGGACCGACCGTCGACTGGTTGGTGGAACGGCACCAAATTCCGCTGGCGCTTGACCCCGACTGGGGCGCGATGCTGGGCCATTCACGGCCGAGAATTCATACCGTGCCGACCAAGACCGGCAGGGAACTGATAACCTGCCTCGAGGATGCCACGGCGCGGGCAAGCGCCAACCTGTTGACCGATGCTCACGTCGTTGACGTCTACGCCGACGCGACCGGGCAGGTCCGTGGCGTCGCATACGTCCGTCCCGACGGCGCCCGCAAGACCGTCGGCTGCGATGCCTTGGTCCTCGCCACCTGCGGCTTTGGCGGCAACCCGGACATGGTGCGGCAATACATCCCCGGGATGGCGGACGCCCTCTATCACGGCCATGAAGGCAACCAGGGCGAAGGCATCCAGTGGGGCCTGGAACTGGGCGCGGCGGCGGCAGACATGAGCGCGTTTCAGGGCCTCGGCGCGCTCGCCGAACCGCACCGGGTGCTGGTGCACTACAACATCATTTTGCGCGGCGGCATAATCGTCAACAATGACGGCGTGCGTTTTGCCGACGAAAGCACCGATATTTCCGGTATGGGCCGCAAGGTGACTGCGCAGCCGGGCCACATCGCCTGGTTCATCTACGACCGCGCGCGCCATGAATTCGTGTTGCGTTACGAGGAATACGAGGAGGCGCTGCAAGTCGGCGCCGTGCGCGAGGCGGGCTCATTGGCCGCACTTGCGGAAGGCGCAACAATTCCGGTAGGCGCCCTCGAAGAAACCGTCGCCGCAAGTGTCGTTATGCAGCGCGGCGAAGTGCGTGATCCGTTCGGGCGCGATTTCACGCTCAGCAAGGCCCTCGACGGCCCGCCGTGGTACGCAATTCGCGTGTGCGGGGCGCTGTTCCACACCCAGGGCGGCCTGGTGATCGACGGCGAGGCGCGGGTGTGCCGGAGTGACGGCTCAATGCTCCCCAACTTGTTCGCGGGCGGCGGCACGGCGCGCTCGATCTCGGGTCCGTCCGACTGGGGCTACATTGCGGCGGCGGGGCTGTTCACGGCGGTGACGCAAGGGAGGCTGGCCGGCGCAGCGGCCGCCCGGTTGGTCCGCGACGCGCGCGATTTCAGCGCCGCCGCAGATTAGAGCGGTACCCGGGCAGACGGCGGCCAAGGTGCCGCCTTTACTTGTTTTTCTGTTTTGGCTTCTTGGGTTCGACCGTTTTGACCGGGCCGCCCACGTCGACCCAAGCGCGGAAGCCACCGCCGATATGAGCGATCGGCGCGAGGCCCATGTCCTTGACCGTTTTTGTCGCCAACGCCGAGCGCAATCCGCTCTGGCAATAGAACAGGAACGCGTTACCTGTGGCAAAAATATCCCGATGGTAAGGGCTTTCGGGATCGACCCAAAATTCCAGCATCCCACGCGGCGCGTGGACCGCGCCCGGCACCTTGCCCTCACGATAGAGCTCGCGGATATCCCGCAAATCCACGACCGTCACAGCGCTGTCGCCGAGGCGGGTAATGGCATCCGCCGCGCTTACGGTTTCGATTTCACGCTCTGCTTCCTCGACCAGTTGCCGGGTTGTAATCTTTAGGTCCATTTCTTATCCCTTGTCCAGTCATGCCACCGCGCCCACAATAGGCGAATTCGCTGCGCGATGTACATTGCGCGAAGACGGCAGCGCCACACATCCGATAAAGCACGCCATATTTCAGCCGGGCGAAATCATCCGCCACCGCTTGTTTGGCTATCGCGGCGCAATTTTCGACATCGATCCGGACTTCAACCTAAGCGATGAGTGGTACGCTGCAATGGCGCGCTCGTGCCCGCCCAAGGACGACCCCTGGTACCACGTTTTGGTCGACGGACAACACCACACCACTTATGTCGAGGAACGAAACTTGGAGGCCGAGCCTGACCCTGCACCGGTTCACCATCCCGAGGTGTCGGCACGGTTCGGCAAGTTCGAATCCGGACGCTATCGAATCGCGCGCAACGCCAACTAGTCGTTCTCGGCCGTGTCCCGCTGCAACGGGCTTTCCAGCGCGTTATCAGTTTGTTGATGGGTATCGATAATTTCGCGATAGCCTGCGCCGGTCCGTCGATGGGCATCGACAATTTCGCGATAACTGGTGCCGGACTGAATTATCGGTTCGATCTCCGAAAACATCTTACGATAGCTGTTATTGGCAAGAACGAGTCGCGAATCAGAATCAAACAACACAAACCCGTCGCACAACGCCTCGATGGCATCATTCAATTGGTCGCGCGCCGTTTGCGCCCGCGCCTCCGCTTCGATTTGAGCGGTGATGTCGGTTCCGGTGCCGAGGCAGCCCAAAAACCGGCCGTCGCTCGAAAATATGGGCGAACCAGAGATCTGAAGATCGCGGCTGCCCATTCCCGGAATTACCGCCCGAAAGGTGATCATGCGGAACGCTTCCCGCGCCGTTGTTGCCGCTTCGTACTGGGCAAACGTGTCTTCGTTGCCGGCACCACTCATGATTTCTTCGCACCGGCGGCCGATCGCGGTTGCAGCATCGTAGGGCCGATTGTCCCAAGCGGATCGATCGGACAGGTAGGTCAGGCGCAGGTCGGCATCCTTTTCCCAAAGCCAGTCTGACGCCGTTTCGGCGAAGCCGCAAAACCGCGCCTCGCTTTGCGCCAATGCCTTGACGGTGTCTTCGCGGCGGCGGCTTGCCCGGACGATCGAACGGCCAAATACAAACACCACGAAGATTGCTAACGCCGCGGGCAAAGTCGCAAACAGAAACGGCTTGATATTGCGGGTGCGCCAAACCGAAACGACATGATCGCGGAAAGAACCGACCGCAAGAACCAGAGAATAGCGTTCAAGCCTCATCCACGCCGCAAGAGCGCGAGTTTCGCCATCGGCCGACCGGACCTCGGACAGGAGCCCGCGTGGCGTCAACTCACGGGCGATCTCGCCAGCCAGGACGCGGCCCAACTCGGCTCCGCATGAAACCGTCGGATCCTCGGTCCATTCAAGCCATACCTCGCCGCCGGGCCACATCAGCAGCACGCGGGAGACCTCGGGCAGATCGAGCCGATCCCACCAACTCAAGAACGGGGCGATCGAAAATACGATCCCCACCACGCGCCGCGGACTGTCCCCGACCGCCGCCGCTGCATAGACCAAGCCGGCATACCATTTGCCGTTCAATTCGAAGGGTAGGGTCAAAACCGGAGTACCCGTCTCGGCCCAGACGTCCACGGCGGCGCGGAACATGTCCTCGGGGATCTGGACCCCCGACCCCACGATCGGGTCTGCGCCTCGTTCAGCCCTTGTACCACCAACGATTCAATCTGCGGGTTGCTGCTGGTAATAAATCGGAGGTGGACGATTTCGCCTTCGCCACTGGAGGGACGGTCTGTCTCGGCCTGCAATAGTGCCATGATCTCGTACAAGAAATTGTCGATTGGCACGATGGCCTGTGCGGCGGTGGCACGGAGGCTCGCCCCGGCTTCCCCTTCCACCGCCACAAGACTCCGCCAGTCCCACAGGCCCAGCGCGGTCACCCAAAACGCGGCAATGAACAGGCCGAGAAAAAGCATGCGGCGCCGAAAGCTGTGCGCACGCCGAATTGACCAACCGCCGCGCCGCGCACCTCTGGTATTCGTGCTCGCTTCCGTCGTTATTGGACCCCAACAATAACGCGAACCGGGCTCGAGGGGCCGGGGTGCCTTCGGATGGCCCCAACTGTCCCGGCCCCTGCCGTACGCGGGCGGGACACCAAGCCCCTCCCCCGTAATTGATTTAGACGAGGGAGAGTAAAGGCGTCGTTTAGAACGTCCCAAATTGAAGACTTGGCGTCATCTTATCGGAATCCAACCGCCTCCGGGGTCGGAGAATGGCGGAAATGTTCAGGGCCGGAAATTGATGGCCCCGACGCGGTATGCTATGCCCCCCCGGGACGCGCCAGCGGGTGCCCGCAAGACCGCCCTTCCCCCTGCCCTCCCGGAACCGCCCATGGATATACGCAACGGCCTCGTCGAAACCATCGGAAATACACCGATGATCCGGCTTTCGCGCCTTTCGGACATGACCGGCTGTGAAATCCTGGGCAAGGCGGAATTCTTGAACCCGGGCGGCTCGGTCAAGGACCGGGCGGCGCTATACATCATCCGCGATGCGCTCGACCGCGGCCTGTTGCGCCCGGGCGGCATCATCGTCGAGGGAACCGCCGGCAATACCGGGATCGGCCTCGCCCTGGTCGGCAACGCGATGGGGTTCCGCTCGGTGATCGTGATTCCCGAGACCCAGAGCCAAGAAAAAATGGACATGCTGGCGCTGTGCGGCGCCGACGTGCGCGCCGTTCCCGCCGTCCCCTACAAGGACGAGAACAACTACGTCAAATTGTCGGGGCGCATCGCCGAGGAGCTCAACACGACCGAACCGAATGGCGCGATCTGGGCCAACCAGTTCGACAACGTCGCCAACCGGCGAGCGCACTACGAGACCACGGGACCGGAAATCTGGGAACAATCCGGCGGCAAGGTGGACGCCTTCGTCTGTTCAGTCGGCACCGGCGGTTCGCTGGCCGGCATCGGCAGTTATCTCAAAGAACAGAGTCGCGACGTCCGCATCGTGCTCGCCGATCCGATGGGGGCCGCGCTCTATCACTATTACAAGCACGGTGAACTCAGGTCCGAGGGGGACTCGATCACCGAGGGCATCGGCCAAGGGCGCGTGACCCGCAACCTCGAAGGGGCGCCGGTGGACGACGCCTACCAGATCTCCGACGCCGAGGCCCTGCCGCTCGTGTTCGACATGATCGAGTACGATGGGCTGGTGCTGGGCGGATCGAGCGGCATCAACATCGCCGGTGCGCTTCGCCTCGCCAAGGACCTCGGCCGCGGCCACACCATCGTGACGCTGTTGTGCGACTTCGGCACGCGCTATCAAAGCAAGATGTTCAATCCCGAATTTCTGCGCGAAAAGGACCTGCCGGTGCCCAACTGGCTGGACTGAACCGATGACCGAAAACCTGTACGCCAATGACGCTTACCTCAAATCCTGCGAGGCCACGGTAACCGCGGCCGCCGAGGGCGCGGTCGAACTCGACCGCACGGTGTTCTACGCCGCGGGCGGCGGCCAGCCCGGCGACACCGGCTGGCTGGTTTGGGCCGAGGGCGCGGCACACGTCACCGACACCCGCAAGGGAACCGCGCCCGGACAAGTCGTTCATGTGCTCGAAGATGGCGCCGCCGCTCCGCCGGTGGGCACCACGGTTACCGCCGAGATCGACTGGGACCGGCGGTTCCGGCTGATGCGAATGCACACGGCGATGCACCTGTTGTCGGCGGTGACGCCCTATCCGGTGACCGGCGGCCAGGTCGGCGACGGCAAGGGCCGGCTCGATTTCGACATTCCCGAGGCGATTCTCGACAAGGAAACCGTCACCAGCGAACTGAACGCCCTGGTCGAAGCGGATCACCCGGTTACCGAGGAATGGATTACCGACGAGGAGCTGGCCGCCCAGCCGGACCTGGTCAAGACTCTGTCGGTCAAGCCGCCCGCGGGCACGGGCCGGGTGCGGCTGTTGCGAATCGGCGATTCGATCGATCTTCAGCCTTGCGGCGGTACGCATGTGCTGCGCACCGGTGAAATCGGACGCCTGCGGGTGCGTAAAATTGAAAAGAAGGGCCGCCAGAACCGCCGTGTGTCGATCGAGTTCGAATAGAATCGGGAGCACCCCATGATCTTCGGCCCGCTCGTTAGTGCCGGCTGGCTCGCCGCGAACCTCTCGGGCGGCGACGTGCGTGTTCTCGACGGATCGTGGTACCCGCCGGTGCAGAACCGTGACTCGAAGGCCGAGTTTGCGGCCGGCCATATTCCCGGCGCGCAGTTCTTCGACATCGATGAAATCGCCGACAGGACGAGCACCCTGCCGCACATGATCCCGACCGCCGACGAGTTCGGCACGGCCGCCGGCGCGCTCGGCATCGGCAACGGGCACAGGATCGTCGTCTATGACGGCATCGGCCTGCAATCGGCGGCGCGGGTGTGGTGGACGTTCAGGGTCTTCGGCCACGACGCCGTGGCGGTGCTCGACGGCGGACTGCCCGCCTGGACCGCGGCCGCAGGCGCGCTCGAATCAGAAACGCGGAGGCCGCAACCCGAGACGTTCGAAACCCGCCTGCGGCCCGAAATGATCGCCGGCCTCGACCGGGTTCGCGCCACCGTCGAGAGCGGCGGCGAACAGGTTCTGGATGCACGCGGGGCCGGACGCTTCAACGGCAGCGATCCGGAAACACGCGCGGGCGTGCGCTCCGGCCACATCCCGGGCAGCCTGTCGCTCCCCTTTGGCGACCTGCTGGACCCGGAAACGCAGACGGTGCGCGATGCGGATTCGTTGCGCGCAACCTTCGCCGCCGCGCGGGTGCGCGACGGCACGCCCATCATCACGACCTGCGGCTCGGGCATCACCGCGTGCATCCTGGCGCTCGGACTCGAACTGACCGGGCGCAAGGATGTCGCCGTCTACGACGGCTCGTGGACCGAATGGGGCGGGCGCACGGATACGCCGGTCGAGACCTGAAGATCAGCGATCTTTTTCGCCGGACCCCGACCCCCCCGCTAGCGTCTGCCCGGCGGCAATGCCATAGTGCGCGCCATGAAAGAAGACACAAAAATCGTCGAAGCGGGGCGCAACCCGAAAGCCTTCAAAGGCGCCGTCAATCCGCCGGTCTATCACGTCTCGACCGTGCTGGTGGACAGTGTCGAGGATTGGCAGCGGCGGCGCGACAAGGACGAGCGCACCATGATCTATGGCCGCGCCGGCACGCCCACGAGCTATGCCTTCGAAGACGCCGTGGCGGAGCTGGAAGGGGCGGCGGGCTGCATGTCCTTTCCGTCCGGATTGGCCGCGATTGCAGGGGCGCTGCTGGCGTTTTCCAAGTCTGACGAACATATGCTGGTGACCGACTCGATCTACACCCCGACGCGCCGGCTGTGCGACGAAGTTCTCACGGACTTCGGCGTCGAGGTGACCTACTACGACCCGATGATCGGCGGCGCTATCGGCGAACTCATGCGCGACAACACGACGGTCGTGTTTACCGAATCGCCCGGTTCGCTCACCTTCGAAGTGCAAGACCTTCCCGCGATCACCGCCGCGGCGCACGAAAAAGGTGCGAAAGTTCTGATCGACAACACCTGGGCATCGCCGTTGTTCTTCAAGCCGTTCGATCATGGCGCCGACGTGTCGATCCATGCCGCCACCAAGTACCTTGTCGGCCACTCGGATGCGATGCTGGGGGCAGTGACGGCGACCGCGGAATGTTTCGACCGGCTGCGCGACGTGTCGCGCTGGCTCGGGCAGTGCGCCGGCCCGGACGATCTCTATCTGGGCCAGCGCGGTATTCGCACGCTGGGAGTGCGGCTGCGCGAACACCAGCGGCGCGGCATCGATCTCGCCAACTGGCTGAAGGCGCGCCCCGAGGTGATCCGGGTGATGCACCCGGCGCTGCCGGACGACCCCGGGCATGAACTATGGAAGCGCGACTTCACCGGCGCCTCGGGCCTGTTCGGGTTCGTGATGGAATCGTGCACGCCCGAACAACTGAGCGCCTATATGAACGGGCTCGAACATTTCGGCATGGGGGCGTCGTGGGGCGGCTATGAAAGCCTGCTGATTCCGACGGACCCGGAAGAATCGCGTACCGCGACCGAATGGAACCCGGGCGGGCAGAGCATGCGCGTGCACGCGGGCCTCGAGGACCTCGACGACCTCACCGCCGATCTCGAACGCGCGTTCGAACGCCTGCACGCGGCCGCGCGCGCGTGCGCCGCGGAAAGCTGACCATGACCGAACGCGAGACCGACGCCGCCGCCGCGGTGCTGGCGGAAATCCGGTTCGATTCCGCGGGGCTTGTCCCTGCGATTGCCCAGCAGCACGACACCGGCGAGGTCCTGATGGTGGCCTGGATGAACGAAGACGCGATCCGCGAGACGATCGCGACGGGCCGCGTGTGCTATTGGTCGCGCTCGCGCCAGGCGTTATGGCGCAAGGGCGAAACCTCGGGCCAGGTGCAGGCGCTCAAGGAATTCCGTATCGACTGCGACGCCGATACGGTGTTGCTGCTGGTCGATCAGACCGGCGTCGCCTGCCACACCGGACGGCGGACATGTTTCTACCGCGCGGTGCGCGACGGAACGCTGGTCACGATCGCCGAACCCGAGGCCGATCCCAAGCAGCTCTACGGCGAAAAGGACTGACCCCTTCCCGCCCAATCCACAACATTGTCTTTCGTTGGCGAATCGCCGCCGCCGCCAACCGATCACCAGGGAGAAGAAACCATGGACACCCCGGACCGCACGATGCAGGCCTATAGCCACCTGTTCGCCCAGGATTCGGACATCCCCGAAGAACAGGTTCACGCCGTCGAAGGCGCCACCGAACAGGGCGATCTGTCGCTCAAGGTGCTGATGGTGACGGAAAACGTGCTGGTGCTGAAGGCGTTCCGCGGCAAGGGCCTGATCGACCCCGTCCACCAGCACGACGACCACGAATCGGTGGCAACGCTGCTTTCCGGCCGCCTCAGGATGAAGATCGGCGACGCGGAGTTTATCGCCGAGCCGGGCGCCGTGTGGCGCCACCCGCCGGGCGTCCCGCACACCTCCGAGGCGCTGGAGGACTGCGTCCAGATCGAGGTCAAGTCGCCCGCCCGCAAGACCTGGACTTAGAGGAAGGCCGGCCGCCCCGACCCGCCTGTGTTCCGTGCCTTGGCAGATAGCGTTATATATGGTCATATATAACCCTTTTCGGCGTTGGTGCATCGGGTTGGCCCGCCCGCCGTGTCCCGCGCCGCCCTCGCCGCCCTCGCCGTGTGTGAAAGCCGCTCCCCCGCCTTTTGCGAAAGCCCCCATGGTTCGCGCCCTTGTTGCCGGAATATTCGCCACAGCGGCAATCGCTTCCGCCGACGGCACGGCCACGCGCGCCGAAACTCTCGACGTCTATACGGCGGCGAGCGCGGCGGCGGCGCTGCAAGAGGTTGCCGACGGCTACACCGAACCGGCCGTCCGCATCGTGGCCGCGGCGACTTCGGCGCTCGCACGGCAAATCGAACACGGCGCGCCTGCCGATTTATTCATCTCGGCCAATATCGAGTGGATGGAATATCTCGATTCGCGCGGCTTGCTGGCAGCGGAAACGCGCCGCACGGTGTTGCTGAATCGGTTGGTGTTGATTGCGCCCCGGAGGTCCCCGTTCGACCTCGCCATCGAACCCGGATTCGATCTCGCCGGCGCGCTTGGCGCCGGACGCCTTGCCGTCGCCGACCCGGCCCATGTGCCGGCCGGGACCTATGCGCGCGAGGCGCTGATCACACTCGGCGTCTGGGAGGTTGTCCGCACACGGCTCGCGCCGACGCAAAACGTGATCTCCGCCGTCACGCTGGTGGCGCGCGGCGAAACACCGGCGGGAATCGTGTACGAAAGCGATTCCCATGCCAGCGACGCCGTCACCGTGGTCGGGTTTTTTCCGACCGAAACCCACACGCCGGTGCGCTATGAAGCCGCCGTCGTTAAAGGCGCGCGCGAGGGCGCGGCCGCGTTCCTCGACTATCTCACCTCGCCCGAGGCGCGGGCGGTTTTCCGGCGCTTCGGATTCACCTTACCCGAATCGCCCGGCTGATCTTCGCCATGTCCCCGCTCGAAACCGAAGCCCTGCTGCTCTCGCTCCGGGTCGCCCTCTGGAGCACATTCTGGACCCTGCCGCTCGCCCTATTTGCCGCCTGGCTGCTGGCGCGGCGGCGCTTTCCGGGCAAGGCGGTGGTGGACGGGATCATTCACCTGCCGCTGGTGCTGCCGCCGGTGGTGGTGGGTGTAGTGCTGCTGATCCTGCTCGGCCGGCAGGGCTGGATCGGCGGGCTGCTGTTCGACTGGTTCGGGGTGACGATTGCCTTCACCTGGCGCGGTGCCGCGGTGGCCTCGGCGGTGATGGCGTTTCCGCTGATGGTGCGCGCCATGCGGCTGTCGCTGGAGGCGATCGACGTGGCGCTCGAAACTGCGGCCCGGACCTTGGGGGCGGGCCCTACGCGGGTGTTCGCGAGCGTCACGCTGCCGCTCATCCTGCCCGGCGTTCTGACCGGCGCGGTGCTCGGGTTTGCGCGCTCGCTGGGCGAATTCGGCGCGACGATCACTTTCGTTTCCAACATCCCCGGCGAGACCCGGACTCTGCCGCTGGTGATCTTCAACCTGATGCAGACGCCCGAAAGCGGCGACGCGGTCCTGCGGCTGGTGCTGATTTCAGCCGCCGTGGCGCTGATCGCGCTGGTCGCCTCTGAAGTTTTGGCGCGGCGGATTTCGCGGCGCATGCGGGGACGCACATGATCGAGGTCGAAATCGGCCATGCGGTGCCGGAATTCTCGCTCGATGTGAAATTTGTGGCGGGCCCCGGCGTGACCGCCCTGTTTGGACCGTCGGGCGCGGGCAAGACCATGGCCGTCGGCATGATCGCCGGCCTCGACCGGCCCGCGCGCGGGCGCATCGCCATCGACGGGACGGTGCTGTTCGACTCCGAATCGGGTGTGAACGTGGCGCCGGAACGCCGTGGCGTCGGCTACGTCTTTCAGGAAGACCGGCTGTTTCCGCACATGTCGGTGGCGACGAATTTGCGCTATGGCCGGCGGCGGCGGCACGGGGCGGGTCCCGCACCGGCGCCCTTCGACGACATCGTCGCGCTGCTGGATCTCGGAAACCTGCTTGAGCGCCTGCCGCATAACCTGTCGGGGGGCGAACGCCAGCGCGTCGCCATCGGGCGCGCGTTGCTGTCGCGGCCGCGGGTCTTGCTGATGGACGAACCGCTCGCGGGTCTCGATGCGGCCCGGCGGGAAGAGATACTGCCGTTTCTCGAATCTCTCCGGGCGGCGCTGGCGGTTCCCATCGTCTATGTCAGCCATTCGCTGGACGAGGTTTCGCGGCTGGCCGACACGCTTGTGTTGCTCGACCGCGGCCGCGTTACGGCGGCGGGACCGTTACAGGAGGTGCTCGGGCGGCTCGACCTGCCGGGGCTCGATTCGCTGCCCGATGCCGGCAGCGTTCTCGATGTGACCCTCGAAAGCCACGACGATGCCGACGGCCTCAGCGTGCTGGCGGCGGGTGGGGCGCGCCTGATCGTGCCCCGCATCGAGGCCGACCCGGGATCGCTCTTCCGGATTCGTATCCAGGCCCGCGACGTCGCCATCGCCCGCGAAGCGCCGAAACGCATCAGCACCCTCAACATCCTGCCGGGGACCGTGACCGCGGTCGGCGGCGAAACCGGCGCCACACCCGGAAACCGCTGCGATGTGATGATTGATGTCGGCGCACCGCTGCGGGCGCGATTGACGCGGCGCTCGGTGCGCGAACTGGAACTTGCGCCGGGGGTCCGCGCCTATGCGGTGATCAAGGCGGTCGCGGTGCGCCGCCGCGGGACGCCGGAAACGGGTCTCTGAGGGGCTCTTGCGCTATCCGTTGGCCGGGTTGATCGGGAAACAATCCGCCTCGCCCAGCGTTTCCACGCACTGGATCGTCTCTGCCGGCACCGGACGGGGTTTCTGAACCCGGAAATACTTGCCGAGTTCGTTGGTGGGAGCGCACCAGAACTCCCGTTCCGGCGGCGCGCCGAATTCGTTGTTGCAGGAAATCGCGGTGCCGCAGGCGGCCAATATCCCCGCCAGAACCGGCACCAAGGCCAATCGCCGCAATCGATTCATCGCTCCGGCACCTCCATTCGGGCCGCACGGTACCGGCAGGCGGCCGCGCGCGGATCGAATTCTACCAAATTGTCACCCCCGGTCCTTGCACGCCGCGTGCCACCAATTCGGACCGCGACCGGCGCCAGGATCGGGCCCGGGCCGAAGCGACGTCCACGGCAACGCCGAGGCCCTGTGCATAATAGATGCCGACGTTCCACTGCGCCTCTGCATTGTCGTTGCGGGCAGCCCGCATGTACCAGTCGAACGATGTCTTTTGGTTCGCAGCAACGCCGTAACCGTTGCCGTACATGATGCCCAATTGAAGCTGCGCTCCCGCATGCCCCTGTTCGGCCGCCCGGGTATGCCACTGGAGCGAAATCGCGTCATCGCCCGTCTGAAAATCCGCAGAGGCGGGAAACACGACGAAGAATGAAAGAAAAACGACCCCCGCAATCGCCAGAAATGGTTCTCTCACGCTGCTCTCCTCATCGGCAAACAGAAGCCAAGTATATCGGTCAATCCGGGGAAAGGATTTTGAAATAACAGAGATTGCCGGGAGCCCTGCCCGAACGGAGCGGAAAGCCCCGCATTCACCTGCGCCTAGGCGATGGCGCGCCCTCCAGGATTCGAACCTGGGACCTGCGGCTTAGAAGGCCGCCGCTCTATCCAACTGAGCTAAGGGCGCCTGCCCGGCTGTAATAATTAACCCCTCGGCGCGGACTTGTCAGGTGCCAGGTGTCAGGTCCAAGGCGTCCGGCCGCCTGCCGGCAATCTCATGCCGGCGGGTGAATAGAGCGAAGACGAGGGCCTGGCGCCGCCAAGGGCGCCGACGCTGCCGGGGGCGCCGCCGAAGCCAAGGCCGCCGCCGCAGCCGGGTTCAGCGCGGCAGGTCGGGGCGAAAGTTGTCCGAATAGGACTTGGGCCGCACCCGGCGACCGTGGGGCGCCGCCACATCGCAGTCCAGACCCGAGCGCGCGGCGTAGGCAAGCGCCTCTTCCATGGTGTCGAATTCGATCCGCACCTGCCGGCCGGTGTCGTCCGAACCGGTCCAGCCCATCAACGGGTCGATCCGGCGCGCGCCGGTGGGCTCGAACTCGAGCACCCAGCGGCCATCGGTGGCGCGCCCCGACTGCATCGCGTTCGGCGCGGGTTGGTAGAGGCGGGTTTTCACGGGCGGGTCTCCTAGGTTGGCACGGTCGGCTTCGTCTCGGAGGCCGTAGCGATTTTGGATTCAGATACACAATCCCGCCCGCCGCGGCAAGGACCGCTCCGGGGCGCCGCCGGGCGGAAGCGCCGGGCCTGTGGTCGGGGAGACTGGATTTGAACCAGCGACCCTCTGCTCCCAAAGCAGATGCGCTACCGGGCTGCGCCACTCCCCGTCGCAGGTTTCCTAGGGTTTTCTGCGGTGCCGGTCAATGGCTGGTGCCACAGATGGACACCTGAGGCCACAGGGTCGCGGCGGATTCCCCACTGCCGCGCCGGTTTACCCGCTTGATCGCCCGCAAGCATCCCGAGACGAGCGGCCCTTGGTCACGGGCGGCCGATTACACCCGTCGTTGCGGCCCGTCGCAGCGCCCTATCCGGCGTGACCGCCGGATTCAGCTTTTTCCGGCTCGATCACGCACACCACATCCGCGGCTTGACCAGGAAATATCGCTCCCAACAGACCAACAACCGCGCGCCCGAGCCCCGTGACCCACAGCAGATTGTGCAATCGAAGATGAGGAGAGAAGAAGCCGTACGCTTCAACCCGATCCACCTTGAGACCGGCGCGCAAAACTGCGGCCTTGAGCGTCCGCGCGGTAAAGAAATGCACGTGATCGGTGGTTCGCAGAATGGAACGCTGAAGCAGGTTATTGCGCAACTGCGCCATCAGGCACCCCTCGTTTGGAACGCCAACCATCAAGAGCCCGCCGGGTCGCAACATTCGCCCGAGTTCGCTGAGCGCGGGGCCGGGATCGTCAATATGTTCGATGACGTGATTGCAGAGGATCACATCGAAACTCGCGCCGGCGATCGGCGCTTCTGCCAGTGAGGCCATGAAGACACCGCGCACCGCAGGGTTGGCGCCGATTTTTTCGATCCGCAGCGGATTGTAATCGCAACCGTATAGGGTCGCGGCGCGACCGGCGCTCTCAAAAATGCTTCCCAGCACGTTGAGATCGAGGCCGTCGCCACAGCCGGCGTCAAGCACGCGGAATTCCCGGTTGCCGTCGGCGACCGCGGAAAGCCAGCCGGTAATGATCTTTTCAAGCAGCCGCCAACGCGCCGCCGCCGCCCGGCGGCCGCCCTCGGTCCCAAGCGCCGCCTCAAGCTGGTTTTCCGTGTACCACGGATTGCCCGCGGCAATTTCCGCTTTCGGGTTTTTGGCGCGATCGCTCATCAGCTTTTATTGCATACAATGCCGAGCGCTGCGCGCTTGCCCAACGGCGCGCGCGTTTTCGGCCCCGGGGTTCACCGCATCGACGCGTGCCGGTGAAGGTGTTGATCCCCGCCAGCGACCTTCTGCGGCCAAAGCAGATGCGCATCCAGGTTGCGCCACGCCCCGGTTGCGGATTCCCTAAAATCCTCTGCGGTACCGGTCAATGGAATCAATCAACGCAGGCCGCCGGAGGACACGAACGGTCCCAACGTCGCGGCGAAAGTCCCGGTGCTTTGTTCGCGGGGCGGCCACCCCTACCACTTCCGTTTCAGCAATTTGAACACGCCCGAGGCCCGCAGCACCAGGTGCGAGCGGCAGGTGATCGTCGCATCAACAAAGACCATCGAACCGGTTTCCTTGGTGACCGTGGCGCGCCCCTCCAGCCAGTTGCCGAGGCGCGAGGCGGCGACATAGTCGGTCACCATGCGAACCGTCACCGTGACCCGCGAGTAATCGCGCGATTCGAACTGGCCGAGCACCACATCGGCGAACGAGGCCATCATGCCGCCGTGGGCGATGCCGCCAAGATTGACGTGTTTTTCGGCGATCCGGACACCGAAGACCCGGCCCTCGGGCGTCGCTTTCTCGTAGACCGGGCCGATCAGCCTGCCGTAGGGCGAGCGATTGGCGAGGACGACGAAGCCTTCCGGCACATCGTCGGCGGCACGCGCCGATTGCGCCGGGGCCGCCGGGGCCGCCGGGTCGCTCGGGGTCTGCCCTTTGGCTCCCCCGTCCGCCGCCGAATCACCCACACCTAATCCGCGTTGCCGAAGATCGGATGGACGACGGTATCGCCGGGGATGATGCCGAGCTGGTCGGTCACGCCCGCGTTGACCTCCAGCACCGCACGAACCGGCTCCGGCGAAGGCACCGGCACCAGCGATTCCGGGATCGTCCGTTTGGCGATGTGGACGATCTCGCCGCTCGCCCTGATGAACAGCATGTCGAGCGCGATGTAGGTGTTCTTCATCCAGAACGACACCGGCTGCTCGGTTCCGTAATCGAACAGCATTCCCTCGTCCGCGCCCATGGTGCGGCGGCCCATGAGCCCGCGCGCACGTTCTTCCGCGGTTACGGCCATTTCGATCTTGAAGGCATGGCTGCCGTCGCCTGTTTCGATTTGGAGCGTGCCGGCGCCGAGCCGGTCATCGCCTGCCCCGCCCACGGGAACGTCCAGCAACTGGGTCGATGCCAGCGCCAGGAGCAGCAAGATCAGAATGTATAGAAACGGCTTGTGCACGCCCGCCCTTTTCCTTCTTTTGCCCTCGGCGGACGGCGATCGCAGCCCCCAAAGTCATTTCCATTATATCACGGCGGCGATATAGTCACAGCCGCCACTAGGGGGAGCCGCGCCAACGGCTGAGAGGTTCCCGTTCCGGGAACGACCCCTCGAACCTGATCCGGTTGATACCGGCGGAGGGATCAGTGCGTTATGGCAGACCAGGCTGACAGGCCGGTCCCGGCAACCGGGCCCCGGACCGGTGCGCCCGCAATCGGCGTGTCGATTCGCGGGGCGCGGTTTTCCTACCGGCAGCACCCGTTGTTCGAAGATCTCACGGCCGATTTCGAAGCGGGCCGCACCACCTGCCTGCTGGGACCGAGCGGCGCCGGTAAGTCGAGCCTGTTGCGTTTGATCGCCGGGCTCGCCCGCGCGGACGCAGGGACTGTGACGGGAAGCGACGGCCGTCCGCTCGCCGGGCGTATTGCCTACATGGACCAGCGCGACCTCCTGCTGCCCTGGAAATCGGTGCTCGGCAACGTCACGCTGGGAAGCCGGCTGCGCGGGGAAGGACCGGATCTGGCGCGCGCGTCGCAACTGCTGGCCGCCGTCGGTCTCGAACGCAAAGCGCCGTCGCTGCCGGCGGTGCTGTCCGGGGGCCAGCGCCAGCGGGCCGCGCTTGCCCGCACCCTGATGGAAGACCGGCCCGTGGTTCTGATGGACGAACCCTTTTCGGCGCTCGACGCCATCACCCGCCACCGCATTCAGGCGCTGGCCGCGGGCCTGCTCGAGGGGCGGACGGTGGTGCTGGTGACTCACGATCCCTTCGAGGCGCTGCGCCTCGGCCACCGGGTCCACGTCATGGCGAGCCAACCGGCACACCTTGGCACCGCCTTCGATTTGCCCGGCGACCCGCCGCGCGATCCGACCGATTCCATATTGAACCGGCTGCATCACCGCCTGCTCGAGGAACTCGCCGCGGCGGATGATGAAGCCCCCGCCGCCGCCAATGCCGCGACTTCGGGCGCGGAGGTTCGGCCCTCGCCATGACCGCGGCCCGCATGCTCGTAACCGGCGCCGGCGTGATCCTGATCTGGCAGGCCGCCGTGTGGCTGACCGGGGCGCCGCCCTACATCCTGCCCGGACCCGTTGCAACCGCCGCCGCGTGGGTTGCCAACGCCGAAAGCATTCTCGGACACGCCGCGGTCACAGCGGCAGAGATTCTTTTGGGCCTTGGGCTCGGAACCGTTCTCGGCACGGCCAGCGCCATCGTCATCATCCTGTTCCGGCCGGCGCAGCGGTGGTTGCTGCCGGTGCTGGTGGCGAGCCAGGCGCTGCCGGTGTTCGCGATCGCCCCGGTGCTGGTGCTGTGGCTCGGGTTCGGCATCGCCTCGAAAGCGGCGATGGCGACGTTGATCATCTATTTTCCAGTCGCCACCGGCTTCCTCGACGGGCTGCGGCGCACCGAACCCGGTTGGCTCGACCTGGCGCAGACCATGACCGGGCGGCGGGCGCGCTTTCGGGCGCTGATCCACATCCGGATTCCGGCGGCATTACCGTCGCTCGCATCGGGGATCCGGGTGGCGGCCGCGGTGGCGCCGATCGGCGCGATCGTCGGCGAATGGGTCGGCGCCGGGGCGGGCCTCGGGTATCTGATGCTGCACGCCAACGGCCGGGTGCAAATCGACCTGATGTTCGCGGCGCTGGCGGCTCTGGCCGTCGTCGCGCTCGGTTTCTACTTCACTATCGATTTTCTGCTCCGCCGCGCTCTCTACTGGCAGCCCGGCGAAACCGCTTTCCCCGAATGACAGGAACCGACATGACCATTGCCCTGCGATGCCCGCGAACGGTCGCGCGCGTTTTTGCCGTACTGATTGCGCTCGCGCTCATAGCGGGACCCGCCAGCGCCGGCCAAAAGTTGACCGTCCTGCTGGACTGGTTCGTCAATCCCGACCACGCCCCGCTGATCGTGGCGCTCGAACGCGGCTATTTCGCGGCGAACGGTCTCGACGTTAAACTGATCGCGCCCGCCGATCCCAGCGCGCCGCCGAAGCTGGTGGCTGCGGGCCAGGCCGGGATCGCGGTGTCGTATCAACCGCAATTGCACATGCAGGTCGCGGCCGGGCTTCCGGTACGGCGTATCGGCACGCTGGTGGCGACGCCGCTGAATTCTCTGGTGGTGCTGGCGGACGGACCGATTCAAAGCATCGCCGATCTTAAAGGCCGCACGGTCGGCTTTTCGGTCGGCGGATTCGAGGACGCATTGCTCGGGGCGATGCTGGAGAAACATGGGCTCAGCCTCGACGATGTCGAACTGGTCAACGTGAACTTTTCTCTGTCGCCATCGCTGATGAGCGGCCAGGTCGATGCGGTGATCGGCGCCTTTCGCAATTTCGAGATCCCGCAAATGGACATCGCCGGCCGGCCCGGGCGCGCCTTTTTCGTCGAGGAGGAAGGTGTCCCGGCGTACGACGAACTGATCCTGATCGCGCACGCCGACGCCCTCGACGATCCGCGCCTGCCTGCATTTCTCGATGCGTTGGAAAAGGGCGTCCAGTACCTAGTGAACCATCCGGACGAAAGTTGGAAACTGTTTATCGCTTCGCACCCCGACCTCGATGACGAAATCAACCGGCGTGCCTGGGCGGCGACGTTGCCGCGCTTTGCGTTACGGCCCGCAGCGCTCGACCATGCGCGCTATGCCCGGTTCGCTGAATTCCTGCAGGCGCGCGGCCTGATCGACGTAGCCGGCGGCGTCGCCGACACTGCGGTGGAATTGCGGCGCTGAGCGGGGGCCCGGAAGGGCCGGCGGATCGGGCTTTAGGGGATTTCGATGTCGGCGACCTGGGGGCCCTTGGGTCCCTGGCCGACGCGGACGCGCACTTCCTGGCCCGGCATCAGCTGTTCGATGCCGACCCGGCGCAGGGTCTTGATATGGACGAACAGGTCGGGCGCCTCTTCCCCACGGGTAATGAAGCCATAGCCCTTTTCGATGCTGAACCACTTGACGGTGGCTTCGAAGAAATCGCCTTCGGCCTCGATCTGGCCGATATTGCCGTCCGAAAATTCACTCTCCCGTGGCGCCGACGGTCCGGCCGTCGAGGTATCGACCTCGACCACTTCAACTGCCTGCAGGCCCTTGGGACCTTGAACCACTTTGCAGACGAGTGTCGACCCCTCCTCGACCGCCTCGTACCCCGCCTGGCGGAGTGCCGAGAGGTGAAGAAAGACGTCGCTGCCACCGTCTTCCGGCGTGATGAACCCAAAACCCTTTACAGAGTTAAACCACTTAACCTTGCCACGAATCTCTTCAGTGTCACCCTGTAGTCCATCGGCCTCCGGCCCCCCCCCCTCAACCATCACACCGATCCCGCCCCAGTACCCACAAACACGGCCTTTCTTCGGAGACCGTTGGTATTTTGTTATTTTTTTAGCATATTCTCCGACTCATCACAATTCGGGCGCGCAATGAGGTCCCGCGCCGACCAGCCAAAATAGGGCGATTCTCCTGGAATCATATTTCGTTGCTGGTACCGCCGTTGTACGCGCGCCGGACGCCAAGTACATTGTCGGCAGTTTTCGCGACCTTTCGGCGGCAACGCCGCGGCGAGCCCAGCCGATGTATCCACCTTCGCCCGGCCAAGGGAGGCCGTTATTAGGACAGTTAGCCTTACCTTGTTTCTGGCGGCCGTATGGATCTTGCTGTCGGGCCACCCCGATCCGCTGCTGCTGGCGTTCGGGGCGGCGTCGGTCACTCTGGTGTTGGTCCTGGCGCACAGGATGGATTTGGTCGATGCCGAAGGGCACCCGGTCCAATTGAGCTGGAAGGCGCCGCTTTATGTGGTTTGGCTAGTGGGTCAGATCGTCGTCGCCAACGGCACGGTGGTGCGCGAGGTCTTGCGCCGCAAGGTGACAGTGTCGCCGCGTCTGATCCAGGTCCCGGCCGGCCAACGCGACGACCTGCATCAGGTGATCTACGCCAATTCCATTACGCTGACGCCGGGGACAGTTTCGGTGCGCCTTCAGGACGGCGAGATCGTTGTCCATGCCCTGACCGAAGACCTCGCCCGTGACATCGAGGGCGGCACCATGGCCCGGCACGTGCGCCGCCTGACCGGGGACGATTGATGTTTTCCGCCGCCGCGATCGCCGTTCTTGTAACCATGTCGCTGGCACTGGTCCGCGCCCTGTTGGGGCCGACCGTGTTCGACCGCATCCTGGCGCTGAACATGGTCGGTACCAAGACGACGCTGCTGATTGCGGTCTTGGGATTCCTGACCGACCGGCCGGAATTTCTCGACATCGCGCTGGTGTACACGCTGATTAATTTCATTGGCACGATTGCGATTCTCAAATTCTTCAAGTACCGCGAACTCAACACCCGCCGCGACATCCCCGGCGAGAGCGTCTGAAGATGGCCGGTCTCGCAACGCCTCTGTGGGCAGATATTGCAAGCTGGGTGCTGATTCTTGCGGGCGGATTCCTGTCCGCGATGGGCGGCCTGGGGCTGCTGCGGTTGCCGGACTTCTATTCGCGCCTCCATGCCAGCGGCATTACCGACACGATGGGCGCCTGGCTGTTGATCGCGGGAATGATGGTGCAGGCCGGATTGACCCAGGTGACGATCAAACTGGCGTTGATGGCGATATTTATCTTTTTTACCAGCCCGACCTCGACTCACGCGCTCGCGCGCGCCGCGCTTGCAACCCGCCTCAAGCCGTGGACGCGGGCTGGTGTGAATAGCCTCGACGTCGATGCTGCCAACCGCGAACGCCTCGGTGGACCGCCCGCGAACCCTGGCGCTGGTTCCTGATGGCCGGCGTCGTCGACATTGTGTTGCTGGTGTTTCTGGCCGTGGTCGGCATCGGCATCGTGCGCCTGCACAATTTGTTTGCAGTGGTCATGCTGTCGGGGATCTACAGCCTGGTGATGGCGGGCGTGTTCGTGTTGCTGGATGCGGTCGATGTGGCCTTCACCGAAGCCGCCGTCGGCGCCGGGATCAGCACGGTTCTGATGCTGGGCACCTTGTCGCTGACGAAAAGCCGCGAGCGCATTCCCGTCCGCGTTTCAATCGTGCCACTCCTGATCGTCGCAGCGACCGGCGCGGCCCTGATCTACGGCACCGCCGATCTGCCGGCGTTCGGCGATCCGGACGCGCCGGCGAACCGACACGTCGTGCCGCGCTACCTCAACGAATCCGAGGTCGAGATCGGCATCCCCAACGTCGTCACTTCGGTGCTGGCAAGCTACCGCGGCTACGACACGCTGGGCGAAGTCACGGTGATCTTCACCGCCGGGATCGGCATCATGCTGCTGCTGGCCGGCGGCGTCAAGCGCGCGCGCGGCGGGCGGGAACGGCAACGGCGAAACCGGGCGCGGTACGGCCATCGTCCGGCCGCCGCGAGGGCGAGACATGAATCAACATCTGATTCTGCGGGTCGTCGCCAAGATGCTGATTCCCGGCATCCTGCTGTTTGCACTGTATGTGCAGTTCCACGGCGACTACGGTCCCGGCGGCGGTTTTCAGGCGGGCGTGATTTTTGCCGCCGGGGTCATCCTCTATGGACTGGTGTTTGGCATTGAGAACCTGCGCAAGTTCGCGCCGCCCGCGGTTGTGACGTTTTTCATCGGCCTCGGCTTGTTGATCTTCGCCGGCGTCGGCGTCGCCAGCATGATTATGGGCGGCAACTATCTAGATTACGGCGTTTTCGGCCACGATTTTGCCGAAGGCCAGCACCTCGGCATCCTTCTGGTCGAACTCGGCGTCGGCATCACCGTCGCCGCCGTCATGATCATGATCTTCTTTCTCTTTGCCGACCGGGCGGAACGCTGATGGACCTGCTTGGCGGATTCAATTACGTCGTCTTCGTCGTGCTGATGATGATCGGACTTTACGCCCTGATCGCGCGGGGGAATCTGGTCAAGAAGATCGTCGGGCTGAACGTGTTTCAAGCCTCGGTATTCTTGTTTTTCATCAGTCTCGGCAAAGTCGATGGCGGCTCCGCGCCGATCCTGGCCGAAGGTATTACGCGATACTCGAACCCGTTGCCGCACGTGTTGATCCTGACCGCAATCGTGGTCGGCATATCGACGACAGCGTTGGGGCTTGCGATCATCGTCCGCATCCGCGAAGCCTACGGGACGATCGAAGACGTCGAGATCGATCGCCTGGACCGCGACCTGTGATTGCGCACCTGCCCGCCCTGCAGATCGTTCTGCCGCTGATCGCGGCGCCGTTGTGCATCGTGCTGCGCCGCGGTGCGCTGCCGTGGCTGTTGGCGCTGATTACCAGTTGGGTGGCGTTCGCCATTGCCGCGCTTCAGTTGTCGCGCGTTCTCGAGGCCGGCCCGGTTTCCTATGCGCTGGGTGGCTGGTTGGCGCCGTGGGGAATTGAATACCGGATCGACATCTTCAACGCGTTCGTCATGCTGATTGTCGCCGGGATCGGCGCCGTTGTGCTGCCCTACGCGCGGCGCAGCGTCGCCGCCGAGATCGATGCCGACAAGCATTATCTGTTTTACGGATCGTTTCTGCTGATGCTGACCGGTTTGCTGGGGATGGCGGTCACGGGCGACGCGTTCAATCTGTTCGTCTTTATCGAGATTTCGGCGCTGTCGTCCTATGCCATGATCGCGCTGGGCAGGGACCGGCGCACGCTGCGGGCCGCATTCACCTACCTCGCAATGGGAACGGTAGGCGCCACGTTCTTCCTGATCGGCGTCGGGATGCTGTACGCAGTCACGGGCACGCTCAACATGGCCGACCTGGCCGAGCGCCTGCAACCTCTCCTCGACACCCGCACCGTGCTGGTCGCGTTCGCTTTCATCGCCGTCGGCCTGAGCCTCAAATTGGCATTGATGCCGTTACACCTGTGGCTGCCGAACGCCTATACCTATGCGCCGTCGGTCGTTACCGCATTTCTGGCCGCGACCGCCACCAAGGTCGCGATCTATGCGCTGCTGCGGTTCGTGTTCACCGTATTCGGGTTCGAGTTCTCTTTCGGCGCCCTGCCGCTGAGCGAGATTCTTCTGGCGCTGGCCGTGCTCGCCATTGTCGTCGCTTCGACCGTGGCGATCTTTCAAAGCAACCTGAAACGAATGCTCGCCTATTCGAGCCTCGCGCAGGTCGGCTACATCGTCCTCGGTTTGGCCTACGCCAACGTCTTGGGCCTGACCGCGAGCGTGGTGCACCTGTTCAATCATGCCGCCACCAAGGGGGCGCTGTTTCTGGTGACCGGCATGCTGGTTTACCGGCTGGGGTCGGCGGAGATCTCGGATCTCAACGGCATCGCCAAGCGCATGCCCTGGACCATGGCGGGGTTTGTGATCGCCGGCCTGAGCCTGATCGGATTGCCGCTGACGGCCGGCTTCGTCACCAAATGGACGCTGGTGATGGGCGCGATAGAGCGCGGCTGGTGGCTGGTGGCAGTGCTGATTCTTGCGGCTTCACTGTTGGCGGTGGTTTACATCTGGCGCATTGTTGAGGCTGCCTACCTGCGGCCCCTGGCGGATGCCAACAAGGATGTCGTCGAGGCGCCGCTGTCGCTGCTGATCCCGGCCTGGGTGCTGATCGCGGCCACCGTCTATTTCGGAGTTGAGACCTCGCTCACGCTCGGCATCGCCGAAGAGGCGGCGCACTTCCTGTTTGTGACTTCGCCATGACCGCCGAGATCCTTCTCGTGCTGACGATTGCGATCCCGTTGGCGGGCGCGGGCCTGATTCCTGCGTTTCACGACCGGCCCAACCTGCGCGAAGCGGTGTCACTCGTCATTGCGGGGTTATTATTCGGGGTCAACGTCGCGCTCATCCCCGAAGTCACCTCGGGCGGCCGGCCGGTAATCGAAGTGCTGCCGTTTCTGCCGGGCGCGAGCCTGAAACTCGCCGCCGAGCCGCTGAGCCTGCTGTTCGGCCTGATCGCCAGCGGCCTCTGGATCGTGACCACGATCTATTCGATCGGTTACATGCGCGCCCACGGCGAGGAAAACCAGACCCGGTTCTACGCCTTTTTCGCGCTGGCGCTGGCGGCGGCCATGGCGGTCGCTTACGCCGGAAACCTGATGACCTTGTTCGTCGCCTACGAGGCGCTTTCGCTTTCGACTTACCCGCTGGTCACCCACGCCGGTACCGAGGAAGCACGGCGCGGCGGGCGCACCTACATCGGAATCCTGATCTCGACCTCGATCGGTTTTTTCCTGTTGGCGATTCTCTGGACCTGGAGCGTCGCCGGAACGCTCGATTTCGTGCCGGGCGGGATTCTCGACGGCAAGGCCGGGACCCTGACGTTGCTGGGATTGCTGGCACTTTATGTGTTCGGGATCGCCAAGGCGGGCGTGATGCCGTTTCACCGCTGGCTACCGGCGGCGATGGTGGCGCCGACGCCGGTCAGCGCGTTGCTGCACGCTGTAGCGGTGGTCAAGGCGGGTGTGTTCGCAATTCTGAAAATTTCGGTCTATGTGTTCGGCATCGACCTCCTCGCCGACATGGGTACCAGCCAGGTGTTCATGTATGTGGCAGCGGCGACGATTCTGCTTGCGTCGCTGGTGGCGATTCGCGCCGACAACCTCAAGCGCCGGCTGGCCTATTCCACCGTCAGCCAGCTTTCCTACATCGTGCTCGGCGCGATGCTGGCCAACTCCATGGGCGTGATCGGCGGCGGCCTCCATATCGCGACCCACGCCGCCGGCAAGATTACGCTGTTCTTTTGCGCCGGTGCGATCATGGTCGCCGCCCACAAGACCAAAGTGAGCGAGCTTTCCGGGTTGGGCCGGAAGATGCCCTTTACGTTTGCGTTCTTTTTCATCGGCGCGCTCAGCATCATCGGCCTTCCGCCGACCGGCGGGATGTGGAGCAAGTGGTACCTCGCGCTCGCCACCCTGGAGGCGGGAAATTACGTCTTGCTGGGTGTCTTGTTGCTGAGTTCGCTGCTCGCCGTCGGCTACCTGATGCCGGTGGTGGTGCGCGGTTTCTTCGGCGCGAAGCCAAGCGAGGGGCACGGCGGTGCCGGCGCCGAGATCGCCGAAGGCGCGGTCCCGAAACGCGCGACCGTCATCGAAGAGGCGCCGCTGCCGATGCTGATCGCCATGGCGATCACAGCCGTGTTGTCGATTGTCCTGTTTTTCGCCCCCGGCCCGGTGATCGCCCTGATCGCCAGCCTGTTCCCGGAGTGGAGCCTGTGAGCGACCGCCCCCCGCCCGAAAAACGCCACCTCTTCGACAAACCGCGCAACGTCAAGTGGCTGCTGAGTCTATTCCTGCTGATTGCGTTCGGCACGTTGGCGCTCGACCTGGTGATCGAGCGCCACATCGAACACCCCTACGAGCGGCTGATCGGATTTTACGGCATCTGGGGTTTCGTGAGTTGCGTGGCGCTGGTGTTGCTGGCGCGCGAACTGCGCAAGTTGGTCATGCGCAAGGAAGATCACTATGGCGACTAGCGCCGCCACTTCGACCGATATGATCGCCGGGTTGCCGCTGGGACTGCCGCTCGATCTTTCATTTCTCGGCGCGCCCTGGGACCTGCCGCTGGCATTCATATTCTTTGCCGGCGCGCTGCTGTTGCTGGCCGTCAACAATGGCCGCCTGCGCACGGTCATCTTGCTGGCGACCCCGGTTGTGGGCGCCCTCAACATCCTGACGCTGGGCCCTGGCGAATTGTGGACGGCGGCGCTGGCGGGATTCGATCTGTCGATGTTACGGGTCGACCGGCTGAGTCTGCTGTTCGGATACATATTTCATATCGCTGCCTTTTTCGGCGTTCTCTACGGCCTTCATGTCAAAGACCGGATGCAGCAGTTCGCCTCACTCGCCTATCCCGGCGCGGCGCTGGGGGCGGTGTTCGCGGGCGACCTGCTGACGCTTTTCATCTTTTGGGAACTGCTGGCACTGACCTCGGTGTTGCTGATCTGGGCGCGGCAAAGTACGCGCAGCGCCGGCGCAGGAATACGCTATCTCGTGATCAGTGTCGTTTCCGGGCTGTTGCTGCTGGCGGGCGCGTTGATTCAGCAGCGCCAGACCGGGTCGCTGGCCTTTGAATACATCGGTCTCGGCGGGCTGGCATCGTGGTTGATTTTTCTCGCCTTCGGAATCAAATGTGCGTTTCCGTTCCTGCACAACTGGCTGACCGATTCCTACCCCGAGGCGACGCCGCTGGGCACTGTCCTCTTGAGCGGTTTCACCACCAAGGTCGCGGTGTATTCGCTCGCGCGCGGTTATCCCGGCACCGAGATTCTTATCTACATCGGCGCCTTGATGACATTCTTCCCGATCTATTACGCCGTCATCGAGAACGACCTGCGGCGGGTGCTGTCATACTCGATGATCAACCAGATCGGATTCATGGTGATCGGTGTGGGAATCGGCACCGCCCTTTCGCTCAATGGCGCGGTCAGCCACGCCTTCAACGATGTGCTGTTCAAGGGCCTGTTGATGATGTCGATGGGCGTGGTACTGCACATGACCGGCAAAATCAAAGGCTCGGAACTGGGCGGGCTCTACAAGACCATGCCGGTGACGGCAACGCTCTGTATCGTTGGCGCCGCCTCGATCTCTGCGTTTCCGCTATTTGCCGGGTTCGTTTCGAAATCGATGGTCGTGCTGGCCGCCACCGAAGAGGGTTACACCTTCATCTGGATGGTGATGCTGTTCGCGTCGGCCGGTGTGTTCCACCACGCGGGCATCAAGATCCCGTATTTCGCCTTCTTCGGGCACGATTCCGGAATCCGCGTGCGCCGCAACGTACCGGGCGGAATGATGCTGGCGATGATTCTCGCCGCCGCGGCCTGCATTTATGTCGGATCGCAGCCCGCCCTTCTCTACAGCCTGCTGCCGTGGGAAGTGCACTTCGAGGCCTACACGATCACCCACGTCCTGACGCAGACGCAGCTTTTGTTCCTGTCGGCGGTCGCGTTCGCCTGGTTGATGCTGGCGGGCCTGTACCCGCCCGAGCTCAAGTCCACCAACCTCGATGCGGAATGGATTTACCGCTCGCTCGGCCCGCGTCTCGTGCGCGGGTTGGCGGCGCGTCTCGGTTATGTGTCGGATGCCGTACGCGGCGGCACCGCCGATCAGGTGGCGGCGATCCTTGGCTTCGTAACCCGGCAGTCCGGACCGGCCGGCGTTCTTGCGCGGGTCTGGCCGGTCGGCACCGCAAGCGTCTGGGTGCTGCTGATGCTGCTCGTGTTCCTGGCGTTCATTCTTGTTTGAGAGAGCCCATGGCAGGCTGGGCCACACTCGATGTCGCCGGAACGTTCCTCACCGCGCTGCTTCTGGGCGGGATGGCGTTCCATTCGTTCGTGATGACGCCGCTTGTGTTCGCAAAGATGGAACGCGAGGCGGCGGGCGCCTTCCTGCGTGAAAGTTTCGCTATCTACTACAAAGTCATGGCCGGAGTTTCGATTCTGGCCGCGCTTGCACTATGGCAACGGCCGGAAGGCGCGGCGCTGGCGGCGGTCGCGGTCCTGTTCGCAGGGCTCATCGTGTTTCTGCTACCGGCGGCGGCGCGTACGCGCGAAGGCCGCGATGCGGGCGTGCCCCGGGCGACACGCACCTTCAAGGCACTTCACCGCCTCAGCGTACTGATCAACCTCTTGCAGATTATCGTCGCAGCCATGGTGCTGGTGCGGCTCGCGGCCTAGCCGTTCGTTTTCGGCGCGAGCCGGTCGAGGCGCAAACGATGGCGCGAATCGGTGAGCCTGAGCGCGCCGCCGTAGACGGCCGCGATCGAACCGACGCCGGTGCCGCCGGCGATCAAGAACATGATCAGAATTTGGTAGCGCACCGCGTCGCCCGGATCGACGCCCGCCAGAATTTGCCCCGTCATCATCCCTGGCAGCGCCACCAGCCCGGTCGCCGCCATCGCGTTTACGATCGGCATGAGCGCACTGCGCAAACTGGCCCGCATCACCGGCAACAGCGCCTCGTTGCGGGTGGCGCCGAGCGCCAGTTGCGCCTCGACGCCCGAACGCTCGCGCGCCGCGCCGGTCGTGAGCGCCTGGAGGCCGAGGCTGATCCCGGTCATGGTGTTGCCGAGGATCATGCCCATCAGCGGCAGCGCGTAGCGCGGGTGGTACCACGGGTCCGGACTGACCGCCGTCGTCAGCGCGAACACCGTGACGAGGCTGGCCGCCACCAACATGCAGCCGGTGCCGAGGCCATAGGCCCACCCGCCCGTCAGTCTGCGGTCCTGGCGCGCCCAGATTTCGCGCCCCGCGAACAACACCATCGCCAACGCCGCGAGCCCCGTCCACCACGGCGAGATCACCGAGAAGAGCGCCGTCAGCACGACGCCCATCAGCGAGAGCTGCACGATCATGCGCGCGGTCGCCACCAACAACTGCCGGGCAATCCCGAGCCGGAGCGCGAGCGACAGGGCCCCGTTCAACACCACCAGCACGGCGGCGATGGCGAGATCGGAAATGTCGAGGGGGATATAGGTCATAGCGCCTCTTCGCGCACGCCACCGCCCTCGACGACGAGTGCCCGATTGGCAAGGCGCCGGGCCTGCGCCGCATCGTGGGTAACCCAGATCACGCCGGCGCCTTCCCCCAGGCGTTGGCAGACGATTTCCTCGGCTTTGAGCTCTGCCGCCTCGTCGAGGCCGGAGGTTGGCTCATCCAGAAGTAAAACCCGGGGGTTGCGCTCCAGTGCGCGGGCCAGCGCCAGGCGTTGGCGTTCCCCGGTCGAGAGGCGCGCAATCGGCCAGTCGCGGCAATCGTCCGGAAGACCGAGTTCGGCGATCAGCGGCGCCACCGTGTCCCAGTGGCGGTAGTGCACCGCCACCGTATCGGCCCACCACCCGGGTTCGCCGGCGACATAGGTCACGCGTCGGCGCCATTCGGGTCCGGTCATTGATTGCCGGGATTGCCCGTCCAACGACACCGCGCCGACGTTGGGATCGAGATCGGCAAGCGCGCGCAACAACAACGTCTTGCCGGAACCGGATTCGCCGCGCACCGTGAGGCACTCGCCACCTTCGAGGTCGAAGGTGACCGGCAAAAGTCCGGGCCGCGCCAGGTTACGGACGCTGAACACGCGCCCTAGCCTTTTCCCAAGTAGAATTCGTCGTCCGGCAGGCCGCCGTCCACCAATCCGGGGGCGCGCTCGATCAGGGTGCGATAGAAGGCTTCAAGTTCGGGCCGGGCGTCCAAGGCACTCAACGTGTCCCAGGTGCCGGTGCGAAGCGACTCGGTAATCACCGCCGCCGAGGGCCCGCCCAGCAGGGTTGCCCCCAGCCGACCGGCCGCAACCGGGTCCGCGCCCATCCAGCCGTTGGCCTGACGCAAGGCCGAAACCAGGAGTGCCACCGTTTCCGGGTCCGCATCCGTCAGCGGCCCCGTCGCAACCGCGCCGGCTTGTGGGAACCGGGCAAGCCCCCCCATGGCCCGCGCCCACTCGGTTTGCAGGTCGAACAGACGCCGGACCGGCGCGCCCGCGGCGGTCCCTTCGGCGAGCGCCGCCGAGGCCACCGGCTCGGGCAGCACGGCGGCATCGACCTCGCCGGCGAGGAGAGCGTCTTTCGCCGCGGCGTAGGACGCCGGGTAGGAGAGCGCCGCCGACTCGGGATCGAGCCCGAGCTTGGGCGCCAGCACCGAAAAAATCGTGTCGGGCATGTTGCCCTTCAGCGGAATCGCAATCCGCGCCGCCGCGAGGCCGGGCCAATCGCCGAAATCTCGGGTGGTCAGCACGTGCAGGATGCCCCACACCGTGACGGCGAGCAGCCGCACACCGACGTTTGCGTTGTACAGCGCTGCGGCGACGTTGGTCGGAATGACGGCAAGATCGACCGCGCCCGCTGCGAGATCGGCACGCATCGCTTTGGCGTCGGGCCAGAGTTCGAACGAAACCGGGCCCCGGGCTTCGCCAACCTTCGGATCGTCGGCAAATCGCGCCAGCATGATCGACGGCGGCACGGCCAGGCCGCGTACCCGAAGGCCCGTCATTGCCCGCGCCCCGATCGGCAAAACAAGATTGCGCTATCCGGTTCCGCGCGGACGGCTTTTCGATTCGGGCGGTTGCTGCCAGTCCATTTTTGTGGTGCGGCGCGGTTTGGCGGTCCCGCCAGCGGCGTCCTTTTCTCCGGCTTTCTGCGGCGGCGGGGTTCTCTCAACGCCAGCGTCGGGACGGCTCACGGGTTTCTTGACGCCGGCCGCGGTCGGCCGTTCGTTACCGTTGCCGCCAGCGCCGCCGTTGCGGCCCGAAATCCCCGGAATCCACCGTTTCGCGCGTTTTCCCTCCTCCGTCCAATATTCCTTGCCAGGATTACGCAGATGGCGCGCCGCTTCGCGTTGCGGAGTCGATCCCAACGCGCGGCTGCCCCGGTATCCCGCCTGCATCCGTTCGACGGAGATTTCGCTGTTGCGGCCCACCTTGAGGCACGCCGACCAGACGCCGTCGCGGACCACGAATCCTTCAATCTCCTTTACCAGCAGCGCGCCAAACCGCGACCATACTTCGTGCAGGAATTCCTCGACCGGCCGGCTGATGTCGGGAAGTTTGCGCAGCGGCGGGCCGTCTTCGAACAACTGGTAGATATTGGGTTCGATGGGACCCGATTCGGCGGCCAGAAACGTCGCCGGGATCAACATCTGGCCTTCGTGTTCGGCGGCATAGAGCGCCTGCGCAAGATAAAGCAGATGATGGAACTTGCGCGACGGCATCCGTTCATCTGCCGAATCGGATCGCGCATAAAACCAGGGCGCGACATCGAGGGAGGAACGGGTGGCGGGCGGTTGATCGGACGGCAAGGCGGTCTCCGGCCTGACGGGGGCGGCAAATCGACCCACGACTCTAGCGTCGGGTGCGGGTTTGGCAAGTCTCGGGCGTGATCAAGCAAAGCGTGTGCCGCTCATCGCCGGTTTCCACGCTTGCCGGGCGCGGTGACCGTCGCTAGTTTGCGCCAGCGGCGCCCGGCGCGCGGAGACCCCCCATGGAAATGAACGGCGAATACAGGATTCCGGCCTCGCGGCAAGCCGTCTGGGAAGCCCTGAACGATCCCACAACTCTGAAGGCCGCGATCCCCGGCTGCGACACGCTCGACAAGGTTTCCGATACCGAACTGACGGCCGCGGTGATGATCCGGGTCGGCCCGGTGAAAGCCAAGTTCAAGGGTAGGGTGACGCTCTCGGATATCGACCCGCCGAACAGCCTGACGATCTCGGGCGAAGGCCAAGGAGGGGCGGCCGGCTTCGGCAAGGGCGACGCCAAGGTAAGCCTCGGCGCCGAGGGGAACGAAACGGTGCTGCGCTATGCCGCCACCGCCCAGGTTGGCGGCAAACTCGCCCAGATCGGGGCGCGCCTGATCGACGGGGCCGCCAAGAAGCTGGCCGACGAGTTTTTTTCCAGTTTCGTCGATGCCGTGGCGCCTGCCGCCGAAGCCGTTCCCGTCGCCGCGCCGCCCCCGGCCGCGCCCGAGGGCCTCGCGCCGGTCGCCTGGAGTTCGCTCCTGGTCGCGGTGGTCTTGGTCATCCTGGTCATCGTCGCCACCATCTAGCGCCGGTCCCGCGCCCCTGAGGAATCGAACCCCTGCCTTGACCTTGGCGCGCTGAGGCAGGAAAATCCCCTATCCGGTGTCGGCCCATCTCCGCCACCATGCCGTCCCGGAACGGGATTTGTTCCGGATGTTCACACCATAACCCCGGATCGTCAGACCGAAACGGGGGGCTGGGAGGGGGTCCATGACGACAGTATCCATGACCGTAAACGGCGAATCGGTCAGCGCCGATGTCGAACCGCGCACCTTGCTGGTCGACTTCCTGCGCGAGACCTTGCGCCTGACCGGAACGCACGTTGGCTGCGATACCTCGCAGTGCGGCGCCTGCACCATCCACGTCGATGGCGTTGCCATAAAATCCTGCACCATGCTGGCGGTCCAGGCCGATGGCAGCGATGTGTTGACCATCGAGGGGCTCGCCAAGGAAGGCGAACTGCACCCGATGCAGGCGGCGTTCAAAGAAAACCACGGATTGCAATGCGGCTTTTGCACACCGGGGATGGTGATGAGCGCGGTCGATATGCTGCGCCGCATTCCCAATCCCGATGAAAAGACCGTTCGCCAGGAGCTGGAAGGCAATTTCTGCCGCTGCACCGGCTATCACAATATCGTCAAATCGATCTTGGCTGCCGCGTCCACCTAAGAGACGCGCGCCGGGTTGAAGGAGGGAACCCACCATGTCCGATACGGGTATCGGCGCCGCCGTCCGCCGTAAGGAGGACTATCGCTTTCTCACCGGTAATGGGCGTTATGTCGATGACATGACCCTGTCCAGTCAAAACTATGCCGCGTTCGTGCGCTCGCCGCACGCTCACGCCACGATCAAATCCGTCGATACCGGCAAAGCCGCGGCAGCGCCCGGCGTGATCGCCGTGCTCACCGGCGCCGACGTGGCCGCCGACGGCCTCGGCGGTCTGATTTGCGGCTGGACCGTGACCGACAAACACGGCGAGCCGATGAAGGCGCCAGCCCATCCGGTGCTGGCCGCAGACACCGTGCGATACGTTGGCGATCAAGTCGCCATCGTCGTCGCCGAGACCGCCGATCAGGCGGAAGCTGCGGCCGATCTGGTCGCGGTCGACTACGACCTGGCCGCCGCCGTTACCGCCCCCGTTGCCGCGCTGGCGGATGGCAGCGCGCAGGTCCATGCCGATGTGCCCGGCAACCTGATTTTCGACTGGGCCTTGGGCGATGAAGCGGCGGCGGACGAAGCCTTTGCCAAGGCCACCCACGTTGCCAAAATCGACATCGTCAACAACCGACTGATCCCCAACGCGATCGAGCCCCGCGCCGCAATCGGCGCCTACGACCCCGGCACCGATGAATGTACCCTCTACACCACCAGTCAGAACCCCCATGTGCACCGGTTGGTGCTGTCGGCGTTCGTACAGGTCGCGCCGGAAACTAAGCTACGGGTGGTGGCGCCGGATGTCGGCGGCGGCTTCGGCTCCAAGATCTTCATCTATGCCGAGGAAACGGCCGTTTTGTGGGCGGCGAAGCGTCTTGCCCGTCCGGTGAAGTGGACGGCGAGCCGGGCCGAAGCGTTCCTTGCCGACGCGCACGGGCGCGATCACGTCACCCATGCCGAACTGGCGCTCGACGGCGATGGCAAGTTTCTGGCTCTCAAGGTCGATACCATTGCCAACCTTGGCGCCTATCTTTCGACGTTTTCCTCGGCGGTCCCGACCTTTCTCTATGGAACCCTGCTTGCGGGTCAGTACGCGACGCCGGCGGTCCATGTGAACGTGCGGGCCGTCGTGACCCATACGGCGCCGGTCGATGCCCTTCGCGGCGCCGGCCGGCCCGAGGCGGCCTTTGTGGTCGAGCGCATCGTCGAAGTGGCGGCACGCGAAACCGGCATCGATCCGGCCGAACTGCGGCGACGCAATTTCGTTGCGGCGGACGCCTTCCCCTATCAGACCCCGGTCGCGCTCGTTTACGATTCCGGAAACTATGCGGGTGCCCTCGACAAGGCGCTGGCTGCGGCGGACTATGACGGTTTTGCCGCCCGAAGGACGCAGACGGAGGCGAAGGGCAGGCGCCGCGGCATTGGCATTGCGAGTTATATCGAAGCCTGCGGCATCGCCCCGAGCCAAGTGGTGGGTTCTCTCGGCGCCGGAGTCGGGCTCTATGAATCGGCCGGCGTGCGCTTCAACGCGACCGGCGGCGTCACCGTGTTTACCGGGTCCCACAGCCACGGCCAGGGGCACGAGACCACCTTTGCCCAGATCGTGTCCGACCGGCTCGGTGTCCCGCTCGACAATATCGAGGTGGTGCACGGCGATACCGCACGCATCCCCTTCGGCATGGGAACCTATGGCTCGCGCTCGCTGGCGGTCGGTGGCTCGGCGCTCAGCAATGCCATCGACAAGATCATCGCCAAGGGCAAGACGTTGGTCGCATACCTGATGGAGGCGGACGAGGCCGACATCGAATTCAGCGACGGCAGTTTCGAGGTGGCCGGCACCGACAAAGCCATGGCCCTGGCCGAAGTGGCGTTCGCGGCCTATGTGCCGCACGGGATCCCGGCGGGCGAAGTCGAACCCGGCCTCGACGAAACCGCCTTCTACGACCCCGCCAATTTCACCTTCCCCTTCGGCACCCATATCTGCGAGGTCGAAATCGACCCCGACACCGGGCGCACCGAAATCGTGCGTTTCACCGCGATCGACGATTTTGGCAATGTCATCAATCCGATGATTGTCGAGGGCCAGGTGCATGGCGGTGTCGTGCATGGTGTTGGTCAGGCGCTTCTTGAAAACGGCATCTACGATTCGAATTCGGGTCAACTGGTGAACGGCTCGTTCATGGATTATGCGCTGCCGCGCGCCGACGCCATGCCAACACCGGACGTCGGCCTGCAAGTCACGCCATGTCCACACAATCCACTGGGCGTCAAGGGCTGCGGCGAGGCCGGCGCGATTGCGGCGCCGGCGGCGGTGATGAACGCGGTTACCGACGCGCTTGGGACCGAATCGATCGACATGCCGGCGACCCCGCTCGCCGTCTGGCAGGCTATTCAAAGGAACGCCGCGAAGGCGGCCTGAGGAGAGGCAGAAATGTACGAATTCGATTATCACCGTCCGGGCAGCATCGACGATGCCCTCGCGGCGCGCAGCGGCGCCGCCGATGGCACGTTCCTCGCCGGCGGCATGACCCTGATCCCGACGTTGAAGCAACGCCTTGCCTCGCCGTCGGACCTGGTCGATCTGGCCGGGATCGCCGCCCTCAAGGGTATTTCAGTGGCCGGCGGCAACGTGACTATCGGCGCGATGACCCCGCACGCCGAAGTTAACGCCTCGGCCCACGTGCAAAAGGCGATCCCGGCACTGGCCGAACTCGCCGGTCATATCGGCGATCCCATGGTGCGTCACCGCGGCACCATCGGCGGCTCGATTGCCAACAGCGACCCGGCAGCCGATTATCCCGCCGCCGTGCTGGGGCTGGGCGCCACGATCACGACCAACAATCGCGAAATCGCCGCCGACGATTACTTCAAGGGCCTGTTCGAAACTGCGCTTGAAGACGGCGAACTGGTGACGGCGGTATCCTTCCCGGTGCCCAAACGCGCGGCCTACCAAAAGTTCCCGCAGCCGGCTTCGCGCTACGCCCTGGTGGGTGTGTTCGTGGCCGAAACGGCAGGCGGCGTGCGCGTCGCCGTGACCGGCGCGGGCGCCTGCGCGTTTCGCGTCCCCGAGATGGAAGCGGCGCTCGGCGGCAGTTTCAGCGCCGACGCGTTGGCCGGCATTTCGATTTCCGCCGACGGGCTGAATTCGGATATTCACGGCAGCGCCGAATACCGCGCCCATCTGGTCACCGTGATGGCGAAGCGGGCGGTCGAAGCCGCCGGCTAATTTTGATGCGCCCGGACCGGGCGCCGGGTTGCTGTGTTCAAGGGGAGGCTCGCCTCCCCTTGTTTCTTGGCGGAACGCTCAATAGCTTAATAGGGACATGAATCAGGCCCCTGCCCTCATCCCGGCCTCGATCGACGAGGCGCTCGATCTTTTGCGGCGCGGCCAATACGTCGCCGACCGCGCGCTCGCGACGACGCTTTATCTCAGCCTCAGCCTCAAGCGGCCGCTGTTTCTCGAAGGCGAAGCCGGGGTCGGCAAGACCGAAATTGCCAAGGTGCTGGCCGCAACGCTGGGACGCCAGTTGATCCGGCTACAGTGCTACGAGGGCCTCGACGTCGCTTCGGCGGTCTATGAATGGAACTACGCCGCCCAGATGGTGGAAATCCGCCTCGCCGAGGCCGAGGGCGTGACCGACCGCGCCCAGTTGTCGGCCGATATTTTTTCCGAACGCTTCCTCATCAAACGCCCGCTGCTGCAAGCCCTCGAGCCCCACGTCGGCGGGCCGCCGGTGTTGCTGATCGATGAGATCGACCGCACCGATGAACCGTTCGAGGCCTATCTACTGGAAGTGCTGGCGGATTTTCAGATAACGATTCCCGAATACCAAACCGTGCGCGCGGCCGAGCCGCCGATCGTCATCGTCACCTCGAACCGCACCCGTGAAATTCACGACGCCCTGAAACGGCGCTGCTATTACCACTGGATCGACTACCCGGACGCCGAACGCGAACTGGAAATCCTGCGCCTCAAGGTGCCGGGCGCGGACGAGCGCCTCAGCGCCCAGATCGTCGCCTTCGTACAAAAACTGCGCGAAACCGATTTGTTCAAGCTGCCGGGGATTGCCGAGACCATCGACTGGGTGAGTGCGCTGACGCAACTCGACAAACTCTCGCTCGATCCCGCCTCCGTCAACGACACCCTCGGCGTCCTATTGAAGTATCAGGACGACATCGCCAGGATCGAGGGCTCCGAAGCCAAACGGCTCCTCGATGAAGTCAACGCCGAGATCGCCCACGCCGGCCCATGACCCCCGAGGATGACCTTCCGGGGGCAGCAGGAAAGCTGCCCGAAAACATCATGCATTTTGGGCGCGTGCTGCGCGCGGCCGGGTTGCCGGCCGGGCCGGGCCGGGTGATCGACGCGGTGCGCGCGGCCGAAACGGCGGGCATCGAACGGCGCGAGGATCTCTACTGGGCGCTTCATGCGGTGTTCGTCAACCGCCGCGACCAGCGCGATCTGTTCGACCAGGCGTTTTACATATTCTGGCGCAATCCCAAGATTCTCGAACGCATGCTGTCGGTTCTGCTGCCGAGTTTCGGCGCCGATGCGGCGAACCCGCCGTCGTTCACCGAGGCCAACCGCCGGCTCGCCGAGGCCCTGTTCCCGGGCGCCGACGCCCAAGCCGATGAACGGGCAGAGGACGATATCCGTTTCGATGCCGCGTTCACCTATTCGGGCCGCGAGGCGCTCAACAAAATGGATTTCGAATCGATGTCGGCAGCGGAACTGGCCGAGGTGCGAGCGGCGATCCGGCGACTGGTACTGCCGATCATGCAGGTGCCGACGCGACGGTTCCGGGCCGATACGCGCGGGTCCCGCATCGATCTGCGCGCCACCATGCGCGCAGGTTTGCGCCACGGCGGCGCCCTCATCCCGTTGAACCGGAAATCGCGCGTGCGCCGCCACCCACCGCTGGTGGTGCTGTGCGACGTATCCGGGTCGATGAGCCGGTATTCGCGCATGTTCCTTCATTTCATGCACGCGATCACCAACGACCGCGACCGCGTGCACACGTTTGTGTTCGGCACCCGACTCACGAACATTACCCGGCACCTGCGCCAGAAGGATGTTGATGTGGCACTGGAGCGCGTCAGCGAGGCGGTCGAGGACTGGTCCGGCGGCACCCGGATCGGCGCTTGCCTGCGGACGTTCAATTCGTTCTGGTCGCGGCGGGTGCTGGGCCAGGGGGCGCTGGTCCTGCTGATCTCCGACGGCCTCGACCGCGAAGGCGCGCACGGCCTCGATTTCGAGATGGAACGGCTGCACAAGTCCTGCCGGCGGCTGCTGTGGCTCAATCCCCTGATGCGCTATGACCGCTATGAGGCGCGCGCCGCCGGCGCCCAGGCCATCGTCCGCCATGTTGACGAAACCCGCGCAATCCACAATCTTGAAAGCATGAGCGATCTGACCGAGACCCTGGGGCGCGAACCGCCAAGGCGGCTGGAGGGCGCCCGCTACGCTGCGGAGGACGCGGCATGACGGAAGAAAACATTCTCGAAACGGCAAACACCTGGAAGAAGTCCGGCAGCGGCGTCGCGCTCGCCACCGTCGTCACCACGTGGGGCTCTTCGCCGCGCCCGGTCGGCAGCCAAATGGCGGTGGACGATCGGGGCCGCTTCGTCGGCTCGGTGTCGGGCGGCTGCATCGAAGGTGCTGTGGTGCAGGAAGCCGTCGAGGCCATCGGCGACGGCAAGGTGCGGCTGCTGGATTTCGGCGTTACCAATTCGCAGGCGTGGGAAGTGGGCCTTGCGTGCGGCGGCAAGGTGCAGGTGTTCGTCGAGCGTCTGGAATGAAGCGCGAGACCCTCGACCGGATGCTGGCAGACCGCGCCGCCAAACGCCCGGTGGTACTGGCCATCAATCTGGACTCGGGCGCCGAAGTCATCATCGACCTCGCCGATACGGACCGGTTAGCCGAACTGGAGCCTGCGGTCGCGGACGCGGCCCGCGCGGCGGTGCGCAGCGACAAAAGCACGACCGTTTCGACCGATGCGGGCGACGTATTCCTGCACGTTTTCAATCCGCCCTTGCGGCTCATCATCGTCGGCGCGGTTCATATCGCGCAACCCCTGGCGCGCATGGCGGCGCTGGCCGGTTACGAAGTTACGGTGGTCGATCCGCGCCGTGCGTTCGCAACCGTTGAGCGCTTTCCCGGCGTCACCGTTCTGTCCGACTGGCCCGACGATGCCCTGACCGAACTTGCCCCCGATGCCCGCACGGCGGTCGTTACCCTGACCCACGATCCCAAGATCGACGATCCCGCGCTCGCAACCGCGCTCAAGTCGGAGGCGTTCTACACCGGCGCACTGGGCAGCAAGAAAACCCATGCCGCACGGCTGGAACGGCTGTCGCATGCAGGGTTCACGGGCGAAACTCTGGCGCGCATCCACGGGCCCGTCGGCCTTGCCATCGGCGCCAAGTCGCCCGCCGAGATCGCCGTCTCGATTCTGGCGCAGATGACCGAAACGCTCCGCGCCGCCGGGGGCTGACCGTGGAATTCGGCCGCATCGCAACGGACAGCGCCGAGGGCGCTATTCTCGCCCATGGCGTGCGCCTCGACGGTACCGTTTTCAAGAAAGGCCGGGTGTTGTCGGCGGACGATATTGCGCACCTGCGCGCTGGTGGAATCGAGACCGTCATGGCAGCCCGACTCGGTGCCGGCGATCTCGCCGAAGACGAGGCGGCGGCGCTGCTGGCCGAGGCGACGGCGGGTCCGGGCGTGCGCGCAAGTGCGCCGTTCACCGGCCGTGCCAACCTCTACGCGGCCGCGGCCGGAATCGTGCGATTCGATCCGCGCCGCCTGATGCAGTTCAATTCGGTGGACGATTCGATCACCATGGCGACCGTGCCCGATTTCGCGCACATCGAAGCGGGCCAAATGCTCGCCACTGTCAAGATCATTCCGTTTGCCGCGCCGCGCAAAGCGGTCGAGCGCGCCTGCGCGATTGCGGCCGAAGACACCCCCTTGTTGCGGGTAGCGCATTTCAAGGCGCGCAAGGCCGGGCTGGTGCTGACCCGCCTTGACGGCATGAAAGAGTCGATACTCGACAAGACCGCGCGCGTCACGGCCGAGCGGATCGAACGCCTGGGCAGCACCTTTGCCCGGGAGATCCGTTGCGCCCACAAGGAAGACGAGATTGCCGCCGCCGTTACCGCCTTGCTCGACGATGGCTGTACGCCGGTGCTGGTCTTCGGCGCCTCGGCCATTGGTGACCCGCGCGACGTGGTCCCGGCCGCGATCGAGGCCGCCGGCGGTGAAATCGATCACTTCGGCATGCCGGTCGATCCGGGTAATCTGCTGTTGCTGGCACATCACGGAAACACGCCGGTGCTGGGCGTTCCCGGATGCGCGCGTTCGCCCAAGCTCAACGGTTTCGACTGGGTGCTGGAACGATTGCTGGCGGGGGAAGAGGTTGCGCCCGAATATATCATCGCTATGGGTGCGGGAGGACTCCTGAACGAGATCGTCTCGCGGCCGCAACGGCGTGAGGACAGTTCGGCCCGGCGCGCCCCGGTGCCGCGCATCGCCGCGATCGTTCTCGCCGCCGGACAGTCGCGACGCATGGGCCGCACCAACAAGCTGCTGGCAGAGATCGATGGCGTGCCGATGGTGAGACGCGCGGTCGTGGCGGCGCTCGAAAGCGGTGCGGGTCCGGTCGTCGTCGTCACCGGCCACGAGAGTGCGCGCGTGCGGGCCGCCCTTGAGGACCTTGAAGTGGTATTCGCCGGCAATCCGGACTACGCGGCCGGCCTCAGCACCTCGCTGGTGCGCGGCCTCGAGGCGCTGGACGACTTGTGCGACGGCGCCGTCGTGATGCTGGGCGACATGCCGGCCGTCCGGCCGGCCCACATCGACCAACTGATCGCCGCGTTCGACGCGGACGAGGGACGATCGATCTGCGTCCCCACCAGCGGCGGCAAGCGCGGCAATCCGGTGCTGTGGGGGCGCCAGTATTTTGACGAGATGAAGACGGTGGTGGGCGACGTCGGCGCCAAACATCTGATCGGCGAATACGAAGATGCCGTATGCGAAGTCGCCACCGGCGACGGCGCGGTCCTGTTCGACATCGACACGCCCGAGGCCCTGACGGCCATCGCCGGAGAATCCCGAACGTGATGTTCGACCCCGGCATGGTGCGGGCGCAATTTCCGGTTCTGGCGCGAACCGTCCGGGACGCCCCGCTCCACTATCTCGACAACGCCGCCACCTCGCAGATGCCGCACGCGGTGCTCGACGCCGTCGCGCATCACGAGACCCATTCGCGGGCCAATGTGCTGCGCGGTGTGCATACGCTGGCCGAGGAAGCGACCGATGCGTATGAATCCGCGCGCGCCGATGTCGCGCGCTATCTCAATGCCGAGCCGGACGAAGTCGTCTTTACCTCCGGCGCCACCGGCGCCATCAATCTGGCGGCCCATTCGTTCGGGGGAGGTTTACGCGAAGGCGACGAAATCGTCCTCTCCGACCTCGAACATCACTCAAATATCGTTCCGTGGCAGATGCTGCGCCAACGCACCGGCGTCACGCTCAAATTTCTTCCGGTCACGGACGAGGGCCGGATCGACCTCGCCCGGCTCGATTCGATGCTGGGACCGCGGACGCGCCTGGTGTCGCTGGTGCATGTGTCGAACGTCACCGGCGCGGAACTGAATGCGCGCGAGGCCGCCGCGGCGGTGCACGCGGCGGGGGCCAAACTCCTGCTCGACGGGGCACAGCGCATGGCCCACGGGCCGCTCGACATGGCGGCGCTGGGGGCGGATTTCTACGCTTTTTCCGGCCACAAGATGTTCGCGCCCAATGGAATCGGCGCGCTGTGGACGCGGGCCGACATTCTCGATGCAATGCCGCCGTTTCTCGGCGGCGGCGAAATGATTCTCGGCGTTACGCGCGAGCACACGGAATATGCGCCGCCACCGCGACGGTTCGAGGCCGGGACCCCGCCCATCGCCCAGGCGGTGGGCCTTGGGGCGGCCATACGCTGGATTGAAGCCCAGGAGCTGGCGGGCGTCGAAAGCCACCTCAAGGCGCTGACCGCGCGCGCCCTCGACGGCCTGGCGGCATTGGACAACGGCCGCGGGCAGATCCGGGTGCTGGGTCCGGCCGGACTTCAGGAGCGCCTGCCCGTGGTCAGCTTTTCGGTTGAGGGCGCCCACCCGCACGATATCTGCCAGATACTCGACGGCCACGGCGTTGCCACCCGCGGCGGCCACCACTGCGCCCAGGTTCTGATGGAGCGGTTCGGGTTGACCGGCACCACCCGCGCGAGCCTCGCGCTCTACAACGACGCCGCCGACATTGATGCCTTTTTGGCCGGCCTCGACGACGCGATCCGCCGTCTTACCTGACGGCGGCCGCGTGACCGAACACCTCTATCAGGACCAGATCATGGCGCTCGCCCATGACGAAACCCGCGCCGGCCGCCTTGACGGCGCCGATGCCTCGGCCACCGTCGACAACCCCTTGTGTGGCGACCGGGTAACTTTGGACGTGCGTCTCGATGGCGGCAAGATTACAGAGATCGCCCACCATGTCCGTGGATGCGCGTTGTGCGCGGCCTCGGCCGCGGCGCTGAGTGCCGCCGCCGAAGGGCGAGACGCGGATTCCTTGCGGTCGGCGCGCGAGCAGATCGCAGCTTTGCTGGCGGGCGGCGCCCCGCCGGGCGCGCCGTGGGAAGCGTTCGGCGCCTTCGCCCCGGTGGCGGCGTACAAGAGCCGTCATTCCTGCGTCACGCTGCCGTTCGATGCGCTCGACAAGGCTTTTGCCGGCACCTGAGGCAGGCGGCGCGATCCGGCCCCGGTTTGACCGCGCATCGCCGGGAGGGTACGAAATACCGGAGCGCGCACGGTAGGGGGGTTCGATCCGGCCCACACCGGGCCACGCGGAGCGCAACGGCGGGGGCACGACCCGGTTCGTACCGGGCGATTTGCGCCGGCGCCGGTCGCGCCCAAAAGGACCGCCGATGACCACCCCTTGGCCGGAATTCAAGGCATGGCTTGAGCGGTCCGGCACCCTTGAAACCGACACCGTCGATCAGCGACGCAACAAACTGACTCTGGTCGTCCTGACCGGAACCTGTTTCTTCGCCAGCATCGTCTGGGGCGTGCTTTACTACGCGACCCTCGGGGCGACCAGCACGGTTTTTCTTACCTTCGGCTTCACCGTCGTCATGGGCGCGGCGCTGGTGGTTTTTTTCGCGACCCGGCAGTTTGCGTACCTGCTCTATCCGTTCCTGCTCATGATCCTGTGGAACCCGATTGCCATGCAGTTGAGTCTGGGCGGCTTTGCCACCTCTGGCGTCGTCATGATCTGGTCGATCCTCGCCCCGTTCTGCGCCCTTCTGTTTCAGTCCATGCGCAAGGCTGCCTGGTGGTTCGCCGCCTACATCATTCTGCTCGGCCTCTCGCTGGTACTGGACGGCACATTCCAGCAGGATGCGGCGACGGTAAGCCACGAAATATCGATGCTGTTCTTCGGAATGAACATCGCCGGCCCGGCACTGGCGATCTTCGCGACGATGCTCTATTTCGTGCGGGCATTCGAGCGCGAACATGCGCGCTCCGAAGGGCTGCTGCTCAACATTCTTCCCATGCCCATCGCCGAACGCCTCAAGCAAGGTCAGGAAGTCATCGCCGATGCATACGTCGAGGTCACCGTTCTGTTCGCCGACATTGTCAACTTCACTGGCCTTGCCGCGCAACGAAGCCCCGAAGAGTTGGTGATCCTGCTGAATTCAGTCGTTACCGCCTTTGACCGGCTAACCGAGCAACGCGGATTGGAAAAAGTCAAAACGATTGGCGACGCCTACATGGTTGCCGCCGGTCTGCCTGAACCGCGCCCCGATCACGCCGAAGCGATGGCCGATCTGGCGCTCGATATGCAGGCTGAAATCGCGCGCATCGGCGAGGAATTCGCCGTCCCGCTTCAATTGCGGATCGGACTCAACACCGGACCGGTCGTCGCCGGCGTCATCGGCGAGCGGAAATTCGCTTATGATCTCTGGGGCGATGCCGTCAACACCGCTAGCCGGATGGATTCGCATGGTGTTAAAGATCGCATTCAAATCTCGGAGAGCACACGAGAGCGCCTCGGGCCGCGATTCGACTGCGAGGAACGCGGTCTGATTGCGATCAAGGGCAAGACCGATATGCGAACCTTTTTTCTCAACGGGCGGCGGCCGAAACTCGATTAGCGGGCCGCGCCGGCCGGGCCCGCTAGAGCAAATCCCGAGCTGGCGGAACCGCCGGCGACGACGATTTGCGTACTATGTCAAAGGGATAGAGCTTTTCGCGTGAGCGCATGCGAACGGGAAAATCTCTAGGGCGTCAGGATCATGCGCATGGTAAGCCCCGAGGCGAGCTTGTCGAAGGCCGCGTTGAGGGTATCGAAGGTCACGGTCTCGCTCATCAACCGGTCCACCGGGAGCTGGCCGGCGCGATAGAGATCGACATAGTGCGGGATGTCGCGCACCGGAACGCAACTTCCAAGGTAGCTGCCTTTGAGGGTGCGTTCTTCCGCCACCAGCGTGACTGGCGCGACCGAGAGGCGCTTGTCGGGGTGGGGCAGCCCGGCGGTTACGGTTTCGCCGCCCCGCGCGGTGATCGCAAACGCGAGCGCCAGCGCTTCCACCGAGCCCGCCATTTCGAAGGCGTAATCGACGCCTCCCGCCGTCGCCTCGCGAACCTGTAGCGCGCAATCGGGCTCGCCCGCATTGAACGTGTCGCTCGCGCCGAGCTGTTTAGCGAACGCCAACTTGTCGTCGTGAAGGTCGATGGCAACGATGCGGCGCGCGCCCGCGAGCCGCGCCCCCAGCAGTGCGTTCAATCCGACCCCACCGAGGCCGACGACGGCCACCGTCGAGCCCGGTTCGACTTTGGAAGTATTCACCACCGCACCGACACCGGTAATCACCGCGCAGCCGAACAGCGCCGAAGTTTCGAACGGAAGGTCCTGTGGCATCCTGACCACCGATCGCCGCGATACCACGGCCTGTTCCGCGAATGCCGAGACGCCCAAATGATGGTGAACATCGGCGCCATTCAAGTGCAGGCGACGCGCGCCCGAGACCAGTGTGCCGGCGCCATTGGCAACAACCGCCGGTTCGCACAGCGCCGACCGGCCCGAGGCGCACGGGCCGCAATGGCCGCAACTCGGCACGAACACGAAAACGACGTGATCACCTTCGGCAAGATCGCGCACGCCGGGGCCGAGCTCAACCACAATCCCCGCAGCCTCATGTCCGAGCGCCATCGGCACCGGGCGCGGCCGCGACCCGTCGATCACCGAGAGGTCCGAGTGGCAGAGCCCGGCGGCCTTGATCTCGACCCGGATTTCGCCTTCGCCCGGCGGATCGAGGTCGAGGGTCTCGATTTTCAGAGGTTGCGAATCAGCGAACGGGGCCTCAGCCCCCAATTCATGCAGCACGGCGGCGCGGATTTTCATGGCGGCTCCTGATGGGCTTGCGCTCAGATATGCCACGCCCGCGCGTGCTGGGCAATATCAGGCCGCGCGGCAAAAGGACGCGAGGCACGAAGGCGTTCCCGGCGACGCTTCCGCCAATGATGAGCCGCCGATCAGGGCTGGCGGCAGGGTTGCCCGGGGCCGGTCACGATCAGCGCCGTGACACCGTCGCCTCGCGTACGCGGGCTTCGGCGATCTCAAGGGCGGCGGCGCGCGGCGAGATGCCGCGATCCTGGGCACGTTCGAGGATGACCTGCGTGTTGTCGCGAATCATGCGCTCGACCAACGCCATCGCCTCATCCTTGTTGCCGCCCCTGAGTTCGACATGGCCGCAAATCAGGCCGCCGGCGTTGGCAATAAAATCGAGTACCGAGACGACGCCGCGGCGGTGGAGTTCGTCTTCGGCCTCGGGCGCAATCGGAATATTGGCGCCCTGAACGATCAATCGGGTATCGACGCGGCCGACGTTGTCCAGAGTGATGACATCGGGACGCGCCGCCGGCACCAATATGTCGCACGGAATGGCGATGGCTTCGTCACGGCCGATCAAAGCGCCGTTGGCAAAGTCCCTGACCTCGCCCCCGGACCCGACATGGGATGCAAGCGCCGCCACATCGATTCCCTTCTGGTCGTGAAGCGCACCGGAAATGTCGGCGACCCCGACCATGACGGCGCCGCGGTCGACGAGGAACCGGGCGGCGTGTTTGCCGACGTTGCCGAAGCCCTGAATAACGAATCGGGCACCGCGGAATTCCATCTTGCAGAAGGTGCGCGCCACGTCCGCGGCCGCCACCACGCCCCAGCCGGTAGCGCCGATTTCATCGAGCGGAATCCCGCCGAGCGCTTCGGGCAGGCCAATGGCGCGGCCGATTTCGTCGTGGACCCAGGCCATGCATTGTTCGTCCGTGCCCATGTCGGGGCCGGGAATGTAGTCGTGAACGTCGCGGATGGCGTGGGCAAACGCTCGAATCAAGGTTTCTTTGTAGGCCGGCGGCATCGCCGGATCGCCGTAAATCACCGCCTTGGCGCCGCCGTGAGGCAACCCGGCGGCAGCACTTTTGAAGGTCATGGAACGCGCAAGCCGGAACGCCTCTTCGGCGCTTACGTCAGGCGCCAGGCGGATGCCGCCGATGCAGGGCCCGGCGGCGGTATTATCGACAACGACAATCGCCCTCAGGCCGGAGGATGGCTCGTACAGATGAAGAATCTTTGCGGGGCCGAATTCATCGGCGAGATCGAACAGGGGCTCCATGACATCCCTCTCTTCCCCCGGTTCAGGCGGTCAGATCGATGCGCGGCCGGTCGTCGCGCGGTTCCCCCACTATACCCGCGCCGCCGCGATTCAGCCCCCCGGCAGCAGTCATCCCCACTTCTTTGATGGGGGATCGTGCGCCGGCGGTTGCACCGGATTCGACACCCTCGCCAGCATCGCCGTTCTGCGGCGCCCTGGCGGACTTCGCCTCGCCGCGCGGCCGCTCCGCGTCCGCCTCCCGGGGCGCCTGACCTGGTTCGCCAGCCTCGGGCGCGCGGGACTCCGCGGTCTCGTCCGCCCGGACGCGCGCCGCCTCGGCCTGCGCCTGAATGCGTTGAGCCTCGGCCTGGCCGGCGATACGCTGGTCCTGCGGAGAAGGATCGCCCGGCGCGAGCGCGGCACGCCTGACTTGCTCCATCTTGCGCATGGTCGCTTCCGGGTCGCCGCCGAAGGGGCTCGCATCGATCGGCGTCGTGCCGCCCACCGCATAGCTGCGGCCGTCGGGACCGCGTTCGAAGCTATAGCTGGGCGTGCCCGCGTAGACTCCGCCTGTATTGGCATGGGCTTGTTCATGACGGCGGACTTCAACGTCGCGCGCCTTTAGCTGCGCCACCTGGCGGCGTTCGGCTTCGTTAAGGTCCATGGCTTCGGATCGCGGCGCGGCGCCGGACTGCTGCACAGCAGCGACGGCACCGGTATCGATCAACGGGTGAAGCAGACGGGTGCCAGTGGCGGCGGAGTTCCGTTGCGGCGTGGCACCCACGCCCCTTTCGCCCAGGTCAGCGGCAAAGGGGCGGTCCGGCGCACGCGCACCGCTTGCCGCATGAACTGTCTGAAGCGAGTGTCGCTGCGGCAATGCGGCTAAATCGAGGGTCATCCCGAAAGTCGACCCCCTGTACCCGGGGCGCCGATGCCAGCGTCCCCACCATGGTCAATGGATGGGGTGCGGCGAACCGGCCTTCCAGACACCGTTTGTGTGCCCGGCCGGGTTAACAGGGTGTTAACGAATGGCCACGCGCCTCAGGCGGCGTTGCACTTGCGATTTTCCTCAATGTAAGCGATGACCGCGTCGAGCGTGGTCACGTCGGCATAGCGCCGGCCGACATCGCGCAGGTTGTCGTAGTGAGGACCCTCTTCCGCATCGCCCGCACATTCCTCGGGAATAATCGTGCGGTAGCCGTGGGAGAAACTTTCGATCACGCTGGCACGGATGCAGCCGGAAGTCGTACAGCCCGTAATGATGGCGGTATCGATCCCCATCTTGGTGAGGTAGGTCTTGAGCGGCGTCTCGAAGAAGATCGACGGCGCCGACTTGCAGAAATTGAAGTCGTATTTGGCGTCGAACACCCGCGGGTCCATCGTCATCGAATCGTGGCCCCAGTAGAAGTGGTCGTGCACCGCGTCGATCTTCCAGAAGGGCATATCGTCTTCCGAATGATACCCGGTATAGCAGCTTGCCACCGGCACCTGGCAGCGCCGCGCCACTTCCAGAAGTTTCGCGGTTTGTTTTACGGCATCATGGATGCCTTCGAACCCACCCAAGGGATATTGGTCGTCGGTAAAGGCTTTCTGGAAGTCGACCACGATGACGGCCGGCCGGACACCATAGCCGATCTCGCCGTTGTTATACCCGGCTGCTTCGTAACTGTCCGACACTGGCTGTTCCTCCGTCCACGCGCGCGGCCTCGCCGCCGCCACCGACCTTTCGATCGCCCCCTAAACTACGCCAGATTCGGAGGTCCCGGCAAACCGAGGGCACTGCTTCAATTGCCAAATCGGGACGCAATCGGTAGCATGGGGTTTCCAGGTTCGCCCCGAAATCTGGCGGTTTTGGCCGCAATTCATGGAGTCCACGCCGATGCAAGCGTTGTCCGACATCATCATGCTCGACCTCACCCACATGCTGTCGGGGCCTTACGGCGCCATGCTCCTGACCGATCTGGGCGTGCAGGCGATCAAGGTCGAGCCGCCGGGAAAAGGCGAAGGCACGCGCGCGTTCCAGGCCAACGACCCCAACAATTCCCTCAACGGTATGGGGTCCTATTATCTGACGCTCAACCGCAGCAAGAAGAGCATCTGCATCGACCTCAAAAACGAATCGGGGTTGGAGCTTTTCTACGAACTGGTGCGCAAGGCCGATATTGTGTTCGACAATTTTTCGGCGGGTGTCACCAAGCGCCTGAAGGTCGACCACGAAACGCTGGCGGCGATCAACCCGCGTATCATCACCTGCACGGTGACCGGCTTCGGCGAGACCGGGCCCGACAACAAGCGCCCCGCCTTCGACATGGTGGCGCAGGCCACCGGTGGCGGAATGTCGATCACGGGGACGCTGGATTCGGGACCGACGCGGGCCGGAATTCCGATCGGCGACCTTGGCGGCGGCATCATGGGTTGCATCGGAATCCTGGCGGCGCTGCATCAGCGCACAGTGACCGGCCGGGGCCAGCACGTCGATGCCTCGATGGTGGATGCACAGATCTCGTTGCTCAACTATATGGCGACGATGTTTTTCCTGTCGGGTGAAATCCCCTACGGAATCGGCAATTCGCACTTCGTGCATGTCCCCTACAACAGTTTTCGAACCAAGTCGCAGTTCATCATTCTGGCCATTATCACCGACAATTTTTACCGTTCGCTGGTTGAATTGCTGGACGACCCCGACCTGAAGAAGCCCGAGTACGACGGCCAGCCGGGGCGACTCAAGGACAAGGAATTCATCGAGAAGCGCGTGCAAGAGCATCTCGAGAAGGAAACCTGCGAATACTGGTGCGAGAAATTGCGCGAGGCGCGTATTCCACACGCGCCCGTCAACGATTTTGAGCACGCACTGAACGATCCGCAGGTGCGCTCGCGCGACATGATCGTCACCGTCGAGCACCCCGAGGGCGGTTCGGTCGAGATGCCGGGCAACCCGGTGAAACTGAGCGACCATGAAGATTCATTCGGGCCGCCGCCGCTGTTGGGCCAGCACACCGACGAAGTGCTGAAGAGGGTGTGCGGCAAAACCGACGACGATCTCGCGCAATTGCGCGATATGGGCGCGATTGCCTGATCAGCCCCTTGAGGAAAGGAACCCGGCTATGGGTAACAACGTGCGCATCAACGAGGTGGGCCTGCGCGACGGCCTGCAAATCCAGCCGAAACTCGTGCCCACAGAAGGCAAACTCGAACTCGCTCAGGCGCTGATCGACGCGGGCGTGCGCGCCTTCGAGGCGGTCTCGTTCGTCTCCCCCAAGGCGTTGCCGCAGATGGCGACCGCGGCAGAGGTGTGGGCCGGTTTGGAGATGAAGGAGGAAATCTATTACTCCGCCCTGGTGCTCAACGAGAAAGGCTACGACCGCGCCGTTGAAGCGGGCGCGACGGTCGTTTCCCTGGCATTGGCGACGACCGAAAAAATGAACCTGGCCAATACCCGCATGTCGCTTGAGACCGCGACCGACGTGTGCAGCAAGATTGTCCGGCGCGCCAACGATGACGGCCTCGAAGCCCGCGCCTATGTCTCGACCGCGATGGGCTGCCCCTACGAGGGCGACGTGCCGGTGGCAACGGTAGTGGACCTGACCGCCAAAATGCTCGATGCCGGAGCCGACCGGATTTCGATTGCCGACACCATCGGATCGGGCAACCCGGAACAGTGCAAACGCATCTTCGCCGCGGTGGTGGAGAAATGGGGCGCGGAGATTTTCGGCGTCCACCTGCACGATACCCGCGGGTTCGCGCTCACCAACGCCTGGGTGGCGCTGCAAGCCGGCATCCGCGAATTCGATTCGTCGATCGGCGGATTGGGCGGCTGCCCGTTTGCGCCGGGCGCCAAGGGCAACGTTGCCACCGAAGATATCGTCTTCATGCTGGAACAATCCGGCTACGACACCGGCATCGACATGGGCGGCCTCAGGCGCGCGGTCGGGGTCGCCGAACGCCTGGTCGGGATCGAACTCGGCGGACGCATCACCGACTGGTGGGTGAGCCAGGAACGCAAACGCGCCAAAGAAGCCGCCGAAGCGGCCTAGCCGTAGGTATCTGAATTCGCCTCGTCCGGCCCGGTACTGCGACCGGGTGGTGACGCCTTACGCCATGCCGTTGGCTTTGAGGTCGATCTTGAACTTCAGGAATATCTCGCAGAGGCGGCCGTAACAGACACCCACGCGAACGGTCTTGAAGGTGGTGAAGTCGATGATCGAGGACGACATGCCCTCGTCATTGGAATATTTCGAGAGGCCGCCGTCGACCAGAATGTCGCCCGCTTCCAGCACCGGCCGGTCGATGTCCTCGAGCCGGTACTTGCTGCCGGTTAGCGACGTGTTGGCCGACGAACCCAGCACCGGCATCATGCGCTCCATCGTTTGTCTGGTCATTTCGTTGTGAAACACGCCCGCGTTCAGCAGCATGTCGATGGTGCCGGCCTTGGTCGAGTTCTTTAATACGAACGGAGCCACGTTTTTGAAGATCGGATGATCGGCGCGGAACGGCGCCACAGTCGAAAACGGCAGGTCGTTGTCGAAGATTACCGCCTTGACGATGTCGTGCTGCCACGGCTCCATGATCTGGACCTCCTTGAGGAGATCGAAATTGGAGAACATGCCCGACGGCTTTTCAAACGAACGCTCCTTGGCGGAAAAGATGCACCGGATCGAGTCTTCGGAGTTGCCGATGATGGCGTAGGCCACGTCGAGCGGAATAATGGCGACGCCGCCCCCTTCGATCACGTCGAGGATTTGCGCCGACTGGACGACGACATCGCCCTGATCCAGTCGGGTTTGTTCGTGGGCGGGAGCATCGCTCATGCGGCAGTCTCCATCGACGGGGTAAACGGTGTCATCAGGCCGGTTGCGTCGTCGGTCTCCGGCAGGCGTTCGATCTCGGCGGCAAACTCCTCGACGGCGAAATCCGGGCGCACGGCGCGGACGAGGCCATCGAATTTTTCCAGCAGCGCCGCGAACGGCATCGGATTGACGGGCGTGCCGTAACTGTCGAGCACGTCGGCACGGCGTTGGGTCCCGTCTTTGAAGGTGATCTCGACCCAGCTTCCGAAGTGCTCGGGGAAGGCACGCTCCATGTCTTCGTCGGCTTGCGCCGAGACGCGGTCGGCAAGCGAAAGAATTGCGTTGTCGTTCAGGCGTTCGGCGGCGAAAGCGTCGGCATCGAACGGCCCCGCCACCAGCGCCGCGCCCAGGGTGTAGGGCAGGCTGTACTGCGCCGCCATCATCGAAGTCGGCCGCGCCAGCATGTGCTGGGTTTGAAGCAATGCGGGCCCGCCCACCGTAATGTGCTCGATGTCGCCGTTGGCCGCGGAATAGTCACTCGTCACGGTGCGGAGCGCATCGAGAGTCGAATGGAATAACCGGCAGCAGGGATAGGGCTTGTAACTGATGCGGTGGATTTCGAACGCGTCGTTCCGGTCCGGCACCAGCCGGTCGAGATCGGGATTGGAGCCAAAGTTGTTGCAGAGCCCGTAGATTCCGTCGAGCGCCTGCGCCGGCCCGGCGATGCCGCGTGCCGCCAGTTCCACCGCCATGATTCCGTTGTGGGCGCCATAGCCGCCGTGGAGGCGTTTGACGGTGGTGCCGTGGGCGTCCTGCGAGAACTGCATCGAGCCGCCGGCCATCGACAGCATCAGGCCCCACGCCTCGCACAAGGTTCCGGCGTCGAGACGTTTTAGCCGGGCGGCAACCGCGACCGCACCGAAGCCACCGAACAAGGCGGTCGGGTGAAATCCGGCTTCGAGAATATCGGCGGCTCCGGTCGCCATGCCGGCGCGCACCATCACTTCGTATCCCGCCACCACGGCGGGAAGGAAATCGGCGCCCCCGGCCCCGGTTTCGGCGGCAACCGCAAAGGCGCTGGCGATCACCACCGCGCCCGGATGGGTGATCGATTCGTCGTGGGTGTCGTCGAGCTCCATGCCGTGGGCGGCGGTGGCATTGACCAGGCCCGCGACCGGCGCGCTCACCTTGCGGCCGGTGCCAAGTACCGCCGATCGTCCACTGCCCGCGTAAGGCCCGGACCAGTCGGCGAGTTCCAGCCCCCACGGCAGATGCGCGCCGCGAAAGGCGACGCCGAGGTGATCGAGCACAAGACCCTTGAGTTGCGCCAGGTCCGCCGGTGACAGGTCGTCCAGCGTCAGCCCGGCGGCGAAACCGGCGAGTTCGCGTGTCCGGTCCCGTTGCGGCGCTTGATCCATTGGAGAGCCTTTTGCGTCAATGCGCAGACGCGGCCGCCGGCGGGCGGTTACCCTGGCGGTCGAGATAGTCCAGCACCTCGACCTCAGAGAGGACATCGGCGTATTTGGCATTCATGTCGAACAGGTTGGCTTCGTGCGGACGTTCGTCGCGGTCGCCGCAGGCGTCGCGCACCACGATGGGGCGAAACCCGTAGGACACGGTATCGAGGCAGGTCGCGCGCACGCATCCCGACGTGGTGAGGCCGGTGAGAATCAAGGTGTCGATTCCCTGTGCGGTGAGAGTGGACGAGAGCGAGGTTCCGAAGAACGCACTGGGATACTGTTTCGAGATCACCAGTTCGTCTTCGCCCGGTTGAAGGCCCTTGGGCCAGGCGCCCATCGGTCCGCCGGCTTCCATCATGTGGAGTGCCGGCACCTTCTTGATGAAGATACCGCCGTCAGCGCCGCCCTTGGTGAAGACGACGTTGGTGTAGATAATGAAAAGACCGGCTTGGCGGGCGGCATCGCGGATGCGCAACGCCGAGACCAGACTGTCCTCGATATCGGCGTAGAGAGGCGAAGACCTGTCGAAGTAGGCCTCGACGAAGTCGATCAGAATCAGCGCCGCGCGCGCGCCAAAACCGAGGCGCCGGTTATAGCCCGCGCCTTCATAATCGTTATTAATATCCTGTGCCATCGTCTGTTCCGCCTCTGGGAGTTAGCGCCGCACCGCCTTTGAGTCCGGCGCCGGACCGGACCCGCCGTCCGCGCGTTCTCCGGTACCGATACTCCAGCGCGCTTCAAAGTCCCACACTTCGCGAAATCCCATCAGCTCGTGCATCTCCATCTCGCCCAGCACTGGGACGCCGAGTTCGAGCGTCGAACCGTCGCGCTTGAGGGTGTCATAAACAGTTTGCATTGTCACGGTGGCGGCGGAAAAGGCGGTGCCGGGATAGATCGCCAAGGCATAGCCGAGTTCACGAAACCGAGCGGACGATAACGCCGGAGTCATGCCGCCGTCGGTAACGTTGATCAACAGCGGATGGTCGAGGCGGCGCGCCACACTTTCGATCTCGGCCTCGCCATCGAGAGCCTCCACGAACAAGACATCCGCGCCCGCCTCGGCGTAAGCGGCGGAGCGCGCGATGGCTTCGTCGAGGCCCAGTTTCTGACGCGAATCGGTGCGCGCGATGATCAGGAAATCGGGATCGGTTCGGGCCTCCACCGCCACCTGAATCTTTCGCACCATATCTTCGCTGGCGATGACTTCCTTGCCCGGCGTGTGGCCGCAACGCTTGGGATCGACCTGATCTTCGATATGAAGCGCCGCGACACCCGCTGATTCGTATCCGCGCACGGTCTGGGCCACGTTCAGGAGCCCGCCGTATCCGGTATCGGCGTCCGCGATCAGCGGCGTTTCCGTGGCGGCCGCGATCTGACCCGCACGGGTGACCATGTCGCGGTACGATGCGAGCCCGGCGTCCGGCACCCCGAGGTAGGACGCCACCGCGCCGTAGCCGGTCATGTAGATCGCCTCGAAACCGAGACGGTCGGCAAGACGGGCCGAGATCAGGTCATAAACGCCGGGCGCCACAAAGAAATCCCGCGCCCGCACCCGTTCGGCGAGCTTGCGTCTGTGGCTCTTGGTCATCGGCACCCTCCCTGGTCCGGGCCGGAACCAAATCGTGGCGCCACCGCATTATGCCGTGGCGCCACGATTGGCCGTCTCTAATGCCCGAGTCTTTGAGACAAGGGCAGTCTGTCCGCGCTACTCGGCGGCCATCGCCCCTTGGGCGAGATGCTGAACGCGGCGATCGAACACCGGTGCTGCCGGCGGATCGAACGAGGTCTCGGCCTTGCAACGGGCTTTGAGCTCTTCGATGGTACCGCCGAAATCGAACAACTGCGGCTTGCCGCGTTCTTTCGACAGGCGCGCCCGCAACGCCTCAGTCGCCTTGACGTCGACCGTGAGGTTCTTGTTGAGGACGACGCCATAGCGTTCCGCCCCTTCGAAGCTGACCAGACCGCGGTCCACGTCGAGCGCGACCAGGTTGGCATCGCGCTTGTACGGATCGCCCCAACCGCCGCCACCCCAAGTGTTGAAGTACAGGATGTCGCCTTCCTTGACGACAACGTGGTCCTTCTTGGAAGGAATCAGTTCCTCTGTACCGTCCGCGCGGACCAGTAACTTGGTCGAGCGACCGCCCGGTGTGCCGCCGTTGACACCCCAGGGATAAGTCAGCCAACGGTCGTCGTGGACCGAGACCTTGCCGTCCTCGAGGAAGCAATAGCCCAGGCGGATTCCGTTGCCGCCGCGGTGCAGCCCGGCACCGCCCGAATCCGGGATCGTCTCATAGGTTTCGATCCGGAGCGGGAAATACGCTTCGAGGTATTCGTTCGGGACGTTGGTGAAGTCAGGCCACAGCGAATGCCCGTCGGGCCCGTCGCCCCAGGGCCGGCCCGGAATACCGCCGAACCCGATCTGGTAGAGCTGATACCAGTCGCCCTTCTTGTCGTAGCCCGAATACATAAAGTGCGGGCTGTCGGAGAAGCCGGCGGCGTTGAGATAGTCCGGCGCACCCTGGCCCAGAAGGCCGCCCATGATGTCGAAAATGCGGCCCAGCATGTGAGTACGGCACGAAAGCGCCGCCGGTTTGATGGGCCTGAGAATCGTGCCCTCCGGTATCCGAATATCGAGCAGGGGGTAGAACCCGTCGTTGAACAGTATCTGCGGGTCGAACACCATGATCATGAAGACGCCGACGAACATCTTGAACATATCGGTGTTGAGATAGAAATTCACCGAACTGATCGACTGAGGATCGGTACCGGTGAAATCCCAGATCTGCTTTTCACCTTCGCGCCACATCGTGCAGGCCACCTTGTAGGGGCCCATACCGACGCCGTCGTCGCAGATGTAATCCTCGAAATACTGCTTTTCTTCGGGGATGTTGGTCATGATCAGGTGCTTCATGGCCCGCATGTTGCGGTCCAGCACCTTTTCAAGGCTGGTGTAATAGACGTCGTCGCCAAAGCGGTCGACCAGCTCGATAATGCGTTTCTCGGCGAGCCGGCAGGCCGCGACGATGGCGTTGAAGTCGCTGCGGTTCCAATGCGGAAGCCGGCAGTTGTGCAGGATGAGTTCGAGAATGTCGCTCTGCAGTTTGCCTTTCTTGTAGATCTTCGTGGGCGGGATCTGAATCCCTTCCTCGTAGATCGATTCGGCGTCCGTCGGCAGACTGCCCGGCACCTTGCCGCCTACGTCGGTCATGTGACCGAACATGGCGACCCAGCTGATCAGCCGGCCGCGGCGGAACACCGGCAGCAGGATCAGCCAATCCGGCAGGTGGCTGATAGCGGCGCCGCAGCTGTAGGGGTCGTTGGTCAGAATGACGTCCCCTTCCTCGATCGTCCCGTCATAGGCTTCCATAAAGCCGTGGATAAATGATCCGAACTGGCCCACCACCATCTTGCCGTCACTGTTGGCGATCATCGGGAACTCATCGTTCTGTTCGCGGATTCCCGGCGACATCGCGGTCCGAAACAGGACCGCATCCATCTCGAACCGGGTCGAACGCAACGAACTTTCGATAATGTCGAGCGTGATCGGGTCGACTTTGATCTTCTTGAACTTCTTCTTGCTTCGCTGGATGACTTTAGCTGGCATTTTTCGCTCTCCCGGGGATCAGTTGACGGGCCGGATCAGGAGGTTACCCACCCGGTCGACTTCGCCGTAATGCTTCGGCAGGATAAGTGTTGTGGAATCCATTTCCGTGACAATGGCCGGACCGACAACCCGGTTGCCCGCTTTGAGCAGCGCGCGGTCGTAGATCGTCGTCTTGCGGTCCTTTTGATCCAGGTACACCTTGGCAGTGGCGATCTTGCTTTCCTTGGGCGGGGTCGAAGTGCCCTTGGGAATGCGCGGTGCCCGCACCGACGCCGCCTTGCCCTGGACCGCTGCCCGCAGGTTGACCAGTTCGTGGTCGGCGTCCAGAGCGAACGTGAACAACTGGGTGTGTTCCTTGTCGAACTTGCGGGCGACCGAAGCCAGACCGTTCTTCTTGAAGTCGTCGAGCTTGACGTCGATGGTAAGAACCAGTCCCTGGCCGTGATAGCGGACATCGACCTGGAAGTTCGCGGACTGATCCTTGCGGGCTACCTTTTCGGCGTCCAGCGCCTTGGCGGCGCGTTTCTGAAGGTCTCGCAGGATCTTCCCGACCTCGCGGTCGTTTGTTTCATGGAACCGGCGGATGAAGGTCATCGACGATTCATCGCGTAACCGCGTGGTCGCATCGCCGTAGGCGCACAACACGCCGGGCGACGGCGGGACAATCACCGGCCACGAATTGATCAGCTTGCCAAGAGCGTTGGCATGCATTGGGCCGGCGCCGCCGAAGGCGACCAACGCAAAATCGCGCGGATCGAACCCTTGTTCCACCGATACCAGACGCAATGCGCCAAACATGTTCTCGTTGACGATATCGATGACGCCCTGCGCCGCACGATTGACCGGCATCTTTAGGGCGGTCGCGATCTTCTTCATGGCCTGCTTCGCCTTTCCATGATCCAGTGCCATGTCGCCGCCGAGTTTCGCCATGTCCGGCAAGACGCCGAGCACGCAGTTGGCGTCGGTCACAGTCGGCTCTTCACCGCCCTGGCCGTAAGCCGCGGGTCCCGGTTCGGCGCCCGCACTTTGCGGTCCGACGCGGAGCGCGCCGGTCAGTTCCGGCACGTGGGCGATAGAGCCCCCACCCGCGCCGACGGTTCGGACGTCCACCGAGGCGGCACGCACCGTCACATCGCCGACGGTGGTTTCACGGCGGGGCCGCGCGATTCCCTTCTGAACCAGGCACACGTCTGTCGAGGTGCCGCCCATGTCGAAGGTAAGCAGGTTCTTGTAACCCGCTTGGCGCGCGATCCAGATCGCACCGGCGACGCCGCCGGCGGGTCCGCTCATCAACATGCTCACGGGTGAGTTTTCGGCCGCCTCCACCGAGGCGAGACCGCCATCAGAGCGAAGAACGTGCAGTTGTACGTCCTTCATGCGGCGGGACAGTTCGCGGCGCAAATTCTTGATGTACTTCGACACCACCGGGCGCACGTAGGAATTGGCGACGGTGGTGATGGTACGCTCGTATTCCTGCATCTCGGGAATGATTTCCGATGAAATCGAGATCGGAACCTTGGGCATCACCTGGGCGGCGATCTTGCGCACCTGGCGTTCGTGTTTGCCGCTGGCGTACGAGTTGATCAACGAAATGGTGAGCGCTTCGATGCCGCGCTTCTTCAGCTTCTGGAGCTTCTTCTTGAGATCGTCCTCGTCAAGCTTACGGACGGTCTTGCCCTTGGCACTCATCCGTTCGTTAGCCTCGATGGTCAGCTCCAGCGGCGCGAGCGGGTCGCTCTTGTTGTAGATGATCCAGCCGCCGAGGCCGCCAGGCACGAACGAGCGCGCGATTTGGAGAATATGAGCGTAGCCCTTGGTCGTAACCAAGCCCACTTTGGCGCCCGATCCGGTCAGGATCGTGTTGGTCGCAACCGTCGTGCCGTGCATCACGTGGGTGATTTCGTGAGCTTTGATCCCGGCGCTGGCGCATACCCGTTTGATCCCGTTCAAGACTCCGATCGAGGAGTCCTCCGGAGTCGAAGGCACCTTCGCCATGTTGGTACCGCCGGTCTTTTCGTCGATGAGAAGCAAGTCGGTAAATGTCCCCCCGACATCAACCCCCAATCGGTATGGCATGACTCATCACTCCCTTTTCTAGTCGCGAACCGGCGGGCGCCGATCCATGGTTTTTGTCGGAATATCGCGCCCGGCACCAGTCCGGGCGGAACTCATCCATTGACTGGACTATCGAATTTCGCGTTGCTGCTGTCAATGCTTGGACCCGTCGCAAGGCTGCAAAGGCCCTAGGGATTCTGCGATTTCTCGCGCCTGCGTCAATCCGCCCCCTGTCGGGCATCCCCTGCCACCAGCACGCTGTCGTATGATTCGGGCTCAGCGGCAGCGCCACCGCCCAGGATGGCGCCGGCGCGGCGCCGCTGGATGGCATAGAGAATGCCGAATGTGATGAAAATCAGCGCCAGCGAGAACACGGTGGTCATGGTCCCGACCGCATAGAGCGAGGGCCGGGCCGCCGTGCCGGTTACCGCCACCATCTCGACTGGCAGGGTGTTGCCCTGCCCGGTCAACAGCGAGGTCCGGGCAAATTCGTCGTAAGACAGGGTAAATCCGAACAGGGCGACGGCAATCAGGCCCGGGGCAACGATCGGAATGACGACGTGGCGCAGGTTTTGCCACGGGGTCGCCCCCTGGTCGCGCGCTGCCTCCTCGATCGAGCGGTCGAGACGGCCGAACACCGCCAGCATGATCAGGACGCCGAACGGCAGCGTCCAGGTCAGGTGGGCGCCGAGGCCAGCCGACCACCAGCTTGCCAGCATGTCGAGGCCGGTAAATCCGAGACCGATCCCCATGCTAACGAGGAACGAGGGGATAATCAGGCTCGCGACCGTCAAATAGAACACCGCGCCGGAACCGCGGAACCCGCGCCGGTAGGCGAGGCCGGCGAGGAACGCCACCAGCGACGTTGCCACCATCACGATCAAGCCCAGCACCAGCGAGCGCACGAACGGCTCCCGGAAATCGCCAATGAAGGTGGGGTTGAACACTTCACCGAACCAGAACGTCGAAACCCCCTGCATCGGGAAGGTCAGGCCCCCGGTCGGCCCCTGGAAAGAGAGGACTGTAATGACCAAAACCGGGCCGTACAGGAAGACCGTGAAGGCAATGAAGACTCCCCAGCGGATGTAATAGCCGCGGCTGCGCTTGAACTCTTGTCTGGCCGGAACGGCCTCGCGGTTTTCGGCATCGTCTGTACCGGTTCCGGCCGCCGCCGGTTGCGCCGGTCTCCCGGCCGTGCCCGTCATCCACTGATAGACGCCGACAATGGCGATGATGAGGACGATTATGAAAACGCCGTTCATGCCGGCCTACAATTGTTTGCGGATATCGACCAACCGCATGACGCCGCCGACGAACAGCAGCAGCACGATCAGCAGGACGATTCCGTTGGCCGCCGCGAACGGATACTGCACGCCGAGATACTGGTTCGAGATCGTCATCGAAACCGATCCCAGCTTGCCGCCGCCAAGGAAGCGGATCGCGGTGAAGTCACTCGCCACCAGGGCGATAACGAAGATTGTGCCGATGACGATACCCGGCTTCGACAACGGTATGATGACGTTAATCAGGGTCTGCCAGTTCTTGGCGCCCTGATCGCGCGCCGCCTCGAGCAGGTTGCGGTCAATCCGCGCCATGACGTTGAACAGCGGCGCCACCATAAACAGCGTAAACATGTGAACGTAGGAGACGATGACCGCAAACTCTGAAAACAAGAGAAAGTCGAGCGGTGCATCCGACAGGCCGAGGGCCATCACCGCCCTGTTTATGACGCCTTCCCTGCCGAGGAAGGGCAGCCACGCGATCATCCGAACCACGCCCGAGGTCCAGAACGGCACCACCGTCAGCAAGAACAGGAATATCTTGACCCGCAGCGTGATGATATCGAAAACAAAAAAGTAGGCGAGTGTAAACCCGATGACCAGAGTAATCGCCCAGGTGATTAAAGTAATTCTGATCGTCGACCAGTAATTCTGGTAGGTAATTTCCAGGGTGACGACCCGTATCCAGGCTTCAAATTCGAACGCCGGCTGGGTGAAGTAACCGGTGAACCGGTAAAAGCTGTAGGTCGCGATGACGAACAGGGGTCCGATCAGGAAAATCGCCAGGATCAACACCAGCGGCGTCACCTGAAAGAACGCGCTGTACCGACTGAACGCCGATTGTAGCTTTTGCATAGGAACCTATACGGGCGAAGGGCCCGATACGAGCGTAGGACCCGGAACCGGGCGGCCCGTTTTTAGCGCCTCAAGAGCCATAAGAAAAGGGATGCGGGGCAATTTCTTGCCCCGCATCGAGATTCGATCAGGCGACTAACCGGCCTGGAACTTGTTCCACTTGTCGACGAGGTATACCTGCTCGGAGAATTCGCTATTCCACACCGCAACATTGCCCATGCGGTTCTTGTAGGAGCCGCCGTCGCGGACCGAACCCGCTTTTTCGAGTACGTTTCCGCCCGGGTCCTTGATTGGGCCCGCTGCTGTTTTGCCCTCGTACCAGAAGCCCCACTCGTCGTCGGTGAGGAAGTTCTTGGTCATGTTCGGCGTCGGCATGTAGTAGCCCTGGCGCGCGAACAGGGCGCCAGCGCGGCCCGAATACAGCCAATCGAAGAACTCGTAAGCCGCATCCAGCTTGAGCCCGTCGAGATGCTTCGGCACCATGTAGCCGATCGTCCACGACCGATAACCTTCCTTGAGGTCGGCGTAGATCGCGGGCACACCCTGCGACTTCACCACCGTAACGGCCGGCGACCACATCGACTGGAGGACCACTTCGCCCGAAAGCATCAAGTTGACCGATTCCATGAACCCGGTCCAGAAGGCGCGGAAGTGGTTCTGCTCCTTCAATTCGAACAGAAAGTCGAAAGTCGTGTCGATTTCCGCGCGGGTCATGTCGCCCTTGTTGGTGTAACTCACCTGCCCCGAAGCTTCCAGCGCCATCGCGAGATCCATCATCGCGATTTCGGGGAAGATCTGGAGGGCGACCTTGCCACGCCATTCCGGATTGATCAGCTCGGCCCAGGTGTCCAATTTGCGGCCGACGAGGTCAGGCCGGTAGCCCAAGGTGTCCGCATTGTGTTGACTGGGAACCGCAGTGAGCCACTTGGACGAACCTGCGGGGACAAAGTCCTTGCCGTCGATGGCCGAGGTGTACTCCACCGTCGAGGGATTCTGGCCTTGGCCGAATCTCGCGTCCGGCCAGATCATGCCGGGGGCCTTGTAAAGATCGATGGCGTCGTCCCAGTGCTTCAGACGCGTCGAGTCGACGGCCTGCATGTTCCCGGTCGGCCAAATCTTTTTGAAGTCGTTGTAGGTCGGTTCGAAGATGTCGAACGAGCGCGGCTGCGTGATGCCACGTGTCCGGATCGCGTTGAAGTCGAGAACCGTGAATTCGAGTTTGAATCCGAGATCTTCTTCCGCCAACGCCTTGTACGGCGGAATATGGGTCACGCCGGATCCGACCGAACGCAAGGTGATATTGCGGATATTCTGCGCCCAGATAGTCGGAAAGCCTGTCAATGCCCCCGACCCGACGGCGGCACCCGCTGCCGCAGCAGTGCCTTTCAGCATCGACCGGCGGCTGATGCCCTTCCTGCCGTTTACTTTCGTCTTATCCCTCATTTCCTGCTCCTACCATGTTCTGGTGCCTAGTTATCGTTGTGATCGAACCGAGTCCAGAGAACGCATCCGTCCGCTATTGACACACGGCTCAATGGCCCGGGAATCCCGGGCTGCGCCCAAAACATAGCATGGATTAAGAATTGATACCAAGGATTGCGCTTGCGATCGCCGCCATCAACATCAACAAAAGTTGAGCCACAAGGACGGACCGGGCGCGCCATGATGGCGCCATGACGGCGAATTCCACCGGACGGCGCCGCCCGCCCCGATGACATCCGCGGCTGGCAGGGGATCGAGTGGGGCATGATAATCCCGGAGGTTATGGCGATTCACGCAAGCACGCGCGTGCTGCAACGCACCAAGTTCCAGATCGGGCATTGCTATTTCAGCCACGCCGTCCCGGTCCGGTTCGAGGACGAGGACTGGGATGTTTGGCTGTGCGAAGACCGCGATACCGGCGCCATCAACGCCGTCAATCTCGAACTCGGGTATCGCGGCGGGCTTTTCTTCGGCGCCAGCGGCAGCAAGCTGTTTCTTCAGTTTCTCGACGACCTGACCCTTGCCTACGGCCCCCCGCAGCGCTGGATAATGATGCGGTTCGAACGCCCGACGGGGCGGCCCGAGTTCGGGCCCGGCGTCTGCGCCGCATCGCCGAAGCGGGTCCCCTGACGAAAAAGGCCCCGCCGTTCGGGGCGGGGCCTTGGGATGCCTTCTCGTGTCTCGATCAGGTGCTCAGAAGATGCACATCGTGCGCCGCCCACCGGGCAATCACCGGATCGCCGAGCTGGACCGGATCGCCGAAGAATTCCTTTTCCTGGATGTTGGCAACCAGAATTTCTTCCTTCGCCCCGTGCGCCATCGTGACCTTGACCCAGGTCCCCTGATATTCAATGGCGTGGACCTTGCCGGACAGGCAGTTCGGTTCTTTCGTCTTTTCGTCTTCCTCGCCGCGCACCATATGGACCTTGTCGCGGCGGATCGAAAACCCGATCTTGTCGCCGACCGAGATATCGGACCGGCCAAGGTGGTATTCCTCGCCGGTTTCACTGTGGATTTCTGCGTTGCCGTCGGCAAGATTGGTGACCTCGCCTTGGAACACGTTCCACCCCCCCATGAACGAGGCGACATAGGCGGTGTCGGGCAGATCGAAGATTTCGCGTGCGGTGCCGAACTGATCGATCCGGCCCTCGTCCATCACCACGATCAGTTCCGCCAGCGCCAACGCTTCGGGCTGAGTGTGGGTGACGTGGATGAAGGTAATGCCGATCGCGTGCTGGAGCCGGCGCAGTTCCTCGCGCATTTGCAGGCGCAAGAATTCGTCAAGCGCCGACAGGGGTTCGTCCAGCAACAAGACGGTAGGGTTGGTAATCAGGGCCCGCGCCAGCGCGACGCGCTGCTGCTGGCCGCCGGAAAGCTGCGCCGGAAACCGGTCGGCGAGTTCCGTCATCTGCACCGTCGTCAGAATTTCCATGGCGCGTTCGCGGCGCTGGGCCTTGTTGACGCCCTTCATCTTGAGGCTGAAGGAGACGTTGTCGGCGACCGACAGGTGCGGGAACAGGGCATAACTCTGGAACATCATGGCGGTGCCACGTTCCGACGGCTCCAGCCCCTCGACCGCGCGGCCGCCGATCAGGATATTCCCCTCGGTAGTGGTCTCGTGGCCCGCGATCATGCGCAAGATCGTTGTCTTGCCGCAGCCCGAGGGCCCGATCAGGCAGCAATAGGTGCCATTCGGGATCGTCAGGCTAATGTTGTCGACCGCCAGTGTCGGGCCGAACCGTTTGGTCACCCCGACGATCTGGACTTCGCCACCCTCACTCATGTGTCACGCTTCCTCTATAATCCTGTGTCACGCTTCCTCTATAATCCGAAACGCCGGTCCCGCCGGCCCAAACCGCGCCCGCCCCTGCCAGGCTGCGCCAACAATACGCCGAAAAACCGCCGCACGATGCCCGTCCTCCCCGATAGGATCCAAACCGTCCCCATTCTGATTATTTTTTTCGGGAGACAGCAACCAACGACACCCTACCGGGCGCAAAGGATTGAGTCCTCGCGGTACGCGGGCGGTATTATCGTGGGGGCCCAAGGGGTGTCAAGGTTCTTGCCGGAGCCGCTGACGACGATAACGGCCTGCAAGAGCTCAGGGGCTGGCAATCAGGCCCGGGGTGCGGTACTTCGCCAACCGGGAGGGAGTTACGCCGGATGCCAGCGACGAAAGGAAAATCATGATCGAAGAATTGAAGGCAGGCATCACCGAGGAAGCCCGGGAGGAAGCCGACTTAAAGGTCCGCCGAACGGTCGAGGAGATACTGGCCGATACCAAGGCGCGTGGCGACGAAGCCGTTCGAGACCTTTCGGTCCGATTCGACAACTGGACGCCCGGCAGTTTCCGGCTATCGGCGGAGGAGATTGACGCGGCCGTATCCTCGGTATCAGCGCAAACCCTCGATGACATCCGGTTCGCCCAGACCCAGATCCGCAATTTCGCGCAGGCGCAGAAGGACGCGCTCAGGGATATCGAGGTCGAAACGCTTCCCGGGGTGGTGCTGGGGCACAGGAACATCCCGGTCGCTTCGGTCGGCTGCTATGTGCCCGGCGGGCGCTATCCCATGGTGGCCTCGGCCCACATGAGCGTGGTGACGGCCAGAGTCGCGGGGGTCGGCCGGATCGTCGCCTGCACGCCCCCGATCGACGGCGAGATTCCGGCGGCGACGGTGGCGGCGATGCACTTTGCGGGTGCCGACGAGATCAACATTCTGGGCGGCGTTCAGGCAGTGGCGGCGATGGCGCTCGGTACCGATACCATCGCCCCGGTCGATATGCTGGTCGGCCCCGGCAACGCCTATGTCGCCGAAGCCAAGCGGCAACTGTTCGGGCTGGTCGGCATCGACCTGCTGGCGGGCCCGACCGAAACCTTGATCGTTGCCGACGAAACGGCAGATGCGGAAATGGTCGCGACCGATCTGCTCGGCCAGGCCGAGCATGGCCCGAATTCGCCCTCGGTTCTGCTCAGCATGTCGCGGGAACTCGCCGAGGCCGTTCCGGCGGAGATCGAGCGTCAACTGGAAACACTGCCGACCGCCGACGTGGCCGCTGTCGCGTGGCGCGACTATGGACGGATTCTCGTGGTTGGCACCCTGGAAGAGGCGGTGGCCGCGGCCGACGAGATCGCCTCCGAGCACGTGCAGATTCTCACCCGCGACCCGCAGTACTTTCTCGACAACATGAAGAATTACGGCTCGCTGTTCCTCGGTGCCGAAACCAACGTCGCCTACGGCGACAAGGTGATCGGCACCAACCACACGCTGCCGACCAAGCGCGCCGCGCGCTATACCGGCGGGCTGTGGGTCGGCAAGTTCATCAAGACCATGACCTATCAGCGCTGCACCGAAGAGGCGAGCGCGATGATCGGCGAATACTGCTCGCGCCTGTGCGAGATCGAAAACTTCGCCGGCCACAAAGCGCAAGCCGACCTGCGCGTCAGGCGCTACGGCAAGACGGGGTAAGCGCCGATGCCCGCGCTTGATGGACGCATTGCACTCGTCACCGGGGCGAGCCGGGGGATCGGCGCCGGTTGCGCGGCGGCGCTGGCCGAAGCCGGAGCGCGCGTCCTGCTCGTCCATCGCGACTCGTTTGAGTCTTGCGAGGCGGCCGCTGCGGGCCTCGCCGGTTCGGGGCATCGGGTGATTCAGGCCGACGTGACCGATTCAGGCGCCCTGAAGGCCGCCGCCGAAGACATCGCCGCAAACGAAGGGCGGCTTGATTTGCTGGTCAACAACGCCGGGTTCTCGAAGGTGGTGCCGCCCGAAGACCTCGACGGCCTCGACGACGCCACCTTCGACCGGGTCATGCAGACCAATGTGCGCGGGCCGTTCGCCTGCGTGCGCGCCTTCCGGCCGATGCTTGCCCTCGGCACCGATCCGGCGATCGTCAATATTTCGTCGGTGGCGGCGCAACTGGCGGCCGGCAGCAACATCGCCTACTGCGCCTCCAAGGCGGCGCTCGACACCATGACGCGCGCGCTCGCCCGCGCGTTAGCGCCCGGTATTCGCGTATTCAGCGTGGCACCGGGGCTGGTCGATACCGATTTCACGCGCGCCTGGGATCCGGCGGTACGCCAGCGCCAGATCGACCTGGCGCCGATGGGCCGCCTCGCCACACCGGAAGATGTCGGCAAGACGGTGGTCGCCGTCGCCGCCGGGCTCACGTTTTCCACCGGGGCAGTCATCCTCGTCGATGGCGGCAGGACGCTGGCGGTCTAACGCAAATCCCGAGCCGGTGGACTCGCCGGCGACAACGATTTACGTTCTATGTCAAAGGGATAGAGCTTTTCGCGTGAGCGCATGCGAACGGGAAAAGTTCTAGCGCCACCGGGTTATTTCGTCACTGACCGGGCCGCCAACGCGCGCGCCCGGCGGCAAACCCGTTTTTTCGCAAAGACGCGGACCGGCTTTCGCGATGGCTCGGAGCGGTGGCTCGGCCGGGCGCCCTACTCCCGCGCCCTAAACCCCGAACTTTTCGTCCGATTCCTTCTTGTGCCTGGCGAGCGCCATCAGGCGGCGGTCGCGCCACTCCTGGCGGGCGGGTTGATCGTCGAGTGCAAGAATCGCGCGGCGGTCCTTGGCCACCTGCCCGAACAGCGCCTCGTCCCACGGGCGCGGTTCCGATTCCTTTGCGACTTCGTAGTAGATCGGTCCGTAGCGCGCCGAATAATCGGGCACGCCGCCGGGCGCGTTGAGGTCGATGGTCTCCATCGGCCCCATGAACGACCAGCGCAACCCGAGGCCGTGCTTGACGGTCTTGTCGAGATCCTCGGTCGAGACATAGCCGTCGGCCACCAGCCGCATCGATTCGTTCAGCAACGCGCCTTGCAGGCGATTCAATATGAACCCGTCGATTTCCTTTTTGACAGTCGTCGGCTGCTGGCCCACCTCTTCCATGAGGGCGCGGGTTCTTGCCACCACGTCCGGATCGGTCCAGGGCGCGGGCGCGATCTCGACCAGCGGCACGACGCTCGGCGGATTGACGGGATGGGCAACGAGGCAGCGGCTGCGCCCTTCAAGGCCCTCGGAGAAGGCGCTCGCCTTGATCCCAGAAGTGGAACTCGCGAGCGGCACACCGGCGGCGGCAATCGCATCCATTTCGGCATAGAGCTCACGCTTGATGTCGAGACCTTCGGGTCCGTTTTCCTGAACGTAGCCAGCGCCTTCCAGCGCCGCGGCGAGGCTGCCGGCGATGCGGCACCGCCCGGTAATGACGCCTGGGTCCTCATCGACCAGCCCGATAGCGGCGAGATCGGCCGCGGCCACGGCGATCTGGGCCATCGCGCGGTCCGCCGCCCCCTCGCCGGGGTCGTAAAGAACGACATCTTTCCCGGCCCGCGCGAACACCAGTGCCCAGGCACGCCCGATCATGCCGGACCCGACAATGGCAATTGTTTCCATTCTTTCCTCCACGTTTGCGCGCCGACGTTAGGCGCGCGGGCCTCCCCGTTTGCGCGCCGAAGTCAGGCGCGCGGGCCTCCCCGTTTGCGCGCCGAAGTCAGGCGCGCGGACCTCCCCGTTTGCGCACCGAAGTCAGGCGCGCGGACCTCCCCGTTTGCGCACCGACGTTAGGCGCGCGGGCCGGCTTCCGCAACGGGCCCGATTGACGCCGGCGCTCCGCTCCGCTTCAATCGAGGCCCCGCCCCCAAGACCGGTTCGCCATGTCCGCACCCCGCACCCTGTTCGAGAAGATCTGGTCGTTGCACGAAATCCGCGATTTCGGTAACGGCTTCAGCCTGATTCACGTCGACCGCAACATTTTGCACGACCTTCTGGGCGCGCTGGTGTTCGAGGGGCTCGACACCTCGGGGCGGAGATTACGCAACCCCGAGCTCAACTTTGCCACCATGGACCACGGCATCGAGACCTTTGCCGGCCGGAGCGACGAAACTTCGATTCCCGGCGGCGAGGCGGGCGTCAAGGGAATGCGCGAAAAAACGAACCAGTACGGGGTGACGCTGTTCGATCTCGGCGACGTGCGCCAGGGGATCGTCCACGTGGTATCGCCCGAATCCGGCATCGCGCTGCCGGGTTGCACACTGATCTGCGGCGACAGCCACACCTGCACCGTCGGCGGCGTCGGCGCCCTCACCTGGGGCGTCGGGCTGTCGCAAATCGAACACGTGCTGGCAACGCAAACAGTCGTGTTGCAAAAACCGAAAACGCTGCGGATTACCTTCAACGGCGCCGTACCCGGCGGCGTGACGCCTAAAGACATGATCCTCTATACGATTGGGCATGCGGGCGCCAACGCGGGCAACACCTATTGCATCGAGTATGCGGGCGAAGCGATCCGCGCCATGCCCGTCGAAGGACGCCTGACCGTGTGCAACATGTCGATCGAAATGGCGGCGCGCTACGGCGTCGTGGCGGGCGACGAGACGACGTTCGAATATCTCGACGGAACCGACTACGCGCCGACGGGTGCGCTGTGGGATCAGGCGGTGCAACATTGGCGCACGCTGCCGACCGACGAGGGTGCCGCCTTCGACCGCGAGATCGCCATCGATTGCGCCGCAATCACGCCGCAAGTGACCTGGGGCACGAGCCCCGAACATGTCATGGGCGTCAACGAACGCGTGCCCGATCCGGCGGACGCGCCCGCCGGCAAGGGCGTGGCGTGGGAACGCGCGTTAGGCTACACCGGCCTCACCCCGGGCGAACCGATCGAGGGCGCGCCCGTGGACGTCGCCTTCATCGGATCGTGCACCAACAGCCGGTTGAGCGATCTGCGGCGCGCCGCCAAGATTCTCGATGGCCGCAAGGTTTCGACACGCCTCGCGCGCGCCTGGGTGGTGCCGGGATCGGGCCGGGTCAAACGCGACGCCGAGGCCGAGGGCCTCGACGAGATTTTCAAGACCGCCGGCTTCGAGTGGCGCGAACCGGGATGCTCGCTGTGCACGAGTTTGGGTGGCGACCGGTTCGAGCCGGGTCACCGGGTGATGTCGACCACCAACCGCAACTTCGAGAACCGCCAGGGCGCCGGCGCGCGCACCCATTTAGCGAGCCCGGAAATGGTGGCGGCTGCGGCGGTCGCGGGCAAGATCACCGATGTACGCAAACTGGCAGGCTAGGGGAGCGGGCCATGGAAAGATTCACCACGCTTACAGGCACCGCCGCGGCGATGTTCCAGCCCAACATCGACACCGACGCCCTGCTGCCGAGCCGGTACCTGACCCAAAGCACCGAGACCGGAAAATCCGGGTTCGGGCCGCGGCTGTTCGCCGACTGGCGCTACGAAAAGGACGGCGCGCCGAAACCGGATTTCGCGCTCAACAAGCCCGAGTTCGCGAATGCGGTTATCCTGATTACCGGCGACAATTTCGGCTGAGGGTCGTCGCGCGAGAAAGCCGTATGGGCGCTGGTAGGGTTCGGTATCCGCTGCGTGATCGCGCCCGGCTTCGGTGAAATCTTCTTCAACAACTGCTTTGAAAACGGATTGCTGCCGATCGTGCTGGACACCGAAATCGTCGAAGGCCTGGCAACCCAGCTCGAGATGGGCGCGCACGGCCGCACCGTAACCGTCGATCTCCGCGGGCGTACAATAACTGCGCCGGACGGGACGCAAATCGCCTTCACGGTTGACGACGCGCGCCGCGCAGCCCTGCTCGACGGGCTCGACGCCGTCGGAATTACGCTCCAGCGCGAATCCGAAATCACCGATTTCCAGACTCGCGACAAAGAAGCCCGCCCGTGGATCTATTTGTGATTGGGCCATGACCGCCGACAGCACCGGCAAGGCCGACGATCCCGCCGGTCGCGGCCGCGCCCTGATGAAGGAACTGTTCGGGCCCGCCGGCGAACAGGCGGCAGCGGCCTTCGACGGCATCGCCCCGGATCTCGGGCGCTATCTCGTCGAACACGTTTTCGGCGACCTCTATCAGCGCGACGGGCTCGATCTCAAAACCCGCGAGGTTGCGGCGATTGCCGGGCTGACCGCGCTCGGCTACGCCAAGCCGCACCTGAAAACGCACGTTCTGGGGGCGCTTAATGCGGGTGCAGGCCGGACCGAGATCGTCGAGGTCATTCTTCAGATGAGCGCCTATGCCGGTTTCCCGGCCGCAACCACGGCGATGATGGCGGCGCGCGAGGTGTTTGAAAAAGAGGACGCCGGTTGAGCGCGCGTCAGAGCGCCAGCATCCCCCACGAAATCACTCCCGCCGTTGGCGGCAGGACCACCGAGGCGAGCAGCCGCTTGCCAGTGAACCCCCACCCCATCATCGGAATCTCGAACAGGAACATCCGGTGCATGGCAAAGGTTGACCACGCGGTCAGGAATGCGACCAGCTGCGGCGTCCCGGCGCCGAGTTGCACCAAGGCGATCGCAATCGGAAACGAAATCACCGGCCCGGACGGCATCACCGCGCCGACGGCCGCGGCGATCAGGATTCCGATCAGCCCGGAATCGCCGCCGATATAGGGACCGATGGCTTCCTGGGGGATCAGTTCGGCGATAAATCCGGCGGCGACGATCGTAACCGGCATCCGCGGCAGCACCATCAACGCCTGATCGCGGGTATTACGGAGCGCGGGCGCGAGGTTCTTCCCGGGGCGGACAATCGCAACTGCCGCCAGCACCGAAGCGAGGCCCCACATAATGATCGCCGAGATCAGCATCAGTCGCCCGCCTCTGCCGCCGGGCGAATCCGGATTTGCAGTTCACGCGCGATGTAGCCGGCGATGAACGGCAACACCAGCGATGCGGTCCAGCGCACGCTCGCGAACTCGAAGCCCATGAACGGCATCTCCCACATGATGATGCGCGAGAGCCCGAGCACCGACCACGACGTGAGGTAGGCAACGAGCGCGCCGATGTCGGCGCCGGCGCTGGCAAGTCCGACGACGATGGGAAAGGACACCATCGGCCCGCCCGGGGTCAGGAATCCCGCCACCGTCGCCACCGCGATGCCGCGGATGCCGCTGTTCTCGCCGAGCCAGCGCGCGACCAGATCGTTCGGCACCAGCACCTGAATGAAGCCGCCGATCAGAAAGCCCGCCCCCAGGAGCGGAATGATACTGATGAGCAGGAAGGCGTCGCTTTCGAGCGCACGCCAGAACGATTCCGGTCCCTTGACGAACCAGACCGCGATGGCGCTCGCAATCGCAATGGCGAGGAACACGAAGAACGTGCGGTCGAACATGCGCCGGCCGGCAAGGGGCGTTCGCGCCAGGACGTGAGCCTTTCATGAGAGGGCGCGCGCAGGGTCGGCGTGGCGCGCGGCGCGCCGGTTCAGAAAAACCCCATAGTATCCGCGGGGCCGGGGCGCCCGCAAACGCGAACCGCTGCCCCTTGGCCCGGGCGCGGCCCGGAGGGGGCAAGCGCCCGCGGTCCCGGCCGGTACCAGGGCACGGCAAGCGCCGCCCCGCCCACAATTCATTTCATCTTTTCCGCGTTGCCGGCGGGTGGCTCCGGGATGGGTCGCGTTTCGTTTTCTTCCCGGCGCACCTGCCCTGAGCAGCCGCAAAAAAGAATGAGACACGCCCCTCACCCCCACGATTGACCGGTCCAGCGCCATGGCACAGCGGCCCTTTCTCGGCGCCCGATGAGGGAAAGCGTTGCGACTGCACACCGACCCGCCCGCCGGAGAAAATTTCGTGCGCCGGCCCCTTGCAGGCGCCCCAAACCCTGCTAGTGTTAGGAAAACATTCGTTGCTACACCTCATCCCTGTGCGCCGTCCCGACCCCCCGAAGCCGATGCCGCTGTCGTATCTCGACCGCGAGGGGCTTGGCCTGTTCGTGTGGTGCAATGGCTGCTTCCGCAACCGGGTGATCGCGTCCGGCCCGATGATCGCCCGCATGGGACGCGAGACGCCGGTACCCGAAGTCGCCCGGCGCCTGCGTTGTTCTGCCTGCGGCGGCCGCGACATCGAGACTCGGCCCGACTGGTCGAAGGGATCACCCGGGGTGATCTCGCGGCATACCTGAGACCCCGTCGTTACCGGAACGTGAGGCACGTTTGTTTGCCCGGAGCGCACTGGACGCGCACAACGGCTGAACGGAACCGAGGAGCAGATCAGAACGGGGCGGTGGAAAAGATGCGGTTGGGAACGGCGCCGCGCCGCGGCTGGGCGCGCGCGCGGCCAAAATTGATTTCATCGGGTCCCTCTCTCAGCCGTCACGCGGAACGCATTGCCGCCCCGGGTCCGGCCGCCCGAAAGGTAACGCCCGCGCCGGAACACCGTGCCCGACGCCCCTGGCGGCCCCTGGTGGGCCCCGCCCGCCGGAGCGCTCTGATCCGGACGGCCGTCTCGCGGCCCGGAAGCCCCGGAATCGGCGGCAATCGCCGATTTGGCCGCCGTTGACCGGCCCGGCCAAAGGATTTTGGCACCGGGATTGCTAGACTGGTGCAGTGGTAGAACCTACCCATTGCGCCCGCGCCATACAGAGATCGACGATGACCCTATCCCGGAAGCGAAGCCTCGCGCTGTCGATGGCCGTGCTCATTGCCCTCGCCTCGATTCCGGCGGTGGCAGTGGCCGAAGAGCCCACACCCGCGCCCGCGGCTCAGACGCAAAAGAAGAAGACCGGGACCGGCAGAATTTTCCGCAGTCCGGCCGGAGCGGCCGCGGGTCAGGGCGCCGGCGCAGCAGGCGGTTTGACGATCGGGGCGATGGGGGGTGGCCGTCGGCGTCGCCGCCGCCATCGGGCTTGCGATCGTTGTGGGCACAGGCGGCGGCGGTTCCAGCGCCTCCAGCACCCAGTAGGTCTTCGGAAACCCCACCAATTCGGCGGCGGTCAGAAGCGCGCGCCAATACCGAAAAATGCGCGCCGATGCTGGCAGCATGGCTCAACGCTATCGTCCCCGACCATTTCCAAACGGCGACAAACGTCCAATCCCCGCGCGCCTGCCCCCCCGCAACCCCGGCCACGGTCCCGAGCCCTATCCGGCGCCGGCCTGTCGCAACAGGGCATCGATCTCGGCGGCAAGGCCCTCGGGGTTTTCCTGGGCCGGCGTGTGTTCCGCGTTCACCAGATGGACGATGCGCGCCGCCGGTATCAATCCAGACAATCGCGCCATTTGGTCTTCGTTGAAGACCGCCGAGGTCGCGCCCCGCACCAGCAGCGCCAGACACGTCACCGAGGTCGCGAAGTCCCACACCGGATCCTCGTTGAGGGATTGGGCGATGGCGCGCGCGGGCGCCGCCGCATAACGCCACTCCCAACGTCCGTCCTCGCGTTCGAAAAAACTGTGGGCGGCATAATGATCCCGCACCTCGGGCCGCCACAATTCCTGAAAATGCATCGACGCCCTGGCGGTTTCGAAATCCGCAAAATCGTGTTCTTCGAGGGTCTGCCGGATCACTTCATCGGAGATTGCCTTGGGCACCGACATGCCGGGATCGATTACGGCGATCGCGGCAACGCGATCCGGACGATTGGCGGCGAGCCAGAGACACAGATTGCCGCCGGTTGCGCCGCCGGCGAGAATCGCGCGGCCGATGCCGAGAGCGTCCATAAAGGCGATGACGTCCTCGGCCAGTTCGGGCACGCGATACCCCTCGTCCGGCCATTCGCTCAGGCCGTGGCCGCGCGCGTCGGGCGCGAGAACCCGGTTGGGGGCCGCCAGCGAATCGACCATGAAATCCCAATGCCGCGCGTTGCTGCGTTTGGGGTGCAAAAGAATCAGCGGCGGCGCAGTCCCGGACCACTCGAGATAGTGCTGGCGGAACCCGCGCGAGTTGACGAACTCGCGCGAACCTGCCGGGCGGCGGAAATCGAAACCGGATTTGGCAGCAGGGGAGCCGGTCACGGTGATTCCTTTTCGCGGGCGACGATGCCCGGCAGGGATTCCCTCAACGCACGACCAGTCAGGCCCGTCCGCAGAGATCTACCGTCCATTTGCACCGCCGAAGAGAACTCGAACATGCCGGGAAGGGCCCACGGCGAAAGCGTGGTTCCGCCACCGGTCCCCTGCCCCACTCTCTCGCTCCAGCGGTGCGACACCGATGTTCGATCCTTCGATACCGGCGCGCGCCACCCGGCGAACTCTTTGAGGGCGTTCAATTCCGTTCGTCCTTCGGTCCCCATTCCATCGGATCCAAAAGCCGGAACTGAACCCCTAAAAACAAGTCTGCCGCGTCCATTTGTCGGTGGCGTATTCTTGGAGGTTGGACGGCACCTGCGGGCGCGATTCGGGATTGAACGAATAGCCCATCTTGGGCTCGTTCCAGATGTCCAGCAGCGCGCCGCCTTGGGTGCGCACGAACGACACCACGCCTGTCAGCGATCCGAACGGGCCATGCAGGATATGGGGCGGACGCCAGAAGTAGGCACCAGCGCTGCGAACTTCGCGCGGGCCAATCATTTCCCCCATGACGACGAAGCTTTCCTCGACCGTCGGGTGGGTTTCCTGCAACGCCGACCAGCCCGGCGGATGGGTCTGGGGCGAAGCCGAGAACAGGAACGACTGATCCTTGGTGTGCGGGTCCTGGCGCAGAAACTTGAGCCCGCCTTCGTAGTATGCCATTTCGTCGCCGGCGTTGGTTTCCTCGCGCTGCGGCTGGCTGCGGTCCCAACGCAAAGAAATCGTCGAGACTTTCTTGATAAGCAATTCTTCGTCAAAGCCGCCCTTGTGGTCAGCGGCGGGGGATGACGATGGCGCTTCGGAAAAGAACGTGAGCACCACGGCGCCTTTGGGCGCGGCAATGTCGTCGCTGGGATGCCCTGCCGGCAGCATCGCATAGTCGTGAAGGCCGTAGGTTTCTCCGGCAAGTTCAATTTCGCCATCAAGAACGAAGAATTCTTCGTTGGCGGTCAGCACCTCGGTGCCCTTGCGGCTCCATCCGGCGGGATACCGGATCATCAGAGAACACGCGCCGTTCTCGTCATCTTCGCTGAGAACCCGGGCTTCGGCCCCGGCGCGCGGGTGGTCGCTGCCGAACGGAACCCATGGCATCAACTGGGCCTGTATCGATTCGATGTGCGGACGGGCCATCAGCCGGTCTCCTTCCCTCCGTCTTGCGACGGCAGCACGAACAGTACTTTGCCGTCGCGGTTGTCCCCCGATTCGGCCGCATGCGCTACGGCGGCGCGGTAGTTTTCAAGATCATAAGCGCCCGCGATCTTCGCGGGCAACGTCCCGTCCGCCAGTTGCGCCGCCAGCCGATCGATGATTGTACGCTGTTCCGCGGGGCTGTGCGCGTTGAATGGCGGGGCCATAAAATAGCCGGCGAGCCGCAGGTTGCGGTAGATCAGCTCCCTCCCGGGCACGTGGCAAGAATCGCCGCTCATCAAACCATAGTTGAGTACCGTTCCACCGTCGGCGAGGCACGAGGCGAGACGCGCGGTCGCATCCCCGCCGACACAATCGAGAGCAACGTGGACGGGATCGCCGCCGGTCGCTTGCGTCACTCGCGCCGCCAGATCCGGTCCGTCGAGAATTACCGAATCGGCGCCAAGCGCCTCAAGTTCCGGCACCACGCCTGCGCGCCGCACCACATTTACGGTACGCACGCCAGCGCGGTTGGCGAGACATACTAGATAGCGTCCGACGTTCGAGTTGGCGCCGTTCTGCAATACCCATTCGCCCGGCTTCGTGCACGCGACGTCGGACAGGAACACCTCGGCCGTCAGGACGTTGACCAGGTGGGCGAGCTGGCGCGGATCGCCTTCGGGCGCGGGATAGGTGCGTGCGGCCGGCACCGTAACGTGCGACTGCCAGGCACCATCGTCGTAGCTCGCGCTGGCGCCGACGTGCGACGCACAGCGGAACAGGACCCGGTCCCCCGGCGCGAGATCCTCGACGCCCGAACCCAGCGCCACCACCCGCCCCAATCCTTCGATCCCCGGAACCCGCGGCAGCGAATCGGGCTTGAGCCCTTCGCGGCCGGAAATATTCATGAGGTCGCCCATGTGGATCGGCGACGCTTCGACGGCGAGGGACACCTCGCCGGACCCGGGCGGCCGCGGTGTTGCCTCGATCAGCTCCAGGACTTCGGCCGGATCGCCGAATCGGGCGTAACGGAGTTGGGTAGCGTTCATCGGCGCGGTCCGGTCGGTAGGATGCCGCGCCCTGCGCGCGGCGGCTTGGCGGCATTTTCACAGATCGCCCGGCCCAAGCCAAACCGCGCCCCTGGGACGATTCCGGTTCGCTTGGAACCGCCCCTGGCTACAAGGCGGCCCGGCTCGTCTTTTGTTCCTGCAAGGCCGGATGCGCTATGACTGGTGCCGGCGTCCCCGCTATCCGAACGGAGGACGCAGGAGATTCCCCTTGCGGCCGGGAGCCGCAGCAAGAAGAGGGCTCAACGTGGATTTAGGGATCAGGGGCCGGCTTGCCATCGTCTGCGGTGCGAGCATGGGACTGGGGCGCGCCTGCGCCGAGGCATTGGCCGGCGACGGCGTGGATCTTACGATTTGCGCCCGCCGCGAGGGCCCGCTTGCCGAGGCGGCGGAGAGTATCCGCGGCACCCACGGCGTTGCGGTGACGGCGATCGCCTGCGACATCACCACCGCGGATGGCCGGGCCGCCGTACTGGCCGCATCCCCGGCGCCCGACATTCTGGTCAACAACGCCGCCGGACCGCCGCCCGGCAATTTTCGCGACTGGGACCGGGCGCAATGGATTGCCGCGCTTGATGCCAACATGCTGACACCGATCGAAATGATCCGCAGTGTCATCGACGGCATGATCGAACGCCGCTTCGGGCGCATCGTCAACATCACCTCGGGCGCGGTGAAGTCGCCGATCCCGGAACTCGGCCTTTCCAACGGCGTTCGCTCGGGGCTCACCGGGTTCGTCGGCGGGCTCTCGCGCCAAGTGGCGAAGCACAACGTCACCATCAACGGGCTTCTGCCGGGCGAATTCGCGACCCAACGCCTTTACAAACTAACGGAAGCTCGCGCCGAGGGAACCGGCAAGACTGCGGAAGACCTTTTGGCGGAGAACGCCGCGCGCAAACCCGCCGGCCGCCATGGCCGGCCGGAAGAATTCGGCGCTGCTTGCGCGTTTCTTTGCAGCGCACACGCGGGTTACATCATCGGGCAGAACATCTTGATGGACGGCGGCGCTTTCAACGGCTCGATCTAAAGGCCGGACCGCCGATTTCACATGCGCGCGGACACGCGCGGGCCGTCACAATGGGTGCGCCGTGTCTGACGTCAGCGCCCTTGGGACACATTGAGGGGTTTTCATAAGGGAGAATTCTTGGCTCATCGTACGACGCGTCAATCGCTTTCGCCCGGCTTCGGCGCAACCTTGACCAGCCGCTTGCCGATGTTCTCACCTTTGAACAAACCGATGAAAGCGCGCGGCGTGTTCTCGATGCCGACAACGATGTCCTCCCGGTACTTTATCTTGCCTTCGTGAATCCAGCGGGCAAGCTCGCGAATACCGGAAGGGTAATCCTGAGTGTAATGGTGGACCACGAAGAGGGAACCGGTGAAGGGGAAGGCCCAAAACTCTTTTCCCTCCGGCACGTCGTTGTATTGCGAGATGACACCCACCGTCCGGTAGCGGTGGCCGGCCGTGTGTAGCGCGGCGGTAGCGTCGCGAATAGCGCCGCCCACGTTGTCGTAATGTACATCGACGCCGTTGGGGCAGGCGTCGTGCAGGGCACCCGTAATTTCGTTCGTCGTCCTGTAATTGATACCGATGTCGAAGCCCAAGTCTTCGACGATGTGGCGCACCTTTTCGTCGCTCCCGACGATGCCTACGACGCGACATCCCGCGTTCTTGGCGATCTGGCCGGCGATCGAACCGCCTGCGCCCGCCGCAGAAGTGATCACCGCGGTCTCGCCGGGTTGGGGCTTGAGTTCCCGCGTCATGCAGAAATATCCGGTCAGTCCCGCGCGGCCCAAGACGCTGCCGAATGACGAGATCGGCATGTCGAGCGACAGATCGCATTTGACAACCCCGGCCGGGTTGTGCCGTTTGTCCGTCCAGCCGTCCGTGACGGCGTAGAGTTGCCAGCCCAGAATCCCCTCGACGAGGGTACCATCGTCGTACCCGGGATGCCGCGATTGCATGACCTCT
>PVBE011551570.1_pt1 | contig 89286 bp, 87 predicted proteins | sample 1631181 | NCBI WGS metagenome assembly PVBE01 (sample SAMN08397723, study PRJNA350692) | Marine metagenome, whole genome shotgun sequencing project. | isolation source: water | place: Pacific Ocean | collected 2012-04 | reverse complement strand
GTTGTCAGCTCTCTCGTCCGTGGTGGTTACGTCATTGATCGACAGGCTCGGTAAAGGGTCGTCGTCGAGGATGGTCAGGGTGCCATCGGCATCGGAGATGGTTGCATTGCTGGCATTGGAAAGCGTCACGGTGGCTGTTTCATCGTTCTCGTCAGTACTATCCGCCAGAACTGGAACCACCAACGCAGTAGTCAAAACGGTCTGGCCGGCAGGAAAAGTCAATGTGCCGCTGGTGGCCGTGAAATCGGATCCGGCCGTCGCGGTGCCGCCAGAAGGCGATCCAGAAACGGTATAATCCACCGTGACATTAGCGGTAGAGGCCTGAGAAAGGGTCACCGTAAAAGTTATATTGCCTGCACTCTCGTCCGCGGTGGTTACGTCGTCGATCGACAGGCTCGGTAAAGTGGTCGTGGTGGTAGCGGCCGTAGTTGGGAGAATTGGTATAATACTACCATCACTAGCTACTCCATCGCCGCCAGGTCCGGTACTCGTGACCGTAGTACTTGGATCGATAACGGGTATGTTGACGGTAGTACTTGGATTGAAAAAGGGTATGTTGGCAGTAGTACTTGGATTGAAAACTGGTATAATACTACCATCACTGGCAAGTCTACCGGCGCTAGTGGTGGTGCCCGGGACCGTATTGCTTGGATTGAAAACTGGTATAATACTACCATCACTCGCAAGTCTACCGGCGCTAGTGGTGGTGCCCGGGACCGTACTGCTTGTATTGAAAACTGGTATAATACTACCATCACTAGCTACTCCGTCGCCGCCGGGTCCGGTACTCGTGACCGCGGTAGCAGGACCTGTTGGGCCATCCCCCAAGGCGCGGGACATCGCTTCCTCTCGAGAGACGCCTTCGTTTAGGGCGTCCTGAAAAGTCTTCCTAGCATCGGCACTCGGTAATATCGCCTGCCCACCACCCGGTCCTAGGTTCTTCGTAGCCTCCTGTCCAGGTATAATGCCACCACCAGCTGCTTTAGCGGCCTGAGCCATTGCCTCTTCGGTAGTAGCACCACCGGCCAAAGCTTCTTTAAAGGCACCCGCCGCCGCTGCCGCCTCCTCAGGAGACGCGCCTGCCGCTAGAGCGGCCGCCTGAAAGGCCTCCTCCTGCGTGGCGCTACCCTCGACAGTCTCCGTGAAGGTTTTTGCTGCAGCAGCCAATTCCTGATCGCTCGGACCCTCTCCCGGTCGGCCCGGATCAGCTAGACCCGGTCCTCCCTCTCCATCACCGGGCCGGTCTACGGCGGCAACCTGCTGCTCATTGTCCGGCGCGCGCCTACCCGCTTCCGGTTCGCCATCGCCAGGCCGCAACGTCTCGCCCTCTTGCCCCTCGCCTCGTGCAATCTGCTCACCCTCTCCGGGCTTGCCCTCCCTAGGTTCATCACCCCTGGGTTCACCTTCGGCAACCTGCTCACCCTCTCCAGGCTTGCCCTCGCCCTCGCCCGGCTCACTCTCACCCTTCGCAGTCTGTTCCTCTTTACCAGGACCTTCTCCCTCAGCTTCGCCCTCTTTAACCTCGCCTTCCTTCTCTACCTCACCTTCGCCTTTTGCTTCCTCTTCACCCTCTCTAGGCTTACCTTCTTTTGGTTCACCTTCTTTGGGTTCACCTTCTCCCTCGGCCTTCTCCTCGCCCTCTCCCTCGGCCTCGCCTTTCTCTTCGCCTTCTTCCCCCTCTCCTTCGCCTTCCCCCTTAGCCTCAGCTTCACCCTTCTTATCCGCCGCGGCGTCATCCTCCTTCTCATCAGCCTTCGGTTCAGGTTTGGGCGGCAGAACACTGGCTATATTGCCGTACAAACTCTGCACCTGAGACGCCGGTAATACCGTCGGGGTCGGCGGGGCCATGAATGCACTGATCACATTGGTCGTCTGAAACGGTTGCGACATCACCTGCGTACCCGCAGCGTTAGACACCGCAATCGCACCAACTCCGCCATCAGCATCAGGTAACAACGTTACCGAGTTCGCAGTACCTTCCGCGGCAGCCTTGCCCGCAACCGTCGTGCCGCGAACACCGATCGTGATGACCGGTGTCTTAACCGTCATTGCGTCATCACCGGTCTTCGCTACTTGGCCAGAGACAAACGAAAAAACACCCTGCACAACATTGAACGCGCTCTTGCCCGTATTTGCTGCCGGGTCGTAAACCAGATCGTCAATAACCATGCGACCCGATTCACCCAGCGCAAACGTCGTATCATCAGAAAACACGATACCGATGCTCGAACCGCTTTCGGTCTCTACAATATCCCCAATGAATACCTTCGTACCCGTCTCCGCCTGAACGTTAGTGCCATCCAACCGGGTCAGGAAAACACGACCCTCAGCCTTTTCAACCTCGCCAATCGATACCGCCTGGGGGAGCGTTTGAGTTGAAGGCTGGGCCTGAGCAAGTTGTATCTGGCCAAACTGGCCGGGCGTAGCACGCCCCGCGAGATGTGAGGCCAAACGACCCTCAATTACTGCGCTTCCATCACTGGTATGAAGATCAGGCAATTCAGCCTGGACAAAATAGTCCTTCACAACAACTGAACGGTTGCTATCAACAGCCTTATCAGAAAGTAGAAGATCCAAGCCTAGCCGCTCGTAGCCAGCCTCGAGGACAAAATCACCATTGGGAATGACAAGAAAACTATCACTAGCTTCAGCCCGCAAAACTGACGTGGCTCCGCCAAAGCCGCCGCCGAGAGACGGACCAAATATATTTACCGTAGCCACCACGTCCTCATAATTTTACGTGATAAAAATTAAACGTTTCTAGAGTCAAACACAAAATAATTTCTGCTTTACACGTAATTCTTATTTTAGTTCGTATTTTTTAATTTAATATATTCGGCTTTTAAATCTCCCATTACAAATAAAATTGCATAAGATGCTGATATTACTTGATTTTCCGCGTTAGAGGCATCTGAAGAAGAATTAATCTCAACCGTCTCGCCGGATAAAACATCTAGCAAAGAACGCCGCCCTAGCTGGCGCTCTTTACGAGCAAGTCGCAAAAATTCACCGGAGATGTTTGCTTGATTTCGTAATAATTGTGCATTTCTTTTAATTATTTTCAATTGTTCGTAAGCATTCCGTGCTTGCTCTTCGACAAGATTTTGAGCATCCATCAAACGATTAGCCGATGCAAAATAATTTGCCTTGCTTGCTGCCAAATTATTGAAACTTGTCGCTCCTAAATTAAACGAATATTTCACCTCTCCTTTAATCATATGTTCATACGAATTTCCTGATGATCCTTGGACATTATGTTTATATTTTGAATCTAGAATTAAATTTACTGTTGGAGAAAATTCCGTAGATCGAGTTTGTTCTAAACCTGCACGTGCAATCTCTTGCCCAATAGTTAGCGCCTTAATTTGAGAATTATTTTTTAAAGAACGTGAAATAGCAACATCTATACTTGTTGGAAGACGATCAACCGGAATAGATAATTTTTTTAGTCTTTGATTTCCTTCAGGTAGACTCCCAAATACGCTCCTATAACGATTTTCCGCAGATATACGACTGCCTATTGAAAGAGTATAACGAGCCTCCGCTCCAGCTAGCTGGGCTTTGGCTTGTAGTACATCCGTTGAGAACCCCGAACCAATAGAAACACGAGCATTTTCAAGTTTAGCTTGACGCTTAATATTAGAAACGGACCGCTTCGCATAGTTTTCAATTTCTATAGCCGAAATTAGATTTACCTGGGCCGTAATCGCCTCTAATAAAACTCCCTGTATTGTATTATCAAGAACTAATTTTGATTGGGTTAATTGTAGTTTAGCTATTTTTAACGCACTTGATTTAACGCCAAAATCCAAGATGGGCTGCGTTATTGATAAATCCACCTCATGCGGAGGCATCCTCGTATTCCGCGTCCCTGGCACAAGATTACGTTTCTCATAACCATAAAACGCAGTAGCACTAGCCTCAGGGAACCATGCTTTTTTTGCAACAGATAATTGTTCTTCTACAGACTTTACTGTATCCTTTGCGCCAAGTATTCTCTTATGCGTGTTTAATAATATACCTAATTTATCCGTAAATGTTTCAGAATTGGCATGAAATACTACGCCGATCACAAGAGACAAACTTGTAACTAATAATATTGTTCTCTGCTTTTTTATTACTGACATTTTTCTAAACACGAGAAATAGCTCCATTTTGAGCAATCGTTTTTCACAATAAAACTAACGACACTCACTAAAAACACGCGCCAGCACAGCAATTCGCTGATCCAGGAGACTAACTCAACAAATTCACACTTACAAGGCTCTAACGGCGTTTCTGCAGCGGTAACAAGGCATCGCGCGACAAGCCCACGACCAGGCAGGACGATGAGACGTTGCTAGATCTTCTACCCAATTGAGCAGGCCGAATTTGTGTTTGAATATCTTTTCACTGTCCTGGTCGTGTTCCGATGGTTTGATTCGTGGCTCCACCAAAACCGGCATCTCCTCACCTCTTCAAGAGGAGAATGCCAGATCAAGTCTCACCTACTTCAAATATTCTAGTGGCAACAATCATCAGCAATGGTTGACAGATAAAACTACCCCAGTGCCTTCTTGAGATTCCAATTCCCCGGCGTCTGCTTGGCTAGCATCCCCTTAAGAACATGCGCCCCTCAGCACAAAGCAATTTCAACATGTTAGAGATCGCCCGGCGTCCAGTATTGCCAGCCAGGCACTTCTCGCCAGTTTTCTTGTAATAGAATTGCCATTTACCAGTGGCAAGAAATTTGCAGCTTTTCGCCTCTTCGATAATCTTGGTGCATCGACCGAACCATTATTCCTTTGCTACAATGGACCAAAGCAATTTCACAATTGGGGAGATTTCGAAAAATGGATGTACGGGCAGCCGTGGCGCGTAAGGCAGGCGCGCTTTTGACGATTGAAACGGTGCAGTTGGAAGGTCCCCGCGCAGGCGAGTGTCTAGTAGAGATCAAGGCCAGCGGCGTTTGCCACACGGATGCTTTTACCTTGTCCGGCGACGACCCCGAAGGCATTTTCCCTGCTATTCTAGGCCACGAAGGGGCCGGCGTGGTGGTTGAGGTTGGCGCCGGCGTCACCTCGTTAGCGCCAGGCGATCACGTCATTCCGCTGTATACGCCGGAATGCCGACAGTGTGATTTCTGCACCTCCGGCAAGACCAATCTGTGCGGCGCGATCCGGGAAACCCAGGGCCAGGGCCTAATGCCCGATGGCACCTCACGCTTTTCAATGAACAGCGAACCAGTCTTTCATTATATGGGCACGTCGACCTTTGCCCAATATTCGGTCATTCCCGAAATCGCCCTGGCCAAGATCCGCCAGGATGCCCCATTCGACAAGGTCTGTTATATCGGCTGCGGCGTGACCACGGGGATAGGCGCGGTGATTAATACGGCCAAGGTGGAGGCCGGCGCCAACGTGGTGATCTTCGGTCTGGGCGGCATCGGCCTGAATGTATTACAGGGAGCCCGTATGGTCGGTGCCAACATGATCGTCGGCGTCGACACCAATCCGTCCAAGCGCGCCTTGGCAGAAAAATTTGGCATGACACATTTCGTCAATCCAAATGATGTCGGGAGCGACCTGGTTGCCCACTTGGTGGAATTAACAAAAGGAGGAGCTGATTATTCTTTCGAATGTATCGGAAATGTAGAGGTCATGCGCCAGGCCCTGGAATGCTGCCACAAGGGTTGGGGCGAAAGCATCATTATCGGCGTCGCCGGCTCCGGGCAGGAGATCAATACCCGGCCGTTTCAGTTGGTCACTGGCCGGGTTTGGCGTGGTACGGCTTTTGGTGGCGCCAAAGGCCGCACGGACGTGCCGCAGATCGTCGACTGGTACATGGACGGCAAGATCAATATCGACGATCTTATCACCCACACCATGCCGCTGGAGCAGATCAACGATGCCTTCGACCTGATGCACGCTGGAACATCTATCCGCAGCGTGGTCACCTTCGAGTAGCGTAAAAGGGTAATCGTTAACGTACCGACAGAGGATATCTACCTACTTTCTGCGGTTGAGCAGGTGCCGTTGATGCAGGAGGGCATGTTAACCGCAGCGGCCCTCTTGCGAGCCGTATTAAACCGCGTTGTCCGGCTGCAACTGTCATTAAGCGCTTTTGTCTTGATCGATTTGGCCGCGGCAATGGAATTGTTATCGCCATGGAATTAGCTCCCTATCACAGCAGAAAACGAAAGTAAGGCGCCAGCATGAAAATCGACGATGGGTTGTTCCATCCTGACTACAAGCCGGAAGCCTTCTGGTGGGAAGCCGCCCGCCCCGGCACTGAACATTCAACTGACCTACCGGCCGCAACGGAAATTTTTATTGTCGGCAGCGGCTATTCCGGCCTCTCGGCGGCGTTGGAACTGGCGCGCGGCGGACGGGCGGTCACGGTTGTCGACGCCGTGAACTTTGGCGGCGGCGCCTCGACCCTAAGCGGCGGCGGCGTCAGCGCCGGGATCAACCTGGGCAAGGGCATTTCCGGCTCGCCTGGACAGAACGCGCGCGGCAAGGATCACAAGACATTGGTGGCCTCTCTGTTGCGTGAAAGCATGGCGGCCTATGAATTTATCGGCGAGTTGGTGGAACGGGAAAATATCGACTGCCACTTTGAACAACGGGGCCGCTTCGTCGGCGCCTTTTCGAAAGCGCATTATCCCAACCTGGTCAAGAAAGCCGCATTTCTGAACGAACTACTGCAGATGGACGCGGCGATGGTCCCGCCCGAGGCGCAGAGATCGGAGATTGGCAGCGATTTCTATCACGGCGGCATGACCATCAACCGAGCCGGCAAACTGCACCCATCGATGTTTCACAAAGGCTTGCTAGATGCCTGCCACCGGGCTGGTGTGACTTTGTGCGCCCATACGAAAGTAAATGGGATCGAGGGCGCCAAGGGCCGCTTCGCGGTGAAAACCGCCAAGGGAGACTGCACGGCCGAGCAGGTCATCATCGCCACCAATGGGCATACCGGTGGACTGACACCAAAACTGCGCAAGCGGTTGGTGCCGATTTCCTCTCAGATCATCGTCACGGAGGAACTGCCGGAGGATCTGGCTCTGGAGTTGATCCCCAACGGGCGGACGATTTCGGAAACCCCGCGCGTGACTTCGTATTACCGTCTACTGCCCGGCGACCGGCGGGTTATGTATGGCGGCCGGGCCCGATTTCAGGATGTCCCGGCGGAGGTCAGCGCGGTTCTGCTACACCGCATGATGACGGACCGTTGGCCGCAGTTAAAGGATGTCCGCATCACCCATTCCTGGTCCGGTTTTGTCGCCATGACGACGGATGCGCTGCCCCATATGGGCGTGGAAGACGGCATACATTACTGTATCGGGTGCAACGGCAGCGGTGTCGCAATGATGACCTACCTGGGTAAACAGGTGGCCCTGCTTATTCTACAAGACGGCCAATCCGACAGCTCCTATCACGGCCTGGCTTTCCCCAGTGTCCCGGTCCCCTTCTATCAGGGCAAGCCGTGGTTTCTACCCATTGTCGGGGAATACTACCGCTATCTGGACCGCATGGACCGCCGGGCGGCGGGCTGAGCGCTAATTCTTGGCCCTGGTCTTGCCAAATTCTTGACGTTCTCTATTTCCCGCACCACGGCTGTCGCCTTGCGCTTTTCCTTGCCTGACAGCACCCAGTCGAACAAAAAGTCATGGCCATTGATGGAGTGGTAAAGAAAGTCCGTGACATTGACCCGTGTGGCATCCAGAAACATGGATTTGATCTTAGTCTCGGTCACTGTGTTATCGAGGAAGTTCTTGACCGCACCCTTGTCCAAAGGCTTGTTCACCAGAATATCATTATAGAGCTTCTCGACGCCCTTGATACTGCGGATCAGCGTGCCGGATAAACCTTGATCTTTGGACCCTCCAGGGCGTCACCGACGGGCACAGCATGAGTACAAGGACAAATATCCACAAATACCGTAACCTACGGATCGTCATGCAATCCGTTCTAATTCGAAACACCGCTGTTGCAAACCCGCAGGCGCCCCATCACCTCAACGATTGTCCCAAACAGTCAGGATTTGTATTTGATCAGACGATTAAGCCGAACGCTTGCGGCTGGTGTTTTTTACTTTTGGCGGCTGGTAGGCCATGGCCGCATGATAGTCGCAATAGGGCTGGCCGGCCTCGCTATCGGCGCCGCAAAAATGAAAATCCAGATCACCTGGATCGCCAATCGGCCAACGACAAGTCGAGGCAGTCAATGAAAAGATCGTTGCCCCTTCATCAATTGGGGGTTGTAATGACAGGACTTTCTCGGCCTGCTCCTTTTGGCGCAACTGGCGCGTCACCGAGGATTTCGAAGGCTTCGAGAGGCCCAACCGGTTGGCCTTGCCAATCACCGCATTTCTGGTGATGCCCTCGCCCAAACGTTCGGCAATTTGACGGGCGGAATGCCCGTCCTGCCAGAGTTTTGACAATAACGTGACCCGATCATCGGTCCAGTCCACGGCCATGAGACACCCCCACAGTGTATTAGTTTGTTGCCGTTGCGGCGCGCTAAATTATAGCCATCTCTGGTCGGCAAAACAATACATAATGTAGGAACAAAATCAGAATACCACTATATACTGTGGATAACCTTGTGGTTTATCTTGTGGAGATCTTGAGTACAAGATGCTGGTTCAAAGCATTTGAGTGAGGAAATACAACACTCTATCAAGGTGCCAGAGGCGATTCCCCACGCCATGGAAACCAACATGGCCGCCAGAGCGCGAAAATTCGGGAAACAGATGCGAATTGCCCCGCCAAGGGTAGCGAAGACAGGGCCCGATGGGAACAATGGGATCGTCGTGGGCATGCAGCATCAAGGTCGGCAGCTCAATTTGCGACATGAATCCCAGCGCCTGACAACTCTCCCAATAGTCGTGTGCATCCCGGTAGCCATTGCGCGGCGCAACAAAGCTATCGTCCAATTCCGCGAAGTTTCCCGCCGCCTTGATAGCGACCCTCTCGGCTGGGCTGACGGCAGCGCCTGCGGCCAAACATTCGCGGCTGAAATCCCTTAGAAGTCTGCGATTATAAAGGTGGTTTCGCGGCCGCAGCATATTGGCCGAAGTCACCGCCAGATCGATTGGAGCTGACACCGTGGCCAGAGCCCGAACAGGCAAATCGGGGCCATATTCGGCGGCGAATTTCAGGCTCATGTTGCCGGCCAAGGAGAACCCGACCACCACCACGCCGTGGGCAATAGCGGCGGGTGGCAGGGCCAGAATGGCGTCACGAAGATCCTGGGAGCGCCCGGCATGGGATTGCAGGCCACAACTGGCCCTTGATGGTCCGGCACCGCGCAAGTTCAAGCGCAAAGTGGCATAATCATGACTTTGAAAAAACCCAGCCGCCGCGATGATGTAACTGCTTTCCTCGCATCCCGCCAAACCGTGGATCAGGATTACCAGCGGCTTGCCAGGGTCGGCGCCGGAATTGTAGAGGGCCCACAGGCGGTCGCCGCTGCCATCCGCCATGGCCAAATACAACCGCTCTCCCGCTATCGGCTTGGGCGCCGGCATCAGGGAATTGCGCAGAGTTTGCAAATCGCCGCCCCACCAGGGCGGCCGTGAGCGGAAAACAGCTGCTTCAGAAGCGGTCAGCACGAAACGGCGTCGGGTCTATTTCCGCCGGCCGGTCCTGCAGCAGATCAGCCATGATGCGACCCGTCACGGCACCCAGGGACAGGCCCAGGTGGCCATGGCCAAAGGCGTAAAAGACCCTGTTAAAGCGCGACGAGCGGCTGATTACCGGCAGGGAATCCGGAAATGAGGGGCGATGCCCCATCCAAGGTTCCTTGCCACTGTCATTAAGGTCCGGGAACAGCCGTTTGGCGTGGGTCAGCAGGGCCTCGGCGCGGGCATAGTTCGGCAAGGCCTCGACACCGCCGAATTCCACCGTGCCAGCCAGGCGCAAACCATCGCTCATGGGCGTGACGCCAAAGCCGAGCGAGCTGATCAGCATCGGCACCCGCACCTCCACATTCGGTTGCGGCAGCATCATGTGATAGCCCCGCTCCGTATCCAGCGGCAGGTTATTACCTAGACTCTTGGCCAGGGGCTTGGAAAATGCCCCCGCCGCGATCACCAGATCCTCAATCTCCGCATTGCCATGATCGGTATGCACATGGGTTGGGCCATCGGCACCAATGGCGAAACCAGTAACATTGGCGCGGATGAAGCGGCCGCCATCGGCCTCGATCCAGGCCGCAAGCAATTGCGACAGGGCCAGGGGCGAGACGGCATGACCCGATTCGGTAGCCAACGCGCCCCCCGCCATCTCCGGCCCGATGGCGGGCAGTAATTGACGGATCTCGTCGGGGCCCAACATCTCCAATGCCACGCCCCGTCTTCGCCTGGTCTCGTTGTCGGCCTTGGCGGCGGCGACATCGGCTGGGTTGGGGTAAAGGTATAGGCAGCCCTGGCGGCGGATCGGCGACTGATCATCGGGCACGTCATCCAGCAGGGCTCGGTAATGTTCCAGGCCCGGAAAGGTAATGGATGACAGGGCGCGGGAAATCTCCTCAACCCGCCGGGGCGTGCTATTGGCGATGAAGCGCAGCAGCCATGGGGTCAGCCGCGGCAAATAGCGGGGGCGGATAGTCAAGGGCCCCAAGGGATCCAACAACCAGCCCGGCACCTTTTTCCAGACACCGGGCTTACCCTCGGGCATCACGGCGGAGGTGGAGAAGACGCCCGCGTTGCCATAGGAAGTACCCATGCCGGGATCGACACGATCGATCACCGTGACCGTACAACCGCGCCGCTGCAGGGTGCGGGCACAGCAAAGGCCAACAATACCGGCACCAATTACCGTAACATCGTGTAGCGACTTATCCGCCTGATCAGTCATACGCGTTATCTAATTGGTTGAAGTCGATGACGAGGTGGAGTTTGAAGTCAAGACAGAGGTCGCCGTACTCTTCGAAGTGCTGACGCCGCTATCAACCGAGCCGTCACCCCGAACCCTCAATTTAAAATTCAAGGCGTCTTGCGCCGTCATCAAGGCCGCCGCCATGCCGGCTAGGCCAACCGCGCCCTTGACCACCTGGCCCGGTGGGCCGGCCCAATGTTCCGAGGCCGCGTCCTGTAGCGCTTGGATCGAATTGATGGCCTCGCCAACGCCCGTCTGGGCGGCGTTCTGGCTCTGCGCCAAAGCGGGCGCGATAGCCGTCATGGCTGCCAGACAAAAGGCTACGGCGGCGGCTGGTTTCATGTGAACAACCGAAAGCGGTGGTCGCCGTCGCGTTCGATATCGTGAAGCAAATCCACCTCCCAGGTTAGATAGGCGCGCATACGGTCTTCCACGCCAACCGGATGATCATAGGGCTTTAACCAAGTGTCGTCACGCTCATCCGCCATCCTGTCCAAGCCTTGTTGCATATCCTGGCCTGCCGCCCGCCAGGCCGCCGTGCCGCCGGCCAGGACGACCACCGGCATGGCGGTCAACAACGATGCCTCGGGTGCCGCCAGACGGGCCAGAATGGCATCGGGAGATGTTAGGACGAGCATAGATTTTTGCTCCAGCTTGGGCAGACTATCAGCCAGGCGAGCGCGGACGGCCCACCAGGCACTGGGCACATGACCTTTGTCATGCTCCCGGCTGGGCGCCAGATTAAGCACCAGCACATCATCCGCCGCGATCCGAGCCGCCAGATCCTGGGGAGAGATTTCATTCTCCGCCGCCGCGCCGATACCCGCCGGAGTATAATTCGGTGCCTCGGCGGTTATCTCAAAGCCTTCCAGCCCTCCATCCAGCACCGCCACGTCCCAGCCCATCTGCACCAGCCAGGAGGCAGTCATGGTGGCGCGGACGCCGGTATCATCAAGCAATACCACGCGGGCCCCCAAGGTTCCCACCCACTGGTCGATCCCCTGCACCAACTGTCCGCCTGGCGCATTGGCCACGCCAACCGGATGGCCGGCGGCATATTCTTCCGAATCACGCACATCCAGGACATACAGGCTGCGCTGTTCGGCCTCCGCCTGCCATTCGGCCAGGGTGGCGAGGTCGATACGCGGGACTTGGAAACGGCCGCCAGCGGCATCCGCGCATGCCTGTGCCTTGGCCAGGGCGTCGGCGGAGGGCCGGGGCGCCATACGGCTCTGTCCCCGCTCCAACTCATAGCCGGCCAGGTGCCAGCCCATGGTGCCGTTCTTCAGGGCCACGACCTGGTTTGGAATGGCCGCGTTGATCAAGGACTGCGCGCCGATGATGCTGCGGGTGCGCCCGGCGCAGTTCACGACTACGGTGGTCCTGGGATCAGGTGCCAGGTCGTGTACCCGGCAGGCCAGTTCCGCGCCCGGACAATCAATACCGCCAGGGATGTTCATCACCTGGTATTCATCCATTGGACGGCTGTCCAGGATCACCAGATCCTCGCCGCCATCGCGCATGGCCTGCAACGCCTTGGCCTCGATATGCGGCGTGCCGTAATGATGCTCGACATATTCGCCAAATGCCTTGCATGGCACATGCACGCCCGAAAACAGCACATAGCCCGCCGCTTCCCACGCCCCGATGCCGCCTTCAAGGCAGGCCACGTCACGATAGCCCATGTCGGCCAGCTTGGCTGCCGCGCGCTCGGCATAACCGCCGCCGGCATCAACCAGGACACAGCGGGTGCCCAGGCGCGGCACCAATGATCGGGCCAGCAGCTCCAAACGGGAGAGCGGCATGGGCACGGTATAAAAAAGATGCGATTGAGAATGGGCGCCTTCCTCGCGCACATCCAATAACGCCAGTTCACCGCCATCCGACAGCATGGCCTTCAGTTCAACGGCCGTTACGTAATTCGTCATGATGAATACAGTCCCCATTTTTCCCAACTCATTCCCCAGTTTACTCCGTAATTTATTCCACCGCCCGTGTGCGTTCTTCCCCCTCGACGCCGCGCCCACGCTCCACCACCGCCGAAACCAGGCTCAACAACGGTGGAATAATCAACAATGTCAGCACGGCCGAAAGCGATAGCCCGCCCAGTACCACCGAGCCCAGGCCCCGGTATAATTCAGAGCCGGCGCCGGGAAACACCACCAACGGCAGCATGCCGAAGACGGAAGTCAAGGTAGACATGAAGATCGGCCGGATCCGGTTGCGCACCGCCTCGATAATGGCCGCATCCGCATGCATGCCTTCATTACGCACCAGGAACAATGTCTGATGCACCACAAGAATGGCATTATTGACGACGATGCCGATCAAAATGACAAAACCCAGCATGGTCAGCATATCCAGCGGCTGAAAGCTGAATAGATTTAGCAGCGCCAAGCCCAACACGCCGCCCGCCGTGGCCAGGGGCACGGAAAACAGAATGATCAGGGGATAGAGGAAGCTTTCGAACAACACCGCCATCACCAGATAGACGATAACCACCGCCACCGCCAGATCGACCACCAGATGATCCCAGGCGGCGGTCAACTTATCCGCCGTGCCCGATAGGCGCATCTTGACCATGGGCGGCAGGCCCTCGGAGCGCAATTGTTTGATCACCTGGTCCTGCAAAATGTCCATCGCCGCTTCCAACGGCAGGTTGGGCCTGGGATGAACCTCCAGCGTGACCGTACGCTCCCGATCCACATGGCGGATTTCCGTCGGACCGGCGGTGATAGAGATATCGGCCAACGCAGCGACCTGCAAAATGGCGCCGGTGCGGGTGACGATGGGCAAATTGCCGATGCCCTGTGTTTCCGCGATCTGGCCATCGGGCCCGACCAGCATCAAGTCGATGCGGCGGCCATCCACCGTCACTTCCGCCACCCGCAAGCCGTCATTGAAGGCATCGACGGTCATGCCCAGCTCCCGCGCGGTGACGCCATTGTCGGCCAACCGGACCGGATTAGGCAGCAAGCGGATCTCCGGTGCGCCCAACTCCAGGCCCGGCTTGGGCTGGGTATAGTTGCCCTGGCGCCGCGGCAACGACTTGGAGATTAGACGGTCGGCCCGACGCGCGACCTCCAGAATGACGTCAAGATCAGGACCGGAGACATCAAGACTGATGCTGCGCGCACCGCCGACGGTGCGGCCAAAAATAGATCTCTTGGATATACGGCCACGGGTTCCGGGTTCCTTGAAAATCGGCGCATTCAGCACCGGTATCAATTCGCCGACCCGGCTCGGATCCATCGCGGATGCGGCAACAATGGTCGCGGCGCGAAAAGATACGAAAAAGAAATTGTTGATCTTTGGAGGCTCGCCAGCTTTTTCTTCCGGCCCGGTTTCCGAGGCCCACAAGGGCTTGACGGTCTTTTCCAGTTCCTTGGCGATCGCCGTTGTCGTGCTCAAATTGTATCCGGGCGGCGGCACGATCCAGCCGAGTATCAGGTTGCGGTTGCCGGTCGGCAGATAATCCAGCTTCGGCAGGAACGAAATGGTGACAACAGCACCAGCACCGCAAAGCAGCGCCACCACCGTGATGGCGAGCTTGCGGCTCTTCACAACCCGATGGGTAAAACCCATGACGCCGGCGCTGAACGCTGTTGCGAAACCATCCAGAAGGGGGAGACGCATGGGCGCTTCCAGGCTTTTCATGCCCTCGCCCAGCAGCCGCCGCGACAGCGCCGGCACCACCGTCACCGAAACCAACAGCGACAACAGCACCGAGACCGAAATGGCAACCGCGATGTCGCGGAACAACTGCCCGACCTCCAGCTTCATTACCAGAAGCGGCAGGAAAACCAGTACCGTGGTCAGGGCCGAAACGAGAATAGCGCCCCAAACCTGCTGTGCGCCCAGGTAGGCCGCGGTCTTCGGGTCGGCGCCGGTCTGGCGGTGACGGTAGATGTTCTCCAACACCACGATGGCGGCGTCGACCACCATGCCGACCGCGAAGGCGATACCGGCCAGCGATATCACATTCAACGAACGTCCCAGCATGGCCATGGCGACGAAGGCGCCGACCACTGAAACCGGAATAGCCAGGGAAACCACCAAGGTCGCCCGGCCCGAGCGCAGAAACAGCAACAAGATCACGGCGGCCAGGACGCCGCCCAGGACAATATTATTCTGCACCAGATTAATCGCCGAATTGATATAGATCGTCTCGTCGTAGACCTGCTTGATGGAGAGGCCAACGCTTGGCAGCGTCACCTCGGACAGTTCGCGTATCGCCTCATGCACGCCGTTCATGACTTCGATGACATTGGCGCCGGCGTCACGTATGGCGTTGGTGGCAAGCGAAGGCACGCCCAGGCGGCGAATATAGGCGGTGGGCGATTTGTGGGAAAACTCGACCGAGGCGATATCACCAATGGTGACGCGCCCGATCCGGCCGGTGGCGCCGTTTCCCTCCGAACGCACCAGGACAGCGGCCACTTGCTCGGGGGTCGTGAACTCGCCTTCTGTACGCACCACGTAGCGGCGCTTGCCTTCGTCCACCTTGCCGCCGGAAACGGAAGCATTGGCCGTTCTCAACGCCTCGACCACGTGCGGAACGGTCAGCTTGTAGCGGGCCAGCTTTTCAGGGTCGGCAACGACCCGCAACTCCCGTTCGCCGCCGCCATAGAGATTTACGCGGGAGATCCCGGGCACCCGCTCCAGTCTTTCACGCACCAGGTCATCGACTTGGTCGCCATAGGTGTGGACCTGTGCATCTCCCTCCGTCGACGTCGGATTGATAATGAACCATGCGATGGGATTATCGTCGGTGCTCGAGGTCGCGATCGTCGGTTCATTTGCTTCGTCCGGATAGCCGGTAACCCGGTCCAGCCGGTTCGCCACCAATAAAAGTGCCCGGTCCATGTTCTGATGGACACTGAATTCCAGACTGATGTTGGCGCGGCCGTCCTGCGCCTGGCTGACGACCTTTGTCACGCCAGGCAGACCTTTGAGGGCCTCTTCCTGGCGGTTAATAATCTCCCGCTCGATCTCCGCTGGCGCGGCGCCGGGCCAATTGGTTTGGATGTTCAAAACCGGCTGCCGCACATCCGGAATCAATTGAATGGGGATCGTCTGCAAGGCCAACAGTCCGAACAGCAAGATCATCAGGACCGCCGCGATCACGGCGATGGGCCGGTCGATGGATAAGCGGATTAGGTTCATGGCCCGTCCCCTGCTGACCTAGCGGCGATCAAAACCGCACGGGCTGGCCGGGAAACAGCCGCTCGTTGCCACGTATGACCACCACGTCACCCACTTTCAAGCCGTCCCGCACCGTGAAGCGTCCCCCCACCGCATCGCCAATGGCAATGTTGCGGGGCTGGGCCGCGCCATCCACCACCACGAAGACAATATCGTTGCCCCGGCGTTTCAGGATCGCATCCTTGTGCACGGAAACAACCTGTCCCGACGAGATGGGGATGGCCACGGAAACGCTCTGATTACCGGCCAGGTGACCGTGCAGGGCAGCCATGTCGGCGGAAAAACGCACCACCCTGGTCCGGGTCAGCGGGTTTTCCTGGGGCACCACGGCGCGAACCTTGGCGGCGACGATCAGGCCGTTGATGCGAACCGAGATTTTCGTCCCCGGCGACAGAGCGGGTATGCGGCTGGCCGGCACATCGGCTTCGACCTCCAGCGCACCGTCGTCGATCATGGTGACGACCCCCTGCCCAATATTGACATAGGCGCCCACGTCCGTATGGCGCCGGGTGACGACACCGGGAAACGGCGCACGGACCGTGGTGTAGGAGAGATTGATGCGGGCCAACTGGGCATCGGCTTCGACTTCCTGCAGCCGGGCCGAAGCCTCGGCGACCTGACTGCGCAGCATCACGACCTGCTGGCGCATGTCTTCGAACTTAGCGGCCCGGTAGGCGGCTGACTTATTTTCCCGCAATCGTTCCAGTCGGCGCATTTCCTGGTTTTTCATCACCATTTCCGCTTCCCGCGCCGCAAGCATCGCCTTGCGCGAGGTAACTTCGGCGACCCGCCGCTTATGCTCCCAATGCAAACGATCCCGCACCAGCACCGCCAACACATCGCCTTTTTTTACCCGGTCACCCACGGCGGCGCGCATGGTAGCCACCGGTCCGGCGACACGGGCCGCGACGACGCCGGAGCGCCGGGCGACCAACCTGCCGATAACGGGAATGGTCTGCGAGACCGCTTCCGCGCGCACCTTATCGATGCTGACGAGGGCGGCATTGGCGGCTTTCTTGGCAGGTTTCTTTTGCGCCTGGCCCGGGCCGGCATGGAGCAGCAGCGCGGATGCCAGAACCACGGTCGACAAAATGCCCGCAATGGGCCGGCGATAATGGAAAACTTGAGGCAATTTCATGAATTCAGCGATCACTTCAGAAAACAGCCAGACCGCGAGGTGGCACCGTGAAGCGGCCTGTTCAAGCCATCTTATACCACGGGCCAAGAGGAATATTGCCACGAATTGATGGGGTATTTTCGGCGCCGGATCATGCGGCCCGCCGCGCGGCCGGACCGGGCCGCCTATTGGATGCGCGTAGCGGAGAAATGCGCCGTCGCCTTGGTACCAACATCAAGCTGAGATGTCAGGATCAAGGCGCCGCCGTGCAATTCAGCCAGGGCCGTCGTAATTGCCAGGCCCAATCCCAGACCACCATGCTGGCGGCTCGGACTGTCACTAGTTTGCGAAAATGACAGCCGCGCCCGCTCCAGCTCTGGCTCGCTCATGCCGATGCCGCTGTCACGGACCGAGAGATCCAGACCATGGCCGTTGTTGAATTCCACGCCGATCTCGATTTCGGCGCCCGTGGGGGTAAAACTGATCGCGTTGGTCAACAGGTTCAGCAGCATTTGTTTGATCTTGGACTGATCGCCAATCAGGTCGGGCAGACCGTCGGGCCGGCTCGCCACCACGACAAGGCCCTTAGTAGCGGCCTTTTCCGCGATCATGGTAATACCAGACACCGAGCCGGCGATACGGTAGGCATGACCGGAGGAATCGCGCAACGCAAGGGCCCGATCAGAAATCCAACGCAACTCGCCGCTGGCGTGGCATACCCGGTACTGCTGGTCGAATATCCGGCTATCGCCATCCAGATGCTCCTGCCAGCCCAAATGATAACTGTCCTGATCCTCGGGGTGGATCGCCGCCACCCAGTCTTCCCGCCGAAAACCAATGGGATCGCCTTGTGACCAATAATCGACAACACCCGGGGGCGCGACATAGAAACGGCCGGTGCGCAGATCCATATCCCAAAGGCCCTCGGTCGAGGCAAGGGAAACCAAGGCATAGCGCTCCTGAGCATCACGCAATTGCTCTTCCTTGATTTTCAGATCGCTGATATCGCTGATCAGGGTCACCGTACCGCCGTCGTCGTCGCAATGGTAATCGACGATTTCATATTCACATCCGTCGATCTTGCGCCGTTCGCTGATGTCGCCGATCCAATGGTTCTGCTTGCGATTTTCAAACCAGGAGGGCACGGCTGAAACCGGGAAATATGCCGCGTTGAGTTCGGTGTTCGCCACGTTGTCTAAATGCGCGCCGGCCACCAAATGGTCATCGATGCGGGAAAAGACATCGCGATAGATCTGATTGCACAGAACCAGACGGTTATCGTGGTCCCACAGCGCCACGCCTTGGGGAATGCGCTCGACCATGGCATGTAGCAGCGTGGTGCTTGTCGTCTCGGCCGATCCGATCGCCGATTGCATCATTCGCAGCACGGCCCGGCGCATGACCAAGGCGCAGGTCAAGGAAACCACAAAACCCGACACCCCGAACAGAAACAACCACAACGGCGGCATGGTCCAGTGCACCAAGGTCCGCGCGATAACCGGTGCCAGGGCGGTCACGCCGCCGATCTGAACAAAGACCAGCAATGCCAAGGTGGACGCAACGGACGAGGCACGATCCGACGCCGTTAAGTTGCTGATCGCGTCACTGGCTTCTTCCGGCAGCATGACATGGCCAACTTTGGTGCCAGGCCGGCCCCCCTTTTTGGTCATTTTGTACAGCTAAGCTGCCCATTTGAACGCATCCTCGTCACTCGAGCCGCCGCCCGTGCCTTGACTTATTCGACGGACGTGCCGCCGAGCCACGGCAAACTTCGAATTCGCAATTGAATTAGTGGCAAAATATTACAAACAAACTGTAAACATATCTTAACAGCGCCGCATAACCGTTTGGCGGCATAATATTTGTGTTACGTTCATCAGATGTGTGGACGCTATAGCCTGACCACTCCGGAAGAGGCCATGCGGCAGCTGTTTGATCTGCCCGCAGCGATGCTCGGCGCCTGGACCCAGCCGCGCTACAACATCGCACCCAGCCAGATCGCGCCGGTGGTGCGGCGGGCGGCAACGGGCTCGGGGCCCGAACTGGTCGGCATGACCTGGGGTCTGATCCCGAGATGGAGTGGCGACCGAACAGGCGGGCAGATCAATGCCCGCAGCGAAACAGCGGCGGAAAAACCCAGCTTTCGCGATGCCTATCGCCACCGCCGCTGCCTGGTCCCGACCGACGGTTTCTATGAATGGCAAAGGATTGCCGGCAGCAAGCAACCATATTGGATCAGCCGGACCGACGGCGCGCCCTTTGTCTTTGCCGGCTTGTGGGAAAGCTGGTCCGACGGCCAATCGGCGGAAATCGTCAGTTTCACCATCCTGACAACCGAAGCATCGGAGGCCCTGCGCTCCATTCATCATCGCATGCCGGTCATCCTGGGAACCGTGGATTTCGATGCCTGGCTCGACCCCGGTCAATCGCCATCGCCGGAGCTGTTCGCGCCGGAACAGGCGCCCCGATTGCAAGCCCGCCCGGTTTCACGGCGGGTTAATAGTCCCCGCAACGACGATTCGGCCTGTCTCAAAACGGCGCGGATAGAGCCGGCCCAGGGCAATATTTTTTAGCTGATGCCCTGACGCCGTTCGATAACACCCAGCCAAACCGCCAGGCCAACGCCTACAACGCTGCACACCGCCATCAGCCAGTAGCTGCCGGCCCAGCCGCCGAAACCGGCTATCATGAAGGCCATCGCGGGCGGCCCGATCAGACTGCCGATGTTGGCGCCCTGCACCACAATGCCGTTGACGGTACCGACCATGGCGAGGCTGGGCGCATGAGCCGCCGTCCCGGCCAAGACCGCCGCCGGCAGCAATCCGCCAAACAGGTTGAAGGCGAAGGCCAAGGGCAGTTTCCAGACTTCCGGGACATCGGGCGTAAAGATCCCAGCCCCGCAAAGCAACATAACGACAAACGCCACCAGCAGCAGCAGCCATCGCCGCGCCCCACAATGCAGCAGCCAACTCGCCGCCAGATTACCTACCGCATTGCCCGCGACCACGATTGCCGTTGCCACGCCGGCCCGGCCAGTTGTATGGCCCAGGACCTCGATCAGATAGGTTGGCAACCAGGAAGCAACAGCGAAAAACTGCAGCGCATAAAGCGCGAAACAGAGGCTCATCAACACCGGCCCGGGACGCCAGACCGCCTGGCCAAGGGTTCGCCATGGCAGCGCTGCCGCGGCCATGGGCACCTGCGGCCAGCGCCGCGGCCCGGTAATCCAGGCAACGGCCAGCAGGCACAACAGCGCCAATGACGCCACCGCCACCCAAACACCCTGCCAGCCGAACTGGGCCGCAATGGGCGGTGCGCCCAGGATCGCCAGTGCCATGCCAATAGGCATGAAACTGCCCCAGGCGCCCATCGCCAAATTGCGTTGCGACAAGGTGGTCGCGACGGCAATCAGGCGCGGCGCCGTCACCACACAGGACAGGAAGGCAACGCTTTCGATTACCCGGCAGGACAGCAGCCAGGCCGGACCCGGGGCCAACGCACCGGCGTAGCCAGCCAAGGCCAGGCCGGCCAGGCCGGCCATCAAAACCCGCCGTGCACCCATCTTGTCCGCCATGGCGCCGCCCATGACACCGAACAGGGCACCGGTCAGATTGAAAAGCGAAGCAAGCCAGCCGGCCGCCATCAGCGACAGACCCAATTCCGCCTGCAACGAGGTGATAAGAGGCGGCACCTTTCCGACCTGAACCGCGGCCACAATACCGGCGGTAATCGCGATGGTGACGACGCCCCAGCGGCTTCGCCCAGGCGATGTAGCCTCGCCCTGGTCCGTGCCGGAGATTAGACCACCTTGCCGGGGTTCATGATGTTCGACGGATCCAGGGCTTCCTTCACCGTCCGCATCAGATCCACCTCGACGTCAGATTTATAGCGTTTAGCCTCATCCCGGCGCAGCCGGCCCAGGCCATGCTCGGCGGAGATGGAACCATTCAGCTCAGTGATCAGATCATGCACGATGCGGTTGATGGCGCCATACTCCGCCGCGAAATCCACGCCATCCTTTTCCCCATCGCCCGCGAGGGGCTGTACGGGATTGTAGTGCATATTGCCGTCGCCCACGTGGCCGAACGCAACACAGCGAACCCCAGGATAAGCAGCCTCCAACAGCCGGTCCGCCCGCTCCAGAAATTCGGCGATCCTCGAAATGGGTACCGAAACGTCATGCTTGACCGACTGGCCCTCGTGATTTTGCGCCTCCGGGATCGACTCACGGATTTTCCAAAGCGCTTCGCCCTGGGCCCGGTTGGCCGCCAATACCGCGTCGAGGACCTCTCCCGCCGCCAAGCCGTCACCCAGCAGAGCCTCGACCGGTTCGCGCAAGCTGTCCGGCACGCCCTGGCCCGATACCTCCATCAGCACATACCAGGGATGGACCTCGGCAAATGGATCGCTCATGCCGGGAACATGCTGCAAAACGAAATCGATCGGCCGGCGCTGGATCAGTTCAAAGGCCGTAACCTGCTCACCGACGCATTCCGTGGCCCGGCTCAACAATGCCAGGGCCGCCTTGGGATCAGGCACCGCCACCAGGGCCGTCTGAATTTCGGCGGGCTTTGGAAACAGCTTCAAGACCGCCGCGGTGATCATGCCAAGGGTACCCTCGGCGCCGATGAAAAGCTGTTTCAGGTCATAGCCCGTATTGTCCTTGCGCAGGCCGCGCAGGCCGTCCCAGATCCGCCCGTCGGGCAGCACTACTTCCAGACCCAGCACCAGATTGCGCGCATTGCCATAGCGTAGCACCTGGGTACCGCCGGCGTTGGTGGACAGATTGCCGCCGATCTGACAGGAACCTTCTGCCGCCAGGGACAGCGGGAACAGGCGGTCGGCGTCCGAGGCGGCGGCCTGCAAATCAGCCAGGATACAACCCGCCTCCACCGCCATGGTGTTGTTCAATACGTCGATCTCCCGCACCTTGTTCATGCGCGAGGTGGAAATGATGATCTCGGTGCCGTCGGCGTGGGGCTGCGAGCCGCCGGTCAAACCCGTATTGCCCCCTTGCGGCACGATCGGCGTTCCGCTGTCGGCGCAGATCGCCACCACGGCGGCGACTTCCTCCACATTGGCCGGCTTCACGACCATGGGCACCCAGCCGTGCCAGTTGTCACGCCAGGATTGGCAATGGGGCTCAATTTCCGACGGCTCCATGGTGAAGCCCTTGGGGCCCACCGCAGCCTTGATGCGCTCCAGCACCGTCTTGTCCACGGCGTTCGGCCGCTCGCCCCGTATTTCATTATTTGCTTGCATAATGTTGATGTAACGCCTTTTTCACCACGCAACAAGCTCCCGCCGGCAAGACTATGGCGACGATGGGACGCGCGGCGCGGCGGCGCGGCGCAGACGGTCGTTGATGGCCCGGCCCAATCCATCCTCGGGAATGGGCGCCACGGCGATCGCCGCACCCGGCCCTTGGTCCAGCAGCCGCAGTTCAGCAAACAACCTGGCCGCCGCCTCGATCAGATCGCCCTTGGGGCTCAAATTATGCGCCTCGGCGAAGTCCGGGCCAAAGCCGAGGAGGACCTCACCCGGACCAGCCGCCGCCGCGTTCAGACGCAGCGCCTTGCCCGGCGCATAGTGGCTGGCCAGTTGACCGGGCGCACTGGGACTATCGCCGCTGTCCGATCCCGCCGCCACCGCACCGACCACCGCCTCCAACCGTTCCTTGGAAATTCCGCCGGGCCGCAACAGCACCGGGGCGTCGGCGTGAAAGCCAACGACCGTGCTTTCTAGGCCAATCTCGCAGGGCCCACCGTCCAGGATAAACGCCACCGCATTGCCAAGTTCCTGGTTTACATGTTCCGCCGTGGTCGGGCTGATCCGGCCCGAACGGTTCGCCGAAGGCGCCGCGACGGGACGGCCCACCGCCGCCAACAGCGCCTGTGCACCCAGATGGCTGGGCACCCGCAAGGCGACGGAGTCCAATCCTGCAGAGGCGATTAGGGCGATGGCACAGTCATCCGTACGGGGCAAGACGAGCGTCAGCGCGCCAGGCCAGAAGGCATCCGCGAGGGCGCGGGCGGCGTCATTCCAATAGGCAAGGTCAGCAACCATTCCGGCACTGGCCAAATGGGAAATTAGGGGATTAAAGGCCGGACGCTGCTTGGCCGCAAAGATCGCCGCCACCGCCCGGTCATTGGTGGCATCAGCGCCCAAGCCATAGACGGTTTCGGTGGGAAACGCGACCAATTCGCCCTGGCGCAACTGACCCGCCGCCCTGGCCTGGTCCACCGTCCGACTAGCCCGGCCTACGGTCGCCATGGTTCCCGCTCACGGCTCCATATCCACGGTGGTCAGATGTTTCACCACCGCCTCCACCGTCAGTCTGCCGTCCTGATCGATGCAACGGTAGAGGCGACCATCGGCATCACCATACAAGGTCAGCTCACTATCCCAGAAAACCGGGCGCAGAAAACGTGTCTCGATATCCATCTCCCATGGCATGGCGCGCCCAACGATGGCGCCATGCAGGGCCGTCAATTGCATCGGCCCTTGGGCCAAAGGCGCGCGGTAGCCGCGGGCGGCGGCAAACTCGGGATCGAAATGGATCTGATTGCCGGCCTCTTCGGAATAGCCCATTACCTTCTCCGGGCTCAGATTCAGGCGGCCCACTAATTCCATACCGTCGCGTGGGTCCCCGCGCTTGGCGCTCGACTTGGCGCGCGGCGCGGGCGCCTCGCCGTAGGGCAACAGATGCTCCGTCATCATGCGCAGGGGCACGGTTCGATTGGCCCGACGAAAAGCGATATGACAATTCAGATAACGGCCCCGGGGTCCCTCGCCATAGGGCATCACCTCGGCTTCCACCGACAGCACCTCGTCTAGGGTAATGCGGCCGGTTTGAAACAGGCGCTGGCGCACCAGTATACGGCCATCGTTTGGCAGTCCGGCATTGGCAATGGCGCGGGCGACATCCTGGGTAAAGATCGAAATGTCCGCCAATTCCCCAAAGACCCCGCCTGCAATATCAGTGGTGCTATGATAATGCTCTTGCCGGGCACGGTCTACCCGGGTCGAAAATGCCGGAAATTTGGTTCCCGGTGGAGCCGCGTCATAGGCGTTCAAAGCGCCTGAAAGCTGTTTTACCTGGTCGTTCATGGAGACTTTCTTTTATAGCCGGGGGAAGAGGAAAATCTTCCCGTTGCCATTGGGGTGGAAGATACCATATTACGCAGCGGACAGGTTAAATTCCAAGCCATCGATTTAGGGATTAGGTTTTGAGATCATGAGTGAATATCAGGCGCCCCTCAAGGACATCCGCTTCACCCTGAACCAGATTTGTGATCTGGAAGATATTTTGCGCCTGCCCAAGTTCGCCGAAAACGACGGCGAAACTATCGACGCGGTACTGGAGGAAGCCGGCCGCCTGGCCGCGAGCGTCCTCGCTCCCCTGAACCGCCAGGGCGACACCCAAGGCGCGACCCTGGCCAACGGCGTCGTCACCACGCCCGACGGTTTCGCCGAGGCCTACGCCGCCTACCGCGACGGCGGCTGGAACGGCATTCAGTTCGATCCCAAATACGGCGGCATGGGCCTGCCCCTAGTAATCGGCAATGCCTGTTCCGAGCTGTGGAACAGCGCCAACATTGGCTTTTCCCTCTGCCCCATGCTGACCCAGGGCGCGATTGATGCCATCGGCGCTCATGGCAGCGATGAATTAAAGGAAATCTATTTGGAAAAGCTGGTGACCGGCCATTGGACGGGCACCATGAACCTGACCGAACCCCAGGCCGGCTCGGACGTGGGCGCGCTGCGCTCCAAGGCGGAGCCGGCGGAAGATGGCAGCTGGCGCATCAAGGGGCAAAAGATCTTCATCACCTATGGTGAACATGATTACGCCGACAATATCATTCATCTGGTACTGGCACGGACGCCCGGCAGCCCCGAGGGCACGCGTGGCATCTCACTGTTCGTGGTGCCTAAATTCCTCGTTAACCCGGACGGCAGCCTGGGTCAGCGCAACGACCTGCGCTGCATCAATCTGGAAGAAAAGTTGGGCATCCACGCCTCCCCCACCGCCGTCATGAGCTTTGGCGATAACGAAGGCGCGGTCGGCTACATGCTGGGCGAAGAGAACAAGGGCATGCGCTGCATGTTCACGATGATGAACACGGCCCGTCTGAGCGTTGGCATCGAAGGTCTAGCGATCGCCGAAGGGGCTTATCAGCACGCCGTCGCCTATGCCCTGGAGCGGCGGCAAGGCAAGGCCATCGGCGCCACCGAACCGGGCTCGTCCGCAATAGTCAAACATGCCGATGTGCGCCGCATGCTGATGACCATGAAGTCCCAGATCGATGCCATGCGGGCCCTCTGCTACATCAACGGCCAGGCCCTGGACCTGGCCCGCTATCATACGGACGAGGAACAGCGCTCCTGGTATAGCCAGTTGGCCGAACTTTTGACGCCTTTGTCCAAGGCTTGGAGCACGGATCTGGGTTGCGAGATCGCCTCGCTGGGGGTGCAGATCCACGGCGGCATGGGCTTCATCGAGGAAACCGGCGCGGCGCAATATTACCGCGATGCCCGTATCGCGCCGATTTACGAGGGCACCAACGGTATCCAGGCCCTGGACCTGGTGATGCGCAAGCTGACCATGGCGGGCGGCGAGGTGGTGACACGCTATCTGGCTGAAATGCGCGGGCTTGACCAAGATCTGGCCCGGGGCGGCGAAGCTTTCACCAAGATGCGCGGCAATTTAAATGCCGCCCTGGACGGCTTGGAAGAGGCGTCGCGCTGGCTTTTGCAGACGATGGCCTCGGAACCCAACGCCGTGGCCGCCGGCGCCACGCCGTATCTGCGTATGTTCGGCATGACCGTCGGCGGCCATCTGCTCGCCAAGGGCGCCCTGGCCGCCGCGGCCCTGGCGGAGCAGCCGGGCGCGGACACGCCTTTCCTGTCCGGCCGGGTAGCGACGGCGCGCTTTTATAGCGAGCAAATTCTACCCCAGGCGCCCGCCCTGCTGGCCGCCATTACCGCCGGGGCTGAGCCCTTGTACGCTATTCCGCCGGAACAGTTAGTAAATTAGCCTCGGTCAGGTACACGCCACTGACGCCACGCCAATCATCGATTTGATGGTAAAAAAAGGCCTAGGCAAGCCGAGATTGAATTCGATAAATTCGTTATAAAACAATCTATTTAGCGTCTTGCTTTTAGCCTCAAGCTGGCCCTCTACAATATCTGGTAGAGGAAGGGTGGGCTAAGTAACAGTGAATGTATTATCAGAACGGCCGGTCAAGGACAGCTCACCTCGAAATGGTTCAAACGAGAAGGGTGAGATGCGGAACCTTCTTGCACGGGTGCCGGCCAATATTGGCCGGCAGCTGCTACTGAATGACTTGGTCGCCACGATCAAGACCGATTTCGAGGAATATGGCCGTGTCGTTGACGAGGCGCCCGCTTGGCATGACAAACGGGTGGCGCCGACCGATCCCGATCACAATACCCTGGGCCGAAAATGCCTTCTGGGTCGCCATTCGGGTTGATGAAGGCGAAGTCGTGTCATGATCGGCCGCATGCATCTGGCCCAAAATACGTTTAGTGGACATGATCAATGCAAGACATTTCCTCTATGACGGCACCAAGGGCCAAGGTAGGGAAAGCCTGCATCTGTTCACGGAAGGGCTTAGCCATATCGACGGTAATATAGCATATTGCGGCGGCGGTTGGGTTCATCCCAAGGTTCGGGGCCTGGCCGTATCGACAATGGCTAGAATCCCCGATTTTCCCGCCGATAAAGTCCTCCTTGACCACATAGTTGGTACCAACGTTGCAACGCGGTCTCCAACATCGGGTCTTGGATCTTTTACAACGCTGTGTGTTCTACCCTTACCATGAGCAGCGTTACACTAAATTATGAAAAATTAACCGCAAGCTATTGATTCTTTGCATAATTCAATTTCCCGCTAGAATCCCACAACGGCGTTTCTCGAATTTTGCCACCAATTTCGCCCACAAGCTTACTCACAAAGTTGTCCACAAGGCCCGCACGGTGCGGACATAAAGCTGGCACAAGGAAGGCGAATAGCCGATAAACGGTGGCGAGCCCGTGCCGGAACGGGCAAGCTTGCATTTGACGTTTACGTCAACGTTAAGTTAGCATGCCGCCAAGACATTCCATATCATTGGCAACGAGGTAACGGGTGCGGCAGCCACATGGCCCCCACGCAACTCGCTTACGGAAAGGCAGTTCATGGTCGCCGAAAACGCAGTCCAGTATCCTTTTGAAGACGCCGCCGCGCCGGGCAAACCACAAGAAGTCGCGCCGGGCATTTACTGGCTGCGGATGCCATTGGAACTGACCGGTCTGGACCATATTAATCTGTGGCTGCTGAGCGACGGAGACGGTTGGAGCATCGTCGATAGCGGCATGCGAACAGACCGCATTCACGACTTGTGGCAGGAGGTGTTCGCTAATTTCCTGGACGGCAAGCCGGTGACCCGCGTCTTTTGCACGCATTTTCATCCCGATCACATAGGCCAGGCCGGCTGGCTAACCCGCCATTGGGATTGCGAATTGTGGATGACCCACCGAGAATGGCTGCAAGGCCGGGTGGCGGAACTGGACCATTCTGACAAGATGCCGGAATGGCAGTTGCAGTTTTTCCGCAATGTCGGCTGTTCACAATCCGCCTTGGCCGATATGGCCGAGAGCAGCTACGACTATTTTCGCAAGGCTGTGACCCCACTGCCGCCGCAGGTGCATTCGGTCCAGGCCGGCCAGGAGATCCGCATCGGCGAGGATGACTGGCAGGTGATCGTCGGACAGGGCCATTCGCCCGAACATCTGTGCCTGTTCAATCACAAGACCCGCGTCCTGATATCGGGCGATCAGATTCTGCCTAGGATCACACCACATATTGGCCTGCATGCCTCCGAGCCCGCAGCCAACCCCCTGCAACTGTATCTTGATACCCTGGCCAATTTTGATCATTTGCCAAACGATACCCTGGTTTTGCCGGCCCATGGCCTGCCATTCTACCGCCTGCATCCGCGCCTGGCATTCCTGCGACAGCATCATGCAGAGCGCCTTGCGCTGTTGGAAGAATTCTGCTCCGAGCCGACGCGGGTCCTTTCCACCCTGAAGGTGATGTTCCAGCGCGAGTTGAACCCGTTCGAAGCGCTTTTGGGCATGAGCGAATCCTTGTCTCATCTGCATTGCCTGATGGGTCAGGGGCGCGTCGTCCGCAAGACAGGTGACGATGGGGTCTGGCTGTTTCAAGCCAGCGATCGGCACGCGGATGCCGCCTGAACCCGTACGCCTTGAAGCAGCTCTCCTGGGCCTCGACTGGGGGACGACGTCTTTGCGGGGCTATCTCATGGCGGCGGACGGCCGTGTATTGGCCGAGCGCGGGGCCGAAGCTGGCATCCTGAATGTTGAAAACGCTGCCTTCGCCGTAGCCTTGAACGAATTGGCTGGCGACTGGCTAGCGGCACATCCCGACATGCCCATTATCGCCTCCGGTATGATCGGTTCGCGCCAGGGCTGGGCTGAGGTGGCATATGTGGACCTGCCAGCGGCCGCTCGGGATTTGAACCTGTACGCCCATGATGATTTCGCGCGCACCGTTTATTTTATTCCCGGCCTGGCCTATCGGAACGCGGACGGCGTGCCGGATGTCATGCGCGGGGAAGAGACACAGATTTTCGGCGCCGGCACGGATGGTCTGTATCTATTGCCGGGCAGTCACAGCAAATGGGCCCTGGTCGAGGATGGCCACATTACCTGGTTCGCCACCTTCATGACCGGCGAATTATTCGCCGCCCTAAAGGATCACACAATCCTGGGCCGGATGATGTCGGACGGTGCGGATAATGACGACGCGGCCTTCGTCCGTGGCGTGAAACATGGTTTTGCCTCAAACGGTGCATTACAGACTCTGTTCAGCGCCCGCACCCTGGCGCTGTTCGGCGAGTTACCCGAAAGCGGCGTCGCCGACTATCTTTCCGGCCTGTTGATCGGCACCGAGATTACCGAGGCGGGCCTAGCGATGCAGGATATCAGCGATAAGACCACGATCATCAGCAACCCGGATTTGGGCCGGCGTTATTTGCGCGCCCTATCCTGTTGTGGCCTGAGCGGTATCCAGGCCCCCGATGGCGCCGCGGCACGGGGTCAGTGGCGGATCGCAATGGCAGCGGGATTATTGGCCTGATGATGAATTTGCAAACATGCCTAGGGGAACTACCCCTGATCGCCATTCTACGCGGCATCCGACCGGAAGAAGCCGCTGATATTGGCCAGGCCCTGTTCGAGGCCGGCTTCCGCATTATCGAGGTGCCCTTGAATTCGCCGGGACCAATGCGAAGCATCGCCACTCTGGCGGACGCTCTTGGCGACCGGGCCTTGATCGGCGCCGGCACGGTATTGAGCGCCGAGGCGGTGGATCAGGTCGCCGCCGCCAATGGCCAGCTCATCGTCATGCCGCATGGCGACGGCGCCGTGATCAGCCAGGCCAAGGCGCGGAATATGTGCTGTCTGCCCGGTGTCGCCACGCCGACGGAGGCCTTCGCCGCCCTTGCCGCCGGTGCCGACGGCTTGAAGATGTTCCCTGGCGAGAGCCTGCCGCCCGCCGTGGTCAAGGCCTGGCGCGCCGTACTGCCCAAGGATCTGGGTCTGTTCCCCGTGGGTGGTATCTCGGCGGACAAGATGGCCGCCTATTGTGCCGCGGGGGCAACGGGCTTTGGTCTGGGATCAGCCCTCTACAAGCCCGGCATGACGGCGGCGGAAGTTGGCCAGAACGCTCAGGACTTTGCCACCGCTTGGCGGCGGATCGAGGCATGAACACCGCGTTACAGACGCTAGAGACCGAAAGGCTGATCCTGCGACCTTTCGTAGCGGCGGATCTGGCGGCGCTGACGCCTATATATGGCGATGCGGCGGTCATGGCGATCCGCAAGCTGGGGGTCCAGACGCCCGCTCAGACGGAACTGGAACTGGTCGCGATCATCGACCATTGGGCTCGCCATGGCTTTGGCCTGTGGGCGGTGCTCGATCGCCGGGGCGGCGCGCTGTTGGGAGAATGTGGCCTGCGCTACCGCGCGCCCGTACAGGCGGAAGACAGCGAGATCGAGATCTCCTATGGCCTGGCAACAGCTGCCTGGGGCCGGGGTCTGGCGACCGAGGCCAGCCTAGCGGCCATGGCCCATGGCTTTGACGTCATTGGCCTGACCGAAATTGTCGCGGTCGCCAAGGCCTCCAATCAAGCCTCGCACTGGGTAATGGAAAAACTCGGCATGCATTTGGCGGAAACCTGGGGGCGTGACGGCCTTGGCAGGGTCAAGTACATTGTCAACGCCGAAGAATTCAAAAAACCAGCAATGAGGAAAACGATCCATGAAGCTCTATGACCTGCCCCCCTCGCCAAACGCCCGCCGGGTACGGATATTTGTCGCCGAGAAGGGCATGGAAATTCCCACCGTCGCCATGGACATGATGAAAGGTGAAAACCGGCAAGCAGATTATCTGGCCAAGAATTCCCTGGGCAAGATGCCCGTGCTGGAACTGGATGACGGTACCTGCATTGCCGAGTCCGGCGCCATCTGCCGCTATCTTGAGGAAATCCATCCGGAACCGGTCCTGATGGGCTCCACCGCCGTGGAACGGGCCCAGGTTGAGATGTGGAACCGGCGCATGGAACTGGAAATCCTGCTGCCGCTGATCCACGTCTTTGGCCATACCCACGAGATGTGGAAGGGCGTACATACCCAGGTCGCGGAATGGGGCGAGCTCAGCCGGGAAAAAACCCTGGCCAGTCTGGCCTGGCTTAATGGCGAGATCGCGGGCCGGAATTACATCGTCAACGACGGCTACAGCGTCGCCGACATCACCTTGCAATGCGCCTTGGTTCTAGGCAAGGCTGTGGGTGTCCGGGTGCCCGAAAACCTCGGCAACGTCAACGCCTGGTTCGCCCGTGTCGCCGCCCGCCCTACCGCGCGGGCATGAAGCAGTCTATAATACAGCCACAAAATTAGGAGAGATGAGATGTCAAAAGCTCTGCTGAGCGGCTCTTTCGTGGCCTTGATCACGCCCATGAACCAGGATTATTCCATCGATTTTGGCGGCTTCCGCACGCTGATCGAGTTTCAGCGGGAGAACGGTTCTTCAGGCGTCCTTATCATGGGCTCGTCGGGCGAGGTCTCCATGCTGACCATTGAGGAACGCCACGCCATCGTCCGCACCACCATGAAGCAGAAACAGCCGGGTATGGAAATGTGGTACGGCTGCACCGGATCGACCACAGAAACCACCATCGCCTATGTCAAGCAGGCGGCGGAGGAGGGCGCGGACGGCGCCATGGTCGCGGCGCCGGCCTATATCTGCGCGGCCAATGAAGACATTGTTGAATACTTCCTGGAAGTCGCCGATGCCTCGCCCATTCCCCTGGGTGTTTACAACAACCCGCCGCGGGTGAAGACCGATTTGTCGGCTGATGAAGTGCTACGCATCGCGGCTCATCCGAACGTGCAATTGTTGAAAGAATCTACCGGCCGCGTGGCCCAGGCAGCCCAGATTGCCCGCGCCAGGCCGGAGATGAGTCTGATGTGTTGCTGCTCCCCCAATCTTGGCCTGATCGTGCCAATCATGTCCCTGGGCGGCCACGGCGTCGCCAACATGACCGGCAACATCATCCCGCGCGAGATGGCAACCATCTCAAAACCCTGGGAGAATTTCGAGGACGCGCAGAATTTCCAAGAGGCCTATCTGCGCAATCTGCCCATGCTGCATTACGCCTATTCAGCCATCAACCCGGTGCCTATGAAATCGCTAATGGCGGCCATGGGCATGCCCGCCGGCCCCTTGCGCAAGCCGCAGAAGCATTTGAGCGGCGCGGCCCTGCAGCGCGGCCTGGACGCGATGGCGGAGTTGGGTCTGGTCGATGCCTACGGCCATTCACCCATCAGCACTCTCGCGGCAGCGGAATAGGCTTAAAGCAGGCTTTCGGCAAGGTCTTCAAGCTGCGCTGTCATCTCGGCCTCGGTCTCGACCCAGTCGAGGCGCACCACGACCCTGTCGGCGCCGGCATCGAACAGTGAGCGGAAAGCATCCCGGTCGGGCACCTGGCCATAAACCGAAATCGTTATGCCCTTGGGGTCGCGCCCCGCGGCTTCACACATGCTGTCAAGCCGCCGTCGGCTGTCCTCCAGTATGGCCGGGGTGGTCCGGTTTGGTATCCAGCCGTCACCATGTTCCACAACCCGTTGCAGGACGTTTTTCGCCATGCCGCCGATCAGGATGGGCGGATAAGGTTTTTGCACCGGCTTGGGATAAGAGCGCACAGGGGGAAAATCAAAAAACGCCCCATGATGTTCCGCTTCTTCCCTTGTCCAAAGCTTTTTCATCACATCCAGCGCTTCGCGGGTTTGGCTCCATCGGCGGGAAAAATCGCCGCCCATCAGCTCGGTTTCCTCTTTCAACCAACCTGTCCCAACGCCGAACAGAAAACGCCCACCGCTGTATAGGTCCAAGGTGGCGACTTCCTTGGCTAGCAGCAGGGGGTTGCGTTCCGGCACCAGGGTTATCCCCGTCGCCAGCATGATCCGGCTAGTTACCGCCGAGGCCCGCGCCAGAGCAATGAAAGGCTCGGTGAAGTGGGAATAACTAATGGGGATCTCACCGCCGGTGGAAGGAAACGGGCTGTCCGAATGCACGGGCACCGCGGGATGTTCGCCATACCAGATCGAATCAAAGCGCAGATCTTCGGCCTTCCTGGCCACGAAGGCCGGGTCGATCGTATAGGCGGGCAAGGGAACCACGATACCGATATTCATCTCAAATCCATCCATCAACGCCGCAGGGGTCTGCTCGAAGGCAAGCCTATCGTGTTCGATTGGACGTGGCCAGAGACTGCGAAACATGAAAAAATCACACGCTTCAGCCGGCAAGCAGGGAGTGAAAGGCAATGGTATCGCGGTACCTTTTCGTCGTCAGCATGGATGTGCCGACAGACAAGGAAGATTTTTTCAACGAGGTTTATGACACCGAGCACGTGCCTTATTTGACCGCTGTTCCAGGCGTCATATCCGCCACCCGTTCGATCCGGCAACCACTGCGGATGATGCTGGCGGGCGAAGAGCGCGTGATGGACCAGGGCGGCGAGCCACGCTACAGCGTCAGTTATGAAATCGAAAGCCCTGATGTCTTGCTAAGCGCGGAATGGGCCAAGGCCGGCGAACGCGGCCGCTGGCCGGCCGAGGTGCGCCCCTTCACTACCAACCGCCGTCATATCCTGCGCAAGATCATCTAACAGCAAAATTGGAGGAGACAATGGCCAAGGGCCTGCTTATCGCCGCGTTTGATTTCTCGAATGCCCATGCCGATGAATTTCATGACTGGTATGACCTGGAGCACGTCCCCGAACGCCAGGCAGTTCCGGGCTTCGGTGCCTGCGAACGCTGGATCAGCGAAGATGCGCCGAACGTCGCCGTAGCCACCTACGATCTGGACACGGTAGAAGTGATGCGTTCCGAGGCCTATGGCGCCATCGCCTACGATAACCTCTCCGTCTGGTCCAAGCGCGTCACCGCGATGTGCGATAGATTGCTGCGCTTTGAAGGCACGCAGCTCGCCCCCGGTGATATGGCCGCGCCACAAGGTGCCGGCGGCTTGTTGCTGAACACCATGAACATCGCCGAAGAGGCCGAGGAGGACTTCAACGCCTGGTACGACCGGGAACATCTGCCGGCCCTGGCCGCCGTCCCAGGCACCCTGGCGGCCCGCCGTTACCGCGCCGGTCCAAATAAGGCGGCGGACGAAGAAGGCGCACGACGCTATGTGGCGATCTATCACCTGACAACGCCGGAGGTAACGCTGAGCGAGGCCTGGAAAGAGGCGGCCGATACCCCCTGGACAGCGCGGATGCGCCCGCATTTCTGCGATCATATACGCATCTTGACCCGCGCCTATGTGCGCGCGGACGCAGCCTGATAAACACCACGGCGGCGCTATCGATGCCGACAACTGACCGCTTGGTAGCGGTTTTGCAAAGGCAAGAATTGTGGGATCCACGCCTGTTCCAAAAATCGCCAGGAAAATGAGTTACACCGAACAGCAAGGTTTCAATTGCAATGACGCTCCATCCCTCGTTAGACTGGCAGCAACTAAAAAGAACGAAAGTGACGTACGTGTGTCGAGGTAATGGGTGCAAAGGGGGGGTAGAGACCGTGGTCCAAGCTGGACCCTACCAGCCAAATCAGCCAAACTTTGACACACTTTCCGAGTGGCTCACAAAGGGAGGCCTAAACTATGTCTAAATTCAAGATCAGCAATTCTTTCGGACAGCAGACCAGACGTGAATTCCTTGCAACTTCGTCGGCCGGCATGACGGCGGCGGCAGCGGCGGCAGCAACAGCCAGCATGCCGACTTCGGCGTTCGCGGCAAAGAAAAAGGGCGGTACGCTGCGGTTTTCCACCCGCTCGGATGCCCGCGGTCTGGATCCGCAACGTAACGTAATCTATTACGTCTCGCATCCATTGGCAGCGACGTCGGGCGGCCTGCTCGACATCAACCAGAACATGGACATCGTGCCTGCTATTGGTACGGAATGGACGATCTCCGATGACATGAAGACCTACACCTTCAACATCCGCAAAGGCGTGACCTTCCATAATGGCGCCGATGTGGATGCACCGGCGATCAAGTGGAACTATGACCGAGTCCGCGATCCGAAAACCTCTCATTCCTTCCATCGCAGCTTCTTCAAGCTGGTGAAGGAAATCACGGCGATCGACAAATATACCCTGCGCATTGAGCTGGAAAAGCCAAGCGCGGTGTTCCTGGCCAGCGTGACCTACTATCCGGTCAATCTCATCGCGCCCAACAGCGTTGATCAGGTGGACACGCATCCGATCGGCTGCGGACCGTTCAAGTTCGTCAGCTGGAAACGTTTCGCGAAGACCGAAATGGTCCGGTTCGAGAATTTCTGGCAAACCGATGCCGCCGGCAATTCGCTGCCTTATCTGGATGCGATTGAAGGTTATCCGAAGAAAGAGGACAAGGTTCGCCTCACCGCCCTGCGCACGGGCGAGGTCGATCTGATCGAGAACATGTCCTACGCGGATGCCGCCAACTTCAAGAAGACCCAGACAGCCAATTACAATACCTGGGATATCCCACAAGTCGGCACTGGTTACATTGCAGTGCAGTCCAAGAAGGGCCCATTCGCCATGGACGCGGCGGACGGCAAACTGATGCGTCAGGCCCTGGCCCACGCGATTGACAAGGAAGCCATTCACCAGTCCATCTTCAACGGCCTGAGTGAAAGCCTGAACGGCTTCTACGGCACGTCGAGTACCTGGCACATGCCGGACATCAAGAACATCAAGGAATACGATCCCGAGAAGTCCAAGGCTATTCTGCGTAAATTGAATGCCAAGAATACGCCCGTCGCGGTTGTTGCCCGGCAGGCCTATTCCTACATGCACCAGACCGGCGAGATCGTGTACTCCATGCTGGAAGAAGCGGGCTTCAAGGTTACCAACGAAGTGTTCGATAATCCGGTGCTGCGCAAGAAGTACAAGAAGTCCGATTACGGCGTTGATTCGACGGCGAACAGCTACCGTTTCGAGCCTGACCAATGGTATTCCGTCAACGTTCTTTCGTCCGGGCCTTCAACCAAGTTGCGGACCGGCTACAAGAACGAAGCGGCGGATAAGTTGATCGCCGCAGCACGGGCTACGAAAGACAAACAGGTCCGGATGGAGATGTATACGGACGTCGAGAGCATGGTCAACGATGATTGCGCCTTAATCTATACTCACGGCATTCCGTTGACATCAGCGGCGACCAAGAAGTTGAAAGATTACCAGCCGGCGTTCGCTGGTCCGTTCAACATTTCCATGGGCGGCGTGCGTACCGCCTACATGGAAGGTTAGTCGCGTATCTAACCGCGTACCTAGACGAGGCGTATTTTTGCCCGGTGACGCTTTCTTAGTCGAAAGCGTCACCGGCGCGCCGCACCGGAGCTTCTAGCATGCTCATTTATGCAATTAATCGCATATTGCAGATTATTCCCGTTATTTTTATTCTTTCAGTCCTGGTATTCGGCTTCGTCCACGCCCTGCCCGGCGATGTCATTGATACCTTGACGGCAACGGACGGCGAGGAGGACCCGGAAGTCCGGGCTGCCTTGGAAGAGGAATTTGGCCTCAATAAGCCGATTTATGTGCAGTATTTCATTTGGATTGGTAATGCCCTACAAGGCGATTTCGGCAAATCCCTGGTGACCCGGCGGCCAGTCAACATTGAACTGATCGAACGCATACCGGCAACGGTATACCTCGCACTTGTTGGAATTGGGTTATCAATCATAATTGCCGTACCACTGGGAACATTGGCGGCGGTCAGACGCAATACACTGACGGATTATTCGGCACAGATAAGTTCGCTGGCCGGCATATCAATCCCTGAATTCTGGTTTGCTATTTTATGTATCTTGTTGTTCGCCCTGACGCTTGGCTGGTTACCGTCGTCGGGCTATGCGCCGTTATTCACGGAGCCAAGCAAGAGCATTTGGTATCTGATCCTGCCAGCCCTCGCCGTGGGTTTCCGGCAGGCGGCCTTCACAACCCGGCTGACCCGGTCCAGCATGCTGGATGAGATCAGCAAGGATTACGTGGATACGGCGCGCTCTCTAGGACTGTCGGAGCGCAAGGTTATTTATAAGTATACCCTGCGCAACGCCATGATCCCGACTATCACGATCTCAGGCCTGCAATTGGCCAGCCTACTGGGCGGCACGGTGGTGTTGGAGACGATCTTTTCCTGGCCGGGCATCGGCCTGGCGATCTATTCCGCCATCCAACTGCGTGATTTCCCGGTCATTCAGGCCGGCGTACTGGTCTTGGGCATCATGGTGGTGATCATCAATCTATTGGTCGATTTACTGTACCGCGTGCTGAACCCACGTGTTGGAATGGGTTAGGGGGCACGGCTATGTCTGATCAACAACTGCAATCACGTCAACGGGTCGATATCATTAGCCCAGATGATACGCTCTTTGCCATCCGCATGCGCCGCGTTCGCGCGGTAAGCCGGAACGCCTTCGACGAGCTACTGAAAAGCAAAACAGCGACCATCGGCGCCATAATGATGATCGCCTTGTTAACGGTTTGTATCTTGACACCCGTTCTGGCCACGCACCCGCCGACCAAGCCGAATTACCGTGTCCGTCTACAACCGGCCAGCGCGGAGCATTATTTCGGCACTGACAAGTTCGGCCGTGACATCTATTCCCGCGTTTTATGGGGCGGGCAACGCATTGTCCTGATCTCGGTAGCCGCTGTTGTCTTGGGACTGGCGCTGGGCATTCCACTCGGCGTTTTCGCCGGTTTCTTTGGCGGCCGTTTCGATTCCATATCCATGCGTTTTGTCGACGGACTCATAGCCTTTCCCGGGCTCTTATTATATTTGCTGATTATAACCGTAGCCCGGGAATGGAAACTTGAAGGCTTCTGGAACGACTTGATACTTATCTTCGCGCTTGGCGTGAACACCATGCCGGAAATCGCCCGCCTGACACGGGGCACATCGATGGTAGAATCAAAAAAGGAATATGTGGAGGCAGCCCACGTGGTGGGCGAAAACAGTCTGTATATCGCGTTACGGGAGATATTGCCGAATATCGTTTCGCCGTTGATCGTCAATGCCACCGTGCGCCTGGGCTATATTATTCTGATTATTGCGGCGCTTTCGTTCCTTGGCCTTGGCACACCTCCACCGACACCGGATTGGGGCAGTGACCTCAATGTCGCCCGCGAACATATGGAAAGCCATCCGATGATCGCAGTCTATCCGGGTTTGGCGATCTGTTACTCGGTGCTGGCCTTTAATCTGTTCGGCGACGGTCTGCGGGATATTCTCGACCCCCGTATCCAGGAACGTTAGCTGGCTACCGCAGAGAATTTCTCCAAATAAGATGGCCACGCCCAAACTCCGGACACGGCCATTTTGTTTTTCAAAAAAGTGAGAACCCGTTCAGTCCGCCCGCGACATGCCCTAGAGGTGATGGCAGGCAACTTGGTGGTGCGTATCGACGGTTTCCAATTTTGGCTCGACCTCACCACAAAGCGAAGTGGCGATCGGGCAACGGCCCTGTAGGCGGCATCCGGGCGGCGGGTCAATGGGCGTCGCGATTTCCCCCTCCAGGATCAACCGTGGCGGCGGCTTTTGTGGATCCGCCTCCGGCACCGCCGCCAACAGCGCCTTGGTATAGGGGTGCTGCGGATTGTTAAAAATTGTCGTCACCGGTCCGGTTTCAACAATCTTACCGACATACATCACCGCTACCCGGTCACTGATATGGCGTATGACCGCCAAATCATGAGCGATGAACAGATAGGTCAGGGAGAATTTTTCCTGTAGCTCCCGCAACAGGTTCAGGATCTGCGCCTGGATCGAGACATCAAGGGCGGAGACCGGCTCGTCGCCGATCATCAGCTCGGGATTGACGGTCAGGCCCCGGGCAATCGCGATGCGTTGGCGTTGTCCGCCGGAGAATTCATGCGGATAGCGGTCAATATGTTCAGACCCCATGCCAACCAAATTCAACAGCTCCAGAACCCGTTCCCGTTTTTCGTGCCAGGTATTTGCCAATTTGTGCACTTCAAGCGGCCGGCTCAAAATTTCCATGATCGTCTTGCGTGGGTTGAGCGAGGCATACGGATCCTGGAAAACCAACTGCACATCCTTGCGAGTTTCACGCATGCGCTTGGGCGAAAACGCCAGCAAATCCTCGCCATGCAGGTCTATCTCTCCGGCCGTGGGTTCGATAAGCCGTGTTATCAGCCGGCCCGTGGTCGATTTGCCACAACCAGATTCGCCGACCAGACCCAAAGTCTCGCCCGGCCGGATATAAAAATCGATGCCATCGACCGCCTTCACGGTCTGGGTCTTGCCCGCGACGCGGCTGACGAAATCACCATTCAGGGTGAAGTGTTTGACAAGGTCCTTAACTTCCAACAGGTAGTCACTCATGAGCTTCTCCGCCTCGGTACGCGTCGTGTTGCCAATACATCACTTGAAAACGGGGTGCTAAACGGTGGGTTGATCATGCAAATGGCACGCGGCGAAATGACCAGATGACAGTTCCTTGATTTCAGGTATACGTTGCCTGCAAATATCCATGGCATGGGCACAGCGAGGATTGAATTTACACCCCGGCGGTGGATCCATCATATTGCACACAGTGCCGTCGATCGGTGTCAGGAATTTCGACTGCACATCCAAACGAGGGATAGAGCGCAACAGCCCCACAGTATAAGGGTGCTGGGGATTGGCGAAAATCTCTTCCTTGGTGCCGACTTCCACGATATGGGAGGCATACATCACGCCAATCTTGTCGCAGGCATGGGCAACCACGCCCAGATTATGAGTGATGAACAGCAATGACATATCAAAGCGCTCGATCATCGAGGTGATCAATTCCAGGATAACCGCCTGGATGGTTACATCCAACGCCGTCGTCGGCTCGTCCGCGATCAGGAACGTGGGATCGCAGCTCAACGCCATGGCCAGCATGACACGCTGACGCATGCCGCCGGAGAATTCATGCACATAATTGTCAACCCGGTCGCTGGGCGAAGGAATGCCCACCAGTTGCAGCATTTCGATAGTGCGTTCCCGCGCCTCCTGTTTGGACATGCCCATGTTGGTCCGCAAAGCATCGCCGATCTGGCTGCCCACCGTGAATACCGGGTTCAAGGCATTCATGGGTTCCTGAAAGACCATGGCAATATTCTGGCCGCGTATTTCGCGTATTTCATCATCCGGCATTTGATATAGATCGCGGCCTTGGAAACGGACCGTACCGGTGGCGATTTCACCAGGTGGCGAGGGGATCAGACGCATGATGGCCCGTGCCGTCACGGACTTGCCCGAACCACTCTCACCCACTAGGCCAAAGGTCTCGCCCTTGCCTACATCAAATGAAATTTGATCAATCGCACGCAGCACGCCACGCTTTAAATTGAACTGGACGCTTAGATTATCGATCTCAAGAACGGGCTGCGCCATGCATATGCCCTTCCCCCCCGGTACTAACCATTACGCTTCCAAAGGTTCCCAGTTAAGGTCTTTGCTGTCAATGGCATAAGCCGCCACAACGCTGCATCCGCAAAAATAATCCCGGTATTTTCACAATAACTTGCTGTGGGTTAGAGCTTTCGGGTATATACCGTCGCAGCTCGGGGAAAAAATGGATCAAATGTCCGAACCAGACGAAATACCAAGCCCAATACAAAGTCGGCGCAGCTTTCTCAAAGCCGGCGGCGCGGCACTAGGGGCCGCAAGTACGGTTGGGTTGCCGGGCCTGGCCGGAGCTAAAGATGCAGCGACGGGTGCAGGTACAGGCAAGGCCGGAGGCAAGAGAGGCGGCATTTTACGCTTTGCCACCCGCTCAGAGGCCCGCGGTATCGATCCCCACAAAAACCTGTTCTACAACGTCTCTCAGCCCCTGGCGGCGACTTCCCAGGGCCTGCTGGATATTGCTCCAGACGTGGCGCCCGCGCCCGGCATCGCCAGTGAATGGAATATTTCGGACGATTTGCAGACCTACACTTTCCGGCTGCGTCCGGGCGTCAGTTTTCATAATGGCGCCGACGTGGACGCGGCGGCGGTAAAATGGAATTTCGAACGGATCATGGATCCCAAAATCAGTCACCCATTTGCCCGTTCCAGCCTGGAAAATATCAAGGAAATCGTAGCCGTCGATAAATACACCCTGCGCTGCACATTGCGGCGGCCCAGCGCAGTTTTCCTTGCCAACATAACCTACTATCCATGCAACCTGATCGCCCCCGGCAGCGCCAGCGAAAACAGCAGCCATCCCGTCGGCTGCGGCCCGTTCAAGTTCAAATCGTGGAAAGCCTGGGACCGCACCGAGCTGGTACGATTTGAAAACTATTTCGAAACAGATGCCGACGGCACCGCCCTCCCCTACCTGGATGGCATTGTCGGTTCGCCCAAGAAACAAGACCGCGCCCGCCTGGTCGCCCTACAAAATGGCGACGTGGATCTGATCGATCATCTCGGCTATGCGGATGCCGGGCAGTTCCGCCGCAAATTCGGCGAACAGTTTCAAACCTGGTCTGTACCCCAGGTGGGGACGGCGTGGATCGGCTTTAATCTGAAGACCGGTCCGTTTTCCTATCAGAACCCCGAGGGCCATGCCCTGCGAACGGCCGCCGCCCACGCTATCGACCAAGAGGCGGTTCATCAATCGGTTTTTTATGGCCTGGGCACACCGACGAACAGATTTTATGGCCCGGACAGCCCCTGGCACATGCCCGATGTCACGCCGGGGCCTGAATTTAACCCAGACAAGGCACGGTTTCTGCTGCGCCGCCATAATCTGGCAAACACGCCGATCATTCTGGTCTCGCGGCAGGATTTCGCCTACATGCACCAGGCCGGCGAACTGATCCAGGCCATGTGGGCCGAGGTCGGCTTCGATGTGGTGCACGAAATCCATCCCAACAAGGTGCTGCGCGAAAAATTTCATCTTGGCGGCAATCAGGCCGGTGCCTATGACGCCGATTCCACCGCCTCGAGCTACCACGCCGACCCGGACGGCTGGTTCAACCGTTCCCTATTGTCCACCTCGCCCTCGACAAGGCTGCGTCTTGGCTACAACAGCGGACGGGCGGACACCTTGATCCGAGAGGCCCGCATCACACGGGACAGGCAAAAGCGCATGCATCTCTATACAGAGGTGGAAAACATCATCAATGAAGATCTACCCCTGATCTATACCCATACCGTACCGCTGCTACAGGGCGGGGTAAAAAATCTGGCCGGCTACGAACCCGCCTTCGCCGGTCCGTTCTCCACCGCCCAATCAGGCATCCGCACCGCGCATTTCGTTTAGGACGGTTTAGACAGCAATAAAATTGCTCCTAAAGCAGCCGAAAGCGGGTGCCGCAGATCATCACCATGTCGTTGTCCACAGCCAAGTCCCTGGCCGCCGCAGCGGCTAGAATGGCGGCGCGGTCGGCGACTTCCAGATCAAGACCGCCAAGGCCTTCGCCCCGGTCATCCGTAGCCTCAACAAAGCGCAGCGTGGCATTATCCAAAACAATCTCGGGCACGCCGCTGTTTCCATTGGTAACGGGTACCGCGAGGATCTTGCCCCAACGGGACGCCAAGGCGTCAGAATTGTGGCTTTGCAATTCGGCCGCGACCATGGCCGTGGTCCGGTCGGTACGAACCGCATCCTTCCAACTGCCGCCCGCCGGATGCCAGGGGCCGTCGGAGGACTGATCGCCATCCATCTGATCGTTTTCCAGCATGCAGCCGCCGGTATCGTGGGGATGCAGCTGGATGCCGGTAAAATCGTTGTAATTCAAGGCGTTGGCAACGCGCACACCCAGTTCGCCGACACGGGTCCGGCGTTCCTCCACATTGTCGCATTGTAGAATGACCATGTAGCCGCCATCGCCGCCCCGGCGTTTCAGATAGCGGCCGCCGGCGGTATTTTCCTTCAAGTCCAAAGGTGCGACGACTTCAAGAAAATTCGTGCCCACGGGCAACAACGCATTTTCCAATCCATAGACGCCAACGGCAGGGTCATGAAAGCAGGTCGCCAAACCCAAGACATCGCTCAATGCATCCACCGCTGGCGCCAATTCCTCGGCCACCAGACAAATCTGCCGTAGTCGCAACATCGCATCGTCCTCCTATCAATCGGGATTCAATCCCCGTCGCCGCATCATGGTTATGATGGTTCTTTTAGTCGTTGCAGAAGCTGGGCGGCGGCAGCCTCGACCCCCAATTCACCCCGTTGCACCTGGGTGCAAAGATCATCCACATTGACACCGCTATCCTCACGGATCAATCGCCGAACCTGCTGGGCCGTGGCATCGGCCAGCAGACGGCGAACTCGGCGCAAGGCGCGGTCGGCCCGCTCTTCCTCCCCTACCGTACCCTCCAAGGTGCCGGCGCGCGCCTCCACCGCATCGACCAGGGCAATGACCCCCTCGCCATTGGTTGCCGTGGTGGAAAGGACCGGCACCTCCGCCATCCCCGCCTCACGCAGTGACAACATACCCTTCAACTGGCTGACCGTACGTTCGGCCAAGGGCAAATCAGCCTTGTTAACGACTAGAATATCGGCGATTTCCAGGATGCCGGCCTTGATTGCCTGGACATCGTCGCCCAGACCCGGTGCGCAAATCACCACGCGGACATCGGCGATTTCGGCGATTTCCACTTCCGACTGGCCGGCGCCGACGGTTTCCACGATGACCACGTCCCGGCCGGCGGCATCCATCACATCGATCACCCGCGCCGCCATCGGCGACAGCCCGCCCAAATGCCCCCGTGCCGCCAAGGAGCGGACAAAGACGCCGGGATCGCGGTTATGTTCGCTCATCCTAATTCTATCGCCCAGAATGGCGCCGCCCGTCAGCGGGCTGGAGGGATCAACCGCGACCACTCCAACGCTACGTTCGCGACATCGCAATTCAACAATCAAGGCATTGACCAGGGTGGATTTGCCCGCGCCCGGCGGCCCAGTAAAGCCGACCACCAGGGCCCGGCCCAATTGAGTTTGGATACCCGCCAGTATTTCGGCGGCTTGCGGTGTATCATTTTCCACCGCCGTGATTGATTTCGCCAGCGCGATCGTTTGCCCGGCAAGGAGGCGCTGCAGCAAACTATCGGACGGACTGACGCTCTCCGCCATGCTCAGGCCGCCACCCGGGCCTCTTCGGCCAACCGGGCAATCTCGTCAACGATCTGTTCCCTGGTACTGCCTGGATGAAAGATCGCGGCGACACCGGCGCTGTGCAAATCCTCGATATCCTGGTCCGGCACGATACCGCCGACGACCACCTGGACATGCCCCAGGCCGTTATCGCGCAACGCCGCCATCAGGTCGGGCAGCAGCAAATGATCGGTAGCCAGGGAAGAAATTCCAATAACGTCCACGTCTTCCTGGGTCGCCTGAGCAACGACATCGGCAATTTTCTGCCAGGGGCCGGTGTAGACCACCTCCATTCCCGCATCCCGCAGATAGGTCGCGACAATACGGCTGCCCCTGTCGTGGCCATCAAAACCGATCTTGGTGACGAGAATACGGGCCGGTGCGGTCATGACGCCCAACCCATAGCGTGGCTCATGGCCCAGGCCGTAACATAGGCCGGCATAGCGAGTTTTCTACTACTGCAATACATGGCGAAATTCCCAAGCAGCCGGCTGGCACAAGTCAACAGAGCGCCAGTGAGCACTGGCGGCCTCAGACAATCTGTTTCCAATAGCTATCCTTGCTGGCGATCAGACCGTCACTCACGGTGTAGATATCAACGCCACGCACATCATAGGCAGTGCCATCGGCAACATAGCTCCCCGTGGCACGAAAAGTACCTATAATGCGGCCGGGGGCATGGTGTACCTCGGTCTCTGAGAAGCGCACATCGCGGACCACCTTGGCGCGGGCCGCCAGGGCGCGGCGTACTTCCTCGGCACCTCGGACGATCTGACCATCCGGTGCATCCGGCCCCGTCGCCTGGACCCAGACGAAATCCTCCGTGACGCAGGCCAGAATGCCCTCAACATCCGCCCGGTTGAAGGCCTTGCCGAAACGGCGCAGCAGGTCCATCGCCTCGTCTTCCGATTGGTTCACGGCTCGGCTCATGATTTATCTCCTATTTACTGTTTCGGCCACAGGCCACGTTCGGTGAAAACCTGCTGCAACAAGGCTGTTTCATCGCTCATGATACCATCAACACCCAAATCCAACAGCCGCCGCATCCCGGCTTCATCGTTGATGGTCCAAACATGCACCTTCAACCCCAGACCGTGCGCGGTATCAACGAACCGGCGGTCAACCACCGGCAGGCCATAATGGCGCAGGGGCACCTGCGCCGCCAGCGCACGGAAGCTCCCCACAGGCAGTCCCAGGCTAGCCAAACGCAGGCGCAAGACTTCGCCCGGCCCCATGGAGGTGCATAGTTCGGCCCCCAGAGCAGTGCGCAAGGCAGCTAGGCGGCGGCCTGAAAAACTGCCTACGCAAACCCGTTCCAACAAGCCGGGCCCGGCCAGCGCGGCAATCAAGGGCGCTACAGCTGCATCGGCCTTGGGGTCGATATTAAGCCGCAGATTGGGCCATGCCGCCAGTAGTTCATCGAAACGAGGAATAGGTTCGCGGCCATGCACCTTAGCCTTGGCGACCTCGGACCAATCCAGTTCCTCTATACGGCCGCGGCGGTCGGTTACCCGGTCCAGGCGGTCATCATGAAAGGCCACCAGCACGCCGTCGCGGGTGGCATGAACATCGGTCTCGATATAATCATAGCCCAGTTCCACGGCGTCCTGAAAGGCAGCCATGGTGTTCTCGGGATGCCTAGCGGCGCTGCCCCGGTGGGCAATGGCCACCGGTTGCTCCGCATCCATGTAGGGATGCCAATTCATTGGCGCGGCTCGAACGAATTCATACGGCGATCCTTTGATTTTCAGGTCAATATAGCGGGGGAAAACCGGCTCGGAAACTGCGCCATGGACGCAGCCATGCGTTTGCTGGCATGGTACCGACAAACCACCACGGCATATAGGAAAATGGAGCGCAAGGTGAGCTACGAAACAATCGAATTCGAGATGCGCAGCAGCGTCGCCTGGATAACCCTGAACCGGCCAAAATCCTTCAATTCCCTGAACCTGGCCATGGCAAAGGAACTGTGCGACCTGAGCATTCGCTTGGGCGAGGACAAGAACGTGCGCGCAGTGATCATGACGGGCAGTGGCGAGGCGGCCTATTGCGCCGGCGGGGACATTCCCAGCTTTGCCAACAACCTGGAAAGCCTGCCCATATTGTTGAAGGAAATGACCACCTATCTGCACATGGCGATCTCGCGCTTCGCCTGGATGCGGGCGCCCATGATCGCCGCCGTCAATGGCGTTGCCGCCGGTGCCGGCCTTAGCATGGTTGCCTGCACCGATCTGGCCATCGCCGTCGAAGGTGCCTCCTTCACCTCCGCCTATACCAAGATCGGTCTATCGCCGGACGGCAGCTCGACCTACTATCTACCTCGCATCATCGGCACCCGCCGGACGGCGGAATTGTACATGACCAACCGGGTCCTCAACACCCAGGAAGCGCTGGAATGGGGCCTGATCAACAAAATCGTCCCAGCGGCGGACCTTGTGGCGGAAGCTGAAAAGCTCGCCAATCAATTGGCCGACAGCGCCACGGAAGCCATGGGCGCGGTCAAGGAAATGCTGCTGACCTCCAGCACCGACAGCCTGGAATCCCAGATGGAGCGGGAAACCCGCAACATTGCCCGCCTTGGCGGTACCAGCGATGGCCGGGAAGGCATCGATGCCTTCCTCAACAAGCGCAAACCGGCTTTTACGGGCAACTAAAGTTTAAAGGGCAGCGAACCATGATCTCCACCGATCCCCGATACGAACGCAAATTCGCCACCGTCAACGGCAAGCGCATGGCTTATGTGGACGAAGGTGAAGGCGACCCCATCGTCTTCCAACACGGCAATCCTACCTCGTCCTATCTGTGGCGCAACATCATGCTCCATTGCGCCGGCCTGGGCCGTTTGATCGCCTGCGATCTGATCGGCATGGGCGATAGCGAGAAACTCGATAACCCAGGGCCCAACCGTTACACCTATACGGTACAGCGGGAATACCTTTATGCCTTGTGGCAACAGATCGGCGTCACGGACAATGTGATCTTCGTGATCCATGACTGGGGTTCGGCCCTTGGTTTTAATTGGGCCAACCAGAACCGCGAAAAGGTCCAGGGCATCGCCTATATGGAAGCGGTGGTCAAAGAACTGAAGTGGGCGGATTTTCCGGACCTTGGCCGCAGCGTCTTTCAGGGCTTTCGCTCGGAGCATGGCGAGAACATGATTTTGGACAAGAATATGTTCGTCGAACGCGTCCTGCCCGGCGCCGTCATCCGGGACATGACGGAAGACGAAATGGCGCACTACCGCAAACCCTATCTGGAACCTGGCGAAGACCGCCGGCCCACCCTGACCTGGCCGCGAATGATCCCGATAGAGGGGGAACCGCCAGAGGTCTGCCAGATTGCAGCGGACTACGGCGCCTGGTTGTCGCAATGCGATGTGCCAAAATTATTCATCAATGCCGATCCCGGTTCCATCCTAACCGGGCCGCAGCGGGAGTTCTGTCGAGGCTGGCCGAACCAAACCGAAGTCACAGTCAAGGGCAACCATTTCATGCAGGAAGACAGCCCCGACGAAATAGGTCAGGCGGTCGCAGAATTCGTCAGAGGAATTCGCTGCTAGTATTTTTTTGGGGAGACTATGATGCCGATCATCAACATAGACGAGGTCGAGAAGCAACCATTTCCGGGCGGCGCAACCTATCAGACCATTGTGGGGGACGACGCGGGCTCAACGCCAATTCGCCTTGGCCTGCAGATTTCCGAGCCGGGCTATTCCACCGGCACGCACTCGCATCCCTATCTGGAAGTCATCACAGTGGTTGAAGGCACGGGCGAGGCCTGGCTTGAAGGCAAGGCGGGCGTAACGCCCATCAAACCCGGTGTCACTCTGGTGCTGCCGGCGGGGCTCAAGCACGGCTTTCGCGCCACCGGCACCGGGCCTTTGAAAACCTACGGCGTGCATGCGTCACCAGACCGCCTGGTGGATTTTTGTCCAGAGGACGATGCCTAAGCTGTCTATCTAGCGGAGCGCGCCTGGGCCAGCAGGCACAGAATCTCGAACATCATGGTCGCGCCCACCAGAGCGGTGTTGCCGGTGGGATCAAAGGGTGGTGACACCTCGACGACGTCGCCACCCACCAGATCCAGGCCCGACAGGCCGCGCAGCATCAACTGCGCCTCCAGGGTGGAAAAACCACCAACCTCCGGCGTGCCCGTACCAGGCGCATAAACTGGGTCCAGGCCATCGACATCAAAGCTGACATAGGCCGGGCCGGTACCGATCACCCGTTGTGCCTCGGCAATAACACCGGCCACGCCGAGTTCATAAAATTCCTCGATATAGATCACCCGCATGCCCTGCTCATGGCTAAAGGCCCATTGATCCAGTTCGTTCACCGAGCCTCGAATGCCGATCTGGATGCAGCGTTTGGGATCAAGCAGGCCCTCTTCCACGGCCCTACGAAAGGGCACGCCATGGTGCAGTTTGGAGCCGAGATAATCATCACCGGTGTCACAATGGGCATCGAAATGGATCAGACCCAGAGGCCGCTCTTGCGCGATGGCCCGCAGGATCGGCAGAGTGACGGCATGATCGCCTCCCGCCGACAGCGGTGTGATGCCCCGTTCGTGCACCTGGGTGAAAAAAGCGGCGATTTCATCCAGGGCGCCTTTCAACTCGAACGGTTTTTCAATCCAGGCATCGCCCAGATCAGCCACCGAACATAGGTCATGGGGCGCGATCCCAGTCGCCTGATTGATCTTGCGGATAAAGCTGGATTGATTGCGGATTTCGCGCGGGCCATGGCGGGCGCCGGTCCGGTTGGTCACACCGCCATCAAACGGCACCCCGATCAAGCCGATCTCGACCCCGTCCCAACCCCCTTGATCAATAGCCCGATAAGGCGTCCGCATGAAGCTGGCCAGCCCCGTGTAACGGGGCCGAACCATTGGGTCGGCATTTGGCGTGCCGGATCTTGCGGGGTTATCATCCGAATCATTGGGAGCCATGTCGAAAGGCGCCTAGCGCGCCAGCAGCACCGGCAGCGAGGAGCTGCCGATGATATCCCGTGTCGCACCGCCAAAGATCATCTGGCGCAAACGGCTGTTTGTGAAGGCGCCCTTCAATAGCAGGTCCCCCCCTGCCTTTGCGGCCTCTTCCACCATGGTCTCGCCAATGCTACGCCGCCCTGGTGCCGCCGTCATTGTCGTGGTTTCGACGCCGTTGCGAGTCAGATGCCGGGCCACGTCTTCGGCCGATGGGCCGGGCACGAAGCCACCTTCGACCGTCAGCACCGTAACCCGTTCGGCATCGCGCACAAACGGCATCGCGACGGCCATGGTCCGCACCGTCTCGGTGGCGCCGTTCCAGGCGATGACCACATGCTTGCCAAGGCTTTCCGGTACCGCCGAAGGGGTCAAGAGTATCGGCCGCCCGCTTTCAAACAGGCCCGCTTCCAAGGTCGCCTTCCAGTCCACCGAAGTGCCAGATTCGCTACGTCCCATGACAATCAGATTGAACAGACGGCCATAATCACCGACGATTTCACTTTCCACGCCCTCGCCCTCGCGCCAACTGCAAGAGGCGCTGTCGGAAGCGGTGCCGATATCGCGATATGGTATATCCGCGACCTTGACTACCCGGTCAAAACGTTGATGGGCCGAGGCGGCGAACTGTTTTGATTCATCTGTCAGCCGCGCCAAGGATTCAGACGGAAAAACAACCCCCTCACCGGCAATGATTTGCGGTGTGCGCCAGGCATGCAGACCTTCCACATGGCTAGCGTACCGTTTTGCAACCAACAGGGCTGTCCTTAAAGCGGCCTCCGCCCGGTCATCATCGCAGAAGGGAACCAGGATAGTACGCATGCGAGCCTCCCCAAATTGTTATTATTTAAGAACTACGACTCAATCTCATGTCCATACTGCCAAGAATGGCCGTGCATTGGAACCGGCAAAGTTTCATTTGCAACCATGACCAAAATTATTGCTATTTTAGTGCAGCAGCCCCCGCCGCCAAGTCGGCGATCACCTGCCATTGTTTTTCCGCAACCGCTTCTTTTGGTGCAATCCAGCTGCCGCCGACACAACGGACATTGCCCAGAGCCAAATAATCACTGGCATTGTGCCGGCCGATCCCACCCGTGGGACAGAAGATAAGGCCGGGAAAGGGCCCGGCAAGGGCTTTCAACGTCGCCGGCCCGCCCATGGCCTCGGCGGGAAAGAATTTTAGACAGCGCAAACCGGCGCGCTGGGCCGCCATGGCCTCGGAGGCAGTGGCAATACCGGGCAGGAAAGCCATCTTGGACATGCCGGCTGCCGCCTCGACCAGATCCGGCGCGAAACCGGGGGAGACCGCGAAACGGGCACCCGCCGCGCGCGCGCTAGCCATATCATCAGGGCTCTCCACGGTACCAACGCCAGGTACCGCATCGGGCACGGTGCCCGCGATGGCAGCAATCGCGGCCAGGGCGACATCACTGCGCAAGGTGATCTCCAACGCCCGCAAACCGCCCTTAACCAGGGCCTGGGCCAGGGGTACCGCATCCTCCACCCGTTCGATGGTCAGCACCGGAATAACCGGCGCTAACCCTATGACCTGTTCAATCGTCATCTCCGCCATCAATCCACGCTACCTTCCATTGCTTGCGATTTGCGCCGATACTATAGTCCCGCCGGCATGACAGACGAGATGAAAATCGCCGCGATCGGCGAATGTATGATCGAATTGAGCAGCCGCCCGGACGGCGGGCTGGCGCTGGCCTATGGCGGCGACACCTTGAACACGGCGGTCTATTTGGCGCGGCTGTGCCATGATGACGCGATCAGCGTCGACTATCTGACCGCCCTGGGCGATGATCCATATTCCGACGAGATGCTGGCGTTCTGGCAACGGGAAGGCATTGGCACGGACAAGGTCGTCCGCTTGCCCGGTCGCCTGCCGGGCCTTTACACCATACGAACGGATCAGGGCGGAGAACGCAGTTTCCATTATTGGCGTAGCGCCGCCGCCGCATGCGAGATGATGGCGGGGGAAAACGAAAAACATCTGGCGGAAGCGCTGTGCGAATACGATCTGATCTATCTATCGGGCATCACCCTGTCGATCCTCAATATCGCGGACCGGGCCAAGCTGCTCGGCGCCCTGGACGACGCGGCGGCGGAGGGCGCCCGCATTGCCTTTGATTGCAATTACCGGCCCAGGGGCTGGCCCGACGAACGCGCCGCGCGGCGCGCCATGGACGAGATGTACCGGCGCAGCCACGTCGCCTTGCCCAGCCTGGATGATGAATGCGCCTTGCATGGCGCCATGGATCTGGAAACGGCAGCCCAGCGTATCGCGGACCTGGGGGTTGGTGAAATCTGCCTCAAGGATGGCGGGGCCGGGTGCCTGCAACGCCTTAGACATCAGGCTCATATCATTGCGGCTCAGAAAGATATCGTTCCCCTTGATACCACCGCCGCCGGCGACAGCTTCAACGCCGCCTATCTATATCATCGCCTGCGCGGCGACACTGCGGATGCGGCGGCGCTGGCCGGCCACCACCTGGCCGCGAAGGTCATCCAGCATCCCGGCGCGGTAATTCCATTAGATGCCATGGGCGAAGAAACATGAAACGGGGAATATACGTATTATGAGTGATGCTCTCGACGGCACCGCGGGCAGGCGCCGGATCTACCTTATGCGACATGGCGAGGTGCGTTATTTCGATGCGGACGGCAAGGCGGTACACCCGAAATTCGTTGACCTGACCGAACGCGGCCAGGCACAGGCAGCGACCATGGGGGAGTTGCTGGCCGATGTACCTTTTGACCGCGCCCTTTGCACTGGGTTGCCCCGTACCGTGCAAACCGCCCAAGGCGTCTTGGCAGGCCGCAATTTGGTTGTGGAGGATATTCCCGCCCTGAAGGAAATCCGCTCCGGCCCCATGGGTGATAAATCGCAGGCGGAGATCGATGCCAAGTTTGTCTTTGGCATGGATGACGCGGACCTACCCCGCACGCGCTTTGCCGGCGGCGATCTCTTCGAGGAATTCTACACCCGTGTCACCACCGCCTTGGAAGCCTTGTTGCGGGAACCAGGATGGCGCAATCTGTTGCTGGTCGCCCATGACGGCACCAATCGGATGCTGCTGGGCTGGGCCAGTTACGGCGGTCTGGCCTCGGCCCGCGCTTTCGACCAGGATCCTGGCTGTTTGAACGTGATTGATGCCGATGTCGGCAATGGTGAAATTCTGCGCCGGACGCTTAAGTTGTCTAATCTGACGCCGATTAATCATTCCAAACTGGGCAATAATTTGACCAGTATGGAGCAGGTCTTTGACTATCGCCGGCAGGTCCTTGCCGGCATTGATGAGCCTTAGAGGAAACCTACTAGTCATGCGCTTTATCCATATGACGGACCTGCACATCACGGCCAAGGATCAACCCCTATATGGCCTATCGCCGCATATCCGCCTGCATGCGGCAATCGACTGCATCAATCGGGATTTTGATGACGTGGCCTTCGTGGCGATGACCGGCGACCTGGCCAACCGGGGCGAGGCGGCGGAATATGAAGCCTTACAGGAAATTCTGGGCAAGTTGGACATGCCGCATTATCTGTTGATAGGCAATCATGACCGCCGGGCCGCCTTCCGGCAGGTCTTCGCCGACGTGCCGGTCGATGACAATGGTTTCGTGCAATATGCCTTCACGGTGGAGGACAACCATTTCATCGTCATGGATACTCTGGACGAGGGCAAGGTGACGGGACTGCTGTGCGAGCAACGGCTGGATTGGCTAGCCGGCGAACTGAAAAATCATACAGGCGACGGCAGCTATTTATTTCTACACCATCCGCCTCTGCGCATATCGGGAGGTAAGACCCTGGCCAGCATGGTCCAAGGCCGGGTCAAGCATGTATTCTTCGGCCATGTGCACCGGCCCCTGCACGGCAGCTGGATGGGCATTCCCATATCCAGCCAGCATTCCACCGTGCACCAGTTCGTCTATAAATTCGGCGATCCGGTCACCCAGGGCGTACACGAACCGCCGACCTTCGCCGCCGTCAACATGGTCGCCGGTAATGTAATGATTATTCCCCACGCCTATCTCGACAACAGTCCCCGCTTCGTCATGCGCGACAAGGAAGCCGCCCGCGCCGCCTCTCCAGAAGAGCTGCCGCCGTTGCCGTAACCAGCCCGTGATGGCAAGCGACGTTGCTATTAGAAATTCGCAGCGGCCGCACGTGTGCGTGGGAAGAAAACCGTCGCCACCGTACCTTCGCCCACCGCGCTGTTTAACCGCAGGCCGCCGCCAGGCCTTTTCCCGGCGCGCAATCTCGTCGGTGACATCGCGCGATGTACAGCGATAGCCGGCAAAGGCACCGTCGCCATCAAGATCGGATAACCCGTGGTCCGGACCACCAGCTTGTTGCCATCGCAGTCCCTGGCGCCGTATTCAAGATCACGAAATGACCGCCGGCTTAACAACTCATTTCGATGCTTCCGCCGATGAGGATCATTATTAGGATCCGCACCAACCGCCTCCCAACGGGTAAGGCCCAAACGGTCGGCGGCATTGTATTTAGCGTCGGGTGATTTTCCCAACGAGCTATCGATAAAGCGCAAATCCGCATCTTGATCCCAAAACCATTCGCCCGACGCTTCGCCGTATTGCTTCAAATTGTCTTTCGTCACCTCCAGATCCGCGATGGCTCGCCGCGAGCTGTCAGTTTGATGCAGAAAAACCCCAGCCCCACGATCTGGGCCGTAAAGCAGGGCGCCAATAGTCCAATTTTCTAGACAAAATCAGGGGAGGACAGCAGACCGGGCACCGCAAGGGCCCAAAGAAAACCAACCACACTAAGGGCAAGGCCCAAGAAAAGACAAAAGGGCAGAATGGTGCGATTGCTACATTCCGGCATCAGCCGCTGGGCGAGAATGCCAAGCAGGACGGCCGTGATGATCATACCGACCTCCGCCGCCGCACCGTTACCGCCCAGATAGATGCGCTTGGCCCCAGCCAGGCCAGCGGCCAATAGCGGCGGTAGCCATGGTTACACGTGCCACGAGAGATGGTTTTAGCGTCTAAATTTTCCTATTAGTTAAATAGCGACGGGCGCCGGCCGCTCCAGCAAAATGGGCAAATTCTAATTTAGCTCCAACATCACCTTGATTTGCAGGTTTGGCTGCTTCAGATCCTCAAAAGCAGTTGGGAAAGCAGTAAGATCAACATTTTCGCTAACCAATGGACCGGTATCGATACGGCCTTCGCCCAGCAGATGCACCACCGTCGCGAAATCCTCCTGGTGATAGACATAGGCGAAAGAGATATCCAGTTCCTTGACCAAGGCCTTGGTCGGGAACAGATGATCCCCCGCCATGCACAGACCGACGACCACGATCTGAGCGTTGGGGACGGCATAGTCGATGACCAGTTGCAAGCTGCCGGGCACACCGACGCAATCGAACACCACGCGCGGCGGACCACCGGCGGCGGCGGCGGCTTGTTCGGGAACATCCCCGGCAGAGGCATCGATAATCGCCGTCGCGCCCAATGCCAATGACCTCTGCGCCCGCGCCGAAACCAGGTCCGAGACCACGATGTGCTGGGCGCCGAAAAACCGGCACCACATGGCCACGGTCAAACCAACCGGACCGGCCCCGACAATCAGCACCCGGTCACCGGGTTTCAGGTTCGCCCGCCGGACCGCGTTGAAGCCCACCGCGAGGGGTTCCACCAGGGCGCCTTCGCGGAAACTGACCTGACCGGGTAGGCGAATTGTCTCTCGCGCGCCAACCCGGCAATATTCTGCATAGGCGCCGGGTAGATCCGGGGTGGCGCGGCTGATTACGTTGGGGCAGCGATAGCCCAGACCGGCCTGGCAGGCCGGACATTCGCCACAGCCGATCCAAGGCAACGCGGTGACCCGGTCGCCAGGATTCCAATGCTGCTTGGCCTCGCGGCCAACCTCCATAACTTCACCGGCGAACTCGTGGCCCATCACACAGCCCGGATGCATCATCCGCCAGCCCACGTTGGGATCCTTATTCTCGGACATATGCAGATCGGTACCACAGATACCGCAGGCACCAACCTTCAGGATCAGATCCGACAAACCCGGTTCCGGATCTGGAATATCCTCAATCGCCAGTGGGGTGCCGATTTCCTGGATTACCGCCGCTTTCATCTATTTGCCCTTTCCATTATGCCGCTCCATTGCGCCGCCTCTCTTAGCCTGCCTAAAGGGGATCGATCATTGGCGCGTTTTCGTCTATCTCATTGTTATCCACTATATCTGGCGTGGCATAGTGCAGGAAGCTGTCCGGCAAGGCACCGCCCCAATAAACACCCGTACCGCGTTCCTCTTCATTCCAAACAATCGGCTGAAAGTCCGGGGCAAAGACCAGATAGCCGCCAGAATAAACCTCGACCCGGTTGCCGCCAGGTTCGTAGGAATACAGATAAAAGGCTTGGGAATTGTTGTGTTTGGCCGGACCGGTTTCAATAAATATGCCATTTTCGCTTAAGATATCGGCGGCGCGCAAAACATCCTCACGATTATCAAGCCAAAAGGAAACATGATGCAGGCGGCCTTGCGCACCTTTGGCATCGGCCACATAGGCCAGTTCGTGATGCACCGCCGTGGTGCTCATCCAGGAACCGACCTCGAACTCGCCATTTTGATAAACCACCTGTTCGCGCAAACGCAGACCCAACAATCCTTCCACGAACTCCCGGTTCGGCCCGACTTCCTTGGTTAGCATCGCCAAATGATCAAAGCGCCGAACACCCGCGCCCCGGCCACTATAGCGCATGGGCAGGTTCTTCAAAGCCGAACGCTTGTCCGCGGGCGCCTCGTAGCGGTCCTCCTCATAATAGACCTCCATCAGATGGCCGTCAGGATCGCTAAAACTATAGCAGCGGCCATGGCCGTAGTCACCGTTGCTCCAGCCAATACCTTGCCCGGCCGCCTCAATTGCCTGCGCCCGTCGCTCCAACGCCGCTTCACTGACCGCGCGCCAGGCGACATGGCCGATGCCAGGTGCCGCCGCTTCCGTCAATTTGAAGGATGTCGCCGCGTAGTCACCGTAACCCCTGAGGTAAACCGACTGACCTTCCGCATGCGCCACCTCCAGGCCCAATAGATCAGTGAAATACCAAAGGCTTTCCGTTGGCTTTGGCGTCAGCAGCTCAACATGGCCAATATGCGCAATGTCCTGCAATGGCTCGGCATTTGCAATCATCTTCCATCCCCGTATTTCATCCCCGTCTAACGCTAAAAATCTCGCGGCACAGCAGGCCGTCGTCAATCGCGCGGAGCTTCTCGCGCTGCCCCGCCTGACGCTCGGCAAGGCCGGCGACGCCAAATAAATCCAGCAGCGCCTTCACCTCGCCCGCTTCCGCATCCATAAGACGGCGATAGGTGGCGGCAAAATTCTCCGTCACATCCCAGCATTGGTCAATGACCCATCCTGTCCGCTGCAACAACTTGGGGTAATCCATGTCCGCTTCTATGAACGGTGGACCGTTTTCCACGGCTCGTTGATAGTCAGCCTCGCCAAGGCCCAGCGCAATGGAAATCACTGGGAACACCATGCGGCCATCCCGGCGCAAAGCCTGATGACAGGATCGCAAGACCGCGAATTTATCCGGCAGGCAGCATAAAACGTCCGAATGGCTAATGGCATCGAAGGCGCCATCGGAAAAAGGCAGCTCGATGCCGCTGGCAAGCGCGAAACAACAGCTCGTGCCCAGCCCGTCATCGATGACGCGCCGGGCGGCGAGGCGCAGGCTATCGAACGGCAAGTCGGTCAGAACAGTATTGCATCCGGTGGTCTCTGCCCAATAGAGTGCCGGCCAGCCAGAGCCAGAACCTAGGTCCAAAAGATGCACGCCCTCGCGCAGCCCCAGCAGGCCGGCAATTTCGTCAGCCTCTTTCCTGGTCGTCCAACTGGTACCGCCATAATCACAGCCACAGACTTGGCGCTCCACCGACCGCATGACCGGAAGCTGGTTGCGGCGATAGATCGCCGCGAATTGTTCCGTCTGGGCCTGCTCTTTCGGGCTTGGGCTCATGCGGCCATATTAGCGCGTGACTATCTTCATGGCGTCCTCAGAGAATTTCTTGGCACCCTTGCCACCGCCCTGTTTCAACTTGGCCATGTCGAAGGGAATTTTGGTGCCCTTCTGGCAGGCCGGACGCTCGGCCAGACGGTCCATCCAAGCCTGCAAATTCGCCAGGCCATCGACATCGACGCCAGACCATTTGTGGGTTCGCACCCAGCACCAGTTGGCAATATCGGCGATGGAATAATCACCGGCCAGATAGTCCTTGTCTGTCAAGCCACGATCCAACACCTCGAACAGGCGCCGGGTTTCCTTTTGATAGCGATCGATGGCCGGTTGGATCTTTTCCGGGAAATAGCGGTAGAAGACATTGGCCTGGCCCATCATCGGGCCGATGCCGCCCATCTGGAACATCAGCCATTGCATGGCCAGACTGCGACCCTTGACGTCCGTAGGCATCAAGCGGCCGGTTTTCTCCGCCAGATATACCATGATGGCGCCGGTCTCGAAGACCACGAAATCACCTTCCTCGCGGTCTACGATGACCGGAATACGCCCGTTCGGGTTCATGGCCAGGAAGCTTTCCGTCTTTTGACCGCCCTCGCTCAGCTTGATCTCATGGACCTCGTAGGGCAAATCCAGCTCTTCCAGGGTGACGGAAGCCTTCCAACCATTCGGCGTGGAGGCGGTATAAAGATCGATCATGTCAAGCTTCCTCAATGCGATAAAATCGCGTGGCGGTGTCATGGAACAGCGCTGCCTTGTCCGAGGCACTGAAATCAGCCGTCAGGCGTTTGAAGGCATTCCACAGGGTGGTATAGGCGCAGGAAGCCTTGTCCACGGGAAAATTACTCTCGAACATGCAACGCTCCGGCCCGAAAGCCTCGATGCAATGCATCAGATAGGGTTTCCAGTCCCCGGCCAGAACTTCCGATGACGGCGGCACGTCCAGCTTGTGATGGCCAAAACCAGTCAGCTTCATGGCCAAGCCGCCCAGCTTCACATACACGTTCGAGCACTTCGCCAAAGCCGTGACATTCGCGGACCATTGGGAAAAAATTTCGTCGCGCAGGCCCTTGTAAGGGCCAATACCAAGCGGCGCACCGACATGATCCATGACGATGGGGGTCTCCGGAAAGGCCTGGGCCAGATCGGTCAGCTCTGGCATCTGCGGGTGATAGAACCAGGCATCGAAGCTCACATTCAACGGCGCCAACTGGGCGAAACCCTTTCTGAAGGTTTCTTCCTGGAACAGACCAGGGTTGGGCGAAGTATGTTCGGCTCCCAGAATGCCGGCGTCGGGATCATGAGCCGTGGAATGACGGATACCGCGAAAGCGCCCGCCGCCTGCCTCTATATGCGCCTGCAGGATATCCTTGACCTCCTCGCCCAAACGTAGATCAGCGAAACCAACGATGGCGGCAGCGACCTGGGTTTTGCCGTAGATGCCAGAGGCAGCCATGGCGGCCATGCCGCGGACAAATTCAGTCTCGCCCACCGGTGCCATGTTTGCATCACCTTTTGAGCGGTAAAAGGCCTCGCATTCCAGGAAAACTGTGCTGACGATATTGTGGCCGCCGCTCATATCGGCGAAGAAATCCTCCAGCAGGTAGCGGTAAACAAAGGTTTCCCGCTGATCCCATAGATGATGGTGTGGATCGCAAATGGGCAGATCAGGCTCCAGCGCCTGCTCCGTCATGCGGCCCAGCCAGTCGTCAAGTTGGGTCATTATTTGCCCTCATATAAGTCCCGGCCAGCCACCAAAGCCCTGATCTTACCGTCTGCCACATTGCGCGGCAGCATCCAGAAACCACAATCGGGATGGATGTATTTCACCCGGCCTTCGCCCAACATAGCCTCAGACTTTTCGATCTGCGCCGCGATGGCATCCGCGCTTTCAATGTCCGTGCGCTTAATATCGACCACGCCCATGCCCATGCCGATCTCGGGCCGTAATTCCTTGAACGCAGCCAGTTCCTCCACGGGCCGATGGGCATTCTCCATCACGATGTGATCCACATGCAGGGCGTTGAGATAGCCCAACAGCTTATCCCAACTGCCCTTCTGGATGCTTTGGCCGCCATAATTGCCGAAGCACAAATGCACCGCGCCGATACCGGGGCTGGGAATGGCATCCAGCACTTTATTGATCGCGGCGGCGGCCCATTCCCATTCCTCGGGGTGGCCCGGTAAATTAGCTTCGTCCAGCTGTACCACGTCGGCGTGGCAATGACGGACCTGTTCGGCCAGGGCATCGGCGATGGCGTCGGCCACCTTCGCTACGTCGCCGTAATGCTGATCCACCACGGTCTTGGCCAGCATGTGCGGTCCGGTCAGGGTGAATTTCAACGGCTTGCCGGTCAGCGCCTTGGCCGCCGCGCAGGCACCAGGCAGATCCAGGCCGCCGCCATTGATGGGTCCGTCGACCACGGCAGGCGGGCGACGGCGAAAGCCCATACCCTCCTGGCTGCGGTATTCCAAAAGCTCGGTAAAATTGATCTCGGTCCGGATGCCGCCCATGGGCCGGACGAAATATTCGATCATGCCGTTGGTTTCAGGGTGGTTGACGTCGAAGCGGTACATCTCGCCATCGCAGATCACATCGATGCCAGCATGTTCCTGGGTATGCAAAACCACGCGCGTGGCATCTGTCAGGGCCTGTTCAGAAGGTGCCGCGGCAAGCCATGCCGGCACGGGGTAGGAGCCGACGACGGTCGTCTTAATTTTGGAAGCCATGATTTTCCTTATGTTCGATCAACGAGATAGGACCATAGGGCCTGGCCGCCCTTGCGCGCCAGGGAACGGCCTAATTCCTCGGCCCAGTAATTCTCCGAACCGAATTCGGAGCGCCAGGACCATAGGCGGCGGGTGACAAAATGCAGCGGGTGTTCATAGGTATGGCCCATAGCGCCGTGGGTCTGGTGGGCGATGGAGGCAACGATGGTGGCGGCTTCCGAGGCCCGGATCTTGGCCGTGGCCATCTCAAATCCAGCCTTGCTACCCTTGCGGTCGGCAGCGCGGGAGGCATTTTCCACCGCCGCACCCGCCGCCGCCACCTCGCCCGCCATACGGGCCAATTCCTGCTGCACCGCCTGGAACTTACCGATGAGGGTGCCGAACTGGCTGCGTTCGTTGGCATATTGCACCGTCAACTCCAAGGCCCGCTCCAACGCGCCGGCAATTTGGCAGGCCCGGGCCATAGCGGCAAAGGCAAACAGACGGTCAGGATTGATACTGTCGGGCAACGGCGCGGCTGCGATCGCCTCGCCATCGAAGCGCAGACTATCACGGGGTTCAGCCGCAATGTTCGCATCCTCCAACGTCACGGACCAGGCTGCCGCCGGAACAAGGGCTATATGAGCCACCCCTTCGCAACCACCGGCAACGGCAATGTGTTCCACATTGCGCGCCCAAGGCACGCGTGTGGCCTCACCGGCAACATGATAGCCGCCACCGTCCTTGGTAATCGTCAAGGCTTCATTGGCGCGCACGGGCGCCACGGATAGAGATCCCGCGGGCATATCCAGCCCCGCATTGGACAACAACCAACCGGCCAGGATGCTTTCGGTCAAAGGCAGCGGCGCCAGATATTTACCAGCCGCGCGGATCACCACCTCGGCCTCGTCCCAGCCGCCACCAACGCCGCCCTGGTCCTCAGGCACCAGCACCCTAGGCAGGCCGTTCTCTTCTATCGCCTGCCATAATTCAGCCTGAGAGGCGCCTTCCTCGGCACTTTCCAGCACATCCTTGCTGACCTGGTCGGCCAGCAGGCGGTTCACCTGGTCACCCAGGATCGTCCGCAGTTCGCTATCGCCATCCATCTTACTACTGTTCTCGCTAGTCATCTCAGGCCCAATCCCCGGGCCAGAATGCCTCGTACAATTTCTCGTGTGCCGCCACGCACGGCATAGGCGCTGGCCGACAAGGTGGTGTAGGCCATGGTCTGTTCAAAATCATCGCCATGATGGGGGCTCGGCTCCCGCTCAAACATTTGATGGGCGATAAACGGCACGGATTGCTCAAACAGGGTACCCACCTCCTTGACCACAGCACCATCAAGGGCCGGGTCTTCCCCAGCCTGGAGTTTCGCCGCGACCGAGATCGACATATTCCGCAAGGTCGCCAGATGCGCCACCAGACGGCCCACGGCCCTGGCGCCTTGGGGCGTGGTATCCTTGGACACCTCTTTCAGTAATTCCCGCAACATCTGATACGAGGACAAATAACGCTCCGGGCCGGAACGTTCAAAGGCCAGTTCCGCCATCACCTGGGACCAACCTTCGTTCTCCGTGCCGATCAGGTTGGCATCCGGGACAAAGGCATCCTCGAAGACGCATTCGTTGAAATGCTTCTCGCCGGCCAAATTCTTGATCGGGCGAATGGTGATACCATCGGTATTCTTCAAATCGATCAAAATCTGCGACATGCCGTCGTGTTTACGCTCGGCCTCCGGGTTGGTACGGACCAGGGCGATCATGTAATCATGCAGATGCGCACCAGAGGTCCAGATCTTGGCGCCATTGACCAGCCAGCCACCGTCCGTGCGCGTCGCCTTGGTGCGGATCGAGGCCAGGTCAGAGCCGGAGTCCGGCTCGCTCATGCCGATACAGAAAAAGATTTCGCCCTTGGCGATGCGCGGGATGATCCGTTGCTTCATCTCCTCCGTGCCAAATTTCAATATCAGCGGCCCGCTTTGCCGGTCCGTCATCCAATGCCCGCCCACGGGGGCGCCAGCGGCCAGGACCTCCTCCAACATCACATAGCGTTCAAAGGCAGTTTTACCGTGGCCACCATATTCCTTGGGAAACGTCATGCCCAAAAAACCGGCCTGGCCGAATTTTCGGCTGAAATTCATATCAATGCCAAGCCAGGAGCGGGACCGCATGGCGGCGGGATAATCAGCCAGGTTTTCCGCCAAAAATGCCCGGACATCGGCCCGGATTGCCGCTGTCTCGGGCGGCAGTTCGGTCGGCTCAAATCGGAAGGAATGCATGTTTGCTCACAATTCACTTTACTATCATGATCAAGGTAGCAGCCGGGACGGTGGCGTTAAAGGGCCACCGGGAATATTTAAAGGACAATCAATGACGGATTATGAATACTTAGGGTTGCTCACTGAAAACAGGGTCGGCTGGATCGAATATGACCGCCCGCCTTTAAACGCGTTCAATTGACAAATGGTTGACGAGCTCCACCGCAGCGTTCAGCGGTTCCTCACCGATGCCGGCGTCCGGGTCATCGTTCTAGCCAGTGCACTGGTACGTTTTTTCAGTGCCCGAGCTGAAATCGCCGAGTTCGAAGATATTGGCGAAGCGGGGATGCGAGACTGGGTCGAGATGGTGCATAGCCTGGCACAAACCCTGCGCCATTCCGACAACCGTTGCTAGCCGCGATCAACCGCACCGCCGTCGGCGGCGGCCTGGAAATGACGTTACATTGCGGTCTACGCTTCGCCGCCACCGATGCCCGTCTGGGGTGGCCGGAGATTAATATCAACTTCATCCCGCCCATCGGCGCAGCCCAGGCCCTAGCCCGGTCGACTGGCCGTCCCCAGGCCATCCGCCTGCTCTATGATGGCTCTTTGATCACGGCGCAGGACGCCTACGAGATTGGCCTGTTGGACATCCTGGTCGCGCCTGATGATCTGCGGGCAGACGTTCAAGCCTATGATGAAAGCCTGGTCACGAAACCACCCGAGGCATTGGCCTCGATCAGGCAAAGCATTACTCTGGGCAGCGGCATGAGTTTCGATGACGGCCTGGAACTCGAAGCGGAACATGTTGTCCGTTTGGCCGGGACGGAGAATTTTAGAGAGGGCGTGCACGCCTTCATGGAGAAACGCGCGCCGAAATGGCAAGACTAAAAGGAATTTTTTTCGATATGAGCGGACAACCTAAATCTATCGCCCAATGCCTGCGGGATGGCGAATTCGTCCTGGCGCCGGGGATTTTCGACCTGATCTCGGCCCGCATGGCGGACAGCATGGGCTTCAACGCCATCTACATGACCGGCTATGGCATCGCCGCCAGCTACCTGGGCCAGCCGGACGCGGGCTATGCCACCTATACCGACATGGTGGGGCGCGCGGCACAAGTGGTCTCGCGCACCACAACGCCGCTAATTGCGGATGCGGACACCGGTTTCGGCGGCCCCCTGAACGTACAACACACCATTCGCGGTTACGAGCGCGCCGGGGTCCAGGCCATCCAGATCGAGGATCAGGAATTTCCCAAAAAATGCGGCCATACGCCGGGCCGGCGGGTTATTCCGATTGAGGACATGGTGACCAAGCTAAAGGTCGCGGCGGATGCGCGGGAGAGCGAGGATTTCCTGATCATCGCCCGCACCGACAGCCGCACAACCTTGGGCCTGGACGAAGCCCTGCGCCGAGGCGAGGCCTTCGCCAAGGCGGGCGCGGACATTGTCTTTATCGAAAGTCCCGAAACCCTGGACGAGATGAAGACAATTTGCACCAATTTTGACAAGCCTTGCTTCGCCAACATGGTCGAAGGCGGACGCACGCCACTGTTATCAGCAGAGGAGCTTAAAGAGCTGGGTTTTGCCATCGCGATTTTTCCCGGCACCGGATTTCTTGCCACCGCCCATGCCCTGCACAACGCCTATGGCGCCCTGAAGGCCGATGGCGTCTCGACCAAGGTCAGCAACCGCCTGTATCCGTTCGAGGATATGAACAAGCTGATGGGCTTTCAGAATGTCTGGGAATTCGATGAGAAGTATGGCGATTGACCCAGAGGCTCATCCCCGAAGATTGACCGTTCCAGGCCAAACAATGCTAGCCTGAGAGCAACGGTTTAAAGGCGATAGCCCAAAAAAGAAAATTTGGAGGAAACGATCATGATGACAGGCGACGAATATAGGGCATCCTTGAACGATGGTCGGGCGACATTTTTTGAGGGCGAGCGGGTCGATGATATCCCCAACCACCCTGTCATGGGCGTGGCGGCGGATGTGGTAGCCGCCTGTTACGATGGTTTCTATTCGCCCGACCCAGATGCCCGCAGCCCCTTGATGGGCATTCCGAAATCCGCCGAGGAACTGAAAAACCGTATGCCGCTATTGCACGATGCGGACATGCTGGCGCACACCACCTACAGCTCCATCATGACCCTGATCACGGCGGCGGGCAGGATGCCAGACCAGCCAGTCTATAACGAACGCATCATGGCCTATGTGGAGGAGATGCAGAAAAAGGACGTCCGTATCATACAATGCATCACGGATGCCAAGGGCGACCGCAGCCTGCCGCCCGGCAAGCAACCCGATCCCGATGCCTATACCCACGTGGTGGAGCGGCGCGATGACGGCGTGGTCATTCGCGGTGCCAAGCTGCACATCACCGGCGCCTCGTTAGGTCATGAGCTCCTCACCATCCCCACCAAGGCCATGAAGCCGGGTGAAGACGATTACTCCATCGCCTGTTGCGTGCCAGTCAATGCGCCGGGTGTAAAGATCGTCAATGCCTCCTATGCGCCCCGGCACGAGGACGTTCGTCATTTCCCCATTTCCTCCACCAAGCACTGCCCGGAAGGCTTTGTCATCTTCGACGATGTCTTCGTACCGAACGAGCGCGTTTTCCTGAATGGTGAGATCGAATACGCCGCCAACTTCGCACATTCCCTAGGCCTGTGGGAGCGTCTTGGCAGTCTCTCTCATCTGGCTGACGACGCCGATATTCTGGTTGGATTCGCGCAGTTGATATCTGAGGCCAATGGCCTGGACCGGGTAGCTCATGTAAAGGAAAAAATCTCGGACCTGATCATCTATGCCACCTTGATCCGCGCCTCGTTGGAAGCGGCCATCTACAATTGCGATTTCGGCCCCGACGGCGCCGCATTTCCGAACGAGCTATACATCAATGCCGGCAAGTACCACGGCGCGGCCAACTACAGCTCCATGGTGCGGCATCTACACGATGTCTCGGGCGGCGGCATCGTCACCACGCCAACCATGGCGGATCTGGAAAATAACGAAGTCGGCGCCCTGGTGCGCAAATACATGGCGGGCGGCGCGGGTGTGGCCGGCGAATACCGCATGAAGCTGTTCCATGCCATCCGCGATATCACCGCCGATTCCTATGGCGGCTGGCGCTTTGTCACCTACCTGCAAGCCGGCGGAGGCCTTTATGCCCAGCGCATAGTGACACGGCGCCATTACGACCTAGACAAGGCCAAAAGCATGGCCCTGGAGCAGGCCCACATGGAGGCGGAGACACCTGCTAAATAAGATGCGCCAGCATGATTGAAATCGCTATCACCGGCACCGGAATCGTCTCTTCGTTGGGCACGGACACGGCGGAATTCTACCGCCGTATGCTGGCGGGGGAAACCTCGATCAAGGCCTCGCCCTGGGCGGCGGAAGTCGAAGGCCGCAAAGCCTGGCAGTCAGTGGTGGAGGATTTTAATCCTTCCGATTGGATGGACCGGCGCATTGAGGAAGGCACCGATCTGTTTGCACAATTTACCCTGGCCGCCACCGAACAGGCGGTGCGCCAGGCCAATCTGGGCACGCTGGACCCACTGCGCACGGCGGTGGTCAACGGCACCTCTATTGGCGGCGTCCGCGCGGTGATGAAGGCGCAACATGCTTTGGATACGAACGGCGCCAAGGCGGTGCCGCGCAAGACGCAGATCCAGATTTGGCCCAACATGGCGGCGGCGCAGATCGCCATGCGTTATGGCCTGCATGGGCCCTCATTGACAATGACCACGGCCTGCGCCTCATCCCTGGATGCTATCGGCACGGCGGCTCGTATAATCGAGCGCGGCGAAGCAGATATCGCTATCACTGGGGGGACCGAGGGCGGCATCAGCTTAGCGGGCGGCGGGCGGGACGGTGATTTTGTCCCGGTGCTGTTCTATACCGGCAATGTCTATGGCATGGAGACGCCCTCCCCCAATCCCAACCAGGCCATGCTGCCCCTCGATGTCAAACGCAGCGGCATCGTGGTCGGCGAAGGCGCCGGCATGGTGGTGCTGGAACGCGCCGAACATGCGCGGTCCCGTGGCGCCGATATTCTTGGCTATTTGCGCGGCTATGGCTCGTTGGCGGATGGCTTCCATCCATCATCGCCTGAACCCACGGGCGTTTGGGAGGCCCGCGCCATGGAGCTGGCCCTGGGTGATGCTGGCATGGCGCCAGGCGAGATCGATGCCTTGATTGCGCACGCTACCGGCACGCCCAAGGGCGATACGGCGGAGATCAATGCCATCAATAAGGTGCATGCGGGACGCGGCCTCCCGGTCGCCTCGATCAAGGGACATATCGGCCATTCCGGCGCCTCGTCTGGCGCCATGGCCATGATCAGCGGTCTGTATGGCATGGCCGAGGACCGCTTTACCTACATCGCTAATACGGACGAGCCGGACCCGGAAGCAGATTTTGAGATCGTGCATGGCCAGCCCAAGCAGATGAAATACGACACCCTGCAGATAAACTCATTCGGTTTTGGCGGCCAGAATGCCTCGATCGTTTTGACCAGGACCTGACCCGATCCTGAAAGGAAACGGCGCATGCGCCTTTCCATCGCCGAAAATGTCGCCGTCCGCGCCCTGTCCCATCCGGACCGTATAGCCATCGAGGTTCTCGACGGCGGCCCAACACTGACCTATGGCCAGGCCTGGTGCCGGGTTGTCGCATTAGCTGAAGCGCTATCCACCAGCGAAGCCGGCCGCCACGGTCGCATGGCGGCGCTGTTGCTGCCGAACGATGCGGATGCCGCCCTAGCCTATTTGGCCTGTCAGATGGCAGGCGTAGCAGCCGTGCCCATTTCAACCCGCCTGGCCGATCCGGAAATCCGTTTCGTGATCGAGGATTCGGACGCCAAGGTTATCCTGACTGGCGGCGCCTTTACCGACGCTGTGGACCGCCTGGGCATTACTGTTCTTCGGGTTGAGGACATTGAAACTCCCAAGGAAGTACCGCATCCCTCGTTGGGTGAGGCCGAGCGCGGCGCGGAAGCCTGCGTAGTTGGCTATACCTCGGGCACCACGGGTTTTCCCAAGGGTGCGCTGTATTCCAACGATCATTACCTAACTGGGATCATGCGTTGGGGCTGGGAGTTCGGGATCACGGCGGATCAGGTGGTGCTGGTGCCGGGCCCGCTGTTTCATCTTTCATATGCTGGGCTATCCATGGCAGCGCTGTGTATTGGCGCCCGCATCCGCATCATGCGCGAATTCCGCGCCGATCTGGCCCTGTCCGAGCTGAGCCGGCATTGCACCCACGCCTTCCTGGTGCCCTCTATGACTACGATGGTGGAGGAGGAATGGCGTCGCCAAGGGCAGCCGCCCATTGATGCCCTCCGCCTGATGATTTCCTCCGGTGCGCCAGGGCCGCTCTCCATGACGCGGACGGCTATAGAAATGTTCCACAATGCCAAGATCACCGAGGCCTATGGCTGGACCGAGGGCGGCTGGGTTACGTTCGAGGTTAAGGTGGCGAACACCCTGCTGGCACACTCGGTCGGCTGGCCCACTTTCGGCAACGAGGTCGCGGTCTTCAACGAGGCCGGAGGGCCCTGCGCCGTGGGCGAGGCCGGCGAGGTCGGGGTCAAGAGCCTGACACATTTTGACGGCTATTTGGGCCGCCCAGAAGCAACGGAAAAGGCCTGGCATCACGGCTATGTGATGTCTGGCGATATCGGCATCTGGCAGGAGGACGGGCGACTGTGCATCGTGGATCGCAAGAAGGATATGATCATCTCGGGCGGTGAAAACATCTACACGGCGGAGGTCGAACGCATCGTGCACGAGCATCCAGCCGTGCTGGAAGCCGCCGTTGTCGGCCTGCCCGACGAACGCTGGGGCGAACTGGTAACGGCCATGGTCGTGCTGCGGGAGGGGGCGGACATTGAGGCGGCGAAGTTGGAAGCTTTTTGCCGTGAACGCCTGGCCGGATTCAAGGTGCCGCGCCGGGTCGAAGTCGTCAGCGAACTGCCCCGCAACCCCATGGGCAAGGTGCAGAAGTTCAAGATTATCGAGACACTGGGCGCGAAAGAGTAGGCCGTGACCATGATCGGTCACTATAATCCCGGCTGACGCTATGCGGCTACGTAGCGGCAGATTTCCTGGATTAGATGATCCATTGTCGCCTTGACCGCCGCAAAGCCATTGGTGCGTTTAAATGTTTCGATGTCAATGAACATACGCTTGTCAGAATATTAGCCGCATTGGATGGAGTAGGAAGCGAGGATTTGGAGAGAATTGATGAGCGGTCCCAATTTAGAGCGGGAGAATAAGCTATAGCGGCCGATGGCGCGGCGGGCCTGAACCGGCCGGTCCTGGGCGCGGTTTGGATGCTGGGCGCGGTCGTGAGCTTCGCCTCCATGCAGGTTTCTGGACGCGAGCTTTCCGGCGAATACGACGCTATCGACATCATGCTCTATCGCGGCCTGGTCGGCGCCGTCCTAATGTTGCCCATCGCCCTGGCGTTTGGCGGTGTTAAGAACGTGACCACGGCTAGGCCTTTTGGCCACTTGCTGCGGAATGCCGTGCATTTTCTCGGCCAGTTTGTCTGGTTCTACGGCATTGCGCATTTAGCCTTGGCCGACGTCACCGCGTTGAGCTCAATGATGCCAATCTTCGGCGTCGTGCTAGCTGTTTTTTTCCTTGGCGAACGGCTGACGCTGTCTCGAATAATTGTAATCCTGTGCGGCTTTGCCGGTGTCTTGATCGTGGTTCGGCCAGGCGTCGTACCACTTGAGATCGCGACAGGTGTCACGATATTGGGCGCGCTATGCTACGCGATCTCCATTCTGATGGTGAAGGCACTGACGGCTACGGAGCCACCGATACGGATCGTATTCTACATGATGGCCATGCAATGTGGCTTCGCCCTGGCGCTCACGAGCAGCCAGATCGCCGTTCCAACCCTTGCCGAGGTTCCATGGGTCATCGTGGTCGGCATTAGCGGTTTGACGGCGCACTATTGCATGGCGCGGTCCGTCGCTATCGCCGATGCCAGTGTCGTCATGCCGATCAGTTTCCTGTCGCTGCCGACAATGGCAGCCACAGGATATGCATTTTACGGCGAGGGTCTCGATCCTTACACGCTTGGCGGCGGCGGCCTCATCCTTGGCGCGACATACCTTAACATCGTCTGGTCACGACGCCCCGCCGTTGCGGTATCCCGGGCGTCCTAGCGCCCATTGTTGCCCTAAGTAATCGGTAACATCACATGTTCCTGAAAGGCCGGGCGCTGGGCCAGACAGTCGTACCAGGCGCGCAAGGCCGGATAGTCGGGGTGTTCCACATCCAGGCCATACCAGCGGTAGGTCAGGGCGCCAACGGGTACATCCGCGATGGAGATCTGATCGCCCGTCATGTAGTCCCGGCCCCGCAAATGTGCATCGAGAATGCCGAACAGCTTGGCGCTTTCCGTCGATGATGCCCTGATGGCGTCCATGTCACGTTCGTCTTCCGGCGTACGGATCAGGCCCCAAAAGGCCGCGAATGTGGCCGGCAGCAGAAACGCCTGCATCCAGTCCATCCACTTGTCCACCTCGCCGCAAGCCTTGGCGTCACCCGGATACCAGGCGCCGTCGGCGTATTGCCGGGCCAGATAACGGATAATGGTGTGGCTTTCCCACAGCACATAGCCATCGTCACCCAATACCGGTACCCGGCCCATGGGGTTCAGGGCTAGATACCAGTCCTGATCGTTCTGGCCAAAGGCGCCGCCCACATCCAGGCGTTCGTGCGCCAGGCCCAGCTCGCCGATCACCCACATCACCTTTTGCACGTTGACCGAATTTCTACGGCCATAAACCTTCAACATGACGCCCTCCACTTTTCGCGAATCCAGAGGGCACTATGCTGCCAGCGACGTATCAGGATCAAGTATCGGTAAAGGTTGGCTCGCGCTTTTCCAGAAAGGCGTTGATCGCCTCCTTGTGATCATCAGCCGAAAACGTCAACCATTCATAGGCCAACGAGGTATCCATGATCGAATGGGCCAGTTGCTTCAAACCGATGTTGGCAGAGACCTTGGTCCAGCGGATCGCCGCCGTGGCGCCATTGGCCAGTCGGTGCGCGAAGGCCTGCGCCTCGGCCAAGGTGTCCTCGGGCGCGGTTACGTGATTGACCAGGCCGATGCGTTCGGCCTCTTCCGCGCCAAGGGGATCGCCGGTCATGAGAAATTCCTTGGCCTTGGCATAGCCGATCAATTGCGGCCAGATCACGCAGCCACCGTCACCGGCAACCACGCCAACCTTGACATGGGGATCGGCGATCCTGGCCGCCGACGACATGAAGATGGTATCGCACATCAGGGCGATGTTGGCGCCCAGGCCCATGGCATGGCCGTTGATAGCGGCGATAATCGGCTTTTCCAGATCCAGCAGGGAATATATGATCCGCTTGGCATCGACCAACAGCAACATGGGCTCGTCCGAGCCATCGGCGATGCGCTTCATCATGGCTAGGTCACCACCGGCAGAAAATGCCCGCCCAGCCCCCGTCAAAACAACAACGTCGGTTTCATCGTCCAGCTGGATATCATAGAAAAGCGAGCCCAACTCGTCATGCATGGCCTTGTTGACCGCATTCAAGTCGTCGGGGCGGTTCATGGCCAGGGTCAAGACACGGTCCTGTCGGCTAGCTTTGAAACAGGTATATTTATCGTAGTTCATTGACGGACCCTCCATTCAGCTAATTGGTCCAATGGTTGCATTCAGCCGACCGGGTGGCAATGATCGAGATGGGGATCAAGACGGATAGGACAATAGATTTCATGGGCATATCGTCATGAACACGGCGGCGCTTCGGGCCTGGCGGCTATCATTCTACTTCGGCGCCGTCTTCGCCGTGGTCGGGGTGATGGCACCGTTCTGGCCGGTCTTTCTAAAGGCGCGCGGCCTGACGGCGACGGAAATCGGCCTGCTGCTGTCCGCCGGCCTTTGGCTCCGCGTGCTGGCCAATCCGTTGATCGCACAGTTGGCCGACCGGCGGGGGGAACGGCGGCGGCCTCTGCTGATCCTGACCCTTGTCGCCATGCTGGCGTTTTCCTGTTTTCTCTACGCGAAAGGGTTCTGGGGGCTATTAGCTGTTAATCTGATCGCCTCAGTAGCCTTTTCCTCGATCATGCCCCTGGGCGAGACCGTGGTCTTGAGCACGGTGTACCGCCTGGGCCTGGACTATGGCCGGCTGCGGATCTGGGGCTCGATCACATTTATCGCCACATCCTTCACGGGCGGTGCCATGCTGGCGGTCTTCGGTTCCTGGTCGGTGCTGTGGGCCATTCTGGCCTTGCTGGTCATCGTGCTACTGGCCTGCGCCCTGCTGCCCACGGAATACGAACGGAAAGCGCCGGCCCCGAAACGCGCGTCCGGCGCCATGGGCCAGCTATTGTGCCAGCCGGTGTTCCTGCTGTTCCTGTTGGCAGGCGGTTTGAGCAGCGCCTCCCATGCGGTACTGTATGGCTTCGCTACCCTGCATTGGCGCGGCGTCGGTTTCTCCGACACTCTGATCGGGGCCTTGTGGGCCGAGGGCGTGGTGGCGGAAATCATTCTGTTCTGGCTGGGCAACCGCCTGCTCGAACGGTTCGGCGCCGCCAATCTGTTGGCCTTGGGTGCCGCCGCCGGGATCATCCGCTGGACCGCCATGGGCCTATCGGATTCCCTTGGACTGGCCCTGCTGACGCAAGGCTTGCACGCCTTCACCTTTGGCGCCACGCATCTGGGTGCGATGCATTTCATCGCCCGTGCCGCGCCCGAGGAGATGTCAGCCACGGCACAAAGCCTGCATGGCGCGGTCGGTGCCGGCATCGCCGTCGGCATCGTCATGGCGGGGGCCGGTTGGCTGTATCAGGCCTTTGCCAATGGCGCCTTCTTCTTCATGGCGGGGATCGCCTTCGCCTCGCTGCTAGCGGCGCTGCTATTGGCCAGGGTCTGGGACGGCGAGCGCATGCGCTTGTCAGGCGAAACTGAAACAAGCGATAAATAGAGCATGGCAAAACGTATATTTATTACCGGAATCTGGCACGAAACCAACACCTTCGCCCACGGGCGAACCGAATTGGACGATTTTTATGCCTATCAATATAGCGAAGGCGACGAGATATTCGCGGCCTTTGCCGATACCAATACCGAAATTGGCGGCGCCATGAATGCGGCGATGAAGCTGGACCTGAACCTAATTCCGGGCCTGTTCGCGGGCGCCGTGCCATCCGGCCTGGTCACGGCAGAAGCCTACCAGACCCTGGTCAAGCGCACGTTGGAGCTGTTGGAAGGCGCCGGTGAAATCGATGGTGTTCTGGTACATCTGCACGGCGCCTGGGTGGCGGAGGGCGCAACGGAAACCGATGCGCAGTTTCTTGCCGCGATACGTTCAAAGCTCCCCCCCGGCACGCCCCTGGTGGCGACGTTCGATCTGCATGCCAATCTATCCGAAGAACTGATCGCCCAGGCGGACGCCCTGGTCGGCTATGACACCTATCCGCATAACGATATGGGGGCGCGCGGGGCGGAGGCGGCACAGATCCTACATCGGATGTTGTGGAGTACCCGGCGCCCGGTGAAAATTCTGCGTAAGCTGCCCTTTGCCCCACCGCCCCAGGTCCAGGGCACGGCGTCGGAACCGGTGGCCGGGATCATGGCGAAGATGCACGATATGGAAACCTGGGGCGGCATCTGGTCAGCGTCCATCGCCTGGGGCTTCCCCTATGCAGACGTGGCGCATTTAGGGGTAGGCATCTTGGTACAGGGTGACGACCATGGCCATGCCTTGCGGATCGCCGATGATCTGGCCATGACCATATGGCGCCAGCGCGGTGATTTCGATGCCGGCCTGGTCGAGGTGGAGGACGCGGTTCGCAGAGCCATGGCCGCGCCCGGGGGGCCGGTCATGCTAGTTGACGTGGCTGATAACGCGGGCGGCGGCGCACCCGGCGACGGCACCACCATTTTAGCCAAACTAATCGATCAATCCGCCCGCAAGGCCGTCGTCGTCCTGTGCGACCCGGAGGCGGTGCGCGGCGCCAAAGCCCTGGGCGCTGGCGCCATGTTCAGCGGCAATGTCGGCGGCAAATCCGATGACCTGCACGGCCCACCCATGCCCCTGGCCGGCGAGGTCGTTTTTCAGGAACCGGTCCGCTATCAACGCCGGGGCGACTATATGACCGGGAATTGGATCGATTTAGGCGAAGTCGCAGTGATCCAAGCGGACGGCGTGACGGTGATGCTAACCGAGGCCAAGGCCATGCCCTTCGATGCCGATCATCTGACCGCCGCCGGTATCGCGGCCACGATGCAGCAGATCATCGTGGTCAAATCAGCCATCGCCTGGCAGGCGCATTTCCGGTCTTTCGCCAAGGGCGAGATCTACGTGGACACACCGGGCATCTGCGCCTCAAACCTGAAACGATTCGAATACACAAAGCTGGACCGGGCGCTCTATCCCATCGACGATGACGGCATCTGGCCCGCCAAATAGGGCTGGGATTAATCCTTAACTTCGGAGCCTGGCGGCATCAGCTTAAACGCCGCCTGGGCGGTGGCGATGGGCTCGCCGGCGGCGTTGCTGATCCTGGCCTCCAGAAACGCCGTGCGCTTGCCGCCACCCGTGGTCTGCGCGCTGAGAAAGATCTTTTCGTCGCCGGCAGCACCGACAAAGTTTATGGCCAGGCTCAAGGTAATTGAAAATTGCCGCTTCTCGGGATCGGGGTGGGAGCCCGCAGCGATCGCCATGATGGCATCCATCAGACCAGCGATGATGCCGCCGTGGAGCATGCCCTTCAAATTCAGATGCTCGGGCCCGCCCCTGAATGTGGCCGTGGCGGCGCCAACGCCGCGTTCAATGTTCCGCACCCGCAGGCTGGGTGGTTGGCTATACGCTACAGCTTCAATGGGCATAGGGATAAAATTACCGGCTTTCTTGGTATAAGGTGCATGTGACATGCGGTTCGAAACTATTCTACAGGAAAACAACGGACCCATCGCGACCTTTGCCTGCCCATAGCACTTTCGGATTATTATTCGAAACCGACCGGGAGGCTGCAGCTGCGGCGCCCACGATGCCGCAAAATGCAAAAATAAGACCCAGCCCTGTCATCAATTCCCCTCGGTAGCTGATACTTGCCTGAACAGAGTCAATCCGATCATGATAAGGTTCCTACTGGTTCACCGGCTCGTATGCCCAAAACATCTGGAAACAGCCAAAATTACCAGTAAACCGTCGAGGTTAACGTATGGTAAATATTATGATTACCGTGCGGCTCCCGATATCAATTTCAACTACTAGAATGGTGCCTTTTAACTGATGCGGCGGCATGAGCATCCCAGTAGCCTTGAACAGTTGCTGACTGAAATCGGCTGCTGCCGTCTATGTTTGGAACATCTGCCCTTAGGGCCCCGCCCAGTATTGCGCGCCAAAGTGCCGGCGCGGCTATTGATCGTTGGTCAGGCGCCTGGCACCAAGGTCCATGCCAGCGGCATTCCCTGGGATGATCCCAGTGGAGTTCGGTTGCGCCAGTGGCTGGCGATCGGGCCAGAGACATTCTATGACCAGGATAAGGTTGCTATCATGCCCATGGGTTTCTGCTATCCCGGCCGCCTGCCCAAGGGTGGGGACCGTCCGCCCCGGCCCGAATGCGCGCCCACCTGGCATTCGGCGCTACTGGCCCGCTTGCCCGCCATTGAATTGACCGTGCTGGCAGGAAGCTATGCCCAGGCCGCCTTCCTGGGGCCGGCAAGACAGCGCAATCTAACCGAAACCGTTCGAGCCTGGCGCGGTCATGCGCCGGACTATATGCCCCTGCCCCATCCATCCTGGCGCACCAAGGGCTGGCAGCGGCGCAATCCCTGGTTCGATGAGGATGTCCTGCCCGAGTTGCGCCGGCGGGTACGGGAGTTGGTTTAGAGCATGTCGCGGCTAATCGAGACAGAAGCCGTGACACCGTAAATATGCCGCTAAATCATCACGCTCCCGCACCGAAACCTGCCGAGTCTTATCCTCGGACCAGCCATAAAATTCTGGTGTACCGTACTCTGCCATCATGCGGTATTTCTCGGGAGGAATATGATAGATCCCATCGCGCCGGCGATCATAGGCATCGATTTGCGCAGACAGCTGGCTATCATCATACTGATCCGTATGGACGACCATTTCCGGCGGCAGGCGGGTCGAGGTAAAGCCGGGGTGAGAGGGTCGGCCCAGACACATGCCGGCAACGGGAAAGACATGATCGGGTAAATTGGTGATTTCAGCGATGCGGTCAATATGGTTTCGAACCACGGAGATTGGGCAGCAGCCCAGACCGGCCGCTTCGGCGGCAGTGATGAAGTTCTGCATGACCAATGCCGTGTCAACGGCGGCGTTGAGAAAAGCGTCCAGATGATCGTTGGCGAAATCGTGCCCACGAAGCTGGCCCAATTTGCGAATGCGCCTGGAGTCCCCACAGAACAGCAGGAACACAGGACAAGTTCCAATCCACGCCATTTGCGGCATCAAATCGGCGATGGCCCGGCGCTTGTCCGGGTCCCGAATGCGGATAATGGCGATCTGTTGCAAATCAGATTTACCCGGTGCCGACAGAGCGCAGGCGTACAAAAGGTTCAAGGCTTCTTCAGCCACTGGATCGTCAAGAAAGCGGCGGTGGGTTCGATGCGACAGCAGGGTCGTCAGCGTATCGTGCCCCGGCCCCGCCTCGACCTCGGCCACATCCACATCCATGCCAAATCTTTGTGCCGCCAGATCCGCCAGTTTACCCATGATGCCGTCTCCTTGATGATTGCCTTGCCCGCCCAGCATAGGACATTTGCCGCATTTGTCTGTTGTCTTGTGCTGCTCGGCGCCTGCGCCCCGCGGGTACAGGAATTTCAGCCCGGCCTGATGGCGGCAGAGATCAAGGCCGACAGCTTCGTGACCGAGGACGGCAAACCGTTGCCGCTGAAAATCTGGCCGGCCAAGGGCGACACCAAGGCGGTGCTTGTGGCGCTGCACGGCTTCAATATGTACAGCCGCTATTTTGACGATCCAGCCGCGTGGTGGGCCAGCCGCGGCATTGTCACTTATGCCTATGACCAGCGTGGTTTCGGCGCCGCACCGGAGGCCCGGATCTGGGGCGGCGCGGACGCCATGGCCTCTGATGCCCAGTCTTTTCTAAGCCTGCTGGGCGCGCGCCATCCCGGACTGCCAATCTATCTGTTGGGCGACAGCATGGGTGCCGCGGTTGCAGTGCTGGCCATGACCGGCGAGCCAACCCTGGAATCGACGGTGAACGTAGCCGGCGTCATTCTAGTAGCGCCGGGTCTGTGGGGCGGCGCATCCATGCATCCTATTCTGCGTTTCGGGCTCTGGCTGTCGGCCCACACCGTACCCTGGAATACGGCGACCGGTCAGGGCTTGAAACGCCAAGCCTCGGACAATATTCCGATGTTGCGCGCACTGGGCCGCGATCCCCTGGTGATCCGCCATACCCGTATCGATGCGGTCTATGGCGTGACGCAATTGATGGGCCGGGCCTATGATGCGGCGCCAAGCCTACGCCAGCGGACCCTGGTACTATATGGGGAAAGGGATGAAATCGTCCCCGCCGCACCCGTGCGCCAAGCCCTGACCCGCCTGCCCAAGGCAGCTAAATTCGCCCTCTACCCCGACGGCTGGCATATGCTTCTGCGCGATCTGCAGGCACGGGTGGTCTGGGCCGATATTGCCACCTGGATCAAGGATCCCGTCATCAAGCTGCCTTCAGGGGCGCAGCAATCACGGTAAGTACTTACTAAAATTGATACGGTAACACTCATTCTCATGCCTTGCGACTAGTGAGAGACCCTAACCATGACCCATTTTCTGACAACCGACGACAATCCCGATGGCCATAACCTGGAAGACGTCCTAGCCATGGCGCGCAGCGACCTGGTCAAACGCGCCGTCCTTATCGCCGATGACAACCGGCAGGAGGCCCGCCAAGTCCTGGCTAATGATGTTAAGATCATGGCGATGCTTAGCGACAGCCTCGCCTTGGTGGAAGAAAGCACTGCCCTTTTGAACAGAGCCTTCGGCCCTAGCCGGGCCGGCCAGCACCGCATCGGCAGTTGCGGCGGCGGTAGCTAAGCAACAGATATTGGCGCAGAGCGCCAGTCATCGTAAACTGCCTCCAAGACATTAGTATAGTTTTGGAGAATGCAGTTCGATCATGGCTGATTTTATTGAACGGTTACGGGGCGTTGTTGGCGACAAGGGCGTGGTCCTGTACGAGGATCTAAAAGATCGGACCGCCGGTTACCGCCATCCCGACGAGACCTTGCAAGCCAAAATTCTGGTGCGTCCGACCAATACGGACGAAGTTTCCAAGGTTCTCAAGATTTGCAACGACGCTGGCCAGGCCGTGGTCAGCCAAGGCGGCCTGACCGGTTTGGTCGATGGCAATATCGCCGGCAGCGACGAACTCATCCTTAGCCTTGAACGCATGCGCGAGATAGAGGAGATCGACCCCGCCTCCGCCTCCATGACCGTGCAGGCCGGCGTGACCTTGCAAACCGTGCAGGAAGCGGCGGAGGACGCCGGCTTTTTCTTTCCCCTGGATCTAGGCGGCCGGGGCAGTGCCACCCTGGGCGGCAATATCTCCACCAACGCAGGCGGCAACCGCGTGGTGCGTTACGGCATGGCGCGGGACATGGTTTTGGGCCTGGAAGCGGTACAAGCGGACGGCACGGTGCTTGGCTCGCTGGGCAAGATCGTCAAGGATAATGCCGGCTATAACCTGAAACATATGTTTATCGGCAGCGAGGGCACCCTGGGCGTGGTCACCCGCCTGGTGCTGCGCCTGCGCCCCATGCCGGCCAGCCAGCAGACAGCTTATCTAGCCGTGGATGAATTCAACAAGCTGCCAAAATTATTGAATTTCTGCAACAGCCGCTCGGGCGGCACTACCTCGGCCTTCGAAGTGATGTGGCGGAACTATTTTGAGTTGGTTACCTCGAGGCCGGGCGCTGCACAGCCCCTGCCAAATGATTATCCTTACTATGTCTTGACGGAAATGATGGGTGGCGATCCGGAGGGCGATCCCGAACGCTTCGAGATCATGTTGGGCGAGGCCCTGGAGGAAGGTCTTCTGGTCGATGCGGTGATCGCCAAGTCGGAGGCCGAGCGCCAGACCATGTGGGCCTTGCGCGATGATGTACAGAGCCTGCGCACCTGGGGGCCGACCGTGGGCTTTGACGTGGGGTTGCCGATCGCCGAAATGCCAAAATATCTCGAAGAAATCGACGCCCCAATCATGGCGGAATTCCCGGACCGAAAACGCGCCGTGTTTGGTCACTTGGGCGACGGCAACCTGCATATCACCTATGCGGTGGGGGAGAACGGCGCCAATGTAAAGAAGCTCATCGACGATGCGGTTTATCTGCCTTTGGCCAGCCGGGGCGGTTCCGTATCCGCCGAACATGGCATCGGGCTGTCCAAGAAAGCCTATCTGGAGGTTTCGCGCAGCCCGGCGGAAATCGCCCTGATGAAGCAGTTGAAGGTGATGATGGATCCCAACAACATCCTCAACCCCGGCAAGATTTTTTCGTGAGCCACTATTCCCTGGCTAGCCTTGTCCGTCACGGACTGACCGGTCACCGGGACTGGCGGCCCGCCTGGCGCGACCCCGAGCCAAAAGCGGCCTATGACGCCGTTATTGTCGGCGGCGGCGGACACGGTCTGGCAAGCGCCTATTATTTGGCCAAGAATCATGGCCTAAACAATATCGCGGTATTGGAAAAGGGCTGGCTGGGTGGCGGTAATACAGGCCGCAATACCACCATCGTCCGCTCTAACTACATGCTGGACGGCAACGCCAAATTCTACGAGCACGGCATGAAGCTGTGGGAAGGATTGAGCCGGGACCTGAATTTCAACGTCATGTTCTCGCAACGGGGGGTGTTGAACCTAGCCCATTCCAAGGGCCAGTTGGAAACCTTCCGCAGGCGCGGCAACGCCATGCTCCTGAATGGCATCGATGCCGAGCTGCTGGACCGGGAGGGGGCCGCCGCCTTCGTCCCGGACATGGATATCTCCCGTAATGTCCGTTTTCCCGTCGAGGGCGGTCTGTTGCAGCGACGCGGCGGTACGGCGCGTCATGATGCGGTCGCCTGGGGTTATGCCCGTGGCGCCGACCAGCGCGGCGTCGATATAATTCAGAATTGCGAGGTTACCGGAATTCGCCGGAATCAGGACGGCGTCACCGGGGTGGAGACCAGCCGGGGCTTCATCGCCGCCAAGAAAATCGGCCTGGCAGTGGCCGGCCATTCGACGCAGCTGGCAGCCATGGCCGAGGTGCGCCTGCCCATTGAATCCCACGTTTTGCAGGCCGTGGTTAGCGAACCCGTGAAACCGGTGCTGGATACGGTCGTCACCTTTGGCGCGGCGCATCTATATGTCAGCCAATCCGACAAGGGGGAGTTGGTCATGGGCGGCGATATCGACGGCTATAATTCATTCGCCCAACGGGGCAACCTGCCAGTGATCGAACATTTCACGGCCTGCCTGTTGGCGCTGTTTCCGCAATACAGCCGTTTGCGCATTCTGCGCAACTGGGGCGGCATCATGGATATGACCATGGACGGCAGCCCCATCATCGGCACCACGCCGGTGCCAGGCCTGTTCCTGAACGGGGGCTGGTGCTACGGCGGTTTCAAGGCGACACCAGCTTCGGGCTGGGTCTTTGCCCACACGATCGCGACGGGGCAGCCCCATGCCCTGAACGCGGAGCTGAACCTGGACCGTTTTCATACCGGCAGAGTGCTGGATGAAAAGGGCGCAGGGCCCTATCCGTGGCGGCACTGAGGGGAATGATGCCATGCTGTTGATCCCCTGCCCTCATTGCGGCCCGCGCGACCAGACCGAATTCAGCTATTGCGGCGACGCCACGGTAGCCCGCCCCGCCGCGCCTGAGGATGCGGACGATGCCACCTGGATCGAATACCTGTATATGCGTGACAACAACAAGGGTCTGCACGAAGAGCTGTGGCAGCATGTTCATGGCTGCCGGCAATTGGTCCGGGTGCGCCGGGACGTGAGGAACCATGAGATCAAGGCGGAGGGTCCATCGTGAGCCCGCGCCTGCCCAGCGGCGGCCGCATTGACCGGAACCGGCCCCTGGCATTTAGCTTCGATGGCCGCACGTATCATGGCTATCACGGTGACACTCTTGCCTCGGCCCTGCTGGCCAATGGCGTCCGGGTGGTGGGGCGCAGTTTCAAATATCACCGCCCCAGGGGCATCTTCGGCGCGGGTAGCGAAGACCCAAGCGCACTGGTCCGCCTGGGTGAGGGAGCACGGGCCGAACCCAATACCCGCGCCAGCCAGGTCGAGCTGTACGACGGTTTGGTGGCCCATAGCCAGAACAGCTGGCCGTCACTGCGCTGGGACATCTCCGCCGCACTGGGTCTGGTCTCGCGCTTTCTGCCCGCCGGCTTCTACTACAAGACCTTCAAATGGCCGGCGAAGTTCTGGCCCCATTATGAACATATGATCCGCCACATAGCGGGCATGGGAGAAGCGCCGGCGGAAACTGATCCGGACCGTTACGAAAAGCGCCACGCCCATTGCGATGTTCTGGTCATTGGCGGCGGCCCTGCGGGTATCGCCGCCGCGCGGACAGCTGCAGATGAAGGCAACGATGTTTGGCTGGTGGACGAGGGCAGGCCGGATGATATGGCGGGCGCAAACGTCATGGCACGCACCACCGCGTTCGGCAAATATGACGACGGTCTATATGGTTTGCTGCAGCAAACCGGCGACGGCCTAGCCGCAAACGCACCCAGGCAGACCCTATGGCTGCTGCGGGCCAAGCGTGCGGTACTGGCCAGCGGCGCCATCGAAAGACCGCTGGTTTTTGCCAACAATGACCGCCCCGGCATCATGCTGGCATCCGCCGCCGTGCACTACCTCAAAACCCATGCAGTGCGGGCTGGCCAGCGCGCAGTTGTCGTCACCAACAATGACAGCGCCTATGACGCCACCCAAACCTTAATCGACGGCGGTATCGAGGTCGCCGCAATTATCGATCAGCGGCACATGGCGGCGCGGCAGGAAATTGCAAACTGCGAAATTATTTATAACCATGCCGTTATCGACAGTGCCGGCAGGTATGGCCTGACATCCGTCACCATCGCGCTGCTGAATGTCAATGGCGATGCCGTACCGCAATCCGAGCGGCGCATCGACTGCGATCTGTTGTGTGTCTCGGGCGGCTTCACCCCCAGCGTACACCTTTATTCCCAAGCGGGGGGCAGGCTGGCATTTCGCGACGACATTCAAGGCTTGGTGCCGAAGACGGACGTTTCCGGCCTGGAGGTGGTGGGCGCGGCAAATGGCGATGACATTGCCGAAGCCGGGGCGGCCATTGCACTCAGCCATGGGGTGGGCAAACAGTTCATTGATCTGCAAAACGACGTCACCCTGGCGGATGTGGAGCTGGCGGCGCGTGAAGGCTATCAATCCGTCGAGCACTTGAAACGTTATACCACTCTGGGCATGGGCACCGATCAGGGCAAGACCGCGAACCTGAACGGCATCGCCGCCCTGGGCAGGGCCTTGAGCAAGCCCATGGCCGATGTAGGCGTCACCACCTACCGCCCGCCCTATACCCCGGTCACCATCGGGGCCTTCGCGGGACGCGACGTGGGCGGCTTCCTCGCCCCAACCCGGCGCACACCCATGCAGGAATGGCATGAAGACAACGGCGCCGTGTTCGTGCCCGTGGGTATGTGGCGGCGGCCGCACTATTATCCGCGGCCCGGCGAAAGCCCAACCAAAACTATCAGCCGCGAGGCCAGAATGGTCCGCCAAGGCGTCGGCATCGTCGATGTTTCCACCCTGGGCCGCATCGATCTGCACGGCCCCGACACTGCCGAGTTTCTGAACCGGGTCTACATCAACGGCTTCAAGACCCTGGCCACCGGCATGTGCCGCTATGGCGTGATGCTGCGCGATGACGGCATAATTTTCGATGACGGTACCGTCGCCCGCATGGACGAAGAGCACTACATCATGACCACCACCACCGCCAACGCGGGTCCGGTGATGGCGCATCTGGAACATTATCTGCAACTGGTCTGGCCGGAACTCGACGTCCACCTGACATCGATCACCGACCAATGGGCCGTGGCTGCCGTGGCCGGCCCGCGCGCGCGGCGGCTGCTGGAAAATCTGGACAGCGACATTGAATTCACCAACCAGTCGTTACCTTTCATGGGCTGGCGGACCGGGCAAATCGGCGGCATCCCGGCGCAGGTTTACCGGATCAGCTTTTCCGGCGAACTGGCCTATGAAATCGCGGTGCCGGCGGATCACGGCCAAGCCTGTTGGGAGATGCTGTTGGCCGCTGGCGAGGATCTCGACGTCATTCCCTACGGCACCGAGGCGTTGACCACCTTACGGGTAGAGAAAGGCCATTTCGTCATGGGCCCGGAAGCCGACGGACGCGCCAGCGCCGATGACATAGGCTTGGGCGGCATGCTGTCAAAGCGTAAGGATTTCATCGGCAAACGCTCGCTGCGCCTCCCCGCCCTTGCACCTGAAGGCCGCCTGAACCTGGTGGGCCTGCTGCCCGTGGACGGCAAGACGGCCATTCCCCCAGGCGCGTTGATTTTGGACAGGGCGACGGCGGCACCCGAGGCCGAGAAGGCCGGCCATGTGGCCACCGCCGTGTTCTCGCCCAATCTGGACAAACCCATCGCCACGGCCATGGTCATCAATGGGCGTGAACGTCTGGGCGCGCAACTATGGGTCCATTCACCGCTGGACAACCGTATCGTTCCGGTCGAACTGGTGGACCCGATATTCATAGATCCAAAGGGGGAGCGTCTCCGTGTCTGATACCTTGCCACGCCGCTCCGCCCTGACAGGTACCGCACCCGGCGACCTGATTCAGGAGCGCCGCGATCCGTGGATCAAGCGCGTCTATGGGGATGTCGCCGGCATGGAGCTGCCGCAACAGCCAAACCGGTCAACTTTGAAGGATGGCGTCCAGGCGTTGTGGGTGGCGCCGAATGAATGCTTGCTGGTTGGCGAAGGGCCGGAAATAGAGATCAACGCGGCCACGAGCGATCTTGGTCACGCGCGCACCATTTTTCGCATCCCCGCCAATGCCGCCCGCGAAATTCTGGCCAAGGGTTGTCCGCTGGATCTATGCAAAACCGAGTTCCAGCCAGGCCATTGCGCACAAAGCGTTCTGGCCGCCGTTAGCATACTGGTGCATTACCTTGAAGACGGCACGCACATGGACATTTACGTGGCGCGCAGCTATGGCCGCTTTATTCACGATTGGCTGTGGGACGCGGCGTTATGGCTCACTCTTCCGGAATAGCGAACATGCGCATGTCGGGATAGCCCTTGTAGCCGGGCACGCTATCTCCACTGCTGTCAGCAGCATAGTCCGCAGCCTCTTCGGTGAAGATCCGCATCATCAGATGCAAACCCGTCGGTTGATCCAAGCTGCCGGCAGTGATGGTGATACTATCCGCACCGTCCCGGCGGAAGAACATGGTGGAGCCGCAATAGCCGCAAAATCCACGCTCAACCTTTTCCGAACTGCGGTACCAGGTCAGCGCCTTTTTATCATCCGTAATCGTAGCATCAACGAGCCGCGCGCCGATCGCATGCCAAACACTGCCGGTCAGGCGGCGGCAGCTTTCACAATGGCACTCGACAACTTGACGCACGGGTCCGGCAATTTCATACCAGACCTGCCCGCAGTGACATTTTCCCGTCAGCATCGTTTCGCCCTTACTCGGCGGCGACATCTCCACCCAATAGAGTGCCCATGTACCAACCGTTGTTCTTCAGGTTGTTGAAGAACACTTCTTCGAAGCTGTCGGCGACCGAACCAATCACCGTATCGTTCTGCAACAATGCCTCCGCCCAGGCCTTGACCAAGGGAAAATCCTTCAACAAGCCGGTCTGAACGAACTGATCAACCAGGGAGAAGCGTTGCAAAAACGGCGCATAGGCCGCATCCACCAGGGAGATCTCGGGTCCATTGAAGAACGGGCCATCGTTCTTGCGCTCGGCGGCGATGGCGTCTTCCAGCTTTTGCAGGAATTTCGGCGCGCCAGCCAACTTCTCATCGAGCGCTTCTCGGTCCTTGGTGTAGTAGATGTTGATGCCCTTGGAGAAATCCGGCACGAAATCCGTCCAGGCCCGATTGCGGGCCCGTTTGAAGGGATCCTCTGGATGACAGCGGGGCGGCACCACTTCGTCGAGGTACTCTCCGATGGCATTGGATTCAAACAATGGCTCCCCATCCACCACCAGTACTGGCACCTTGCCGTGGGGCGAGATTTTTAGGAACCAGTCCGGTTTGTCGCTCAGGTCGATGTGGGTGAGGTCGAACTCAATATTTTTCGCACGCAAAAGTATCACGGCGCGCTGTACCCATGGTCAAGTGACCGAGCTGATCAGATGATATTTGTTAGCCATATCTGGCACCTCTCCGGATGTTTTAGTCGTCCTAAACTGACAATAGGAGCATGACCAAGCCCCGTCAAAGCTTTGCCAATGCCGCACGACAAAATATTGTAAACAAGCACTTACAGCTGTAGCATCCTTTGATTGCGTGAACCACCGTGAGGAGTGATTTCGGCGGCATGACCGGCATTATCGTGCGCAACTCGATCCTGTTGATCGATTTCACTCGCCAGCGGCAAGCTCAAGGCGCGCCATTGCGGGATGCCCTGTTAGCCGCCAGCGCCATTCTCTTCAAGCCGATCTTTCTGACAGCCGTCACAGCCGTGATCGGCGCCGCCTTCATCCTGAGCGATCACATATTCTAGGGCTTGGCCATATCACTGCTGTTCGGGTTGTTGTCTTCAACCCTGTTGATGGTGTTGGTGATCCCGGCGATTTATGTGGCCATGCGGGATGACGACATAACGGCATGACGAAACGGGGGAGGGAGCTAAAGGCCCCCGCCCCTTCGAAAATACTTCCTATTGTTCGTGTGACAGCACGATCGTGCCGGCGGTGGACAACATACCGCCCATGCCATTGACCAGGGACATGGAGGCACCCGGCACCTGACGGTTGCCGCATTCTCCGCGCTGCTGACGCACCGCTTCGATGATCGGGAAAATGCCGTACATGCCCGAATGGGTGTATGACAGCCCGCCGCCGTTGGTGTTGATGGGCAGGCTGCCGCCCGGCGTTGACTTGCCGTCCTCGAAAAAGCTCACGCCCTCGCCCGGCTTACAGAAACCGAGGGACTCCAGCATGATCGGCGGACCGGAGGTAAAGGCGTCATAGAGCATGATATGATCGAAATCGCTGTGGCTCACGCCCGCCATCTCGAACGCCTTGTTGCCGGAAATCGTCGTGGCCCGGCTCATAGGCAGATCCTGCATGTTTGTAACCAAGGTATGTTCGGCACCTTCGCCCGCTCCACGCACATAGACCGGCTTTTTGGCGCAATCCTTGGCCCGGTCGGCACGGGTCAGAACGACGGCGCCGCCGGCATCGGTGACCAAACAGATGTTCAGCAGATTGAAGGGATAGAACATGGGCCGGGAATCCAGCACGTCCTGTACCGTTATCGGATCTTGGAACTTGGCCTTGGGATTAAGGCCGGCCCAGGCACGGGTAGAGACGGCGACATCGGCCCAATTCTCCAACGAGGTGCCGTACTCATGCATATGGCGGGTGGTGATCATGCCGAAATAGGTCGGCGCGCCGCCAAAGCCGTAGGGCATTTCAAACTGTCCGACGAGGGAGGTATCGCGGCTGCGGGTCACGCCGGTGCCGGAACGGCCACTTTCACCGTGGGAGACCACCGCCACATCACACAGCCCATGATGCAAGGCAACCAGGGCATGGCCGACCATGATGATGAAGGAACAGCCGCCCACCGTGGTGCCGTCCACATAGCGCGGGGTGATGCCCAGCGACTCGCCCAACAGCACCGGCGAATGTTGGCCGGCGGTGAAGATGCCGTCGATGTCGGAGATCTTCAGACCCGCGTCCACAATGGCATTATGGATGGATTGCAGGTGCAAGCTCAATTGGCTAACGTTCGGCAGGGAGCCGATTTCGTCGGATTCGTCGACGCCGACAATGGCGACCCGATTGGATAATTCTTTCATTTCAAACTTCCACTAGATTTTCCGCTAAGGTATTTTTGGCGTTTCTTCTATCTCACCTGGCTCAACTAGCCGGCTGAAACAGAGATATGGTGACCTCGTCGGTCTGTTTTTCGAAGACCACTTCGACCGGCATATCGCATTTGATGACGCTCGGATCGGGTTCGATATTGATCAGGTTCGACATGATGCGCGGACCTTCATCGAGCTCGACCATGGCCAGGATATACGGCGCCTCGACCTTGAAGTTCGGGTTCAGGGAACGGTGGGCGATCTGAAACGAATATAGCTTGCCCTTGCCGCTGGCCTGGATCCAGCCAACATCGCGGGAATGGCAATGGGGGCAGATGATGCGCGGGAAAAAGAACGCCTTGCCGCACGCATTACATTGCGGGATCATCAATTTTCCCTCCTTCAAGCCATCCCAATAAGGCATGGCTTCGGGGGTCATGGGGGTTGGTAACGGCCGTTGTAGTTCCAAGGGACGTCCTTTCACATTGTCGCGTTGAAGATCGCCGCGGACGCGGCGGTGTGATGTTTGCTGATCAATGTTAACCCAGCCGGGAGAATGAGTCTCGTTTCGTTCGGAACGGAAAACACCTGTTATGCCGACAACCAAAATCTAATTTCGTCCGGTCTCTATCGGTGTCCGCCAAAGCCGGAGTGTCTCAAGATATCCGCTTGATAAAAGCCTGCGGGAATTGGAATGGGGATGCCCACACCGACACGCGCCACATAGTTATCGTTTCCGGGGCATGAAGCCTGTTGGGCTGTTCTGATGGGCCTGCGAGGTAAAGAAGAGCTTGGCGTAATCCATGACATCCCGCGCCTTTACGGGGTCCCCGACACCAAGCAATACACAGCGGTTGTCCATGCCGCCGCGATCGATACCCAGCTTGACGTCACCTGCATCGAGCTGGTTTTCAAGCCTATTCAGCCTGGCGAGAAACGCCATGTCGCTCTTGTAGCGCTCTGCTTGTGCCTCTTCCAACTTTCCTTCCTGCGCCACATCCTGGGTAATCTGGCCAACGAATAGACATTTTTCCACCAGCGTTGCAGCTCTGAGGATGAATTGCAAAAAATCGACTTCGTCTTCTACGATACCGAAACTACTGGCACGCACACCGCCATCGAACAGATCGTGCACTCTGGCGCTATCCGCACAGATGCAGAGCTAAATGAACTAGAACGCTTCTCAACTTCTGACTGCAGGCTTATTTAGCCTCTTTGGTAAATTGATCGAAAGCGTCAAGGGCTTGAGCCGCGTACACCACTGACGGGCCACCACCCATCAAAACGGCCATGCTTAATGTTTCCAAAATTTCTTCTCGACTAACTCCATGCTTTTCCGCAGCTTTTGTGTGGGAGGCGATGCACCCATCACACCTTACGGCTACAGCAATTGCAGTGGCAATTAATTCCTTTGTTTTAGGTTCAAGCGAACCCCCTGTGTGGGCCGCCGTATGCATAGCGGAAAAGCCCTTCATCATATCCGGTATGCCTTTGCTCAATCGGCCAACGGACGCGTTCAGGTCTATCGCCATTTCTGGATAGTTTTTACTCATGATATTTCCTTTATTCTCTGCTGATCTCTCACTGACGGCAATCATCGATATTAACGCGGCAGAACCAGTACTGAAAGTAACCGACCATGAATAAATATCTGCGGCGCTCATATCTCATGAGAAAACGGTGAACCGTCTGCCAGACATGTTTTTTGGTAGCACCTGGCCAAACTCTCTCATAACGGTTGGATCACCTAAATCAGACTTATCAGGGTAAATCAGTGGGTCCCATGAGGCGGTCGGGGTGACGAGCAGAGCGCGTATAAAAATACTGTAGCATGGGCGGCAAAAAAGTTGCCCTACAGGCGTATTACGATTTAAAGCAGGCCCGTCCTGGTTCGATTGAACCGCGGGAAACTGCGCTTTTCCATGCTAAGTATTTGATTTTAATGGTGGGCTCACCTAGATTCGAAACAGGAACCTCAGCGATGTGAACACAGCGCTCTAACCAACTGAGCTATGGCTTCATAATCATACACGCTATTGAAATTTTGCAGTTTCCTGCGACCTATCCCTCGATTCCCGCCTTCCATCACGATTTAGCTTGAACCCGAATTATAGCACATTCAGGCATCTTGTTGTGACCGTATTGTGACAGAGTTGATGGCCTGAATAGGCAAAACCGGTTGGGCAATGTTCATATTGGTAAGTGGTTAATCACTGGCAAGGGATGGGATAGGTAAGAGAACCGGGTTTGTAAGTTCGGTTCGGTTCAAAGCAGGTAACTTTACCTTGCCCACCAGCCCAATATGGGTGCGGATTTACTCCGCGGTCTCCATCTTCTAAGAAATATGCCCATCCCCAGTAATCGCCTTTGCTGTATTGGTCCCGGTGCTCTCTTCCAATCTGAAAATGCAGATGCCGCACCCCGTATATGCATTGGTACGTATCCTGATTGTCGCCAAGACGAGCAATAACTTGGCCGCGCTTGATTTGGTCACCGTCGTCTACCAACATTTCGCCTACATGGCCGTAGAGGGCTATAATTTTACGGCCATCTAAGCCTTTGCCGTGATCCACCACAATTGTTGGCCCCCAACAATGTTCTACTGTTGCTTCCAACACTGTACCATCGGCAGCCGCCAAAATTGACTGGCCCTTATTTCCTTTAATATCTATGCCCTGATGCGGGGTGCCTCGATGCGTACCATTGACGCCGACTAAGCTCTGAAAGCCCGAGGCGATCTGGGGCGCACCCGTTGGATAGACAACATCAATACTGGACACCTCCACACCCATGTAGCCTAGACCCAGGATGGCCACAAAGAGGAAAATCCCAAGAAAAGCGCGTATCATAGGGTGATTAAATCATCCATAAGAGGATTGGGCAATCTCAAGGCGGTTATTGGGGCATTCCAAACGAGAGCCTATGGGCATCCCATAAATTTCCCAAGGCTTCCCCACACCATGCCCTATGACCCCAGGCTAGGGCCACTGGGGGTACACGGGTATCCCTATGGTGTGACATTGGGGAAATTTTGGGTTTGGTAAGAAACCACATTGAGGGTCGAATTCAGAGGTATCCGATGGTGTTCTATTGGATGTGGTTTATAAATACGAAAACATAATAAATACAATAGCTTAACGTAATTCAAATGAACCCGCCTGAAATTACGATAGCAATTCCCTCTCTCTCCCGAGGCCAAAAATATGGAAAAGGTTGACGGGTGGAATTCGTAGAGTTTTTGCAAGAACTGTAATTTCTATAACATATTGTTTTTGTTGCAGAAAAATGGTGGGCGCACCTGGATTCGAACCAGGG
>PVBE011601682.1_pt1 | contig 89427 bp, 80 predicted proteins | sample 1631181 | NCBI WGS metagenome assembly PVBE01 (sample SAMN08397723, study PRJNA350692) | Marine metagenome, whole genome shotgun sequencing project. | isolation source: water | place: Pacific Ocean | collected 2012-04 | reverse complement strand
CCTGGATCCGGTCACCGGCAACGTCAACCAAGTGAATCGGGTGTATTTGAGTAATGGCAATGGCACGTTTGCTTCCGGCAGCGATGTCGATACGCCGGCGAATACGACCTTTGAAATCGCCTTGGGGGATGTCGATGGGGACGGCGACTTGGATCTGATCACCGGCAATTCCCTCGCGGTGAACCGGGTGTATCTGGGCAATGGCAATGGCACGTTTACTTCCGGCAACGATGTCGATACGCCGACGAATCCTACTCGGGGCATAGAGCTGGGTGATGTGGACGGCGACGGCGATCCGGATCTGCTCGTCGGCAACACGGGAGTGAACCGGAGGTACCTGAGCAATGGCGATGGGACCTTTGCCTCGGGGAGCGACGTCGACACGCCCAATAATTCTACTTGGGACGTGTCGTTCGGTGATGTGGATGGCGACGGCGACCTGGACATAGTTACTGGCAATGCCGGCCAGGCCAACCGTATCTACCTCAACGAGGGGAACAGCGACGGCACGTTGACCGCCAGTGCCACGCTCGACGAGAGCAGCGCCATCAGCCTCATCGACACGATCGACACGCAGGTCGAGGCGAAGAGCCTGTTCGACTTCACCCTCACCGACGGTGGCGGCGGCGGCGGCGTTGCTACGAATCTGTCGCAAGTCGTGCTCAACACGTCGGGCACGGGCCCCTTCTCCAAGATCAGCTGGCTGCTCAACGGGCCGGATGCAACGAACGCCGCCGGCACGTACAGCTCCGGCGCCAACACCATCACTTTCTCCGGTCTGTCGCTGTCTCTCGCCGATGGTGCCAATGAGACCTACACCCTCAGCGGCTACTACAACAACACGAGCGGCCTGACGGTCGGCCAGACGTTCTCCTTCTCCATCGACGGCGACACCGACGTCACGGTGTTGACGTCTGGCTCTGAGATGTCGGGCAGCAACGCCGCCGTCAGCAATGCTGCCGCGGCTCAAGTGGCCATCTTCCTGAATTCGGATGGAGCGTTGACGGCGAGCAGCACGCTGGACGAGAGCAGCTCGATCGGGCTCGCCTTCGCGGCGCAGAGCGCAGCCACAGCAGTGGACCTGCTCGATTTCAACCTGACCGATGGCGGCGGCGGCGACGGGCTGGCGCTGGAGGTGTCGCAGATCGTGGTGAACAAATCGGGGACGGGGACGTTCTCGGGGGTGACGTGGTTGCTCAACGGTCCCGATGCGAGTGACGTGGTCGGCGCAGTAGGTGCGAGCACGATCACCTTCTCCGGGCTGTCGATCTCGGTGGCAGAGGCTTCGAGCGAAGTCTACACCGTCAGCGGCTACTTCAACGACCTGAGCACGGTCACCCTCGGCGACACGTACTTGCTGTCGCTGGATGGAGATACGGATCTGACGCTGGTGTCGACGGGATCCGCGGCAGCAACTCAACCGTGAGCAATGCGGGTACGGCGATCTCGATTCCGACGTTTGCTGAGTACACGGCCATGCTGCTGGGGCTGTCGATGGCGGGGGTTGCGGCGTGGCGGATGCGGAGCGGGACTAGCGCGTGACAGCTTTCTTGGTGGGGGAGGCCGTCTCCCTACTGCAGCAGATGCATCTGAGGGATATGTAGAATGCACCGATCTGGATACCAGTCAGCAGAACCATCGCCACTAACAGAGTCTCTGGCCAATGGCCCAGTCGGTCATTGAATGCCTGCATTTCCAGCCTTGCAGCCCGAAGGTCCTGCCGCACGAGTGCGATGCCTGGGTGCATGTCGTCCTCAGAAGGTGGGATGGGTCTGGGTTCGCGTGGTCATGTCCGGCATTGGTCAGGTCCTCGGAGTATAGCGCAGTCAGGGCTCCCTCACGAGAGGAACCTGCATGGCGATCTGCTATACTTCCCAGGGCCGCTCTCCGACTGCCGACAACGGCAGGGCCGTGATGTCCTGCTTTATCGGGAAGCGGCGATCACCTGCATGTACCACCCAGAGATGGTCGAGCTGGAGGTCGGCAAGAGCCGAGAGCATGGATCGTGTCGATCGTGGGGCGTCGGTCCATTTGGCCTCGAATCCGATGCGACGTCCGCCGCTCATGATCAACAGATCGAGCTCCGCGCCGCCGTGAGTGCCCCAGAAGTACACATCGCGGGTGTCGGTGAAACGTAGCACCTGTTCCAGAGCGAACCCCTCCCACGAGGCGCCCAGTTTGGGATGCCCCGTCACGGCGTGCCGGTCGGTGAGGGACAGCAGGGTGTGCAGCAGGCCGCTGTCTCTGATGTAGAGCTTGGGAGACTTCACCTGGCGTTTGGACAGGTTTTCGTGCCATGGGGGAAGCTGACGCACCATGAACGTGTCGCTCAACACGTCCACGTATCGCCGTACGCTGTTGTCGGAGACACCGAGGGAACGGCCGATTTCCGACAGGTTCAGGGTCTGGCCGTGGTAGTGGGCGAGCATGGTCCAGAGCCGTCGGATCTGTTCCGTCGGCAGCGACAGACCGGCGCGAGGAATATCCCGCTCGAGGAAGGTGCGCACGAAGTTGTCGCGCCAGGCGACGCTGTCCACATCGGATTCGGCCAGCAGCGATCGAGGGAATCCCCCCCGAATCCACAGACTGTCAAGGTGCTGGGCGCCTACCTCGGCGAGGTCGAAACCGTCGAGTTCGATAAACTCGATCCGCCCCGCCAACGTCTCAGACGAGCCGCGCACAAGGTCGGGAGAGGAACTGCCCAGTAGCAGGAACCGGACGGGCACCGGGTCCCGATCCGCCAGCACCCTCAGCACCGGCAGCAATTCAGGCATCAGCTGGATCTCATCCAGCACAACCATCCCCTTCATCTCCCGCAGCGCCAGCATCGGCTCTGCGAGTCGAGCACGGTCGGGCGGCGATTCCAGGTCGAAGTATTCCGCGCCAGAACGGACAGCCAGACTTCTCGCCAGGGTGGTCTTGCCACACTGGCGAGGTCCGAGCAGTGCCGTGATCGGCGCGCGCCGGAGTGCCCGCTCAACGCGTTCTTCGTGTCTGAGTCTCGGAATCACAGGTGTAATATATCCATGTAATATCGAATTTACAAATCGAAATTACCAGAATAATCACCTCTAGCCCGACTGTACGCTAGGCTCACGAACGTATGAGCGTTTTGCAGAGTTATGAGCGTTTTGAGCACTGTGAGCGTTGTTGTAATAATGCAGATCACGCCATGGGCCGTGCGATCCACTTTCCAGAGGTGGTTCTCAGGGATTCGGCTGGTCTGGAGTCGGTGCTCCAAAGGGCACGCCCTTTGCAGTCTCCAGCGGGAGAGCTCCTATATAGTTGAACGACAGCCTGAGGCCGGCCCAGATCGCGCGATCGACAGATGCCAATCCAGTCCAGCATGACCCGCCCCAGCGATCGCGCCCTGTACCGTCGTAGCGAAGAGGCGCTGTACCAGGCAGCACGTACCCACTTTCGCGGCCGTCGGGGCGGCGAACTGCGGCGTATGGTGCGGCGTTATCTGAAGCCGCAATTCGGGCATCAGCGCCAGCACCGGCTCTGCGAATCGAGCGCGGTCCGGCGGCGACTCCAGGTCGAAGTATTCCGCGCCAGAGCGGACAACCGGGGCCTTCGCCATGGAACCTTGAAATCTCGAATCTACAAGTCGAGATTCCCTGACTATGGGACTTCCTCCCTACGCGGTTACAGCCAGCTCAGGCCGTGCGAGAGCCGCGCGGGTTGAGACTCCCGCAGACCAAGAGATCACATTCAAACTCTCCCACTGACGGGGCGTCAAATGAAGACCAGCTTCACCACTCTCGGCTGTCCCTCCTGGGACCTCGGCACCATCATCGCACAGGGCAGCGCCATGGGCTTCGATGGCGTCGACTTCCGCGGTCTGCAGGACGACATCGACATCACGCAGCTGCCGGCGTTCACCACCGACATCGCCACAACGAAGGCGCGATTCGATGACGCGGGACTGCACGTATGCGGCATCAGCTCGAGCCTGAAGGTGTGCGACGACTCGAAGTGTGAGGACAACCTGGAGGAGGCGAAGCGGACGATCCCGGTGGCTGCCGAGCTGGGAACCGAGACGATCCGCGTGTTCGGTGGCGGCGACCCGGCGCGGCACTCGAAAGAGCAGATGGCCGACATCGGTCAGCAGATGATGCTGCAGGTGCTCGATCTCGACGGGGCTGGACAGTTCAAGTGGGTCTTTGAAACCCACGATCACTGGATACAATCCGCGGACTGCAAGCTGCTGCTCGAACGGGTGACGGTGCCACAATTCGGTGCCCTGTGGGATATGGGGCACACATCCCGCGTGGGTGGCGAAGATCCGGCCGATACTCTGGCGGCGTTTGGTGACCGCGTCTACTACCTGCACGTCAAGGACGCCATCGACGACGCGTCCCATGAACACGCCATGAACGACGGCTGGCGCTACGTGCCACCCGGCACCGGCGAGCTGCCGATCGGCAAGGCGCTCGAACTGTTGAAAGAACGCGGGTACGACGGCTACGTCATGTTCGAGCACGAGAAGCGCTGGCACGGCGAACTCGAAGAGCCGGAGGAGATCCTTCCGTTGTTTCTGAAATGGATGAGGGGGTTGGGGGTGTAGTCAGCGCCAGGCAGCACTCCAGCCCGCCGTGTGTACGTCGCTGCTGATACGCCAGTCTCGCAGCACATCGAGCAGCTCGCGCCTCTTCGCCTGATGTGAGTCGTCATCCCACAGGTTGACGACCTCGTCCGGGTCGCTGCGCAGGTCGAAGAGCTGTCCTTCGGGACAGTCGACGAAGTGCACGAGCTTCCAGTTTTCCGTACGCACCATCGTCATGAACTCCGTCTTCTGCAGAATGCCGTCGCGGCCGTGCTCGGCGAACACGACCTCGCGCGCCTGCCAGTCTTCGCCCTTCAGTGCCGGCAGCAGCGAGCGTGCCTCCATCGTCGGGGCGGGTTCGACACCTGCCAGCTCGAGCAGCGCGGGACCGATGTCCATCTGCTGACACAAGCCCTCGACACGCCGATCGCCGGCGAATCGTTCTGGCGACGAGACGATCAGCGGCATGCGTGTGATCGTGTCGTACATCGTCCACTTCTGGCTGTGGCCGTGGTCGGTGAGGCAGTCGCCGTGGTCGGCGGTGAAGACGACGACGGCGTTCTCCAGGTATCCCTTGTCTTCCAGGGCCCGCAGGATCTCGCCCACCTTGGTGTCGATCATCTCGACGTTGGCCATGTAGTAGGCGCGCTGACGGCGGCGTTGTTGTTCGGTGGGCTCGAGCAGGTGCACGACGCTGTCGTGGTCAACCTCGGTGTTGTGCTGGCGCATGGCTTTGTAGGGCGCCGGCTGACCGTCGAGCTCTTGTTGCGTCACCGGCAGCAGGGGGACGTCGCGCTCCATGTACTTCTGCGCCATCTCCGGGGTGGGGTCATACGGCGGGTGTGGTCCCGGAAAGCCGATCTCGAGAAACAGGGGCCGCTCTTCGTCCCGCGGTTTGGTGCGGATCCAGTGGGTGGCCATGTCGCCGACGAAGTTGTCGGGATGGGTGTCGGCGGGCAGGTCCCAGGTGAAGGCGCCCAGGCTTTCGTCATAGTCGGGTCTCTTGCGGTAGAACTCGCGCTGCTGTTTGACGATGCCGCGGGCGCGCAGGGCTTTGTCCCACTCGTCGAAGTAGTAGCGCTCTTCCAGATAGCGGTCCTTGTTCTCGACGACGTAGCGCTCCTCGAAACCGAGGGGTGTGTGGTACGGATAGCTGTGCATCTTGCCGACGTTGATCGTGCGGTAACCGCTGTCGCGCAGCTGTTCGATCCAGGAGTGGTTCCAGGCGTCGGCGTTCTTCAGGATGCCGGTGGTGTGCGGGTAGTAGCCGGTGAACAGGCTGGCCCGGGAGGGGGCGCAGGAGGCGGCGGTGACGTGACAGTCGGTGAAGGTGACGCCGCTGTGCACGAGACGGTCGAGGTTTGGCGTGTCAACGTAGCCGTAGCCCAGAGCGTTGATCGTGTCGAAGCGCTGCTGGTCGGTGATGATGAAAATGATGTTGGGGCGGTCAGCGCCGGTCAGACCAATCAAGAGATCCCCCTCGGATTGTGCAGTCGCTGGAGCACTGGCGGAGAGGGTAGACTACGGCAGGGGGGGCCTCATGGCCAGACTGGCCATGGACCACTCAGATCAGCGTTCCACCACGTGGCTGGTGAGCAGATCGAAGTGTGCCGTGCGGCACGAGTCGTCGAATTCGTAGAGTCCGATCTCCTCGCTGGCGTGGGCGGTGCGTACGTTGACACGATGGCGCTTGTGCTCCAGTCCACGCCATTCGTGTTCCACGCGACCGTGCCTGTTCAACTCGGCGCGAAGGTCACAGCGCACCGCGTCCAGCTGGTCCTGCAGCCGGGCAAAACGTCGGTGATGGGCGGCGAGCAACTCCACCGTCAGGATCTTGACCACGACCACCGCCGCCAGGGCTACCAGGGCGGCGATCATGGATATCGTTGTCAGCAACAGTCAAGTCTCCAAGTTCAGGGCACTCATACCTAGGATCGGTAGGAAGGCCGAAACCCGGCGTGACCGCGGTCACGTCGCGGACGTGATGTGCATCACGTGCAAAAACAACAGGTTACGAAGGCTAAGACGCGCCGATGACAGCACGGTTCCCCCGGGGAACTCGGGCCCCGAGCAGGGCTGAGGGGGAAACTCAGGAGGGGTCGAAGGTCACGCGTTCGCCCTCGTCGTCGACGACGCAGGCGGCCAGCACGTCCTGTTCGGACGAGGCGAACGGATTCTTCGTGCGGCCCACGGTCAGCAGGTAGCTGGACCCGGTCTGCAATTCTCCCGTGGCGCCGTCGCGGGCCCGTTCCCGGGCGCGTGCGTGCATCTGCCGCTTCGTGCTTTCCTGGAGCTCGTACAGATCGATGTACGAACCGTCCTCGTAGTCTTCGAGGAACAGCAGCTTGCCGTCGGTGCTGAGGCGGACGAAGTAGTGGCTGAGCTCGGGGTTGCCGGACAGCCGTTCGAGGCTGGCCACCGGCAGGGCGACCCGGGGATTCCGCTGGTGTCGTTCCCGCCGCGGCGTGATGCGGGCGTGGCCGCGCAGCCGGCGCCGCAGATCGCTGTCGAGCTTGTCCACCGTTTTACGGGGGTGATGCTCGACGAGCAGAGCCTTCCAGGCGGCGCGCAGTACATGGGTCCGCGTGGCGTCGACGATCTCACCCAGGGCGGTGTCAGCAGCCAGCTCGTCGGGGAACGCACCGGGAAACTCTCCCTCTCCCGGCGAGTCCAGCGCCAGCGGTGTCTCGTCGAGGAAGGCGGTCAGGGCATCCAGCGATTCGATGGCGCCGCTCTCGGTGACCGTGTCTACCCAGTCGAAAGCGGCGGCGCGCACCTTGTCGATCCAGGCATCGGCGGCGACAGCCGCCAGTACGGTCTCAGCATCGGTGTCGGCTCGCTGGCGAGCGGCGGCGATGACCTCACTGTCGGCGAGGAAGGTGACGTCACTGAGCAACGTTTCGTAACACTGCGACACGGCGACGACCGTCGCTTCCTCGGCGGACTCGGCATCACGAACGATTTCGACGGCCGCCCGCAGCGCCTCGATGCGGACCAGGGCGCCAGCCGCAAAGTCGAGCACCCTCGGCAGGGAGATGAGCTGACGGCTGTCGGTGTCGAAGCTGCGGCGATAGTTGGCGATCGTGTTCAGCCAGGCCTCCGCCTCCAGGTCGAAGCGGCGATCCTTCAGTCGTCGGTCGGGCGGCAGATCGAGTATCGATCTCACGCGCTGCTGTTGAGCCGCCAGTCGCAGGGCGACACCGGCCTGTTCGGCCGACGAGTCCGCCGTCACCAGGTCTTCGGCCAGAGTTTGGGGGCTGTCGAGGTCGTGCTCCGGTTCACAAAACAGGAGATACAGCCGCTCGTCCAGTTCGCGGACCTTGTTGATTCCGGTGGCCACCTTGTCGACTGCCTCGTCCAGCTCGTTTCTGCTGATCATCGGTACGGGCAGTTTGCCATCGGCATCCGGTGCTGGCGGCGCCGGCTCGTCTGACGACGGCGCTTCGGATTCGGCGGCCGCGTCAGATGCAGGTTTGGCCCCGCCGGCCGGGCTCGCCTTCGCCGAGGCGCTGGTCGGTCGGATGACCGAAGCGGTGGAGCCGCCGCCCGATGCCGAGGGTGGCCGAACCGAAGCCCTGCCGCCACCCGCTGAGGTGGCCCGGGGGGCGCCACCACCACCACCTCTTCCCTGCAGAGCGCGCTGCCGTCCCTCGCCGCCGATGACGACGCGCTCGCTCATGCGTTTGGCTTCCTCCATCGTCGGGATGCGGGAGCCGAGAGGGTTGAAGCCCTCGATCGTCTGCATTCTCGCGTCCCGTTCTTTCGGGTCGGCGATGGACTCGTCGGCGTACACGATCGTGAGAGCGTCGCGCAGCGTGCGGATGTACAGCTCCTGCGGCCCGGGTTCAGCCGCCTGGGGCGTATCCCCGTCGTCGTCGTCCTCGTCCGCATCGGTCTCTGAGGGTGGCGGTGGTGGCTGGGGGTGGAGCAGTTCCAGTCCGGCGTCGAGGGCGGCAGCTACGGCAATTCCGCGATCGTCCTCGCCCAGCCCTCGTCGTCCAAGTCGACAGAGATCCTCGAGGCTGCCTTTTTCGGCGCAGAGCACCTTGACCAGCTTCGGCAGCGTGAGGTCGTCGGGGAGTACCCCTTCGAGCAGGGCCAGGTTGCCGGCGTGGACGCAGAAGCTCTGACCCACGGGTTCACCCGTCTTGACGCCGAGAAACCGGTAGAGCCGCAGCAGGGCGCCGCGCACAACCCCACGGCCCTCTTCGTGCAGACCATCGCACAACGTCGTCGACAGCAGGACGGCGGGCAGCTCGTCACGAAAGTCGTCGATGTAAATCTCCGGACGGGCGGCTCGCAGCTGCAGGATGAGGGCCAGGTCCGGCGCCTTGCCCGAGGCCAGCATCATGGGGTGACAGACGTCATCCCACAGCTCGACGGCGAGAGCGGGATCGATGTCGAGCCGATCACACCACTGGCGCCAGGTGCTGGCCGGTATGTGGCTCTCTGACTGGACGCGGGCCAGTCCGCTGGTGACGGGATCGTAGTTCACGGCGCAAGTATACTCGGCATTCGGTATCGCTGCAGCAGGGCATGGAATTCAGGGTCATCGAGCGGCGCTGCCTCCCCGGCACCGAAAAGATGCCCCGGGCAGCTGCAGTCGGAGGCACCGAACCCGGGCAGGGCAAGGGGATACAGACGGTCCACGTCGGCAGCCAGGTCGCACTCCTGACGCTGGGAGGAACGGATCGGCAGGGGGACGACCTCGGCAGCCGCCTGACGCAGGTAGTCGATATGCCAGCGGCGCTTCTTGCGGAGACGCTGGTGACGCCGCAGTCGGGCCGTCAGGCCGGCCATGGCCGAGCCGACGTAGATGTACCAGCCAGCTTCGAAGGTGAACTCGCCGAAGTGGCCAATCTGCAGCCGCCGCTTCGCCGCCAGGCGCAGGAGGAAGAGATAGGCGCCGCGATCCTCGGCTTCCCGTCGCAGGTGGCGCCAGGGAATCCGCAGCAGGCGGGTCTCATCCTGCAGCGAGAAGTCCCGGTTCCAGCCGACGGCGACAGGCAGCACGCGTACGTGGGGCTTCACTGCGAGGAAGGTGCGGCTGAAAGCCAGGTCGGTATGGTAATCGGGCAGGAACCAGCGCGGCTTGAGGGAGTGCACGATGAAGAGAACGACGGGGCGCAGGTTGCCGGCCTGCCGCAGGTGAGCCAGTTCCTCCAGGTGGCGCCGGCCGCGTTCGGTGACCGCGTCGGGAAACATGGCACTGCCGTTGCCGAAGAGGGTGCAGGACTTCACCTCCAGCCACAGTCGCTGACGACCACGCTCGAGGAGGAAGTCGAAGCGGCTGCGGCCCACGGTGACCTCGGCGCCGGCGATACGCCAGCCGCGCAGAGACGGAATGCGCCGCGCCTCGATGAGGTGCCGGGCCACCGCATTGGTGCGGTGCGTATCGAGGAAGATGGGCTCGCCGTTGAGCTCGAGGCCGACACAGGTCCATTCGGTGCGTCGCGTCGGACCGGGAACCGCCCGGGTCACGGTAAGTTCCGTGTCCGGGAAGAGCATCTCGTCCATGCGCCCCGGGTTCGGCAGAAAGGCCTCGATGAGTTCCCCTGAACGCAGACGGCCATGGATCAGAAACCGGTTCGGACGGGCGACGAACCGGGCCCGTTGCAGGCGGATTTGCCCGAGAGGCCGGAAGCCTCCGCTTTCGGCCTCAGGCAAATCGCAGGGAGAACAGGTCGGCGTCTTCGAGAGCGAGGCGCAGGCGCACGACACGTCCCTGAAGGCCGGATACATCCGCGCCGTCCTGCCAGCGAGCCGCGTCCTCGATCTGGTCACCGTACAGGGGTTGAGCCGCGTCGAGGGTGAATCCGGGAATGGGCGAGCCGTCTGCCTCCTGGACTTCGATGCGCACCGAGCCGGCGGCGGAGGTGGCGTAGTTGAGCAGCAGGCGATCGCCTTCAAAGGTGAAGGGTTTCGTCAGGGCTTCCCCGACCACATCGGCACACACCGAGGCGAAGCCCCAGGGCCGGACGGTGACACGACGCAGGCGGTTGTCGTTCCAGCCGTAGTGTTCGGCCATATACATGGACCACTCGCCCTCACCCGTATCGATGATGCCCACGGCGGTGGTCTGGTTGCGATGGGTCCAGTTGCGCTGCTCGCGCCCGGGGCGCAGCCAGGCCTGGCGGAAGGTACGGTCCCAATGGACTCCGTCGCGGCTGCTCATGAAGACCGCATCGGACAGGCCGTCCTGGGGATAGTCCATACCCTCCGTGTCGAGGGTGCGCTCCGGCAGGAAGCGCATGGGGAAGGACAGCAGGATGTGCTCCGCCCCGGGACAGGGAACGGTGGCGTTGGTGTAGAACTGCTCCAGCGGCACACCGTCGTCGTAGTGGTGGGGTTCCGGTTTCGTCCAGTGCACGAAGTCATCGGAGGTGCAGCTCTGAATGGCCCGAATGCGCTTCCCGTCCTGCTCATAGAAAAAGCGGCTGAACAAACGGTAGCAGCCGGCGTGGGCGTCCCACAGAGGCACGTTGACGGAGTCGAAGGCGCCCTCCACCGCGAGGGGGTCGGCCTGCAGGCGCTCCCAGTGGATGCCGTCGGCCGAGCGGAAGCCATAGAGACGATTCTTGGCGCCGCCGCCCACGGCCTTGAAGCGCGCCTCCGGGTCGGCCTTCGGGTTGCGATCGAGGCAGACGCAGAAGTTGTGCGCCTCGTAGCCATGCCAGACAGTGTTCGGGGCGATGCCACCCTCACCCCCGACCGCCTCCGGGAACAGACCCAGCCGGGGTCGGTGGAAGTGTACCCCATCGTAGCTCAGAGCGACATTGCAGGTCTGCCGCTCGTGGTGGTCGGCGTAGGCCTCGCCGATGGGATAGAAGCCACGATAGTAGAGGAAGAGACCGCCATCACCGTCGTCGACCAGGTTGTAGCAGGCGGTGCAGGCGTTTTCGTTCGGCGGCTGTACCTCGAGCACATAGCCGCGCCGCTCCGGCTGATGCAGACGTTGACGGGTCCCGTCGAGACGATCGATGAGGAAGCCGTCGATGAAGAGTTCGCGACGACTGCCGAGAGTGATGGGTTCGGTGGGCATGGTCTGGATCCCGGATAGGTGAGTGTGGATCAGGCCGGCGCGGACGACGGCAGTTCGTGGCCGACGTCGCGCAGCAGCGCACAAAGGAAGAAGTAGGTGACGCCCCAGAGCAATGGCTTGCCTGGACCGAGAAGGTCAATGGCGGGGAAGCGCCGGAGGTCGGAGTCGTTCTGCAACTCGTGCCGGCAGTGTCTCGTGTCGTCGAGCAGATGGGCGACGGGAACCCAGAAGGCATCGAATACCTCGTCCGACAGCGTCAGATCGGGGGCATCGCTCACAGCGTAGACGAAGGCGCTGATCGTCATGGGCAGAATGCGGGCCGGTCGATCATCGAGGCGGCCGAGAAAGCGCGCCCCGGACAGGTCCAGGCCCACCTCTTCGAAGGTCTCGCGTGTGGCGGCTGCCTGTTCGTCGGCATCCCCGGGATCGATTCGGCCACCGGGGAAGGCGAGGTCACCCGACCACGGGTCGCCGTCGTGCCGGGCACGCTCGATGATGAGCAATCTGGTGTCGCCGGCTGCTTCGTGCAGGATGACGGCCACAGCGGCGTCACCCTCAGTGCCAGGATCGACCCGCTCCGGAGACCGTCCCGCCAGGCCGGCGGCGATGTCGTCGATGGTGATCAACGGGCGGTACGCGCCGGTGCGTACAGGCGCTCAGAACGCACGACGGCGCCGTGGACGTCGCGGATCTCGAGATCGACAACCGCCGGTTCGGTGTGCCAGTCGATGGCGAGCAGGCCGAAGTTCAACCGATGGTAGACGTCGCCCAGGCGCAGGCTGTTGGGCTCCCCGGGATAGCTGGTGTAGGCGTGGGTCAGTCCACTCGAGGTGACGTCGTAGAGGGGCTCGTGGTCGGTGCTCTCCAGGCGCGAGATCTCGGCCAGGTGGCGGTCGCCACTGAGAAACAGAACGCCCCGGGCGCTGCTGCTGCGCACCAGGTCCAGCAGCCGCTGACGAGACTGTGGAAAGTTTGCCCACTTCTCGTACGGGTGCTCCGCAGACAGGACCTGGATACCGGAGACGATGATGTTCAATCTGGCCTGCGACGTGGTCAGCTGCTGTTCGAGCCAGCTCCACTGTTCAGCACCCAGCACATCGGCCGACTGGCCTGGCGGATCGCGGTGATAGCGGGCATCGAGCAGGATGACACGGACCTGTCGATCACCGCTCCCGTAGATGTGACTGGCATAGGCACCGGCCCGAGATCGCCGGGGCGAATCGGTGGGTACATCGAGGAAGTCGAGCAGGACCTGTTGACTTTCGGCTCGCCGCGGGTACTCCTTGCCGCCATTGTTCAGGCCATAATCATGGTCGTCCCAGACGCCGATCACAGCGCAGCTGGCGGCGAGTGCGGCGTAGTCGGGCTGTACTTTCTGGGCCGCGTACTTCGAGCGCAGCAGCAGCATGTCCTCCGTGTCGCCGTAGACGATGTCTCCGGTCCAGATCCAGACATCCGGCGCCACCCGCTGGATGGCCTGCCATATCGGCTGTTCACCGTCGTGCCTGTTGCAGGAGCCGAAGGCGATCCGCTCGACCGTACCGGATGCGGCAACGGGCAGCGTGCCCAGCAGCAGGGCGAGACAGATCCAGCTCATCGCAGCAGCATCCGGAACAGAGCGTCACCGGCAGCCACGGCGATCAGGCAGAGCACCACGTGGAGGCCTGCGTGGGCGGCCGCCAGCAGGGCCTCGCCGTCGCGGACCAGACGTAATGTCTCGAGGGAGAACGCGGAAAAGGTGGTAAACCCCCCCAGGACTCCGGTGAAGACGAAGAGCCGGATCGAGTCGCTGAGGATGGCGCGGGACTCGGCGATGGCCGCCAGGCCGCCGATGAGAGCACAACCGGTCACGTTGACGACCAGCGTACCCCAGGGCACGACGGCGAGAGGCACCAGGCGCTGCACGGCACCGCTGACGAGGTAGCGGCAGGTGGCACCGGCAAAGCCGCCGAGGCCGACGAAGAGGACGTGGGTCACCGTCTGTTTCCGGGATGTCGAGGTGGTCGATGGCGTCTGGATTTGGGATAGTACACGAGAGCGATAGTATAGTCACGCGTCCATTCCGTAAGAAGTGCCCGGGAGAGCGCCCTTTCGGCCAGTCTCGAAAACCACGACCTTGACCGCATCTATGGCAGAGGAAACCACAGAGACCGAGAAAGAGTTCTTTGCTCTGATCGTGGCTCAGGAGGGGAAGGCCCAGCGAACGCTGGCCAAGTTCCTCACCCTGTTGCTCAACTATCGGTATGGCTTCACCGTCGAGCCGGCCGCCGATTTCATCCAGGCTGCCGGGCCATCCGCCGCCACGGTCGCCGGATCCGTTGCGTCCTCGTCATCCAGAACATCACAGTGAGCGCGCCTACGACGGTCCCGGCGCTGACCCTGGCCGGCACGATCCCTCTGTTCCTCCTGCTTCCCGGGCACGAAGCCAATGATCAACGGGAGAGCGTCGAGGGCATGGCCAACGTCTTCGTCTGCGCCTGGGAGCTGGCCTTCGCCAGTGGCGATGACTCACTGCAGAGAGTCATCGGTGAAGCTCTGTCCGAGGTTGATCTCGAGGGCATGCTCAACGAAGAGGACGGCGGGCTCGAGCAACGGGTCAAGGATCGTCTCGAGCGGCTCGACACGCTGCCGACGCTGCCGGCCATCATCATGCACATCATGCGCGTCGTCAGCGATCCGCGGGCCACTGTGGCCCAGCTCGAAGAGCTGTTGATGCGGGACACAGCCATCGTGCTCAAGGTCATGCAGGTAGCCAACTCCCCGTATTTCATGGGAACTGCGCGCAGCGGTCAACGGTGGACGTTGCAGGAAGCCGTGGTCCGTCTCGGTGTCAAGAAGGTGGGCGCCATCGCTCAGCAGATCGCCCTGATCAACACCTTCGTCCGTCCCGACGACAACGACTTCGACATCGAACGCTTCTGGGCGCACTCGGTGGCCGTGGCCATGATCGCCGATCGCCTCGTGGAAGACTCCACGGCCGGCCTCGAGGAAAAGGTGCCTTTCAACGACTACTGGATGGCGGCGCTGCTGCACGACTGCGGCAAGGTCGTGCAGGGGTTCTTCTTCCACGACTGGTTCGAGCGGATCCTGCGGACCATGGACAGCAAGACATCCTTCGCCAAGGCCGAGGCCGACCTGGGCGGGGCCATCAGCCACGAGTGGATCGGCGAGCTGCTGTTGCGCCGATCCGACATGCCCAACGATCTGATGCGCGCCGTCGGCCTGCACCACGTACTCGGTGAACGACCATCACCACTGGCGTCCCTGGTCCACGCCGCCGACGGCATCGCCAAGGAGATGGGAATGGGCCTGGTGGAGGACGAGGCCGTCGAGTACAACCGCGCCGCCCTGTCCGTGTTGCAGCTGAAGCGGGACGATGTCCGCAAGCTGAGCAAGAGCTACGCGAGTCTCGTGAAGGGGGAGGTGCGACGCCTTGTGAAGGAATGCATGAGCTGAGGGACCCCGACTACCACTGTTCCGATGGCATGGAGGAGTAGCGCCTTGGCCAAGCCCGCTGCCGATGGACGCCGCCTGTGTCGTACCTGCGGCGAACGTTACGATTACCCCGGACACAACAGCCTGGCGACGCGCACCGTGTGCGAGCGGTGCCTCGAGATTCCCGCAGACACGCGACGCGTCCTGGGAATTCTGCGGCGGCGAGTCGAGCAGCTGACGAAGCAGGTGGAAGGCCTGACGGAGCGGGCGGGCGAAGAACGTTCCGGATGAGCAACAGCAGACGCGATTTCTTCCGTCAGCTCGTCGACAAGACACTCGATCAGGCGGCAGACATTCTCGAAGAGCGGCTCCCGGTCGCCCGGCCCGAGCTGCCCCGCACCAGACTGCGCCCCCCCGGGGCGATCCCCGAAGCACGATTGCTCGAAACCTGTTATCGCTGCGGCAACTGCGTCGATGTCTGTCCGGCGCAGGCGATCAAGCACATAAAGGGCGAGTCGGACGAGCAGAATGGCACGCCCTTCATCGAGGCGCGTTCGCAGCCCTGCCTGGTGTGTGATGGGCTGGAGTGCATGCAGGCCTGTCCGAGCGGCGCCCTGCAGCCCGTGGCGCGCCAGGACATCCGCATGGGTCTGGCAGTGGTCGACCTGGCCGCCTGCCGGCGCTCCCAGGGCGAGGACTGCCGCGTGTGCGTGGATCTGTGTCCCTACGGAGAGCAGGCGATGCGGATCGATGACAGCGGCGGCACAGTGCAGGTCTTGAGCGCCTGTGTCGGCTGCGGGATCTGCGAGTGGAAGTGTCCAGAGCGCGCGGTGACGGTGCGGATGTAGGCCTGTGGACGGGTCCGGGCGAGGGTTACGGGGACGTACGCCGGAGTGGCGGTCTATCTGGGTACGGCTGAAGGCATATGGGTGCCCGTGCCGAGCCCCGACTGCGTCGGGTCTCGGAGGGATTCTGAGTCGGGAGAGGACCCGTGCCGGCGTAATGCCCCCTACACCCTCGCCCCGACCCGACTGACCAACCCGAAATCCGCACCTGGTGAAGGGAGAAGACTGCGGGCAGATTGCGTGGGGTTACAGATTGGCGCGACCGATGCTTTCGAGCTCCTCGTCGATGATCTTTTTGAAGGCGGCGAAGGGCTGGGCGCCGGAGAGCATCCGGCCGTTGATGAAGAAGGCCGGTGTGCCACTGACGCCGTGCTGCTGCCCCGACGCCAGATCGGCGTCAACCTGCCCGGCGTACCGTCCCGACTCGATGCACTCTGAAAAAAGCGCCGGATCGAGATCGAGATCCTCGGCGTAGCGCTGCAGGTCTGCCGGCCGCAGGGCTCGGGCGTTTTCGTAGAGCAGATCGTGGTATTCCCAGAACTTGCCCTGCTCGCGGGCGCAGTGACCGGCCTGGGCGGCCAGATGCGCGTTTTCGTGGATGTTCAGAGGAAAGTCGCGGTAGACGAGGCGAACCCGGTCACCGTAGGTCTGCAGGACCTGCTGCACCGAGGGTTGCGCCCGACTGCAATACGGACACTCGTAGTCTGAATACTCGACGACGACGATCGGGGCGTCGGCGGGACCCCTGGCCGGCTCGTCGTCGGCGACCTCGATCCGGGCCCGGGGTGGTTCGAGAAGGATCTCGACGCCGGCCTGCTGGCGCAGGCCGACAAGATACTCCCGCTGGGTCTGCCGGTAGTTGCCGGCCACCATATAGTCGCGGATGCGATCCTGCATCGACTCGAACGACTGCTCTCCCATGCGCTGCTGGTTCTGCGCAAAGAAGATCTCCACATCGGCGTCACTGACCGGGGGCACGTTGGCGGTGATCTCCCGGGCGATGAGCGAGTCCACGTCGATCCCATGCCTGCCGGCCTCGGCGTTGAGCAGTTGCTCATCGAGCAGGAATCCAAGCGCCCGCTGGCGGGCCTCGAACAGAGACTGCCAGGCATCGGGCTCCGCCTTCTGTATCTGCGCATCCACCTGTTCGAGGGTGATCTGCTGCGTGCCCACCCTGGCGGCGACACCCACCGATGGCTGCGGTTGAGTACAGGCTCCGACGAGCAGGACGAGGACGATTGTGACGGTGCACAGGAACTGGGGCATGGGCACTTTCTTCAAGACAGCTTGCTGTCAGACAGCTTGCTGTCAGCATCCCGCATCATGCTGCCGATGGCCAGTCCATGAGGACAGGCCGCTTCGGCGGCGGCGAAATCGACGTTGCTGATCTGGCGCTGAGCTTCAGGAAGGTCCCGGAACAGACGTCGGGCATCGCGTCGCTTGCCATATTCGTCGTGGTACATACGGAAGCGGAGGATATCACCTACGGCTGTATCGGCATCGACGCGCGATTCGCAGAGGTGGCTGCAGCCACGACAAACCAGATGACTGGTGGCCTCGGCGTGCTGTCGCAGAAGCTCGCCCTCGTGCTGCCGTTCGAGCCAGCCCATGCGCGGACCCTTGCGGGCGGCATCAGCATTCTCGCGCACATGCTGGATGCTGGACATCTCCGAGCAGCAGGCTGTGATGCGCTCGTCCTGCCACATCGCCTTGAGGGCCGCCTGGTGCCGGTTGAAACCGGGCCACTCGGTCGGCTCCGCACCACCCCCGCGTCCGCCCTGAGTCTTCATGGCGATCAGGCCGATCCCGGCAGCATGGCACTTGTCGATGGCCGCTTTCATCCGCTCGTTGCCGAAGTCGCGGAAGCTGTAGCGGAACATGATCGCATCGACGTAGCCCACCTCGGGTGCGCGTTCGAGCAGCTCGATGACGCGCTTGTCATGTGACGAGAAGCCGAAGAAGCGGATCTTGTTCTCTTTCTTCAGCCGTTGTTGGGCAGCCTTCATGTCGGCGGTGAGGAGATCGGGGTTCTTCAGGTTGTGCATGAAGTAGAGATCGACGCGATCCGTCTTCAGGCTCTCCAGGCTGCCGGACAGGGCCGCGGTCCAGGCCACCGGGTCGTGGTTGCCGCACTTGGTGACGAGAAAGGTCTGGTCACGTTTGCCACTCTTCTCGAACCAGTCTCCCACCGCCTTCTCGGAATTGCCCTTGTTGTAGCTCTGTGCCGTATCGATATAGCGGATGCCCTCGACGTCGAAGGCGCGCATGGTGATGGGCGTGATGTTGAAAGCTGTACCGGCGGACAGCACCGAGACTTTTTCGCCGGTCTTGCCAAGCGTGGCAACCGGCACGGTCCTGTCGGCTGCATCGACAGCGGCGGCGGCCGGTCCCAGAGCCGCCCCTGCAGCGGCAGCACCGGCGGTCGAGAGAAAACCCCGGCGGGAGACGGCGCGATTCGGCAGACTACTATGATCAGACATCGAAGGGCTCCATGTGTTTGGCGTGGCTATGCACCTGTGTGACGTTCGGCGATTTCGGGGTTTCCAGCCAGCCTGGCGTTGTTCTCACCGTCACCTTCCACCAGGCTGAGCAGTAGTGTTCGATCGACAGAGCGGGTTTCTCCTACGGCGGTCACTCGGATGGCGCGGTGGTCGCGCACCGGACACTCATGCTCGCAGATACCGCAGCCGATGCACACCTCAGGATCGACATAGGGCTGGCGCAGACGCAACTGCTCGCCGTACCTCGTCGTTACCTCCACCTGTCGTGAGTAGATCGCTTTCGGTGAGGTGGGGCAGACCTCCTCACAGACGACGCAGGCCGTGTCCATGGCCCAGGGCAGGCACCGACCCCGGTCGTAGAAGGCGGTGCCCGTCTTCACCGCCCCCAGGTCTTCGAAACCGGCGATCCCCAGTTTCTGCTCGATGGAGATCTTCTGAATGGCCCCCGTGGGGCAGACCTGACCGCAGAGCGTGCAGTTCAGCTCACAGTAACCCATGCGCATATTCATCACAGGTGTCCACACACCCTCGATGCCAGATTCAAACCAGGCGGGCTGCAGGACGTTGGTGGGACACACGCGGAGGCACTGGTCACACTTGATGCAGCGCTCGAGAAACGCTGTCTCGGCCACCGAGCCCGGGGGCCGAATCACTTCCTTCTGAAAGTTCTTGTCGAGGTCGCCGGAGCGGCGTGAAAAGGAGAAAGTGAACAGGCCCACAAGACCGGCCAGGACCGCCTTGCGCCGGTCGACATCGGGCCAGGTGACCTGATGTTCCACCGGCGCGGCGAAGGCAAAGCTGAGAGCATCGTGAGGGCAATCGTCGATGCAGTTGAAGCAGACGAAGCACTCAGACTTGCGCAGGTTCGTATGCGGGTCGGAAGCCCCTTCGCAACGCTGCAGACAGAGATCGCAGTCGATACAGGCGTCGATGCTGCGCTCGATGCGAAACAGGCTGAAACGGGACAGGATGCCGAGGGTGGCGCCAAGGGGGCAGAGCGCCCGGCAGAAGAACCGCGGGATCACCAGGTTCATGCCGATGAGGAAAACGAGCAGCAGGCCGACGACCCAGGCGAGTCGATGGACATGGGGGCGTACGTAGATCCACTCGGTGGGCATGTCGATGCCCGGCAGAACGGCGACCGTGAAGGAGCGGTAGAGCAGGCTGATGGGGTCGAGCAGGCCGATCTGCAGACTGCCGAAGGCAGCCATCATCAGCGTACCGATGAGGAGGTAGTACTTCAGCGAGAACAGACGTCGGTAGCGGTTGCTGTCGATCTGTTCGGCCGGATTGCGCCGGTTGAAGAGCCAGCCGGTGAACTGGTGCAGGATCCCGTACGGACAGATCCAGTTGCAGAACACGCGCCCCAGCAGCAATGTCGGCAGCAGCACGACCAGCGACCACAGCAGCCCGCGGTAGAGCGTGTGCGTCGTCATGGCGGTGGCGATGGCAACCAGCGGGTCGGCCTCGAGAAAGAGCGACACGGGGTAGCCCTTGAGGTAGCCGAACTGCGTGACGAAGGCGAAGAAGAGAAACAGGCCCATGAAGAAGACCTGCGACACAACCCTGGCCCGGGTGATGCGCATCAGACGGCGATCTCCCGCCAGTTGGCCTCTTTCCACTTCGTGCTGCCCAGGCTGCGGGCGGCGGCACGGTGCAGGTATTCCGGTCCGTCCGGTCCGCGGTCGAGCAGGCCATAGCCGAAGGCGTCGACGGCGAGCATGTCGGTGCCGACCACGAGGGTGTCTCCCCGTTTTACATCCCCCAGACTGCCGCCGGTAGGGCCGTTGCGCATCAGGATCCGTGTTGCATCGAGGATGGCCAGGGTGGGCTTAACCATGTGGGGGAAGTCGGCAACGATGCCATGGATGCGCTGATGGAACTGGTTGCGTCGGCCGCCGAGCATGCCGTACCAGTTTTTCATCGTCATCGACGCCGAGCACAGGTTGTGATCCTTGAGCGGGGCGATGCCGATGACCTTGTCTGCCTGGGCAAAGGGTTCGTAGAACATGGGCCACGTGGACAGCACCTCGCCATCGATGCGCACCGGCGCGAAGGCCGAAGGTCGCGGCAGTACGAGATCCGCGCCGACCTGCCCGGCGGCCGCGGTGATGCCGGATTTGAAGAAGCATCCCTCGGGCTGATTGATGGGATTGTCGGCGATGAGGATGCGGGCGGCGCCGGCGTCACGCACGGCGGCCGCGACGGCCTTCAACACGTCTGGATGGGTTGTGGCTCCAAGGGCGGCAGGTCGATCGAACGCGACGTTCGGCTTGATGAGGACCACATCCCCCTTACTGATGAATCGATCCAGGCCCCCCAGTTCACCGAAGGCGCCGCGCACGAGGGCGGTCGGGTCGGTGCCGCGGGCGATGGCCATGGTCACCGGGTCGGTGCCGCGATTCACGGCAAAAGAAGGCAGGATCCTGGCATCTGAATGCCGGATTTCACGGAAGTAGCGGTCGCCTTTCCTCGCGTCGAAGAGCCTCCAGGCGCCCAGACCGGCGGCGCCGATGGCGGCTCCGGCGGCGGCCAGCTGACGGAGGGCCCGGCGGCGCGGGATGCTGTCGTCTGGCTCTGTCATCCGTCTCCGTCCCGGCCATCGGTGACCATGGCCGGCAACAGCCGGGCAGCGACGTGCTCGGCGAGGGCGCGGTCCTCGAGCAACGCCGCGCCGGCGACGCGGGAGCCCTGGCGCAGAATGACGTCATAGTAGCCGTCCATGTCGCCGAAGAGCGATTCCCCCGTCCCGCCCGGTCCAGGACTAACGGTGATCTTGGCGCCGAAGTCGTCGAGGTAAGACCGGTACCCGGCCACGACCGCGTCGGCGCCGGCATCATCGGCCTGGGTCGAGACAAAGACGGTGACGCGCACGTCATCCACCTGGTAGTCGGCGGACCACGTGTGCGTCAGGAAGCCGAAGCCGAGGGCGTTGTTGGCGTAGTACTTCTCGCTGTCGGCGACCAGGCCAGCCGCTGACAGAAGGGCCAGGCCGGGCACGGTGGAGCCGGCATCCGGCAGGGACTGCAGCAGGTCCTCGACGACGCGCCGTGTCTGCGCCGTCAGGGCATCGTCGGCATCGGAGGCCAGAACCTGCATGTAGTAGGTGCCGTGCCAGAGGAAGAAACTGGATCCCGAGCGATATCCACGACGCCCAAGAGGCAGCCCCTCGGCATCAGGATCCCGTTCGACAGAGTAGATGCCGAAAGCACCTTCGGGCGTGCCCATGTCGTAGACGTAGACGTCGATGAACCGAGTCCCGTCGTCCGTGGCCAACCCCCGATACGTCAGACCGACGAAGTCGTAGGAGATGTACTGTTCGGCGCGGCCGTTGATCTTCTCGTACAGGTTGGTCGGGGAGAACCCTTCGACGTCACCCAGGGTCCGCCATCCCGGGAGGCTCACCGAGGCGAGGACTCCCGCAGCGCCGTCGGTCTGCCGGGGACGGGCGCCGACCCGGGTCGGCCCCGCCGGGACAACAACGATCGTGTTGACCGGCAAGCGGGCGGGCGTGACGCTGGCCAGCGAGGCCGGATCGAGGCCGAAGAGCGACTCGTCGTAGGTCTGGCCGGACAGGTAGACCGCCCCACCGGTGATGCCGACGAGCCCGAGAACAAGCCACGACAGGGCCCGCTCCACCGGAGGTATCCGTGTGCGGACAAAGCCGCCTGTGCCGTGGCCACCGAACATTGGATTTGAGGTGCTACCGGTTGCAGGAGGTCTGACGACTGTGAGTGGAATTCCGTTGCACCGCTGCCTCACCACTCTGACGTCGACGTGAATCTCCTTCTGCAAGGGGTCTCACGCAAGTGCCTGCAAGTATCCTTTGAAAACTTGTCAGGGCCCCCTTATATTCTCCCATGACCATCGGATGCAGCGTCATCAACTGTACTGAAGTAGAATTGGCTACCCCAGTCGGTCGATCGTACTGCGCTATCAATACCCCGACCGAGGGGGAAGGAAGTACACCTCATGTCCGAGCGTCAGACCGGCGTCGTCAAATGGTTCAACGACGCCAAGGGCTTCGGGTTCATTCAAGGAGAGGCCGGAGACGTTTTCGTCCATCACAGCGCCATCAAGGCCGAGGGTTTCCGTTCGCTGGCCGAGGGTCAGCGCGTGGAGTTTGATCTCGTCCAGGGTCAGAAGGGCCCGGCCGCTGAGAACGTGTCCGTCGTCTAGACAGCAAGCACCTCACGCGAACAGGGCGACAGCGGCAAGCTGTCGCCCTGTTTTCATTTCGCCGACGTCAGCACATCGTCGGAAAGGAGATCGATGAGACTGGCCGTAGACAATCTAGCATCCGAAGCGACCGAAGACGACCTGCGAGACCTGTTCGAGATTTTCGGCAAGGTCTCCGCCGTGGAGATCCAGAGAACCCGTGGGCGTGGTCTGGTTGACATGCCCAGCAAGTCCGCCGGCAAAGAGGCCATCACCAACCTGGATGGCCAGGAGTTGCTCGGGCATCAGATCGGACTGAGCGAATTCCAGCAGGGCAAGAAGACCTACCGTCCGCCCCGCCGCCGCAAGAAGCGCTGAGCAGGACAGCAGCACTCTCGACGAATGTCTGAGATCACCACGGCCCCGCTGCCTGAGTCAGGTAGCGGGCCGTTGTCGTCTTGAGGCGACCCCAGGGCCTGTCGACGATGGCGGTGGCCACGGGATCGACGACGGTGATGGCCACCCCCCGGGTCGAGGCGAAGCGGCGTTCCGAGCGACCGTCGGACAGCACCACCCTGGTTTCGCGGATGGGGCTGTCGTCGATACGGATGACCGCCCCCGCGACGGGATGGAGAGCCACCATGCGGAAGGTGGCAACAACACCTGCACCGCCGGTCTCACCGGCACTGCCGAGACCGAACAGGGCCGCCAGATCGAGTTGTTGTCCCGCAATCGCGGCGGCGACACCGTCGTCATCCGGCAGCAGGATGTTCGTTGGCAGAACGGCCCCATCGAACAGCGGACCCGGCCGAAAGGGCTGGGTGCCCTGCTGGCCGGGCGGACCCAGATCCTCAACGAGAAAGACGGCCTCCGGCACGGTGAGATAGGCGGCCAGTCCCGAGGCCTGCCGCGCCTGAAAGTCGGCGACAATCTGAATGCTGATGATGTCGCCCACCTCGACCTGGACCGGCCCGGGAGAGTCGTGATTCTCGACCACGAGCCGGAGAGACTGAGCGTGGGCTGACGTGGTCAGGATGGCAGTGGCGCAGAGGAGGGTGGCGCAAAAGCGGGCTTCATGGTCGGTTCAACCTGCCTGTGACGAGTCGACTGCGAGGCCAGGAACAGCAGACGCACCGGGGGCGGCGCGGATCCCGGTCAGCGTATATCTTTACTCCTTCTACCGAGATAAGGAGCATCGATGCCCTACTACGTCTACGTTTCCGTCGCCTCCGAGGACCGGGTCAATGTCTTTTCCATGGATCCGGAAACCGGCGCTCTCGACACCCACGCCGTCGTCGCCGTCGGCTCCGGCCCCACCGCCATGTGCGTCGACCCGCAACAGCGCTTCCTCTACGCGGCTCTGCGCGATGGCCGTCAGGCCGCCGCCTTCCGCCTCGACAAGGCCAGCGGCCGACTGGCCCCCCTCGGCACAGCTCCACTGGAGGCAGAACCGGTTTTCATCTCCACGGATCGCACGGGACGCTTCCTGTTCACCTCCTACTACCGGGCCGGAATGGCGGCGGTGCATCCTATCCGGCGCGACGGCTCCGTCGGCACGCCGGCGGTGATGTCGCTGAAGACGGCCGAGCGGGCGCACTCGATCCAGACCGATCCGTCCAACCGGTTCGCCTTCGTGCCGCACACGGCGGGGCCCAATCTGATACACCAGTTTCGCTTCGACGAAAAGACGGGACGACTGTCGTCCAACCCCGCAGGCAAGCTGACGCCGCCCGAAGGTGTCGGTCCCCGGCACTTCTGCTTCAATGAAGCGATGGACGTGGTCTACTTCGTCAACGAGCAGGGCTCGAGTGTGACGACCTACAGCGTCAACACCGAAGAGGGTACGCTGTCCGAGGTGCAGACGTTGACGACGCTGCCTTCCGGCTTCGAGGGAGAGAACACCGCGGCGGAGATCCGTATCACGCCGACAGGCGAATACGTCTACGCTTCGAATCGAGGGCACGATTCCATCGCGGCCTTCTCCGTCGATGGCTCCACCGGCGAGCTGGAAGCGATCAGCCACACGCCGACAGAGGCGACACCCCGCGCCTTCACCCTGGACCCCGACGGCGCCTACCTGATCGCCGCCGGACAGGGCTCGGGCAAGCTGGCCACCTACCGCATCGATGACGAGACCGGCCACCTGGAAGCCCTCGAGGTCTACGACGTGGGCAACAACCCCATGTGGGTGCTGGCACTCGATCTGGGGGGGTGATCCCCTGTTGTGCGATATGTCACTAGGAAAAACCGTCCTTCTGCCGATAGTATCAGCAGGAGGACGACTACTATGGGATTCATCCCGTTCATCGCCATCGGGTTGGTGCTGGTCACCGTGGCGGCTTCACTGGTCACCGGTCAGCGTCTCGGAGAGGTGCGCAAGAGCGCCTTCCAGCTGGAGATGCAGGCCGAGCAGCTGCGGCGCCAGGTGACGGATCTGGAAGAGCATTCACAGCAGGCGGCCGGGCGCGTGCGGGCTCTCATCAACCTGCGATCTAAAAAGCGGGAGAGCCTCGCCGAGATGTATGACGAGCTCAAGGAGCTGAAGTCCGGGGGCAAGGCCATCAGTGTGGCCGCCGGGCTGCAGCAGCGCAGCTTCGAGTTGGCGGAGGCCGCTGCCTGAGGCGCCAGACCAGGGAAGCACACTACCGGAAGCCGGGAGGGCCCGGACCTCAGCACAACGCTGAAGTCCGGGCCCTTTCTGCGTACGCGCGAGAATCCTGTTGACCCGGTACTGCCAAAGGACTACACATATGTGCAGGTCATGTGAGGGCCCTGAACATGAGTTTCGTCCACCTGCACTGTCATTCGTCATTTTCGTTCCACGCCGGCGTCCCCGGTGTTCCCGAGATCGTGGGGAGAGCGAAGGACCTGGGGATGCCGGCCGTGGCACTGACGGACACCGACCGGATGTCGGGACTGATCGTGCACTATGAAGAGTGCCGGCGGCAGGGCATCCGGCCGATTCTCGGCGCCGAACTGACGGAGCCCCGCCAGGGGGAAGTGCTGGCGGCGCGAGCTCGCCGGGGGCCCGACTGCGGCGCCCTCTCGTCCTCAGAGACGACCACCGGGATCGACCCGGCGGATCTGGCGCCTCGGGCCGATGGCGCCGGCTCGCACGGTCGTGAGCGTCTCGTGGTGCTCGCCCGCAACGCCCAGGGCTACGCCGACCTGTGCCAGATCCTCACCGAGCGACATCTGTCAGCCGACACCTTCCGCTTCGAGAGTGTGTTCGCGCGCGAGTGGCCGGACCTCGTGCTGCTGACCTCGTCGCCCGGCCTTCTGGGCGTGCTGGCGGCAACACCCAACCGCTCGCGGCTGTTCGCCGAACTGGTCAACCACAGCGCCGCCACGCGCCGCCGCAGCCGCCAGGTCGAGGCGGTGGCCGGGGCGCTGCGGGTGCCGCTGGTAGCGACCAACGACAGCTACTTCCTCGACCGCGGCGACTGGGCGACGCACCAGGTGCTGACCGCCATCGGGCTGAACTCGACCGTGTCCCGCCTGCGCCAGGGGGAGTGCGCCGCGCCCGGGGCGGCCCTGCGCCCGGGGGCCGAGATGGAGCAAGCCTTCCCCTCGCATCGACAGGCCCTGGCCAACGCCGAGCTCATCGCCGAGGACTGCGGGGGCATCGAGCTGGATCTCGGGGAGTGGATCATGCCACGTATCGAGGTGCCGGGGGGGGAGACGCCGGAGCACCATCTGGCGCAACTGGCGCGGGCGGGGCTGGAGCGCAACTACGGAGGCCAGCCGACATACACCAAGGCACGCCAGATCCAGGAGATGGAGCTGGCCACGATCGAGAAGCTCGGCTACCCCTCGTACTTCCTCATCGTCAAGGAAATCCGCGACTGGGCCAACACGCGGCTGGCATCGGGCTATCGACGACCCACGGACTGTACCATCCTGCGGGGCAGCGCCGCCAACAGCCTCACGTTCTACAACATCGGTGTCAGCGATCTCGATCCGATTCGTTACGATCTCTACTTCCAGCGTTTCCTCAACGAAGACCGCGCCTCACCGCCCGACGCCGATCTGGATTTCGGCTGGGACGAACGGGACGAGGTGCAGAAGTTCATCGCCAGCCGGTGGGGGGAGGAGCACGTGGCGGTGACGTGCACGACGAATCACTTCCGTGAACGTGCCGCCTTCCGCGAGACGGCCAAGGTCTTCGGCTACACCGACGAGCAGGTGACGGAGATCCTCGACTCGCACAAGTCAAAGACGAAACGCATCGAGGACGACGAGATTCGCCGCATCCTGCAGGTGGCCGGCACCGTGCGCGGCAAGCCCCGCTTCCTCGGCCAGCATCCGGGAGGCGTGTTGATCACCAACCAGCCGATGCGGCGCCACGTGGCCTGCGAACGTTCGGGGGGAGAAAAGGACCGCATCATCACCCAGGTCGATATGCACAACGGCATCGATGAGCTCGGCCTGATCAAGTTCGACATCCTCGGCAACGGCTCGCTGTCGGTGCTGCGCGACGCGCTGGCCCAGCTGGAGGAGCAGGGAGAGCCCGACCCGCACGTGCACGACCTCGAGAAGTGCTACGCCGACCCGGCTGTGCAGGACGTCATCCGCAAGGGCAGGACGAAGGGCATCTTCTACATCGAGAGCCCGGCGCAGACACGGCTCAACAAGAAGGCCCAGGCGGAAACCTTCGAGGAGATCACCATCACCTCCAGCCTCGTGCGGCCGGCGGGCTCCAAGTACACCGCCACCTTCGTCGACCGGGAGCGCCAGCGCAAACAGGGCCGGAAGGACTGGGACTTCGTGTACCCAGCTCTCGAGCCCATCCTGCACGGGACCCACGACGTCTGCGCCTTCCAGGAGGACGTGACCAAAATCTGCCACCAGGTGGCAGGCTTGAGCTTCAAGCAGGCGGACAAGATCCGCAAGATGATGAACTCCCATCACGAGGGGGCTCCCGAGCAAGCCATCTGGCAGGACACGGCTACCGCCTTTCTGCAGGGCTGCATGCAGCACAGTGGCCTGAACCGGGAGCAGGCCTGCGAGGTGTGGGAGCGGGTCAGCTCCTTCACCGGCTTCAGTTTCTGCAAGAGCCACTCGGCCACCTATGCGCAGCTGTCCTTCCAGTGCACCTACCTCAAGGCCCACTACCCGGCCCAGTTTCTCAGCGCCGTGATCAGCAACAGCCACGGGTTCTACCGGCGCGATGTCTATCTCAACGAGGCGCGCCGCTGGGGATGCCGCATCCTGCCGATGGACATCAACGACTCCCGCGTGAAATACGCCGGGCGGGAGCGGCTGATCCGGCCCGGGATGATGCACGTGCGCAGTGTGCGCCAGGCCACGCTGCAGGCCGTGGAGGTCGAGCGGCGTACAGAGGGTCCGTTTCGGGATCTCGTCGACTTCGTCGAGCGGCTCAACGGCGGCGGCAACACCACCCACAGGGCGGAGATCGAGCGGCTGATCCTGGTGGGCGCCTTCGACGGCTTCGACCTGAGTCAGCCCGAGAGCCTGTGGCTGCTGGACGACGTGTTTCGCAGCGTCAAGGGCGCCGACGCCGGCGGCAGCGGCAGCCTGTTCCAGGGCACGGGTGTGCTGGAGCAGATGGCGCGTGAGGTGCCGCGCGGCCTGCTGCGCGACTACAATCTGGCGCAGAAATGCCTCAACGAGCTGGAACTGCTCGGCTACATGCTGTCAGGGGACATCCTTGAGATTCTCGACCTGCACCCGGCGTCGAAGGGGGCCATTCCCATGCGAGACATGGAACGGCACCGGGGTCAGCGTGTGAAGGTCTTCGGCCGGCAGGTGACCGAACGCATGCATCGCGTCCAGCGCACCGGCGAACCGATGATGTTCCTGACACTGGAGGACCGCTCGGAAACGGTGGATGTGATCCTGTGGCCGGATGTGTTCGAGCGCCATGCCGACATCGTGCTCGGGGGCGGGCCATTCGAGGTGATCGGTCGGGTCGAGGAAGACTGGGGCACGTACTCCCTGGTGGCCGAGAGAATCCGGGCGGTGGAGTGGTCGCCGAACGTAGTCGATCTGGAAGTGGCGTCGCAGCGGCTCGAGAAGAGTTTCGGCGAGGGCTACCCCTACGTGGATGTCGGGGTGGCGGCGTGACATGAGCCGTTCACGCCCCAGGCCGCAGCCACTGTGGCTCCGCGTGGAGGTCGACCAGTTCGCCGCGCAGGCGTTGCAGGTGGCGGCGCCGGCCCTGGAGGGGGTGCCCTTCGGTGTGGTGCGGCAGCGGGACGACAGCCACAAGGCGTCCCTGTACGCCGTGTCCCGCTGTGCCCGCGATCGGGGAGCGGAGCCCGGCATGCCGGTGTTCGTCGCCCGGCGCAAAGTAGGCCGAGGCCTCCGCGTACTGCCACGCGACGGCAAGGTTGAGTCCGCCGTGCGCGGCACCCTGAAAGCCGTCTACGACGAGTGGACTCCCGAGCCGGTGGCGGACAGAACGGCCGCCTGGCTGGATCTGTCCGGCACGCCGATCTCGCGCGACACCGGCTGGGACGACATCGGCCCCCGTCTCCTGGCAAGGCTGAAAGAGGCCAGCGGGCTGCGGGAGCTGGCCGTCGGTGTGTCGGCCTCACGCGTCGTGGCGCAGATCCTGGCGCGGCAGGCCCTTCCCGATGGCGTGATCACCTGTGCTGTCGGACAGGAGCAGGCGCAGCTGGCCACCGTGGACGCCGACAGTCTGCCCGGCCTCGCCAGCGCCTGCCGCGAGCGCGCCCACATGTACGGCCTGGATGGCGTCGACCAGCTGCTCGACCTCGACCGAGCAACCCTTGTACGCCGGTTCGGCAAACAGGAAGGGGGGCGCATTTTCGGCCTCGTCCGCGGACTGGCCTCCGAGCCACGGCGGTCTTCTTCGGTTGACATCGAGGCGGAGACGGTGCTGCGAGCCGACGTCAACGATGAGTCACTGCTGCACGAGGCCGTGCGGCTGACGGCGGACAGGGCCACGCACGAGCTGCGCCGGGCTCGACAGGTTGCGCGGGGCGTCCGTCTGCTGCTGGTCTATTCCGACAACCGTCGGGCGCAGAAAACGGTGCGGCTTCCCGCCAGCACCGACGCCTTTCGCCGGATCGGGGCCGCGTCCCTGGCCGCCTTCGATGAGCTCCACGTTCGCCGGGTGGCCCTCAAATCGATCCAGGTGGCGGCCCTGCGGACCAGCCCGGCAACCGGGCAGCGGGATCTGTTCGACGGCGTCGGCCAGCACAAGGAGCGGCGTCTCGGGGCGGCACTGACGGAACTTCGCGAGCGCCTGGGATTTGACGCGGTGGTTCCCGGTGGCAGCCTCAGCCTCGACCGGGAGTGAACCGGGAGAGGGACTCGTGTCGGCGTCGCTGGCCACTGCTTGACCTGCGTCACCGCCGCACGGTACTTTTCCACCTCCAGAGACGGTCCCGCCGCGCTCCCCGCGTCGGCGCCGTACGCATACCTCACGACACCGTGACCGGACTCCCCGACCTGACTCCTCTCCTGCGTCGCGTCTCCATCCTGGCCGGCCTCGTCGGCATCGCCCTGACGGGCTGTCGCGGGCCGACAATACCTGCTGATACCCAGCAACTGGCGCCAGGTGTATGGCATCATGCCGTGCGCCTGATCGAAGGGCCCTGGGCGATCCATGTGGTCGAGCTCGACCTCGAACAGGCCTGGGCCGCAGGTGTCCGTCTGCAAACGGCTCGAGCCAGCCACGACGGGGCCGGTGTGTCGAAGACGAGTGAGCTGGGTGCCGGCGCCCTGGCGGCCATCAACGGCGATTTCTTCTTCGGCACGCCTACACGCACCTCCGGTCTGCAGATCCACGATGGCGAGTTGATGGTGGAGCCGCGGCCCCGGTCCGCCTTTGCCGTGACCGACGGCGGTCGGCCCGTGGCGGGTGTCTTCGACCTGCGCGCCGGGCTGATCACCAAATCCGGCCATGTGCTCCGCGTGTCCCATCTGAATCGTGAGCCACGGGCCAGCGACGAGTTGACCTACTATAACCGGCACGCCAGGCCGGACTCGGTACGGGCGCCGGTGGGATTCTTCCTGCAGAGCCTGGATACGGCGAGCACCGCGATCAACGACACGGTGGCGGCCAGGGTGATGCAGGTCCGCCGACGCGTGTGGCCGCTGAAGCTGAACACCCGCCAGTGGCTGGTGGCCGGCGGCGCCGACTTCGCCCAGGGGCAGACCATCGCTCCCGGTGATACAGTACAGTTCTACGTGCTGCTGCCGCCTGCCGCCCAGGTTCTGCGGGAGGCCATCGGCGGTGGCCCCAGGATCGTGCGCGACGGCGTGACCTCCATCGAGCACGAGGCTGAGAGCCTGAACGCGACCTTCGCCACCGACCGCCATCCACGTACGGCTGTGGGTTTCTCGCGGGATGAAAAGACGCTGTTTCTGGTCACCGTCGACGGTCGCCAACCCGGCCACAGTGTCGGCATGAGCCTGGAAGAGCTGGCCGATCTGATGTCGACGCAGATGGCACTGTTTACGACATCGCGTCTCAATGCGCACCAGGCGATCAATCTGGATGGCGGCGGATCGACGACGATGGTTGTGGGTCGGCAGGTCGTCAATCGCCCGTCTGATCAGACCGGCGAACGGCCCGTGGCCAACGCCCTGCTCGTGATCGGGCCGGACGCCCAGGGATAGCCCACACCGATGCCGAGATTCCACGCCGAAGACCTGAAAAGACTGGGGTGCGAGCTCTTCACCCACGTCGGAGTACCCGCCGACGAGGCGCAGCTGGTGGCCGATCACATGGTCGAGGCCGGGCTCCTCGGTCACGACACGCACTCGGTGCTGCGCTTCCCGCAGTACACGAACATGGCCCGTGAAGGGCAGGTGAAGGCCGGGGCGCCACTGGAGATCCTGCAGGAGAAGGATGGCGTCATCCAGGTGAGTGGCGGTTGGAACTACGGCCCGGTGACGGCCACCCGCGCTGCCGAACTGGCCATCGAACGGGCCCGTACCCGGGCCCTGGTGGCGATTACGGTCAGAGACTGCAATCACGTGGCCCGCCTGGGACGTTTCGTCGACATCATCGCCCGCCAGGGAAATCTTATCGCCATTCTCTGTGCCAACGGGCATGGCGCCGACCTGGCGGTGGCCCCACACGGGGGGCGCGAACGACGTCTGCCGACGAACCCGCTGGCCGTGGGCATCCCGACGAAACGGGACTGGCCCATCGTGCTGGACATGACGACGAGTATGACGTCGGGTGGCGCCCTGCGGGACTACCGCAACAAGAACCAGCCGGTGCCGGAGGGCAGCATCATCGACGGCGAGGGTCGACCGACGACAGACGTCGAGGACTACTATGGCTCACCCAATGGTGCCATGCTGCCCCTCGGTTTTCCACTGATGGGGCACAAGGGGTTCGGCCTGTCGCTGGTGATCGACATCCTCGCCGGAGGTCTGTCTGGTGGAGGCTGCAGCCAGGCGAACCCACCGGAGACGGGGAACGCGCTGTTTCTCACCGTTCTCGATATCTCCGCCTTCCGTGATCTGGCGGAGTTTCACGGAGAGGTCGATCGTTTCATCGACTGGCTGAAATCGAGCCCTCCCATGGCGGGATTCGACGAGGTCATGCTGCCGGGGGAGAACTCGCACAGGATCTACCAGCAGCGGCAGCACCAGGGACTGGAAGTGGACGACAACGCGTGGGATCAGATCACAGCGCTTGCCGAGGAACTGGGCATCGCCGTGCCGAGCCCGGCCAACTGACGAACCAACACACGGAACGAGGATGACAAGAGCATGGCGAAGCTGAAGATCGGAGTCGTGGGCCTGGGGGGCATCGGCAACAACCACTCACGCTGCTATACGGCCAATCCACATACGGATGTCGTAGCTGTATGTGACATCATCAGGGAGAAGGCGGACAAGGCGGCCCAGACCTACGGCGCCCGGGCCTTCTACAGCGTGCGTCAGATGTTGAACAGCGGCATTGAACTCGACGCCTGCAGTGTGACGACGGCGGGCATCGAAAACGGGGGGGATCACCACAAGCCGACGATGGAGCTGCTGAAGGCGCGTATCCCCGTACTGGGGGAGAAGCCGATCTCCAACGAGATCAGCAAGGCACGGCAGATGGTCAAGCTGGCCAAGGCCAAACGCGTGCCCTATGCGATCAACCTGAACCACCGTTTCACGCCGTCGGCGGTGAAGGCCAAGCAGTGGCTGGCCAAGGGGCGGCTCGGCGAGCTGAACATCATCAACATGACGATGTGGATCAACAACCCGAATGAGTCGTCTCCGTGGTTTCACATCCGCGCCCTGCACCCGCACTCCCTCGACGTGATGCGCTATTTCGCCGGGGACATCGACAAGGTTCAGGCGTTTTTCAAGAAGGGGAAGGGGCGCAAGATCTGGTCGAACGTGCAGGTGAATCTGCAGTTTGACAATGGCGTCATCGGTCACCTCACCGGCTCGTACGACGCCGGCGGCAGCTACGGACTGGAGACGCTGGAGATGGTCGGTTCCGAGGGCCGCGTCGTCATCAACGAGGCGTGTGAGAAGCTCAGCTTCTACCCGCGCTTCTCGAACCAGGTGGAGAGTTTCGACCATCTCGGCGGCATGCAGAGCTTCGGTGATACCTTCCCGTCCCGCATCGGGGCCTGGATCGACGACCTGCGCCGGAAGACCGCCCCGTCAAAGATCGATGCCAAGGCAGAGGACGCTTTGAGGGTGCAGCTCGTGATCGAGAGCATCATCAAGAGCTGGGAGACCGGCAAAGTGGTGAAAGTTCCGACGAAGTGAAGGAGCAACCCAGCGACAAGGCGCGGGACGAGTGTGGTATCGTCGGGGTCTACAACCTCGATCCGGAGAGTGATCAGTCGGTCACGCCCTACATTCCGTCGGCGCTGCTCGACCTGCAGCATCGGGGCCAGCTCGCGGCCGGGATGACGCGCTTCGACCCCACCGGCGCGTACCGACTGCTGACCCACAAGGACACCGGGTCGGTGCGGGAGGTATTTCGCCTCACCCATCGCGCCAAAGCCCGGTCGATCGTCGACGAGCACGCCGGCGTCGCCGCCATCGGTCACGTGCGGTATGCGACCAGTGGTCGCGACCAGATCGAGTATGCCCAACCCTTCACGCGTCACCACAGCCGCACGTTCAAGTGGTTCGCTCTCGGGTTCAATGGCAACCTGGCCAACTATGCCCACCTGCGAGATCACCTGACCAAGGTGCGCGGCTACCACATGGTGCACGACGTCGATACCGAGATTCTGTTGCACCATGTGGCCCATGCCATGCGGGGCGACTCAAAACCAGCTCTGGCAGCGGCCTTCCGCGAACTGACGCAGAATCTGGATGGCGCCTACAACATCATGTTCCTCAATGCCGACGGTGACCTGGTGGCGGCTCGCGATCCTCTCGGTTTCCGTCCCCTGTGCTTCGGTGTGCGCGACGATCTGTTCGTCGTGGCCTCCGAAAGTGTCGCCCTGCGCAATATGGGCATCGAGGAAATCGTCGATGTCGAGCCGGGCCAGATGGTGCGTGTCGACTACGAGACCCGAACGGTACATCTCGAGCGGTACGCCGAACCGCAGGGCCATCATCACTGTTTCTTCGAGTGGGTCTACTTCGCCCACGTCAGCTCGGTGATGGAGGGCCGTACCGTCTACGATGCGCGCTGGCGGCTGGGCGAGAATCTGGCCCGGAACGAGACTGAGACCATGGACGAGCACTGCGTCGTGGTGGCCGTGCCCGATACGGCCAAGCCCATTGGCGACGCCTTTGCCTTCTCGCTGCGTGTGCCATCCCTCGAAGGGATCGTGCGCAATCGTTACGTGGGGCGCACTTTCATTGAAGGGGAGGGGCGGGAGCAGAAGGTGAGGAGCAAGTACACGTTGCTGCCGAGTGTGACCGGCGGCAAGCGAGTGTTTCTCGTCGAGGACAGCCTCGTGCGCTCGACGACGCTGCGCGACCTGGTGAAGCGCACCCGGGACGAGGGCCAGGCCACCGAAGTCCACGTCCGCATCGGCGCTCCCCCCGTGATCGCCCCATGCTTCTACGGCATCGACATGTCGACGCTGGGCGAGCTCTTCGCCCCCGCGTGGCTGACCAAGGGGTATACAGCGGCAGATCTGGACCGGGTCAGTCGTGACATGGCGGCTCACCTCGGTGCCGACTCGTTGCGTTACCTGCCTGTGGCCGACGTGGCGCCATCCATCGGTCTGCCCCACCAGCATCTGTGTACCGCCTGTGTCACCGCCGACTACCCGTCTACGGCGGGGGAGAGCATCTACGACCAGGAACGGGCCAACGGCCGCGAGCGCAGTCAGGGTCGCTCAACAGACCTGACGGCCGACATCGCGGCGACAGTGACCTGACCAGGCCAGGCCCCCGGGATCAGCCGGTGGCGAACCATCCGAAGACAAACGCCTGCTCCAACGGTTCCACGATGGCCTGGTCATCAGCGTCGCAGACTTCGTTCTCGCGAAAGGCTTCAACCAGCTCTGGCCACAATTCGTCGTGGGCCTTCTTGTAGGCATCATAACAGCCCGGCCTCAGCTGGAAGGTGATGGCGTTGGTGTACATCGGGGCTCGCTCCTGTCTCAGTCGTCGAGGCGGATACAGCGGAATCCGGCGTTGTGCATGTGGTGCGAGTCGCGGTACGCGGATGGCATGGTCTTCTGCTGCGACGACCAGCTGCCACCCCGATTGACTCAGGACCAGCGTTTTTCGGGGTACGGCTCGGTGAAGAAGGGGAAATTGAACCAGTGCTCGTACTCGGCGCCACCGGGGTAGCTGGTGAATCGAGAGGTGGTCCATTCCTTCACATTGCCCGCCAGATCGTAGATGCCGTCGGGTGTGGCGCCAGCGGGCAGAGATCCCACGGGCAGGGTGCCGCCATAATGGAAATCGTAGTTGGCCCGGGCAGCTGACACCGGGCTGTCACCCCACGGATACCGTCGTCCTTCGCTACCGCGGGCAGCACGTTCCCACATGGCTTCCGTCGGCAGATCTTTGCCCAGGCTGCGGGCATAGGCGAGTGCATCTTCCTGACGTACGAAGACGACAGGATGGTCCTCGCGTCCCGGTACCACGCGGTATCGCCCGGGGCCATCCCGCAGCAGGCCGCATAGTTCGGGATTCTGCATACGTTCGTGGTAGTGCTTCTCTCTTCCTCCTGCATTGAGGAAGACCGCGTAGTCGGCAAGGGTCACCTCGTAGCGATCCATCCAGAAACCGGGCACACTGATCTCATGTCCCGGGCTGTGCAACGGATCGGTGGGGTCCGGTCCCAGGGTGATCGTCGCCGCCGACAGGTGGACCATATCGCTTGCCCGCGTCGTCGGTGGGGCCGGCGCCTCGAGGATGGAGTACAACTCGTGCAGCTCGTCGTCGTGCACGGTACCGGCGGGAAGACCGCTGAACACACCCTTGCCCCACATCTCGGGGATGTGCAGGTCACCGACGAAGGTCGCCGCCCACACCCAGTCCTCAACCGGGCTGTTCGGCAGCAGATAGGGGAACAGCTGTGTGTAGACATGCATGAACTGCACGCGGCTGAAGTTGAAACGCCACATGTCACCCCGTTGTGGCGGTACCACCATCCGTGGATTCCACTCCACCATGTCGCTGAAGGGGATCATCACCTCCACCGTCCAGCCGTCGTCGGTGTCGTGGTGGTAGTTGAGGGTCCCCTGGACCTGCACCGCATGCCGCATGCCGGCAGCGTCGTAGCTGCCATCTGCCAGGGCATTGCGATGGTTGTCGTTCTCGTGCCACATGTCGAACATCTGGTTCAGAGGCGTCATCTCGAACTCGAAGTAGTCGACGGCGTCGGCCGTGGGATCGATGAAGATCTCGAAGTCATTGTCCCAATACGAAATCGTGTCACGCTTCGTGATGTGGCCCCAGACATTCTCCTCCTGGAGGCGGGCAGCGAAGTACAGGGCCTCGTCGTCGTGCAGGATCATGGCGCGGGTCATCTTCCAGGGCAATGGACAGTATGGAGACTGGGCGTCTTCGAAGGGTTCGGTCCAGTCGGCGTCCTGCCAGGCCTTTTCGTCAAGATGGCCGTCGATCGTGATCGGTCCGGATCTACGGTAGATGACGTACTGACGTGGCTTGTAGCGTTCACCCGTACTGTTGAGCTCCACCGGTGGGTTCAGATACGCCGGCGTCGGCGAATCGTCAGGGAACTTGCGATCCCGGCCCCAGAGATAGACCTGGCCCAGACCGTCTTCGGTGTCGGGCATGCTGACCCAGATGCTGGTCGATGCCGTCTGCCACCGAGTACTGCCGTTGCCGGCGTCGTGGACGCCGCCGATCGGTCGGTATTGTCGCTGCACGCGGGGTATCGCCTCGATCACTGCCTGCCGCCCGGGGAGATCGAGACGAACACCGTAAAAGATCGAGTTGCGATAGGTGTAGGTGATGTGGCGCGCGTTGACACCGAAGACGTCGAAGTCTTCCTCGATCCGCCGCATCAGGCCATGCACCGGAAAGCCTCTCATCTGCCAGGGAATGTCCCCACTACGGGTACACCAGGGCACGCCGCGGAAGCCCTCGGCGGACAGCTCCAGTTCCGGCGCAAAGGTCAACCAACCGGGGCCAGTCGACCCGGCAGCAGCCGGTGTGGTGCCGCAAACGGTTGAGAGCCAGAGTACGGGCCACGAGCACACAAGGAAGATTTTCACGATCTTGTCCCTTCCACAGATGGCATGACGTGAACCATACACAAATGACCCACAACTGACGAGACGGACCCGAGAGATGGCCCTCCTCTCCTTGCACGACATCACACTATCCTTCGGCACAGGCCAGCTGCTCGACGGCGTCAGCCTGCAGATCGAGCCGGGAGAGCGACTGTGCCTGCTCGGCCGCAATGGCGCGGGCAAGTCGACGTTGATGAAGATCATCGAGGGCAGTCTGGCGGCGGATGGCGGCAGCGTGGCGCGACAACCGGACACGCGGGTGGCTCTGCTGTCGCAGGTCGTGCCGGCTGACGTGGTCGGAACCACCCGTCAGGTCGTGGCCGCCAACGTGCCCGAGCGACTCTCGGGGCCGCCGGTGGTCGATATCGTGCTGACGAAGATGCAGCTGGACCCGGACGCCGATTTCAGCGCCTTGTCGGTGGGGCTCAAACGACGGGCCCTGCTGGCCCGGGCACTGGCGACGGAACCGGACGTCCTGCTCCTCGATGAACCGACAAACCACCTGGACATCGACGCCATCGAGTGGTTGGAGACGTTCCTGTTGAAGCGGCGAGGCAGCCTGCTGTTCATCACCCACGACCGGACTCTGACGCATCGGCTGGCCACGCGGATCCTTGAGTTGGACCGCGGCCAGCTGTCGAACTGGTCCTGCGATTACGCCACCTACATCCGTCGCCGCGAGGCGCAGCTGGAGTCCCAGGAGAAACAGGACAAGCAGTTCGACGAGAGACTGAAGCAGGAGGAGATCTGGATCCGCCAGGGCCTTCAGGCGCGACGCACACGCAACGAAGGCCGTGTCCGGGCGCTGATGCAGATGCGCGAGGACCGTCGAGTGCGACGCACCGCGGTGGGCGGCGCACGCCTGACCATCCAGGAGAGCGAGCGGTCGAGCCGCCGTGTCATCGAGGCAGAGGATGTGTCCTTTGCCTACGGCGAGCATGTCGTACTGCGCCCCTTTTCGACCTCGATCATGCGGGGTGACAAGGTGGGATTCATCGGCCCCAACGGCGCCGGCAAGACGACGTTGCTGCGACTGCTTCTCGGCGAACTGGAGCCCGCTGGCGGGACCATGCAGCACGGTCTGCGTCTCGAGGTCGGCTATTTCGATCAACTGCGGTCGCAACTCGACGATGACCAGACCGTGTTCGACAGCGTCGCCAACGGCAGTGATCGCGTCGACGTCAACGGCGGCACGCGTCACGTGTACGCCTATCTGCAGGACTTTCTGTTCACCAGGGAGCAGGCCCACTGCAAGGTGGGCGTGCTCTCCGGCGGGGAGCGCAACCGGCTGCTGCTGGCACGGCTCTTCACCCGCCCCGCGAGTGTGCTGGCCCTCGACGAGCCGACGAACGATCTCGACAGCGAAACGCTGGAGGTGCTGGAGGCGATGCTCGTCGCCTTCTCGGGCACCGTGCTGTTCGTCAGCCACGATCGTGAGTTTCTCGACAACGTCGCCACGAGCACGATCGTCTTCGATGGCAGCGGAGGGGCGCACGAGTACGTGGGTGGGTACAGTGACTGGGTACGACAGCGGCCGGCGTCGGCCGGCAAGATGCTCGCCTCGGCTGCAGCTTCGAAAAGGGAGACGGCCCCGGTCCGGCTACGGAAGCTCGGGTTCAACGAGACACGCGAACTCGCCGAGCTGCCGGGAAAGATCACCACCTGGGAAACCGAAGTGGGCGACCTGCACGGGAAGATGTCGGACCCCGGCAGTTACAACGACGGCACGGACATTGGGGCTCTGGCGTCCCGGCTGGAGGTGGTCGAGGCGGAACTGGTGGCCGCCTACGAGCGCTGGGCGGCACTCGAGGAACTACAAGAGGAGGCAGCGGCGAAAAGATGACCGAGCTGCAGAGAACAGGGGTTATCGGACTGGGGCCCATCGGCAACCGGCACGCACGGATCTATGCCGACATGGAAGGGGCGGAGCTGGTCGCCGTATGCGACATTGACCGCGAGCGGGCGGACGCGGCAGCGGCCGCCCTGGGTGTGCCGGCATTCTACAGCGTGGCGTCTATGGTCGAGAGTGCCCGGCTGACGATGGTCAGCGTCGCCACCGGGGGCGAGGAATACGGCTCCGATCACCACGAGCCGACGCTGCAGGCTCTCGACGCCGGCCTGCATGTACTGTGCGAAAAACCGATCTCCAACGAGATTGCACCGGCGGAGCAGATGGTGGCTCGCGCCCGGGAGAAGGGGCTCTGTTTCGGCGTCGACCTCAATCATCGCTTCACCCCGGCGGCCCGGCTGGCCAAGAGCTGGGTGGAGGCGGGACATATCGGCCATCAGCTGTTCATGAACATGGCCATGTGGATCCAGAACCCGCGCGAATCGTCAGAGTGGTTCCAGATCAAGGCCCTGCACCCGCACACCATCGACATCATGCGCTACTTCTGTGGCGACATCGTCGAGGTCCAATGCTTCGCGCTGAAGGCACCGGGACGCAGCATCTATTCCACGGCGCAGTTCAACATGCGCTTCGCCTCCGGTTGCCTCGGCCACCTGACCGGGAGTTACGACATCGAGAGAGGACATCCGATGGAGCGCTGTGAGGTGGCCGGACTCAAGGGGCGCTTCGTCATCGACGACATGTATCGTGAGGCGACGCTGTATCCGGCCGGGCACATGGAGAAGCGGGTTTTCACCAACCCGATTTTCGGCGGCATGCGCGACTTCGAGGACACCTTCGTCAACCGGCTCACCCGCTTCGTCGAGCAGCTGAACGAGGGGGCCGGTCCAGATGAGATCGATGCGTCCGGAGAGGACGGTCTCAAAGCCCAGAAGGTGCTGGCAGCGGCGATCGAGTCGGTGAAGACGGGGACCGTGGTCGCCGTGTGCTGAGCGTTCGCTACCTGTAGGCCGGCACCAGTGCCCGCAGGCGCTGCGTTTCATCTTCCAGGTGGCGGCCCATTTCCTCGGCCTCTGTCTGCTTGCGGGCGAACAGTTCAAACAGTTCAGGCCGAGCCTCGGCCTGGCCTTGCAGCGCCGCATCGTAGGCCTGCAGCCGGATGTCCAGATAGGCGAGAAGAAGGGTGTGCGCATCGCGCACGACGGGCGTGACCTGCAGATCGTCGGCGCGCCGACGCAGGTCGCCCACGGTGGGGCGAAGGGTTTCGGCGATGAGGGGAACGATGACTTCGGCCGACACCGTGTCACTCTGGACAACCTTCCCGAGTTGATGGTCCATCAGACGCAGGTCGCCGAGGTAGACGCGCAGGGAGTCCATGTAGGCGTGGGTGTTCTGCAACTCGGTGTCGCCGCCGCCGCACCCGGCGGCCAGGCCAAGGGCCACCAGAAAGGCGAGGCGCCGGCGGCGCCAAGGGATACGATCAGGTTCTTCCAAGGATATACTCGGTATGTTCCGCGGCGCCCTCGACGGTGAGGTCACCGCCGGCGTGGGCGTTGACGACACCGTCGATCACGTCGTCGTCGTGATCGGGATGATGGTGAAACAACAGAATCTTACGCACGCCGGCTTCCCGCGCCAGTCCCACGGCGGCAGCATCGCTGCAATGGCCCTGACCCCGACTGGCTTCATACTCCGCCGATGTGTAGTGGGCGTCGTGGATGAGCAGGTCGGTGCCGGCGGCCAGCTCCAGTGCCGGCCGTCGGTGCTCCTGGCTCAGGTATTCGACATCCGGTATGTAGGCCATCGAATGGCTGCCGTTGTCGAGGCGGAAGCCGAGGGTGGGTCCACCCGGAGTGTGGTTGACCTGTCGTGATGTGACGGTCGTGCTGCCTATGCGGAACGACTCCTCGTCGATGTCAGTGGCCGTCAGCGTCGCCCCTATGCTGCTGTCAAAGAAATCCGGCACCGGACAATAGGCACGTTCCATCTGCCGGCTCAGGACCTCCCGGAGAGAGGTGTTGCCACCATTCCCGTAGAGGTGGACGCCGCAGTTCCCGGCCAACATGGGTGGGAAGAAGGGCAGGCCCTGGATGTGACCCCAGTGCATGTGGGTGATCAGGATGTGCGCCTGGCCGCCATCAGCGAAGCCATTGCCGAGCAGGTCACCACCCAGCCAGTGAAGGCCGATGCCGGCGTCGAGGATGAGCAACTCACCATCGTCAGTGCGGACAGCCACGCAGGGAGTGTTGCCGCCGTATCGAGTGGTTTCGAATGTCGGTGTGGGGACGGACCCCCGGGTACCCCACAGTTTGACGCGCAAGCGATATCCCTCGCATGACGGATCAGATTGGCAGTCGAGGACCTGCTATTCCAGGTCGATTTCCATCCCTTCGCGGGCGCCCAGCACCTGCACACCACCGGCAACCCTGTGGCGACAGCCGTCGACGATGGCGTCGAGTTCGTCATCACTGCGTCCGGGTCGATGGTGGAACAGGCAGATCCTGCTGACGCCGCCCTGTGCGGCAAACTCGAGGAAGTCGTCGGGTCGGCTGTGACCCCAGGTCGAGTCGTCGTCGTCAGGGAGGAAAAACGTATCACAAACCACCAAATCGGCACTGTGACCCAGATCACATGCGGCCTGCCGCAGTCTGAGGAGCCAGTCGGCACGATCCGCATCCGTCCGCGCAGGCAGCTCGGAGGCCAGCAGATGCTCGCTGTTCAGGTCCGTGTCACAGATGTAGGAGACCGTCCGGCCGTCCGACTCGATCCGGAAGCCACCGGTTACCCCGGGGTGGTTGAGCCGGCGACAGAGGATCCTGGCCCCGGCGATCTCGAAACGATCACCGTCCTCGTGTTCGACGAATTCGATCCGGGCCTTCAGGTCATCCAGCCCGACGGGGAAGAAGGGCTCCTGCTGCTGACCGGCAAGGATGCTGGACAGAGAGTGACCGGGGTGGCGAAGGGCATGCACCGTGAGCGTGAAGTCAGCCCTATAGAGGGGCGCAAAGTGCGGGAACCCCTGGATGTGGTCCCAATGGGCGTGACTCAGCAGCAGGTCCACGTGCGTGGCCGAACGCTCGAGCAGGGACTTGCCGAGTTCACGGATTCCCGTCCCGGCATCGATGACGATGACACCGGTGGCCGTTTCGACCTCAAGGCAGGGGGTATTGCCGCCGTAGCGGATGGCGTCGGGCGAGGACACGGGGAAGGAGCCACGCACGCCCCAGAAACGAATCTGCATCGGCGAAGTATACCGACGATCTTACTGATTCACAAGAACTTGCCGACGCTGTCAGATGCCCTCGGCCGGGGAACTGTCCCCGCCCCCGACAGTCTCCCCAGAGCCTGGAGTAGGTCTTGATTTTACAATGAATTAGCGCTTTTGTATGTTCGCCCTATCAGATCGTCCCGGGCCACCCCCGGACGACTCCATCCGGACGGGAACCATGTCTCCAGAGACCGACGCCAGCACCAGTTCACCCCGTGGCGGATTCCGTGACTACGGGTCCTCCATTCTCATCGCAGTGGGGTTGGCCCTGCTCATCCGCAGCACTGTCGTGCAGGCCTTCTATATCCCCTCCGGATCCATGGAAGACACGCTGTTCATCGGTGATTATCTGCTGGCGAATAAATTCATCTACGGGGCCCCGGTGGAGTTGCCCGTCCTCAGCGAGCCGCTGTTCCGGTTGCCCGCGTTGCGCGACCCGGAACAAGGCGACATCGTCATCTTCCGCTCCAAGACGGAGGTGGGCCGCGACCTCATCAAGCGGTGTGTGGCTGTCGGTGGACAGACGGTGGAGGTGCGCGACAAACTGCTGTACGTGGATGGTACGCACTTCGAGCTGCCCCCCGCGGGTAAACTCACCGATCCTCGGATCCTGCCGGGCACGTCGAGTTCGCGCGACAATTTCGGCCCGTACCGGGTCCCGGAGGACAGCTTTTTCATGATGGGGGACAACCGGGACAACTCCAATGACAGCCGCATGTTCGGACCGGTCCCCCGCAGACTGATCAAGGGCAAGGCCATGATCATCTACTGGTCCTCAACCCTGGTCAGTGGTCCCCTCAACGCCTACACGGGACTACCGCAGCTGCTGCTCGACGCCGGCAATTTCCTCTGGAACCTGCCGACCCTGCCCTTCCGCTCGCGTTACACCCGCCTCGGCACCATCATCCACTAGACGCAGAGAGCCGACTCATGGCACAGGACCGCGACGAAGGCTTCGGGCGTTTCCGCGATGCCGATGCCGATGCCGATGCCGGAGACGAGGGCAGCTTCGAAGACGAACCCGTCCGTCTCGTCGACCAGGTGCTGCTGACTCTTCCCGAACGGGATCCGGCCCGGCCCATGCTCTACCAGCTGCGCCGGCAGTTGATGGACCGGGACATCACCTTCCACGAGGCCCGTCGGGCGCTTGTCGAGGTGGAGGCGGCGCTGGAAAAGGTCACGGCGCCGGCCAATCGTGTCGGCATCTTTCTCCACTCACCGAAAGAGGGTATCGCCAACGTCTTCGTCGGCGGCTCGGAGTACTACGCCAACATCGACCCCAGGGTGAGTCCAGCGGATCTGAAGGTGGGCGCCCGGGTGCTGATCAACGAGGCCTACGCCGTGGTGGGTCTGCTCGATCATGCCCCCGTGGGACCGGTGGCGCGCATCAGCGACGTGCTCGAGGATGGACGTCTGCGGATCGGCAACGAGCACGGTACGTCTGATTTTGTCCTCGAGCGGGCCGATGAGCTGGCCGACACCGGGCTGAAGGTGGGGGATGAGGTGCGCACCGATCCGTCGATGAAGGTCGCCCTGGAGCGTCTGCCCTCCAAGGAGAGCAGAGAACACTTTCTCGAGGACATCCCGCCCATGCCCTGGGAACGCATCGGTGGCCAGCAGGAAGCGATCGGTGCGATCCGCGATACGATCGAACTGCCCGCCCTGCATCCGGAACTGTTCGAGAAATTCCACTACTCCACGCCCAAGGGTTTCCTGCTGTACGGACCACCGGGATGCGGCAAGACGCTGATCGGCAAAGCCACCGCATACAGCCTCGTGCAGCACCTGCGAGAGGAGGAGGGCCTGCAGGTGCAGGAGTACTTCATGCACATCAAGGGCCCCGAGATTCTCAATATGTGGCTCGGCGAGACGGAGCGTATGGTGCGGGAAGTGTTCGCCCAGGCGCGTCAGAAGCGGAAGGAGGGCTTCCTCCCCTTCATCTTCATCGACGAGGCCGAGTCGATCCTGGGCACGCGTCGCTCCATGCGCAGTCACAACATCGCCAATACGGTGGTGCCCATGTTCTGCACCGAGATGGACGGCATCGATTCGTTGCAGGATGTCGTCATCATACTGGCCTCGAACCGTCACGATCTGATCGATCCCGCCATTCTGCGACCGGGGCGCATCGACCGCAAGATCAAGGTGGATCGTCCTGATCTCGAGTCGGCGAAGGACATCTTCGGGCTGTACCTGACCGAAGATCTGCCCCTCGATCACACAGCCCTGGCGGCGCACGGCAGCTCCGAAGAGGCCCGTCGGGCCATCATCGACGCGGCGGCAAAGGCCCTGTTCGCCCGTACCGAAGAGACCAAGTTCCTCGAGGTGGCGCTGCGTTCGGGGCGGACCGAAAGTCTGCACTTCGGCGATCTGGCTTCCGGCGCCCTGATCGACAATATCGTGCAGCGGGCGAAAGAGGCCGCCATCAAGCGCGCCATCGCCGAGAACGCGATCCAGCAGGCAGGTGTTCGGGAAGAAGATCTGCTCGAGGCGGTGCGCTCCGAATACCGCGAGAATGAGGTGTTCCCGCCGAGTGACAGCGTCGAGGACTGGCTGAAGCTGCTCGACTACGATCCCGAGAATGTCGTGCGTGTGCAGCCGAAGACGGCACACGCCGACAAACCACGGGACCGCGCCGCCGCAGGCCGGGTCATCTGATCGCACGAGAGGAGCCACCGCGCCGTGTGTGCGGCCTGGAGACCGAATACGGTATCCAGGTCGACGGGGTTGCCGATCTCGACGTCGTCACCGAGTCGATGGAGCTGATCCGCTGCTATGCGCGGGAAGACTTCGTGGCGCTCTGGGATTACGATCTGGAGAATCCGCGGCGTGACATGCGCGGCTTCGAGGTCGACGAGCTGCTACAGGATGTGGACGAGACCGAGCACCTGCAGAAGGACCGGGTACGCAAGATCCCGCTGAAGGATCTCAAGTCGGACCTCATCATCGCCAACGGCGCGCGCCTCTACAACGACCATACCCATCCCGAATACAGCACCGCCGAGTGTCTGTCCCTCGTTGATCTGATCGCTCAGGATCGCGCCGGCGAACGCATCGTTCTGCAGTGCGCCAGACGGCGAACCGAGGAGCGTGGACGCGGCACGGTGCGTCTGTACAAGAACAATACCGACTTCGAGGGGCACTCCTACGGTTGCCACGAGAACCTGCTGCTGCCGCGGTCGGTCCCTTTTGACGAGGTCGTGGCGGCCCTGCTGCCGTTCCTGGTGACGCGACAGATCTACGCCGGGGCCGGCAAGGTCGGCGTCGAGGTCGACAGCCGTCACGACCAGGGAGTGTTCCAGCTGGCGCAGCGGTCCGATTTCTTCGAGGTCATCGCCAGCGTGGACACGATGACCAGGCGGCCTCTGGTGAATACACGAGACGAACCGCATGCCGATCCGGCTCGATACCGGCGGCTGCACATCATCATCGGTGACGCCAACATGTGCGAGTGGGCGACAGCACTGAAGGTCGGTGCTCTGCGGCTGGTCCTGGAGTTGCTCGAGGCCGGCTGTGTGCCGGCCCTGGAGCTGGCCGATCCGATCGGCGATGTGAAGGCCATCAGCCGGGACACCGGTCGGGGCTGGGAACTGGAGCTGGCAGACGGCAGCCGGACGACGGCCGTCGAGGTGCAGGGCGTCTATCTCGACCACGCCCGGAGGCTGGCCGCCGGCAGGGATGAAGAGACCGACTGGGTCCTGCACGAGTGGCAGGTGGCGCTGGAGGCGCTGGCGGGAGACCCCCTCGACCTGTTGGGCCGCTGCGACTGGGTGACGAAGAAGTGGCTCCTCGACGCCTTCGCCGAGGCGGAAGGCCTCGACTGGGGCAAGGCGGAGGATCGCTCCTGGTTGCAGAGCCAGGACCTGGAATACCACAATGTCGATCCACAGGAAGGTCTGTACCTGATGCTGGAGAGGGCCAGTGACAGCGTCATCTACCGGCTGTGTGACGAGGCAGCGATCAATGCGGCGCTCGCCACGCCGCCTGCCGGCACACGCGCCTGGTTCCGTGGGCGGGCCCTGGAGAAGTTCGGGGCCCAGGTGCGCTCGCTGAACTGGGACAGCATCGAATTCGATGTCGACGGTGGTGTCCGTACCGTGGATCTCAAGAGTTGTGTAGAGGCTGACACGGCGGCTATCTTCAACGACCGACTCGACCAGGCGGCGACGGTGCAACAACTGCTCGCCGCGCTGGCTTCACCGCCGACTGCAAAGGAGGCAACATGAGTCTCGAAATGAGAGATCGAAATCCCGAGTTGCGGGATCGTGCTCCGCGGCCGAAAGGTCCGGCTGACAGCGGCGACGACAGCAACGAAGAGTCCGGACCCCGTCGTCCGAAGGTGGAGCGGCCGAACACCGATGACCTGCTGCGACGGATGCGCAAGGTGGATCCCAACCAGGCACGGCGCTACCGCCAGCGCACGGGTCAGTAGACCGACAGGATGACCAGCGGTATGGAGAGCGCCGACTTTCTCAACATCCTCAAGGAGCGCGGCCAGCTCCCCTCGGCACCGGAAGGGGCAGCGGAACGTGACGGGTCTGCCGGGGCGCATACAGAGGGTACGACGATCCTGGCCCTGCGCTACCGGGACGGTGTACTCGTCGCCGGTGACCGGCGGGCGACGGCGGGCAACGTCGTCGTCTACGATCGCGCCGCCAAGGTTCTCTCCGTCGACGATCGTTCCGTGCTGGCTCTGTCGGGGTCTCCCGCCAACGCCTACGAGATCGCCCGCCTGCTGGAGATCTCCTTCCAGCACTATCGCCGCACGCAGTTGCAGGAGCTGAGCCTGGACGGTCGCCTGCGCACGCTGTCACGCCTGTTGCGCGAGAATCTGCCCATGGCGATGCAGGGCATCGGCGCCGTCGTCCCCATCTATATCACACACGAAGACAGCGGCCCTGAGACCGGCGGGCGGATCTATTTCTACGATGTGCTCGGGGCCAACTTCGAGACCGTCGATTTCTGCACGACCGGCTCCGGCTCGCCCATCATCCGGGGGGCGCTCTACTTCCTCAATCGCTGGGAACGGCCTTTCGCCGAACGCGACGAGGCCGAGGCGCTCCGTCTCGTGCTGCAGATGCTGGAGACGGCGGCGGAGTTCGACACGGCCACGGGGGGCTACAAGTCGACGGCCGCCATCTTCCCGCAGGTCATGCGCGTCACCGCCGCCGGCATCACCGACGTATCCGAAGCCGACCTGGCGACGCACTACAGCAGTCTCCAGGTAGGGGGGTAAGGCCGTGCTCGACGAACCCTATCGCTGGGTCGAGGCGATCCGCAACCGGCGCGAGTATCTCGAGGACCAGCTCGAGGGGGCCAGCCCCGTCGTCGGCGTTTCCTACGCCGACGGTGTGCTGCTGCTGACATCGACGCCGGGGCCACGCAAGGTGTTCGAGGTCTACAACCAGGTGGCCTCCGCCGGTGTCGGTCACCCCGCCGACATCGAGAAGCTGCGCAAGGCGATCATCGATATCGCCCACGTGGAAGCCTTCAACCTGTCCGCCAGCGACGTGTCCCTGCAACGCCTGGTCGCCTTCGGACTGGGACCGCAGATGAAAGCCGCCTTCGACGAGATCTTCCGCTCGCCCTTCATCGCCCGTGTACTCGTCACCGAGTTGGATCCCTCCGATCCGCTGGAGACGTTCTACACGATCGACGCCGACGGCACTTTCTCCTCGTCTGCTGATGCCGCTGTCATCGCCGGCACCGCCGACAGTGCCGCCGCCATTCTCGAACGTCTGCACGCCGGAGACGATCGCCAGGCCCCCCTCGCCGCGGCGCTGGAGCGAGCCATCGACGCCTGGGGAGTGGGCCGCGTGCACGCCGAGGCTGAGGATGTCGAAGAGGAGGGGGAGGGCGACAGAACGGTGACGGACGAAGAGGTGACAGCAGCGGTGCGGACCGCCCTCGAGGTGGGTCGCATCGAGGCGGCCGTTCTCGACCGCACACTGCCGACGAAGACGAAGTTCCGCCTGTTGTCGGCGGCAGACCTCGAAGGAGCGCTGGCGCGTTTCCGCTGAAGGGACGCTGCCCGGCGGACTTCCATGCGCAACCGCATCTACGGTCTGGAAACCGAATTCGGCTGCATGCCCCCGGATTCGGATCCCTTTCTCAGCCCCGACTTCATCTCGGTCAAGACGAAGGACACGGTGTTCTATCGTGACGGTCTGGGGATGGTCGATATCCACTATCGCGGCCGCGACGAGCCGCCAGGCAACGGTGGCTTTCTGTTCAACGGCGGCCGGGTCTACATCGACATGGGTCATGTTGAATACGCCACGCCCGAGTGTCGCGGACTGTTCGACCTGGTCGCCTCCGACCGTGCCGGTGAAGTCATGGTGCAACGGGCCCTCGATCAACGGGGTCGGGCCGAGGACGCGGCCTTCTTCAAGAACAACATCGACCACTACACCGGGGCCACCTTCGGCTGTCACGAGAACTACCTGGTACGCCGCGACGTCCCTTTCTCCCAGGTGTTGTTGCCGGCGATCCTGCCCTTCTTCGTCAGCCGTCAGATCTATGCCGGCTCCGGACGCGTCGGCTGTCACACCGACATCTTCGAGTATGGCAGCGGCGATGAAGGTGAGGTGACATACCAGATCTCCCAGCGGGCGGATCACATCGTCACTGAAATCTACCAGTGGATTCAGTTCAGTCGGGCCATCATCAACACCCGCGACGAACCACTGGCCGACTGGGGGTTATACCGACGTCTGCATCTTCTCGTCGGCGACTCCAACATGTCGGAGTACGCCACCGCCCTCAAGGTGGGAACCACGGCGCTGATGCTCGAATTGCTCGAGGAGCGCGTCGTGCCGGACGTCAAGCTGCTCGATCCGGTGCAGGCGATCCGGGATATCTCCCGCGATCTCACCTGCAAGTGGGAGGTGCAACTCGAGGACGGCAACACGACGACAGCACTGGACATTCAGCGACAGTACCTGAGGCTGGCCGAGACCTACCTGCGAGGCAAGGATCCGGAAGGAGATTGGGTACTCGACGAGTGGCGCCTGGTACTCGACGCCCTCGCCCATGATCCGATGGTGCTGGTGGACCGCATCGACTGGGTGACGAAGAAGTGGCTCCTTGACACCTTCATCGAAGAGGAGGGCATCGAGTGGAGCGATCCGTGGATCCAGTCGCTCGATCTGGAGTACCACAATCTGAACCCTGAACGGGGACTGTATCACGATCTGCGTCGGCGGGGCATCGTACGCGGTGTCGTAGCGGAGAAACAGATCGACGAGAGCATCGTCAAACCACCAGGGGATACGCGGGCCCGTGCGCGCTCCACGGTCATGCGCGCTCTGACCGGACAGAAGTCCCGCTACGTCATCGACTGGGACTCCATCTATGTGGAAGACGAGAAATACCTCAACCTGGACGATCCCTTCATGACCTACGAGGCCGAGACCGAGGCTTTCATCAAGGAGTGCGGCCAGCCGTCACAGATTGACTGACAAGCAAGCTGGTAGGAAAAAAGTGCCTTGATCGGGGTGGGTGACCGCTGTACATTGTTTATCAGAGGTGTGTTGAGTGAGCACGTAACTATCTGTGTCACAGAGATATGCTCGAAACCGCAAACACCACAGATTCGGCTCCTGGTCTGGCCAGGGCCACCAGTCGCCTGCAGCGACGCGACTCGTCTGTGTCGGCTGCCGACAGCACGGAGCATAATCGTCGCTTCGGCCGCGCCGCCCTGGCCGCTCGTCGTCAGGCAACCGAAGGGGGGGCGCCCACTCTCTCGAGTGCCACGGCCAATCCGCCGCGCTCCGCCAGCAGCCCCGTGCGTTCGACGACGCCGTCTGAGCCAGTCGACAACAGCACAGCAGCCGACGCCGCGTCCACGCCACCGGCCGCGGAAGCTCCGGCAGCCCCAAGACCATCCTCCGCCCCGCCGACATCGGCGCTGACCCGCGAGGCCGCACGCTCCGAGAGAGCCCAGGTCGGCCTGGCTGCCATCGCCGCCAGCCGTCGTCTGGCCGCCAGCCGCGCCAACTCCGTGCAGAACGGACAGAGCCTGTCAGCCCTGCGCGACACCTCGTCGGGCGTCCAGCAGTTCAGTTCCGGCATCGTGCAGTCGGATGGTGGACGTCGAAGCACGTCATTGTTCGACCTCCCCAGTTCCGGCCAGGGACTGGTCACTCGATTGCGTGGTCAGGTTCGTCCCTCCAGCCCGCTGACCGCACTCGGGAGTTCGGGTGCATCGTCCTCTTCCAGTGGACTGCGGTCTCTGTCTTCGCTCAGCGGTGCCAACGCGCAGCGCGCCGGACTGCGCAGCGCCTTCCAGAGCAACGATGAGGGCAGCCGCCTGTTGCTCAGTGCCGCCAGCCCCAGTCGGACAGCCGGCGGTTTCGGCCTGTCCACCCTCAACCGCTCCGCCTTCGATCTGCTCGGATAACTTGCCCCACCGCAACCGGTCTCGTGTCCTGTAGCAGAAATCCGTCAACATTCGAACGCCTGGCCATCCGGGCTCACCGCGTTGCGCTCACTCTGTGGGTCCACTGACCCACATCGATCGCGCGCCTTGTGGGCCCGGCGTCCCGACGTCCGAATCTGTCAACGCATCTCTGCGACAGGACACTGGCACTCCGGGTCGGGTCGTGCTGTACGCGCTGGCCTGCATCGGTTGTCTCGCCGTGTCGGCAGTTGCCCAGCCACGAGCCACCACCGGTACCTACAATGCCCTGGTGATCTTCGCCCGTTTCTCCGACGAGGCAACGACGGATGGGCGCAAGCCGCCCTGGGCTGACGACCTGTTCGATCCCGACGTCGAAGGCAGCTTCACCCACTTCTATGACGAGATGTCCGGGGGCGCTCTGCGCGTCGGCGGCGAGGTCTTGCCGAAACGATACGCGTCCCGGCTGCCGGCCTCAGCCTACCTGGCCCGGACGGCTGGTACACTCGGGCAGTTCGCCCGCTTCAATCTCGAGATTCTCGAGCAGGCAGACGCCGACGTCGACATGGGCCGGTTCGACAACGACGGGCCCGATGGCGTGCCCAACTCCGGGGACGATGATGGGTACGTCGATGTCCTCTTCATCAACCTGCTCACCGTACCACGCAACTTTCTCATCGGCGGCGCCACCGGCCTGGCCAGTCTCGGTCTGAATACCGACTTCCTGTCCGACGACGAGGCCGCCAGCGGTGGCGTCATCCGTGTGCGCAGCCAGTTCTCCGGATTTGGTGGCACGACCCAGCGGGGTCACGTCTTCACCGTCACGGCGGCGACCATGTGTCACGAATTCGCCCACGTGCTGGGCCTGCCGGATCTCTTCGACCAATCCTCGGTGGCGGCGGACGGCGAGATCGATCCCGCCGAGGATTCGGCCGGGATCGGCAAGTGGGGGTTGATGGGACTGGGGACGCTGGGATGGGGCGTCGAGGATGGTCCCAACGCCTTCAGTGCCTGGTCGCTGGCCGAACTCGGCTGGCTGGGAGGGGATGGAGAGGAGCGTCTCGAGGTGATCGCCGACAGTCGCAGAGGCATCATCCTGGAGCCGATCGATCGGGGCGGGCGAGTGTTGAAGATTCCGTTGACGGGGGACGAGTACTTCCTCGTGGAAAACCGCCAGTCCACCGACAGCTACTACAACCGCAACATCCCTGCAGGCGGGCTCCTGGTATGGCACGTGGACGAACGCGCCGACAACGACGAGGAGCGGCACAAGCAGGTCGACCTGGTCTGCGCCGACGGCCTGTTCGGCGATCGTGGTTTTCCCGGCAGTGTGGCCGACCCGGTCACCGGTGGCGACAACCTCGATTTCTGGGCTCGAGACGCCGCCTACGCTGCCTCCCACAACGGCAACGAGGGGGACGCCACCGATCCCTTCGATGGGATCAACTATCAACGGCTGTCCTGGGACACCAACCCGGGTGCCCGCGGTCATGCAGGCGGTCGCCGCGGTGTCCTGCTGGGCTTCTCCCTGGAGAATATCACCTCCCTGACCGGAGGGCGGATGAGCCTGGACGTACTGCTACGGCAGCCGGTGGAGGGCAACGTGGCCGGCGACACGACCTGGACCGGTGAGGTGCTGCTGGACGGTGACGTCGTGATCGAGGCGGGCGCCGTACTGACTCTGGCCGCGGGTACGCAGGTCACCTTTGCCGCCGGGGACAGCCGCACCGCCGGCTTTGATACAACCCGTGGCGAGATCATCGTCTACGGAGAACTCGTCATCGTCGGGACCGCCAGCGATCCGGTTCGGATCGGCCGCCAGGCCGCCGCCGGTCGGCAGTGGCTGGGAGTGCTGGTGCCCGGCTCCGGCAGCGTCGGTCTCGAGGAGGCGGTGAGTTCGGGGGCACTGATCCTCGAGGGGGCCGCCCTGGGCGTGACACGCGGCAGTCTGCCGGCGGGGCGCACGACCTGGACCGGGGCGCGGACGGTCCCCTGGGACGTCATCATTCCCGCCGACGCCGAGCTCGTCGTCGATGCGGGTGCCACCGTCGGCTTTGCGCCGCAGGATCTGTCGCTGCGCGGTGTGAGCCCGGGGTTCACGGAGCTGGTCGTCGAAGGCACACTGACAGTACGGGGCACCAGCTCGGCGCCCGTGGAGTTCACCGTCGACTCGGCGGACCCGACGCAGCTGTGGTTTGGCGTACAGCTCGTGGAAGGCGGAACCGTGGACGCCGAGGGTCTGACGCTGACCCAGGCAGGTGTGGCTTTCGGCGGTGATGTGACCGACGGCTTTCGTCTTGCCGACAGCCGTCTGCACCATCTGGCCAGCGGTCTGCGACTGACGCTGTTCGAGGATGCAACCCTCGACCGGGTGGGTCTGCACACGATCACGACCAGCGGCATCAACGCCAGCGGCTTCGGTACGCTGTTGCTGCGCAGCTGTGCCCTGGAGGGCAACGGTCAGGAGGGAGTGCTGGTGCGCAACGCCGGACTGCAGGTCATCGACTCGCGGATCGCCGGCAACGGGATTCTCGACGCCGACGATCCGCGCTCCGGGCTCGTGGCCGAAGGAGGGAGAGGGCAGCGCATCGAGCTGTGGAATACTACGGTGGAGGGCAACCACGCGCACGGCATCGACCTGGACGACTGGGAGGGTGTGTTCGAACTGCACGGATCGGTCGTGACCGGCAACCAGGAGGACGGCCTGCGAGCTGACGGCGCCGAACGTGTCGTTTTCGAGGAGGTGGAAGTGGCGCGCAACCTCGATGCCGGGGCGCGACTGGTATCGACCGTGTCGGAGGTGTGGACGACGCAGTTCGACAACAACCTGGGAGCCGGCCTGGTGGTGGAAGGCGGTTTTCCTGCCGTTGATATGAGTCATTTCACCGGCAACGGTCTGGAAATGAGGGACGTTGCCAGGGGCTCGGTACGCTGTACCGAGTTCGAGAGCGCCTCGGTGGGGCTGTGGTCGACACGATCGGCGCCGCAGATCGTGGGCAACACCTTCAACGGCAACATCACAGCCCTGCGTGTGAGCGGTTCGCCGGTACCGGAGCCGATCACGGAGAACACGTTCACCGCCAACACGACGGCCATCGACAATCGCAGCGGTGTGCGATTGTCGGCGCAGCAGAACTACTGGGGCACGTCCGACAGCACGGCCATCGCCGGCCTCCTGACGGGAGAGGTGGACTTCAGCCCCTACCTCGAAGCCGAGCCCATGGGGATGGCAACGGCGGTGACCGTCTCCTCTGACGAGTCGATGCCGGGGGCTTTTGCCCTGCGGCCGGCCTGGCCGAATCCGTTCAATGGAACGACGATGATCACCTTCGATCTGTCGGCGCCGACCCCGGTCGATCTGACGGTCTACGATGTGCTGGGACAGCGGGTGCGCAACCTGACACCGGCTCGCAATCTGGCTGCCGGGCGCTACACGGTTCGCTGGGATGGACATGACGACCGGGGTCAGCCAGCGGCCAGTGGCATCTATCTCTACCATCTGGCGACAACCGCTGGATTTCACGCCAGTGGACGTGTCGTTCTGACGCGCTGAAAACCCATCTGGAGAAACTCCATGGCAGCACCCAAGAGATATACCTGCTACCGTGCCGCCGAGGCCCTGCGGATCGACGGCCATCTGACGGATGCTCCGTGGAAGAGCGCGCCGTGGACGGATCTCTTCGTCGACATCGAAGGTGACGCCAAACCCCTGCCACGTTTCGCCACGCGCGTGATGATGCTGTGGGATGATGAGTACTTCTACTTTGGCGCCGACATGGAGGAGCCCCATGTCTGGGGGACGCTGACAGAGCGCGATTCGGTTATCTGTCGCGACAACGACTTCGAGATCTTCCTCGATCCCGACGGTGACGCCGAACACTACATGGAGTTCGAGATCAATCCGCTCAATGCGGTGTGGGATCTGTATCTGCCGAAGGCCTACAACAAAGGTGGCAAGGCGGACCACAGCTGGGACTTCGACGGGATCCGTCACGCCGTGCAGGTGGACGGCACGGTGAACTGCGCCGATGATGTCGACCGGGGCTGGACGGTGGAGGTGGCCATCCCGTGGACGGCCATGGCAGAGCACGCCGGCACCGACTGCCCGCCGAAACCCGGAGATGACTGGCGCGTGAACTTCTCACGTGTCGAGTGGGAGTTCGACTACCACAAGGGTGGTTACCTGCGCCGCGAGGGGCCGCCGTGCGACAACTGGGTGTGGTCACCGCAGGGTGCGGTCAACATGCATATCCCCGAAATGTGGGGAACCGTCGGTTTTTCTGACACGATCGCCGGCCGACAGGACCGGTAGGAGACAGCTAGCCACATGATGTTCGATCTGTTACTCAAGGGCGGCCGCCTCATCGACCCGGCCAACAACATCGATGCGCCGCACGACCTGGCGATCACCGATGGCAAGGTCGCTGCCGTCGACTCCAGCATACCCGCCGACAGCGCCGGCAAGGTGATCGACGCGACCGGTCTGGTCGTCACGCCGGGCCTCGTGGATATCCACACCCACATGTTCGCCACATCGGGCTTCAAGGATGCCTGGGCGGGGGATCGCTCCGTGCTGCCCGACGGTTTCAGCTTCCGCAGCGGCGTGACGACGATGGTCGACACCGGCTCGGCGGGCTGGCGCATGTTCGAGGATTTCCGCTATCGCGTCCTCGATCGCTTCGAGACCCGCATGTTCGCCTTCCTCAACATCGTCGGCATGGGCATGGTGTCCAATGACATGGAGCAGAATCAGAGAGATATGCAGGTTGATCGGGTGGTCGCCATGGGCCGCGAGCACGAGGATGTCGTCGTCGGCATGAAGACGGCGCACTTCACCGGTCCCGAGTGGATCTCCGTGGACCGCATGCTGGAAGCCGGACGGGCTCTCGGCAAGCCGAGCATGGTCGACTTCGGACTGTTCCCGCGTGAGCGCCCCTACCATGAGCTTGTGACCCAGCGAATGAGTGCCGGAGACATCACGACCCACATGTTCCTCGGCGACGTGCCGTGGATCGGGCCCGACGGCAAGGTGCTCGAATACCTCCACGAAGCACGCCGGCGCGGCATCATCTTCGACGTCGGTCACGGCGGCGGCAGCTTCTACTGGCGCAACGCGGTGCCGGCCATCGAACAGGGCTTCTATCCGGATTCGATCTCCACCGACCTGCACACGTGGTGCATGAATGACGAGATGCAGGACATGACGAACGTCATGTCGAAATTCCTCGCCATCGGCCTGCCCCTGGAAGAGATCATACGCGAGTCGACGGTGAATCCCGCCCGCGAGATCGGCCACCCGGAGCTGGGTCATCTCAGCGTCGGTGCCGTCGCCGACGTGACGGCGCTGAACGTGCTGGAAGGGGACTTCGCTTACCTGGATGTGCGCCAGGGACGCGTCGAAGGCAGGCAGCGGCTGCGCTGCGAGCTGACCCTGCTGGCGGGTGAGCTGAAGTGGGACTGGAACGGGCGCACAGGCACTGACTGGCGCCAGTTGCCCGAATTCTACGGCGTGCGCGATCCGGAAGGGTTGATCATGCCACCAGGCGAGGGAGGCGCATCCAGATGAGTGTGTACCGCGAGATCGGCATGCGGCAGGTGCTCAATGCCTCGGGGAGCATGACCTACCTCGGGGGCTCCCTGATCGCGCCCGAAGTCGTAGAGAAGATGAATGAGGCGGCGCGGTCCTTCGTCGTTATGGATGAGTTGTTGGAATGGGCTTGCAGCGAGGTGGCCCGACTGACCGGCACCGAAGCAGGACTGGTGACGACGGGGACCGCCGGCGGTATCCTGCTGGCGACGGCGGCGGTGCTGACCGGCAGGGATCGCGACAAGATGCGAGCGGTTCCCAACGTCGGACCGAAGTGTGAGATCCTGTCACAGATGCCGCACCGTATCGGCTTCGACCATGCCATCGGGGTCGCCGGCGGCAGGATCGTGGAGGTGGGCGGTCCGGCGGGAGCGACGCGACAGGAGCTGGCAGCGGCCATCAACCCCAACACGGCAGCGGTCTGGTATGTCGTGCTCGATCCGAAGCCAGCCCTGCCCTTGGCAGACGTGGCTGAGGTCGCCCACGAGCACGGGATCCCCGTCATCGTCGACGCGGCGGCGGAGCTGCCGCCGGTGAGCAACCTGAACGCCTTTCATGAAGCCGGAGGAGACCTGGTGCTGTTCAGTGGCGGCAAGGACATTGCGGGCCCCAATGACACGGGCATCCTGTGTGGCAAGGCGGAGTGGGTGGCAGCGGCGCGGGGTCAGGCCTTTCCCAACCCGGGCATCGGTCGCCCGCTGAAGGTCAGCAAGGAGCAGATCGTCGGCCTCGTGTTCGCCCTGCGGCGTTTCGTCGCTATGGACGAGCCGGCCCGCCTGGCACGATGGCAGGGCATGGCGGAGCGCATGCGCGACATACTGCAAGGTATCGATGGTGTTGAGGGAGAGGTCGCCTTCCCGACACGCGGTGGCCGGCCCCTCGTCATTCCGCGCACGCGGCTGGCCATCGACGAAGGTGTGGTGGGACGGACCATCCGTGAGTTGGATGATGTTCTGGAGGGGGGCGACCCGGCGGTGGCCGTGTTCGCTGATGCGGCGAACGGGGCAATCTGGCTCAACCCCCAGCATCTGGAGGATGGTGAGGAGGAGCTGGTGGCGGAGCGCGTGGGCGAACTGCTGCGCCGACCATAGGAAAGGTGTCGCTGTGAGCATCCTCGAGCGGTTCCGGTTGGATGGCAAGGTAGCACTGGTTACCGGCGGTGGTCGTGGCATCGGCCGATCGCTGTCCCAGGCCCTGCACGAGGCCGGAGCCATCACCGTCATAGCCGACATCGATGCGGCGGCGGCGGTGGCTGCCGCACGCGAACTGGGTGGAGAAGAAGGCTTGGGTCTGGGCGTGGACGTGACCGACTCGCAGGCTGTGGCGGGCATGGTCGAGACCGTCGTGCAGCGCTATGGCCGTATCGACATCGCCGTGAACAACGCCGGGATCGCCCGCAGAGGAGATGCCGAATCGATGCCGGAACAAGTGTGGGATTCGGTGGTGGCAGTAAACCTGAAGGGTGTCTTCCTCTGTTGCCAGGCGGAGGGCCGGGCCATGCTGGAGGCCGGATCGGGTGCAATCGTCAACGTGGCGTCGATCTCAGCCCGGATCGTCAACAGACCGCAGAACCAGGTGAACTACAATGCCGCAAAGGCCGGTGTCGTGCAGGTGACGCGCAGTTGTGCCGCCGAGTGGGCAGGCCGCGGTGTGCGGGTCAACTGCATCAGCCCGGGACACACGGTAACGCCGATGACGGCCCCGGCCATCGACGACATGGGTGACACGTGGCGGGAGAACACCCCCATGGGTCGACTCGCAGATCCCACCGATCTCCAGGGGGCGCTGGTGTTCCTGGCTTCCGACGCGGCGAGTTATGTCACCGGCCACGATCTGGTCGTTGATGGCGGTTACTCGATCTGGTGATCAATCGACCCACGTGTGAAGTCTGTGTCGATGGGGTAACCGGAGCGATCGCCGCCCAGAGCGGCGGTGCGCATCGGCTCGAGTTGTGTCAGACTCTGTCTGTTGGCGGCACGACGCCGAGTGTCGGGTTGATGCGGTCAACGAAGGCGTCGGTCGATCTTCCGGTTCATGTACTGATACGACCCCGCGCCGGCGACTTCCACTTCGATACCGCGGAGTTCGACGTGATGCGGCGGGATATCGAAGCGGCCGGAGAGAGTGGGGCCGAGGGCGTCGTCATCGGGTCGCTGGAAACGGATGGCGGACCCGATGTGGAGCGGACGGCGCGGCTCGTCGAGGACGCCCGGCCCATGAGCGTGACGTTTCACCGGGCCTTCGATGTCGTGCCCGACGCGGACGCGGCCCTGGAGGGGCTGATCGGCCTGGGCATCGATCGTGTTCTCACCTCCGGACAGGCGTCCAGTGCCTGGGAAGGACGGGGGCTTCTCCGGCACCTGGTGGACGCGGCGGGAGGGCGGATCGTCATCATGCCGGGCGCGGGCATCGATGAGACCCATGTCGGCGAACTCATACATGAAACGGGCGTGCAGGAGGTCCACTTCTCGGCAAGGCGCGAGGTAGTCATGGCGACGGGCGATCGCGCGGTAACGATGGGCAATGATGGGTCAGCGGATCGAGTGCGTGGGGTGACGGACGCGGAGCGGGTGCGCGCGATCATCGCGGCGGCGTCGGCGGCGTCGGTTCGGTGATCTACTGACGAGCGCGGATTCAGACGCCTCGCCGCCGGCGTCGGTTCGGCGATCCACTGACGAGCACGGATTCAGACGCCTCGTCGTCGGCGTCGGATCGGCGATCCACTGACGAGCACGGATTCAGACGCCTCGTCGTCGGCGTCGGATCGGTGATCCACTGACGAGCGCGGTTTCAGACGCCTCGGTACGAGATCGCTGCGCGATCTCTACGGAGAGGCAGATCGGGCGCGATCTCTACGGTTCATCAGAAGGGTACAGAGATCTCGAACTCGAGCCAGTTGTCGTTGACCGGGTGGTGGAAGCTGAGGCTTGTGCTGTGCAGCAGCATGCGGGCGTCGGATCGGTGATCCATAGATCGCTGCGCGATCTCAACGGTCGGCCACGGTCTACCATAGAGGCGGTCACCGATGATGGGGTGGCCGATGCCCTCGGGATGGGCGGCGTGGACACGCAACTGGTGAGTGCGGCCTGTGAGCGGGGTGAAACGCAGGCGGGTTGAGTCGGCGTGGCGTTCGATGACCTCCCAGTCTGTGACGCCCAGCTTGCCGTGCTCGGGATCGAGGATCTGCCGTGGGCGGTCGTCCAGATCGACGCGGAAGGCGAGTTCGACGTGTCCCGAGTCCGGTTCCACCATTCCCTCGACGAGTCCGACATAGGTCTTCCGTACCCGGCGCTGTTCAAACTGCAGGGACAGGTGGCGGTGCGCCTCCGGGTTGAGTCCCAGGACCATCAGCCCCGACGTTTCCATATCCAGCCGGTGAGCAGCCAGCGAGCCACACGCAGCAGGGAAGAGTTCCCGCACGCGGGCCACGACACAATCGGCCAGATCCGGTCCCCGTCCAGGAACGGAGAGGAAGTCGGGCTGCTTGTCGACGACGACGAAGCTCTCTTCCTGGTGCAGGACACAGAGCGGCTGGTGTGTGATGTCGGGCGGGAGGAATCTCACGACACGATGCGGCGAGCCGCTTCCACTCCGCGCAGCAGGAATCCGAGGATGGGGTAACACTTGCTCCGGCACGAACCGTAACAGACACCCTCCACTCGAGGATGGACGACGGACGGTGATCCCCACCAGAACTCCACCATGCCGAGGGGCGTCAGCCCACTGCGGATGGCAGCCTGCAGCAGTTTCGGTGCGCAGCAGTCACCCATACCCGTCGGTGGTCTCGGGGCGCCTGTATCGACTTCGGTGAGGGGAAGGATCTCACCCAGCGCGTTCTCGAAGCGGTAGGCGGCATGGATCCGATCCGTCAGTTCCCGCGACAGGTGGCCGCGCTCGATCTTGATGGTCTCGATCTCGCGCCGTAACGGCTTGCTGGTGGGTTGGGTCTTCAGCTGATCGATCTGCCGCGTGAGTTCGGCGACGCGGGTTTCGGTCTGCTGCCGTGCCGAGGCGTACTCGGCTAGATGCCCGCTGGAGGGCACCCATCCGTCGGGGGCTTCCCAGGTCTGCCATTCTCCTGAAAAGGCACGCAGCGTTCCCAGCTGGTCCTCCGTGTCACGGCACAGCATGACGCCGAACATCTTGCCCGCCGCCGGCTCGCACAGATGAGCGGTGCTGAAACCGACCGTCGCTTCCCGACACTCGTCCAGGTACCGCTGCAGGCGCTGCGCTTCGGCCATGACGGTGGGCGTGGGCGAGAGGGACAGCTCAACGTCGGTCACGGGGCACCGCCCCGAGTAGGACACATCCGGAACATCCAGGGCATCCGGCGGGGGCTCGCCGAGGGCATGGACCAGCGCCCTCGGTGACTTGGTCACAGACGCTCCATGCGGTCCAGCATGGCCCCCACATCAATGAAGCGCAGCAGAGAGAGGACGAAGAGGCCGACGGCGACGACGATGTAGAACAGGTGGGGATAGGACAGCAACCCCTGCAACGGACCGAAGAGAGCAGCCCCCCCTGACAGGCCCATGTTGGCCACGGCCATGTAGAGGGAGAACTGCGTGGCGGCCACGCGCTTCCACGAGATCGCCATCATCGTCGCCAGGAAGGAGATGCTGATGAGGGTGTCGAGGATGTAGTAGGCGCTGATGAAGGCCTGTGCCGGCAGGCGCTGCGACCAGGCAGCGGCGAGCAGAGCCATGGCGGCGGCGCCTCCGCCCAGCAGCAGGACCCCCGCGGCGATGGTCCGTCGGCGGCCAAGACGCTCCACCAGCCAGCCACCGGCCACCATGCCGAGAACACCGGAGACGAGACCGGCAGTGGCGGACAACTCCGAAAAGTCGGTGTGGGTCCATCCCATCTCCTGCACGGTGAGCACGGGCAGCAGGGCGTCGACAAAACCGCGAATCAGGTTGTAGGCAAAGAACACGAGAGTGGCGATCAGACTGACCGGCAGCAGGACCACCCGCAACAGCGATCGTCCGATATCGATCCAGCCCTCCAGCTGCAGGGAGCGGGACACATCGGAAGCCTGCCCGGCCGTCCACGGCAGCAGGCGTTCTCCCTGGCGTTCCCGGGCCAGCAGCGGCAGCAGCATGACGATGGCGACAACGAGGGCCTGGGCCAGCAGCGCTGCGCCGAGGCCGTGGCGCCCCCGGCGGTGGCGCCGGCCACACCCAGTCCCTTGCCGCCCCACATGAAGCCATTGGCCTTGGGCTGTTGCTCCACCGGGATGATCTCCACGGCCATGCCGTCGACGGCGACATCCTGGAAGGCAGTGAAGAAATTGGTGAGAAATCCGAGAGCGGTCAGGGCGAACAGGTGCTGCATCGGGTCGGGTGTCAGGGCCATGATCACAGAGGTAGTGACCATACCCGCCTGCGCCAGCAGGATCCATGGCCGCCGGCGCCCCATCACGAGGTAGCTCCAGCGGTCCATGATGGGACCGTTGATCAGCTTCAGGCTCCAGGGCAACAGGATGATGCCCATGTACGAGCTGATCTGTGTCGGTGTCAGCCCCTGCTCTGCCATGTAGGCTGGGACGGCGATGGACAGCAGTCCGTAGGGCAGCCCCTGGGCCGCGTACAGCAAGGTGAAGGCGACATAGCGGAGGTTCAGGTTCTCCGTCAGGGCAGGCAGGCCGCCGGTGGTGGCCGCAGGTTCGGGTTGGCTCACGAAGGGATTCCTGCCGGCTGGAACTCCCTGATCAATTCCTCGGCAGTGGCCAGCATGCGATCGACGGTGTCCGCCATGTAGCCGGACAGCTTCGTCTCTGCCTCGGCAGCATCTCCCGCGTCGATCATCTGTTTCGTCTCGGCTGCCAAGGTGTAGGCGCTTTGGCGCAGCTGGGTTTCGAATTCATGCCAACGGGCACGGACCGCTTCGACGCGGTGGGGGGCATCCTCCCGGGCAAGGTGGGCCAGGTCCAGGAAACGCCACCAGGGGCTGTCCGCCGTCGATCGTTCCCCGCCGATGGCCAGTACCTCAGGTAATGCCCCCTGCAGGAATACGGGAAAGAACGGCGCCTGGCAGGGTGAGTAGAAGCTGCACCAGTAGACGGGCAGACGGGACGCGTCGGCACAGAGGTCGGCCACCAGACTGGCGGCCGTGTTGCCGCCCTTCGGCCCGTCGTTAAAATGGATACAGATGCCCTTGCCTGTCAGGTCCGTGCGGAAGGGCTCACCCGGTTGCCCGGCGTCCGAGTGATCGCGGAGCAGAGACATCATCACCGAAGTGTCGATGGAGCCGGTCCGGTCTCCCAGCACGGCACACGAGCGTTTGCGGCGCATGGCGCCGCTGCCCTCGCTTCGGTCGTTGGCGCTGTAGGCGTCGGCAAAGCTGAAGGCTCCGTCTGCGGAGGACCACCAGCCGCGCTCGACGGCGGTGGACTCGGCCCTGGCCGACAGGCACTCGGCGTCGGTCTCGACACTGTAGACATTGCTGATGCCGAGGCCGCCCTCGACACGCTGCACCGCCCACTCGTGTCCCGCCGTCTCGATGACGAAGGCTTCGCGCGGGTCAGCGACGATGTAGCCGTTGTCGTAGGTGCGCACACCGGCGTCGTTGTCGAATTTGCCCTGGCCGTACTCGTCGATGGCACGGGTCATCCAGTCCACCGCCTCACGTGCCGTCCGTCCGCGCTCCAGGCCGAGGCGCAGAATCTCCATGCCGATGAGCCGCGATTCCGGGGCACTGTCGAACTTCGATCCCAGGCCCTCGTTGCCGATGACGACCTGGTGTTCGTTGAAGCCATGCTCGTACCCCCAACACCACCAGGGCCGTGAGCCGACGTGCCGCCAGGTCACCTCGACTTCGGGCAGCGAGACGAACTGACACCGTGTCACGCTCCCGGGTTCGTGGTAACGGCGCTCGTGTAGTTCCAGGGGCTGGCATTCATCCCAGGGGCGATCGCTGTTCTTGGCGAAGAGTGTCTGTCCGTGTGCCGTTGCCGCCGGCAGGGCGACCATGGTGTCACAACCCTTCGGTATCATGCGTCTGGATCTCCTGACGGGAGTCGGATCCGTGCCGTCGTGCCGACACCCGGTTCACTGGTGATGCCGACGCTGCCCCCGTGACGTTGCACGATACTGCGGCACAGCGGCAGGCCGAAGCGTGCCCGCGTGCGCTCGCCATGGGAGAAGTCGATGTCGAACAGGCCGTCAACTAGGTCAGCTGTCATGCCCCGTCCCGTGTCCTCGATATCGATGTGGACGGTCGCCTCTGCTGTCGCCAGACGGATGGTCAACTTGCCTGGACCATCGAAGGACTCGCCGGCGTTACGTATCAACGTCGCCAAGGCCTCGCTCACGCGCCGGGGATCGATCTCGATGACGAGACCCGGCGCCAGGTCATGGACGACGTCGGTGTCCGGCCGCAGGGCGCCACGCTCGCGATCGACGACGGCCGTGACCACCTGGGCCAGGTCCACCCGCTGCAGCTCGGCATGGTCCAGTTGTACGAAGCCGCGGATGGAGCTCATGACCTGCATCAATCGTTCGCCAGGGAGCGGAGCAGCGACGCCGGCGGTTCGGTGATCACCGTTTCCAGTTCCTGACGGATACGGGAGACGGCGCGGGTGCCGGTATCGGTGGAGCTGCGCATGGCCCCCAGGGGGTTGTTGACCTCGTGCTCGACACCCGCTACGAGGTCACTGACCGCGGCCATCTTCGCCTCCAGGACCAGCTCCAGCTGCTGTTGCCGCAGCTGCCCCTCGGCGTGTTCACGGCCGACGGCCTCGTGTACAGTGGAGCGCGCTGCGTGTGCGGCCAGGGCGACGAAGGCTCCGGCTATGGCGATGATGACCGGAGTGACAAAGGCCAGATCGAGGGCACTCATACCGTCACCCAGGGCCTCCAGCAGTGCCTGCGAAGAGCCGCCGAGGCGGGAGTCGAAGATGCCCACCAAGGCGAGAAAGACGTGCAGCGCAACGGCAGCGACAGTCATCACGATCGGGTTGAGGGGCCGCAAGGCGAGGCCGTTGACGGTGATGAGGGCCAGGCTGGTTGCCGTCAGGTTGTGTTTTGACAGATGCAGCAGCGGCGTGAACTCGTTGCTGTAGATCACGTGCCAGATGACCGGCAGGGTGCACAGTATGGCCACATCCGCGAGGGTCCCGAACAGACCGACATGGTCGGCCCGGGCGCCGGCCATCAGACGCCGCAGCAGGAACAGCTGCAGCAGGAAGAACAGCAGGAACAGGAGGCCGAGGACGATGGCCTCACTGCGACGCCCGGCGACGAACAACGTCAACAGGCTGGCAAACAGGCAGAACCCCATACGGATTCGTGTCGCCCATATCAGCGAGACACGCTCGCGTTCAGCCAGCAGTTCAGCGGCGGTGGATGTGTCGGTGGAAGCCAGGTGGAGTGTCGGCGGCAGGATCGTGATCGCAGGTATCCGGTCAGACGGCAACCTAGTGCCACGTCAAGGCAGGGGCAAGAAATGGGTGGGTGGAGGAAAATCGACGATTCGCCGATAAGGGGAATGCGGGTAGTTGCCGGCCTCCCCGGCTGGCATTGCGGACCGCCCGGTCCGCCCGGACGCCGACGGATGCAATATGATCCGAGGGCTTGCGCTCTCACGGTTCCGGTCACCACTCACAGGAGCATGGATCGTGCGAGTCACGAGCGCCCAGATCGATCTGTCGGCGCAGCACGCGCTGACGCAGAACCACACGCGCCGCGAAGAGCTGGCGATTGTGGTGCAGGACAATGATGGTACGACGACACAGAGTTTGAGCTCGCGAGAGCGAACGCAGTCCTCTGCCGCCTTCGAACAACCCAGTCTGCTCGACGCCGAACTGGCTGGCCTCGATGCCGCCGGCCAGGGACTGAGCACGGCGCTGGTGCAACGTGCCACCGAAGCCGGGCAGAAGCTGCCCTCTCCCGAGGAGCTGAAGAGCACGCTGAGCGACGCCTTGCAGGGTTTTGGCCTCGACCTGGGCGGCCTCGGCATGATGGGAGCTCAGCCCTTCGACACGCAGCTGCAGCCGAAGGATCGTTTCAAGATGGAGTTGATCCAGGCCGCGGTGGAGGCTTTCTCCGGCGGGGAGTTCAGCATTCTCGATCCGGCTGATCTGGACCTGGCCGCATTTGCCGAGCCGGTATCCGCAGAAGTCCCACCGAAGGCCACAGACGCGCCGAAGGAGGATGACCCGGCCGCCGAGGCGGGACAGGACTCGGAGCGGCGGGCAGGACTCATCTACTCCTATCAGGATCGTCACTACGAACGGGAGACGACGAGCTTTGCCGCCAGCGGTGTGGTGCATACCGCGGATGGTGAACAGATCGACTTCGATGTGGAGCTGACCATGGGCCGGCAGTTCCTGTCGGAGACATCTGGCGAGGTCCGCCTCGGTGCGGACGTGCAGGATCCCCTCGTCGTGAATTTCGAAGGTACCGCCGCTGAGTTGACGGAGAGGACCTATTCCTTCGACCTCGATACCGACGGCACGGCCGACCAGATCCACTTCGTCAGCCCCAACTCCGGGTTCCTCGCCCACGACGCCAACAACAACGGCATCGTCGACGACGGTTCGGAGCTCTTCGGCCCGACGACGGGCAGCGGCTTCGGCGAACTGGCCGTGCACGATGAAGACGGCAACGATTTCATCGACGAAGGGGACTCGATCTACGGCAGCCTGCGCATCTGGCAGAAGGATGCCGAGGGCAACGATCACCTCATCGCCCTGGGCCAGGCCGGAGTCGGCGCCATCTACCTGAACTCGGTGGCCACACCCTTCCAGGTCAAGGATGACGAGAACCAGCTGCAGGGCATCGTGCGCAGCTCGGGTATCTATCTCAAGGAAGAAGGAGGCGCCGGCACGGTGCAGCAGCTCGATCTGGTGGTGTGATGGGGAGGAGTACTATCCCTCGAGCTTGTCGCGCAGCAGCTGCTGTACCATCTGCGGGTTGGCCTTGCCTTTGGAGGCCCGCATGACCATGCCCATGAGGAACTGGATGGGTTTGCCGTCGCCGGCACGTACCTTGTCGGCGGCATCCGCGTGCTCGGCGATGACGGCGTCGACCTGACCTTCCAGCTCGCCACTGTCGGAGACCTGCTGCAGTCCTTTTGCGGCCACAATGTCGGCCGGCGCGCCACCGTCGGCCCACATGACGGCGAAGACCTCCTTGGCGGCAGACCCACTGATGGTCTGGGCCGTCACCAGGCCGATCAATTCGCCAAGCTGGCCCGGCGTCACCGGCACATCCTCCATGCTGCCATCGGTGTCCTTCAGCAGGCGGAAGACTTCACCGGTGATCCAGTTGGCCGCGGCCCGGGGATCGGCGCCTGTAGCCACGACGGCCTCAAACCAGTCAGCCACGTCGCGATCCTCCGAGATGAGGGCGGCATCCTCGGCGCCGATCTGCAGGGTGAGTCGGGCGGCGCGATCGTCAGGCAGCTCCGGCAGTTGGGCCCGCACGTCATCGATCCACTGGGCGGTGACGTCGACATCGAGCAGATCCGGTTCGGGGAAGTACCGGTAGTCGTCGGAGAATTCCTTTGAGCGCTGCTCCCTGGTCAGGTTGGCACTCTCGTCCCATCCCATGGTCACCTGGCGCAGAGTGCCTCCCTCCTCAAGTATCTCGATCTGTCGCTTCACCTCATACTCGATGGCGTTTCGCACGGCGCGGAAGGAGTTCAGATTCTTCACCTCCACCTTGGTGCCGAAGGCCTCGGAGCCTGCCGGTCGCACGGAGATGTTGGCCTCGCAGCGCATGGCGCCTTTCTCCATGTCCCCCGTGGAGGCTCCCAGGTAGCGGACGAGCTGACGGATCTTCTGTACGTAGGCGAAAGCCTCGTCAGCGGAGCGGATCGAGGCGTCGGTGACGATTTCCATCAACGGCACACCGGCCCGGTTGTAGTCCACGAGACTGGCGTTGCCCTGGTGTACGAGTTTGCCCGTGTCCTCCTCGAGGTGGACACGTTCGATTTTGATGCACTTTTCCGCCCCGCCCCCTTTGGCGTCGCCGTCTACGGGTATCTGAACCTGGCCGTGTTCACACAGAGGCAGTTCGTACTGCGACACCTGGTATCCCTTGGGCAGATCGGGATAGACATAGTTCTTGCGGGCGAAGACGGAGTGCGGGCGGATCTCACAGCCCAGGGCCATCCCCGTCATCACCGTCAATTCGATGGCCCGGCCGTTGATGACGGGCAGGGCGCCCGGCTGTGCCGTGCACACGGGACAGACATGCTGATTGGCACCGACCTGAAAGTGTTCGGCCGGGCAACGGCAGAACATCTTGGACCGGGTGTGCAGTTCGACATGGACCTCCATGCCGATGACGGTCTCGTAGTTCATGCGAACAACACGTGGCGCCGCAGGAAGGCGTCCACCGCCTGCAGGTAATGCCGCTTCGTCTCGGGTCGCCGGAAGCCGTGTCCCTCGCCCTCGTAGACATGGTACTCGTGGGGAATGCCGCGCTCGCGCAGAGACTCGACGATGGCGTCGGACTGGTCCCGGGGCACGACGTCATCCTCGGTGCCCTGGAACAGGATCACGGGATCCTGAAGGGCGTCGGCGGCGTTGATGGGTGATCGCTCACGATATCGAGGTGCAGCCTCGGGCAGGGGACCGAGGAGGTGATCGTTGTAGCGTGACTCGAACTTGTGGGTCGTATCGGACAGGCCGAAGAGGTTCGAGATACCGTAGCGGCAGACGCCGGCACGGAAGAACCCGGGATGCAGGGTGAGGGTGCGCAACACGGTATAGCCGCCGGCGCTGCCACCGGAGATGACGAGACGGCTGGCGTCGACCCGGCTCTCATCCACCAGGTGCCGGGCGCCGCCGATGCTGTCCTCCACGTCGTACACCCCCCAGTTGCCACGCATGGCGGTCATGTAGCGCCGGCCATAGCCGGTGGAGCCACGGTGATTGACCAGCAGCACGCCCCAGCCGCGAGTGGCGAAGTACTGGACCTCGGCGTCGTAACTCACATCGGACTGACCCGTGGGGCCGCCGTGAACGTGGACCAGCAGCGGCGGCAGCCCGTCGCTGTCGAAGCCGGGGTTCGATGGCGGGTAGTAGAGACCGTGGGCGGCAGAACCATCCGCAGCCGTCCAGTCCACCGCTTCGGGGCTCGACAGGGCGGCTGAATCCAGCGCCTCACTTCCGGATCGAGCCTGGACCGCCGGGGCGGCGCTCTGCCGTGTGGTGCGCAGTGACAGGATCCGATCCGATTGATGGGGTGTGCTGGCGACGACGGCGAGTTCGTCACCGCGAGGAGCGGTTGCCAGGTGGGTCACCCAGGCATACTCCGACAGGGTTTCGACAGGCATGACATGACGCGTCGCCAGATCGCAGACAAAAGCCCGCCGTTCGGCGTTGTGGCTGCGGGTGAAGTAGAGGCGTTTGCCATCGCCGGAGAAGGCGTGTGTCCTGAGGCCCTGGACCCATCCCGGCATGGCGACGTCCCCCTCGTCATCAGGTGTGAGACAGATGATCTCAGCGCTTTGCAGGTCGCGCAGATAGAGGCGGCTCCACTCACCGTCCTCGTCGCTGGCGTAGGCCAGCCAGCGGCCGTCGGGTGAGAACTCCGGCTGGAACACGGAGGTTTCGTCGCCACCAGCGATCGCCCTGGAGGCAGAAACGGTGGGTCCCGACGCGGACAGGCGCAGATCTGCCAGCATCAGTCGGGTACCGTCCCAGGCCATGTTGGGGAAATCCCACTCCACCCAGGCTAGCATGCGTCCCCGTGGGTGCCAGGCTGGCTGCATGTAGAAGTCGGCACCCTCCGCCAGCCACTGCGGCCACTGGTGTCCCTGGGACCCGACGAAAGCGATGCGATCGGTGCGGCCGTCGCTGTGGACGTAGATGATCCAGCGGCCGTCAGGTGAGACCGTCGGCGCCGACGGATGCCCGAAGGCCGGGGTCAGCGCCCGTGCCCGGCCCCCATCCAGAGGCTGAACAAACAGCCGCGAACCGTCGTCAACGAAAACCACACAGCCGCGGCCGACGGTGAACTCGCCGCCGCCGTAGAACACCTTCGTCCGAATGCGGTGACCGCTGGCCAGTTCACGTGGCGCCACCTCGCCGCGTGACCGGCACAGCAGGACGGCATCCGCACCACGCCGTTCCAGCCAGATGAGGCTGCGGCCATCGGTGTCGTAGGTCGGGGTTCGGAGTCCGATGCCGTCGGTCACGTCATCGACGCCGACGGCACTGTCCCACAGTCCGAAGGGCCGACGCTGACGGCCCGTCGCCTGACTCACACCTTCTCCATCAACTCGATCTTGACGCTGTCGGGGCCGTCGATGAAGACGATGCGGCGTCCCGTATCAGGTATCTGTACGGGGCCGAACCAGATGTGTACGCCTTCCTGCTCGAGATGAGCGAGGGTGGCGTCGAAGTCATCGGTGTTCAGGGCGAAGTGATCGAGGCCCTGATAGCGACCCAGTTCCATGGGTGCGAATTCGCGGTCGGTGACCGTCACCTGCACGGGACCGATGTGAACCTCGACCCAGGTAGCTCCGCCGCGCTCGAAAGGATCGCCTGCGGTGGCGCCCAAAACACGCTGGTAGAAATCGACGGCGGCGGTGACGTCCGTCGTTTCGTGATGGATATGGTCGAAGGTGTAATTCGGCATGCTTCAGGTCTCCTGAACGGGCTTGCGGCGAAAGTCGGCGAACTCCGCACTTGCGGCGAAGTCGGCAAGTTGGATCTTGCGTCCACCCATCTGGTCCGAGAGGTTGGCGGCAAGAACGGCGGCGTGGCTGTTCATACTCGATGAGAAGGTGTTGCGCAGTACCGAGGCGTCACCCCTGGCGACGGCCTCGACGAAGCACTGGTTGATGTGCAGAGTGGCGTCCCGTTTCTCCGGCCCGGGCAGCACGTGGCGCAGATCGTCCACCGACGGCCTGCCTGACACTGGCGGATACGGCCCTTCATAGTAGTAGGCGGCCACTTCTTCGCCCTCCACCTTCACGTGGCCGTGGTCCCACATGAGGCCGGCGTAGCCGTCGCCCCAGAAGGTCTTGCGCAGACGGGACATCAGCAAGTTGAAGAGCAGCCCCGATTCGAAGCCGAAGGTGACCGAGTAGGCGTACGGGTTGTCGCCGCCATCCTCGATGTCAGCGGCGTCGCGATGCACATAGTCGGCTCTCGTCCAGGCCACGTCTCCCGCCCAGTAGCGCATGGTATCCAACTGGTGAATACCCGATTCAACGACGGTCGTACCCGACCAGGCAGCGCTCGCCGCCCACACCCGGTTGCCCGGCCCGCCGAGTTGTTCGGTGCGCGTGTGCTTGGTGGAATGGGCCTCCAGGGCGCCGTTGCCCACAGCGGTGGCCATCACCAGGCGCTTGTCCTGCAGGAAATCGTGCATGGCTTCGTGCCGGTTGTCGTGGCGCTGGTTGAAGCCGACGGTGCCGATGACACCGGCTTGCCGGATGGCGGCTTCCATCTCGATGGCCTCGTCATAGAACAGACTGACCGGTTTCTCGACGAAGACGTGGATGCCCGCCGCGACAGCGGCGATGACCTCGCCGTCATGCCGATTCGGGGGGATGCAGAAGTAGAGCGCATCCAGGCCGAAGGCGTCATCCGAGGTGGCGCTGTCGAGCATGTGGGAAAACCGGGAAAACGTGCGGATACCTTCCAGAGAGAAATCGTCGACGAAGCCGCTGATCTTCGCCTCCGCCAGATTCTCCTCGAAGGGGTCGCAGAGAGCGACGATTCTGGCGTCGGCGATCCGCCACAGGCAATTCAGGTGCTGCAGGCCGCGCTGACCAAGGCCGATGATGCCGACTCGAACTGGATGTACCACGCTCGTTTTCTCCGCAGGTAATGGGTACCACATGAAGCTGCACAACTACGCCCAATTGTCCAGATACGGCAATACGGGGTCGCCCTCTGGAGAGGACGTCGCTATCTTTGCCGCATGACCGAAACGAGCACAACCCACCAGCGGGTCATCGACCCGGAGTGGGAGAATTTCTTCTCGTCTGACGTGTCAGGGGAGAAGGAGCCTCTGGTGAAGCTCCTCGGCCGGGTGCCGATCTTCAGCTTGCTGCGGGCGAAGGAGCTGCAAACCCTCACGCATCTCGTCCATGTGCGTGAGTTCGCCCGTGGTGAGGTCGTCATCCAGCGTGGCGTCCAGCAGTCCGGACTGTACCTCGTGCGCACTGGTTCGGTGCACATCGTGCGTGATCGTGAGGACGGGCGGGAGGTGGTCGGCACCCTCGGTCGCGAGGAGCTGCTCGGCGAGTTCGCCCTGCTCGATGACACGCCCCGAAGCACTTCGGTCGTCGCCGCCGAGAGAAGCGAGCTGATCGGTTTCTTCAAGCCGGACCTCACCGATATCCTGGCCACCGATCCGGCCATGGGCTGCATGATCCTGCTGCGGCTCGGCGAGGAGATGACAGCGACACTCAGCAAGGACTATCAACGACTGCGCGAAACGGGCTGGCCCGCCCTCGACCACCCTGACGATGACGGTGTCGACCCCACCGCGGCGTGAGAACGGATCCCACGTGAACGGCAAGAGCAACGGCAAGAAGAAAAAGAAGAAGAAAGGTGCCGCGAAGTCGGGCGGCGGCCTTTTCTCCAGGCTGCTCAAGAATACCGGCAAAGAGGATAAGGCCGGCAACGGTGGCAAAGCCAAAGCCAAGGCCAAGCCACTGACGCCCCTGGAGCGCTCGATCCAGGAAATCAAACACATGGCGAAGGTTGGCGAGTCCGATCCGGAGCGTCTCGCCGGGTTGCTGAGCCAGTTGCTGGGCGGCGAGCAGGAGAAACGGCGCCAGGCTCAGGAGGACTTCGACAAGATGGTCTGGGACATCGTCAACAAGGACGACGAGAAGAACAACGAAGAGTCCTGACGCGGATCTCTACGACAGTCCGTCGACGATCCCTTTCAGGTACTTCAGACTGCCGGCGGCGATCGTCCTCGGGTCGGGCGCCATGTCGAAGACTTCCACCGACACGTACTTGCTGTAGTCGATCTCCCGCAGGGCTCGCATGACCGAGACGAAATCGGTGTCGCCGAAACCGGGCCCCCGTTTGTTGGCGTCATTCACGTGTACGTGCCAGAGATGATCCTTCGTCTCCCGCATCAGCTGCGCCGGCGGATTCTTTTCCGATGACCCTGAGCAGACGTCGATCATCGTCTGGAAGTTCGGATGGTCGATTTCAGCCACCATCCGACGCGCCTCCTCTGCCGTCTGGATGAAGTTGGTCTGATCCGGGCTCAGTGCTTCGATGCACAGGGTCACGTCATTGTCGGCCGCCAGTGGCAGGCAATCCCGGAACACCCCCTTGGTACGCTCCCAGGTCTCGTCGTAGTCCCAGCCCTGCTGGACGTTCCGCTGCTTCGGCGAGCCGATGATCATCACCTTGCCGCCCACGTCGCCACAGAACTGCACCAGCGACTGGAAGTAATCGCGGGTTCGGTTGCGGATGTCGTCGTCGACGTGATTGGTGTAGAGCCCCTCCGGTTTGATCAGCAGCCAATGCAGGCCGATGACCTCGACGCCGGACGTCTCGGCGGCGGCACGAATCTGCTGGCGCCTGGCCAGAGGGATGTCATCCACCGAATCGGCCAGGGTGAAGGGAGCGATCTCGACACCGTCGTACCCCACGTCGGCGGCGTAGGCAAAGACATCCTCGATGGCCCAGTCTTCGAAGTACTCATTGCAGGTTCCAAACTTCATCATGGTCGCAGCATCCTTTACAACGTCGGGCTCGGGGTTCAGGGACGGAGAAGATAGCCCGCTGTCGGCCGGTCGCCAGATCCTGACTCCTGCTGCACCCATGGTTGTCGCCTGCAGCACCCACGCCGACTGTCGCCTGAACAGAGGAACCGTCGGCACCAGGGTTGCAGGGAAGCAGACATGCGAATCCACAGCTGCATCCTGCTGGGAGCCTGTCTGTCGGTTGCACGCGCCGTCGCCGGTCCTGCCCTGCCGGCAGCAGGGGACGCCCGCACCGACCTGTCGAGCCGGGAGAGTGAACCGGTCACCCGAACTCAGAGCCGACTTCGACTGCAGGCGACAGAGGCATCCGTCGAGGGCCTGCGCCTGCTGCAGCGAGTTGTGGCCCAGTCGGGTCGGTGGGAACTGGCCGTGTTGAGCGAACGCGATCCGGGCGAGAGGCTGTGGCGGGATCACGCCGTGGGATATGTGCTGCGCCGGGGCGAGAGGACCGACCTGACCATCGGCCATCTGCGTCCCGCCTTCGGCCAGGGTCTGCTGCACGGACGCTCACGATCGACGAGCATACCCTCCACATCACCCCGGCGGGACGGCGCCGTGCTCGGATACCGCTCTGCGGCAGAGGGTCGTACGGTCGACGGGGCGGCGATCACGCGACGGCAGCCAGACTGGACGGCCACCGGCATCGTCGGGGTCCTGCGCTGGGATGCCCGGGTCGACGACGGTGGCACGGCAAGGTCGCTGCCGGAGGACGGTGACCACAGCGGCAGCGGCGCCAGCACCCGGGCCGGCCTGCACGGCCGCATCGCCGCGGGCCGCTGGGCGGTGCACACGCCCCACGCTGATCTCGGCTTCACCGTGCAGCGGCTGTTCTTCCAGAGAGCAGTCGACCTGCGGCGGGACGAGATCCCCAGCGGTTTTTTCGGTCGCCGCCTGTCGTGTGCGGCCGTCGATGTGCACGTGCGGCGCGGCGCGGTTCGATGGTACGCAGCGGCCGCCCGAGCCGGCCGCCGGCTGGGGGCGCTGGCTGGCCTCTCCGGTCTGGTCGCTGCGGGCACCCGGATCGACCTGATCGGTCGCTGGTACGATCCGGGCTATTTCGCACCCCTCGGCGCCGCTGCCAGCGGCGCCGATATGGCGGATGAACACGGCCTGACTGTGCAGGCTCGCGCACGTGGCTGGCGCTTGTGGATGGACGCCACCATGAGGCCGGCGCCTCGCTGGCGGCAACCGCTGCCGGCATGGAAGCGCGGTGGGGGAGTCCACCTGACGAGGCGTTCGCGCCATGGAGAATGGACCGGGGATCTGCAGCGTCGTGAGCGCTCACTCTGGACGGGTGGCAGTCCCGGGCATGAGTCCACCCACCGCGTCCGCCTGCAGGGCCGGTGGTCACGGGATGAGTTGCGGCTCACGGCTCGCGTTGACGGTGTCGACTACCGGAAGGTGATGCGCACTGCGGCGGTGACCGCTCTGCAGGGGGCTGCTGGATCCACGGCGCTGCGCTGGCGGCATCGACGCCTGCAGATCGAGGGGTTGGTCACCCTGTTCGATACGGGTGGCTATGCCGCCCGCATCTATGAGTACGAGCCAGAACTACCACAGGCGATCAGCATCCGGCCGCTGTATGGGCGGGGCCTGCGCCTGGTCGGCGTCCTGCGTGCGACACTCGGTCCCGTCCGGGTCAGCCTGCGCTGGCGTCTGGAGAACAGGACCGGGTTGCGGCATGCCGTGGGGCTGCAGATCGACAGCGTCCCGGGATCTCGTTGACATGCTGCGGGGCCCTCAGTAGCTTGCCCCCCATTCCACTCCAGCAGCCCGTTGATAGAGCCCATCTGGGCTGCGGCCGGCCCTTTCGACCGGTGCCTGTGTTGCGCTTCCTCAACGGGTCCCACTGACCCGCTTCAGTCGCGCGCCTTGTCACCGGCCGAAATGCCTCGGCCTCGCCAACAGAGCGACTTTATCAACGGGCTGCCAGACGAGGTCTCGATGGCCACCGAACGACTCGATCAGGACCTGGAGGACCGACTTCGCCGACTCAACGAGATCGGCGCGGCCCTGTCTCTGGAGCGTGATCTGCACACGCTTCTCGACCGGATCCTCCTCGAAGCCCGCCGCTTCACCGGCGCCGACGCCGGTGCGCTCTTCCTGGTCAGCGGCAACAGCCTCACTTTCGAAGTCGCCCAGAACGACACGCTGAAGCTGGCTCACGAGACCGACGAGGGTATCGTCATGCCACCGGTGCCGCTCGATGAGTCGAGTGCGTCCGGTTTCTGTGCCGTACGCGGCGAGACGCTGAACATCGAGGATGTGTACGCCGAAGATGCGCCACGCCGCTTTGAGGGACCGCGGCAGTACGACGGGATGACCGGATACCACACGCGGTCCATGCTCATGGTCCCCATGCGCGATCATGAAGATCAGATCACCGGTGTGCTGCAGCTGCTCAACGCCAAGGATCCAGCCACGGGAGAGGTCCGCGCCTTCCCCAGCGGGGATGAGCCCCTGGTGCTGTCGCTGGCGTCGCAGGCGGCGGTGTCGGTCAACAACGTGCGCCTCATCGACGACACGGAACGTCTGTTCCAGTCCTTCGTGCAGGTAATGGCAACCGCCATCGACGAGCGCTCGCCCTACACGGGCGGCCACATTCGACGTGTGGCGGAGATGACGATGCATGTGGCACAGCGGATCAATGCCTGTACGGAGGGGCCGCTGGCGGCGGCGACGTTGGACGAGGACCAGATGGATGAGCTGCGACTGGCGGCCTGGATGCACGACATCGGCAAGATCACGACGCCTGAATGGGTCGTCGACAAGCCGACGAAGCTGACGACGATCTACGACCGCATCGATATGTTGTGCACCCGCTACGCCTGGATTTCGGCAGAGCTGGAGGCGCGGTATCAGCGGGAACGGGCCGACCAGCTGGAGGCGGGTTCGAAGATCGACGCGACACGGGCCGAGGCCCATGAACGGATCCGCGCCGAGCTCGATGATGACCTGGCTTTCCTGCAGAAGGCGAATCTTCCCGGCGAGTTCATGGAGGAGGCCGACCTCGAGCGGCTGCGGAGCGTGGCCGGCAAGAGCTACGGCGAGGGCCTGCCGACACCACTTTCGGCAGAGGAAGTCGAGAACCTGGCGATCCGCAAGGGGAGCCTCACCGAGACCGAGCGGCAGAAGATCAACGACCACGCGGCGATGAGCATCCGCATGCTGGAGACGATCCCCTTCACCCGTACGCTGGCCAAGGTTCCCGCCATCGCTGGTGCGCACCACGAAAAACTCGATGGCAGTGGGTACCCCCGGGGCCTGCAGGGAGAGGAGATCTCGCTGCAAGCCCGAATCCTGGCGCTGGTAGATATCTTCGAGTCTCTCAGCGCCGACGATCGCCCCTACCGGTCGCAGCCGATCCCGCGGGACGTGGTGCTGCGGATCCTTCGGGAGGAAGTGGACGCCGGCCATCTCGATCGCGACGTTTTTGATCTGTTCATCGGCCAGCAGCTGTACTTGAAGCTCGACGACATCAAGGCGGCAGACCGGGCTCTCGTCTCCGACTCCTGACGCGATCCAATCAAGAGCCGACAACGGCATTATCTTCCCATTTCCTCCCCTTCCCGTGCGCCGGTTTGACCGGGGAGCGGGAGCATCCACCACATGCAGTCGTGAGGGTTATCATCGGCGCCACATGTGGCGTATTCTCCGTCCTTCTCGCCAACCTTCCGGGTGATATCGACACTGGATCCGGGTTCCCTGAAACTTCGATAACCTTTTGATTTTACTAAAGGATATGGGATATCGGTCCGATTATCTGAGCATCGGCAGTGGTGTCGCTGGCCTGTATTTTGCGATACAGGCCGCACGAAGCGGCGCGTCCGTTTCCATCGTCACCAAGAAGGGGGCGGAGGAATCGAACACGCACTACGCCCAGGGGGGGATCGCCACCGTGTTTGGTGACGACGACTCGATCGAGGCGCATATCCGGGACACGCTGGAAGCCGGTTCCGGGTTGTGCGACGCAGCAGTGGTCGAGACGACGGTCCGCGCCGGCCCCCGGCGAGTAGAGGATCTGCTCAAACTGGGCGTCCGGTTCTCCAGGGAGGAGGACGGCCGACTGTCGCTGGGACGCGAAGGCGGCCATTCGCACCACCGCGTCGTTCATGCCGACGACTGGACCGGCAGGGAGCTGGTCCGGAGGCTGCTGGAGGCAGCAAGGGCCGAGGAGCGGGTGACCTTCTTCGAAGATCACCAGGCCATCGACCTGATCGTCGACTCGGATGGACACTGTCGCGGCGCGTGGGTCGAAGCAGGGACGCGTGTAGCACGGACGCACGGCGGGATTCAGGCCTTTGAGGCATCGGTGACCTTGCTGGCCACCGGAGGCGCAGGCGGGATCTTTGCCAACACGACAAATCCGTCGGTGGCGACCGGAGACGGCATCGCCATGGCGTACCGCGCCGGGGCAACGGTGGCGAACATGGAGTTCGTCCAGTTTCACCCCACGGCGCTGGCCCACCCCGAAGGCGGCACCTACCTCATCTCAGAGGGGCTGCGGGGGTATGGAGCGGTGGTCGTCAACCACGAGGGCGAGGCCTTCGTGGAACGGCAGTTGCGCGGTGGATCGCTGGCGACCAGGGATGTGGTGGCTCGGGCGATCGTCGCCGAGATGAAGAACAGCGGGAAGGAGTGCGTCTACCTCGACGTAACCGGGAAGGATCCCGACGAGACGAGACGCCGATTCCCGAACATTTACAGGACGTGCCGGGACCTGGGCATCGACATGACCCTCGACCCGATCCCGGTGACGCCAGCGGCGCACTATCTCTGCGGAGGCGTGCGCACGGACGTGAACGGGCAGACCGACGTACCGGGGCTGTATGCCGCCGGCGAGGTGGCCTACACGGGCCTGCATGGAGCCAATCGGCTGGCGAGCAATTCGCTGCTCGAAGGTCTCGTCTTCGGGGCCAGGGCGGCAGAGCACGCAGTCGGTGACATGGATCTTTGCCGGAAAGGCCGGGTACCGAAAGCCCCGCCGATTCCGGTGGAACCGGTCGATACTGATCACGCGCTGAGCGCGAATGATGAGATCGGCCGGGTCATGCTCGAGGATGTCGGAATCGTGCGCACCGACGCATCGCTGATGCGCGCCTGCGACGCTCTGGACAGAGTCGAGAAAGAGATGGCAGACGCCGGCTTCGGGTCGGTGGAACTGCGCAACAAGCTGACGGTGGCCCGACTTGTGGCACACTCGGCCCGCGCCCGGCGCGAGAGTCGGGGTGTCCATTACAATGAGGACCACCCGGATCGAGACGACGAGAACTGGCAGCACGACACACTGAGACGGGCCGGACGCTGAAGCGCAGATGCTTCGCATGAGACCAGTCGAATGGCAGACACCGATGGCAGACTCTGGGGAAGGCGGCGCGTTCGAGCGATGAAGAGAACATTTACAGCTCTGATCCTGGCAGCGTTCGTGGTCTGGGCCCTGCCGGCCGATGCCGGCGAGGGTCTCATCACGAAGGTTCGCGGCCGCACCCTGACCGTCGACAAGGGGGCCGATGACGGCCTCGAGGTCGGCCTTGAAGTGAACATCGTGCGGCCACCCAACGAAGCGATCATTCACCCGCTGACCGGCGAGAATCTGGGAGCCCCGGAGATTGAGATCGCCGGTGGCCGTATCAACAAGGTCTCAGCCCGCGCCGCCTCGATTCAGCTCGATGGCAATCCGATCATCTCGGTTCGTCCCGGAGACATGGCCCGCTTCCTGACCCTCGAAGAGAAGATGGTGATGGAGCAGGAGGTGGCGACGGAGACGGCGGAGCAGGCAGCGCGCGAACGCGGCGACATCCGCTCTGAATCCTCACGACTGGCACGCAACATCAGCAGTATTCAGGGATCGATCCGCGGCCTGGAGAAGGCGATCCGCGATCTGCGTCGCTTCGACAACGATGTGGTGAAGCCCCAGTTCAACGCCATCAATCGTCAGGTCAACGAAATGCGCGACGAGCTGGACCAGCTGCGCGAGACGGTGAGTCTGTTGAATGCCGTACCGGTAAAGGATATGGATGGTGAGGGCGGTGAGGGTGAGATGTCTGAGGAGGACGTCGAGCGCTTCCGTCTCCTCGTGCAGGAGGAGATCGACAAGCTTCAAGGCCAGCTCCCTGTAGTCCAGCCGCCACCGGGCACCGAACTGCCGTCGGATGTGGACATGGTGGAGGACCTGCCAGGCCTGGAGGAAGAGAAACCGATCTTCGCCCAGCTCTGGTTCTGGGGGCTGCTCGGGGCCATCGGTCTCGGCGGTGTCGCCTTCTGGCTCTACACCCGCATGGCGGATGGGGGCGATGACGACGACGAGGAGGACGATGACGAGGATGACGAGCTGGTCGATGATGACGACGACGACGATGATCTCGACGTCGAAATAGATGAAGAGGAAGAGGACGATATCGTTGTCGAGGAGACAAGCTGATGAAACCCGGAGCTTTCCTCCTGCCAGCGGTGGCCGCGGCCGCCTTGTGGCTGACGCCGGCGATGGCACAACAGGCGACACTCGATGAATCGATGGCAGGGGACGGACTCATCGTCCGCATCCAGTCTGCCGATCTGGTGTTCATCGACCGCGGCTCCGAGCATGGCATCAGCCGTGACGATCTGTTCGATATCGTCAGTTCCGAGATGCTCGTCCATCCGCTGAGCGACAGCATCCTGGCGGTAACGCCGAAGACCGTCGGCGCGCTGCAGGTCCTGCAGGTCTATGAACGCACGTCCCTGGCGCGTCTGGTGCAGCTGGACCGCGGCGAAGATCCCATGCTGAAGCCCATCGCCCTGGCCCGTGATGCCGACCGCATCGCCGAAATCGAGAAGTTGATGATCCGAGGTGTGCGCCTCGCTGCCGGCATGGATGTGTCGCGTCGCGCGGCCATCATTCCCGGTCTGTGAAGCGCATCGGCGAGAGCCGCAAAGGATGGGCGCTGCTGGTGTCCTCTGGCGCCAGTCTCATCGGCGGATTCGCCTCTCGGTCGAATTCGAACGACTGGTATGACCAGTATCAGAACCTTCCTGCCGGACTGCCGGAGAGCGACTATACCCGCTACTTCACCAAGGCCCAGGACCTGCGCACCAGGAGCAACCGCATGTTCTGGCTTGCCGGGGCCCTCTATCTCTACAACTGGGTCGACATTCTCTGGCTCGGCGATGCCGCTGGTGTCGCCTATCAGGCACCGTCGTCGACGGGGCTGACGGTCGGTCTCGGTGCCGCCTCCGGTTCGCAGCCTATGTTGCGCCTCACGCACAGGTTCTGAGGGGACATGGGACACAGGAACAACAAGACACACATCATCGCTGCCCTGATGGCCATGACGCTGGCACTGACAGCCGGCGCCTGCGGTGAGCTGGACCGCAACAACCTCGTGGACCCCGTCGTCAGCGGCGGTCTGACCTTGCGAGACCAGCTGCTGGGATCGTGGAGTCGCGCCGACGACGAGAAGAACGAGATCTACACCTTCACAGCCGATGGCCGCATTGAGCTGCGGGACTTCACCAGTCCCGCGGGCGGTACGATCGATCGCAACGCCACCTTCCCGACGACCCGCGTGCGGGTGCTGGCCGGCACATACACATTGGTGGGCAACCTGCTGACGATCTTCTTCACCCAGGCGCAGTCCAATGACCCCGACGATACAGTGCAGGTGCCATCGGCGCAGAAGGTGGTGGAGATCAGTATTCGCCGGGCAACGCTGACATTCAAAGAGTCGGACGGCACGCGCTTCTACACATCTCTCTAGAGCCGCGCGGCTCCAGCCCGACAGCGCCAACCGCCCGGCCTGTGGCTTCCAACGTCTCGTCCGACTATATTTCCAGACACTCCGATCTCACCACAACCCTCTCCCCGGGGGAGCGTCACGTTGGGCATCGTCGTCCTCGACTTCGGCGGTCAGTACGCCCACCTCATCGCCAACCGGCTCCGGCGTCTCAACGTCTGGGCTGAGATTCGCCCACCCGACACACCCGTAGACGAACTGCGCCATGCCGACGGTCTGATCCTGTCCGGGGGACCGGCCAGCGTCTTCGCCGACGACCGGCCCCCGTTCGAGGTCTCGATTCTCGACAGCGGTCTGCCCATCCTCGGTCTGTGCTATGGCCATCACCTGCTGTGCCAGCATCTGGGTGGACGGGTGGAGCGCGGCGACCGTATGGAGTTTGGCGGGGCGGCCCTGAGGGTCAACTCGGCCACCGGCGTGCTCGCCGGGCTGCAGGCCTCCGAGTCGGTGTGGATGAGCCACCGCGATCTGGTACAGGGCCTTCCCGAAGGCTTCGAAATCCTCGCCAGTACCAGCGACTGCCCGGTGGCCGCCATGGGGGATGACCGTCGCCACATCTACGGACTCCAGTTCCACCCGGAAGTGACTCATACAGAATCGGGGATGAAGGTCTTCGAGAACTTCATCGAACTGTGCGGCTGCACGCGCGACTGGACGATGGAGAACTTCATCGAACTGGAGACCGAGCGCCTGCGACGGCAGACAGAGGGCCGCAAAGTCTTCCTGTTGGTCTCCGGCGGTGTCGATTCCACCGTCGCCTTCCTGCTGCTCAACCGGGCGCTGGGTGAAGATCGCGTCCTCGGTCTGCACATCGACAACGGCTTCATGCGCAAGGGGGAGACAGCCCTGGTGAAGCGCCTGCTGAACGAATCGGGCTTCACCAATCTTGAAGTCGTCGATGCCAGCACCGAGTTCCTCGCTCGGGTGGAGGGCGTGGCGGAGCCCGAACTGAAACGGCGCCACATCGGTGAGGAGTTCATCGAGGTGCGAGACCGCGAGTTGGCGCGATTGAATCTCGACCCTGAGGAATGGCTGCTGGGGCAGGGCACGCTCTACACCGATACCATTGAGTCAGGCGGGACCGACCACGCCGAAGTTATCAAGACACACCACAACCGCGTCGGCGTGATCGAGCAGCTGCTGTCCGAAGGCAAGGTGGTCGAACCCCTCGCCCAGCTGTACAAAGATGAAGTGCGAGCCCTCGGCGAGACGCTGGGTGTACCCCATCACCTCGTCTGGCGACATCCGTTTCCTGGTCCAGGACTGGCGGTACGCTGCCTGTGCGCCGATGGCGACATCATCCAGGCGGCATCAACGAACGGCGCTGTCGATGCCGGGCAACTGGCGTCGATCAAGGATCAGGCTCTCAAAGGCACCGGTCTTGCCCTCGACGTCCTGCCTCTGCGCAGTGTGGGTGTCCAGGGCGACGGGCGCACGTACGCGCATCCGGCGGTGCTGACGCTGGGCGATCCGGCGGCCTTCTATCCGGGAGAGGCTGGCGCCGCCACCTGGGACGACCTCGAGCGGGTGTCGACGGACCTGACCAACTCGACCCCCGGGATCAACCGGGTCCTGTTCCAGCTGGGGCCACAGAAGCGCATGGACCAGCGGCTATGCGAGGGGTTTCTGACGCGCAATCGGCTCGATCTGCTGCGTGAGGCCGATGCCATCGTCATGGATGCGCTGGACGGACACGCGCTGATGGCCCAGGTGACGCAGATGCCGACGGTGCTGGTGCCGCTGTCATCAGATGGACAGGCGGAGAGCATCGTGTTGCGGCCGATCACGACGGATGACTTCATGACAGCCCGGTTCGACCGGTTGCCGACGGCGTTTCTGAAAGAGGTGACCGAGGCGATACTGGGACTCGAGGGTGTCGAGGCTGTGTATTACGATGTGACGCACAAGCCACCCGGGACAGTGGAATGGGAATAGTCGAGGAGGTCGGCCGGCACGGGTGCCTCCGGCGACCTTCGCTGCGGCCTGCGGCCTGACTCACGGGCGGATCGAACGCCGCATCCTGCGGCTCGATCCGTCGCCGCCATCCTGGTGGCGACCCCTTCGGGGCCTGAACGGCGCCGCTGAGACGGCGCCTATTCGTCAGGCCTGGCCTCCGCTACGGATCGCCTGCGGCACCCGTGCCGACCTCCACCGCGCTCCATCCCGTTCTGCGAGTGGGGCTTCAACTACCCGCTGTGTATGTAGCCGCTCGACCGAGAGCTCACTGATTCTCTGCGGGCGAGATGGCACCTACTGAATCAGGAAGTACTTGTTCTTGCCGCGTCGTATTACGGTGTACTTGCCGTGGAGGCCGTCTGATTTCTTGACGGTGTGGGCTTCGTCGGTGCAGCGGTCGCCGTTCAGGTAGATGGCTCCCTGGCCGATGTCCTGGCGGGCCTGGCGTTTGGAGGAGGAGGTGCCGGCGGCGACGAGGAGGTCTACCAGTCCCTGTTCGTCGGCTTCCATCGTGTGTGTCGGCACATCGTGGAAGGCCTGCTGTAGTTCGTCCTCCTGCAGCTCTTTCAGCTCTCCGTAGAACAGGGCTCGCGAGATCCGTTCCGCCTTCAGGGCTGTCTCCTTGCCGTGGACGAGGGCGGTCACTTCGTGGGCGAGGGTGCGCTGGGCCTCGCGGGCGCCCGGGTTGGCGGTGGTGGCCTCCTCCAGCTGCTGCAGCTTGTCGACGCTGAGGAAGGTGAAGACCTTGAGGTAGCTGACGACGGAGCGGTCGTCCGTGTTGACCCAGTACTGGTAAAACTCGTAGGGCGTGGTCCGTTCCGGCGACAGCCACACGGCGCCGGCTTCCGTCTTGCCGAACTTAGCGCCGTCGGCGGTGGTCACCAGGGGACACGTCAGGCCGAAAGCGGAGCCACCCACGGCCCGGCGGATCAGGTCTGAACCGGCGGTGATGTTCCCCCACTGGTCGGAGCCGCCGACCTGCAGTTCGCAGTCGTGGCGTCTGTACAGCTCGAGGAAGTCGGCGGCCTGCAGGATCATGTAGCTGAATTCGGTGTAGCTGATGCCGGTTTCCAGGCGCGACTTCACCGATTCCTTGGCCAGCATGTAGGGCACAGGGAAGTGTTTCCCCACGTCCCGCATCAGCTCGATGGCGCCCATGGACCCGAGCCAGTCGTAGTTGTTGACCATCTGCGCCGGGTTCGTCTTCGTGTCGAAGTCGAGGAAGGGCTCCATCTGGGCGCGGATTTTTGCGGTGAATCCCTCCACGACCTCTGCTGTGTTCAGTGCCCTTTCCTGTGACTTGCCGCCGGGATCCCCGATCATGCCCGTACCGCCGCCAACCAGGGCGATGGGTCTATGGCCGGCCCGCTGGAAGCGAGTCAGGATCAGCAGGGAGGCAAGGTTGCCCACCGTAAGGCTGTCGGCGGTGGGATCGAAGCCGCAATACAGGGTGATCGGCCCGCTGGCCAGCCGTTCGGCCAGGCCGTCGGCGTCGGTGACCTGGTAGAGCTGGCCGCGGAATTCGAGTTCTTCGAGCAGGGTCATCGCGTTTCTTTCCATTCGAACATGAAAAAGCCCCCGAGGACGAACGTGATCGAGTTGTCTCGACGTCCATCCTCGGGGGCCGGTTGTTTCTGCGCACGGTCGGCCGACCGCTCTTGAGCCTACCTCTGTCGCGCTCCGGCGAGGACGGATTGGATGTAGCGGCAGGCTGGGTATCGGCGGTGATCGCGGGTCATGTCCATCAATATACCGGCTCCTCGGTCAGAACGTCAACGGGCAGTTCGGCTTAGCCGGCGGCGTCGGCAAAACTGCGCCGTGAGCGCAGCTGGCGCTTGTACGGAGTCTCGATGCCGTGCTGGCGGCACAGGCGGCTGAAGGCCTGCACGGTGATTCCGAGGGCGTAGCTCGCGTCTTTGTTGCTCCGGTACATGCGGGCTACGCGCTCGACCTGGTCGAGAGGTGTCTTTCGCATCGGCGGTCTTTCCCACTCCCTTTTGGCGAAAATGGCCCCAGAACGAAAAACGCCCACCTCGCCCACAGCCGGTCCGGAGAGGGAAATCCCCCGGGGCTACGGGCGAGGCGGGCGTCTTGGGGAGTTCTTCAACCCCCGGACTGGTCGACGGTCCGCTCTGGTGGAACCTTATGGTTTTTTGTACAGGCCAGTCGTTACAGGAGACAGAAAGCACGCCACTCGCACGATGTCAAGGGTTGTTTCGTGGCAAGCAGATCGACTGACTATCTTCTGGTCCATGGCCATCCCCACACGAACTCTCGGCAAGACGGGACAGACCGTCACCGCCCTCGGACTGGGCGGTGTCTGCTGGAACCTGCTCGAGGACGACGCGGAGGCCATCGGGGTCGTGCATCGCGCCATCGACCTGGGGATCACCTATCTCGACACGGCCTCCGGCTACAAGGACTGTGAGCGCAAGCTCGGTCTGGCACTCAAGGAGCGGGACCGGGAGGGCCTGTTCGTGACGGCCAAGTGCATCAAACGCTCCGGAGACGAGGTGAAGCGGGAGATCGCCCGGAGCTTCGAGGATCTGGGCGTCGATACGATCGACCTCATGCAGCTGCACGGGATCGACACGCAGGAAGGGCTCCTCACCGATACGCTGCGCCCCGACGGCGCTCTGCGGGTCATCGAGGAATACCAGCAGGCTGGCAGGATCCGCTTCGTCGGCCTCACCGGCCACACCCATCCGGCGAACTTCGTGCAGATGATCGGTGAATACGACTTCGACACCGTACTCAACCCGATGGGTGCCGCCAACCGGGTGTGGAACGACTTCTCGTCTTCGACGATTCCGGCCGCACGAGCCAGAGGCATGGGAATCATCGGCATGAAGGCCATGGTCTATGGCCAGGTGCCGGCCGAACACAGGCCGCTGTTCGTCCACTACTCCATGGGACTCGACATCGATGTGGTCATCATCGGTATGGACTCAGTGGCTCACGTGGAAGAGAACGTGGCGATTGCAGAGCAGTTCGCACCGCTGTCGGCGGACGAGGACAGGCTGCTGCTCGATGAGGCGATGAAGGTGGCTGCGGGGGACAAGAAGACGCTGTTCTGGCTGCCCGAGGTCCGGGCGGCGGGTTGAGGCGCAAGAGGAGAGAGTCATGGAGACACGAGAGTACGGCAACACAGGTGAACAGCTGTCCATCATCGGTTTCGGCGGCATCATGGTCAGCAAGGTGTCTGCGGGCGAGGCCAGCAGCCTTGTTGCTGAGGCGGTGGATCGCGGCGTCAACTACTTCGACGTGGCGCCCACCTACGGCAACGCCCAACAAATTCTGGGGCCGGCGCTGGCTCCGTACCGGGACGACGCGTTTCTCGCCTGCAAGACGACGGAGCGCACCGCGGCCGGCGCCCGCCGGGAGCTGGAGGAGTCACTGAAGTGGATGCAGACGGATCACTTCGACCTCTATCAGATGCACGCGGTGAATACCGACGAGGACTTCGATACGATCACGGGCACAGGCGGAGCGCTCGAGGCGTTTCTCGAGGCGAAGGAGAAAGGACAGGCGCGATACGTCGGCTTTTCGTCGCACTCGGCAGAGACGGCGCTGCGTTTGATAGAGGCAGTCGATCTCGACTCCGTTCTGTTTCCGATCAACTGGTCGACCTGGCTCGGCGCCGGCTTCGGCCCGCAGGTTGTTGCTGCCGCTCAGGCCAGGAGCATGGGCCGTCTGGCCCTGAAGGCCATGGCCTACGGCAAGCTGGAGGAGGGAGCCGCGAAAAAGTGGTCGAAGTGCTGGTATCAGCCGATCGAGGATCCGGCCCTGGCCGACCTGGCGCTACGGTTCTCCCTGTCGCAGCCGATCACCGCGGCGCTGCCGCCCGGAGAACCTCACTTCTACCCGATGGCTCTCGACATCGGCGAGCGCTTCACGGCCGTCACCGAAGACGAGATCGCCGAGTTGAACCGGTTGACCTCCGAGAGCACGCCAATCTTCGAACTGGCTGCCTGAGCCGGATCTGCAGTCGCTACTCGTCCACGCTCGCCCGTGTGTCGACGGGCTGTTCTGCGAGCCAGTCCAGCAGACCGGCGAGAATCTTGCCGGCGATGGCCTGACGTCCCGCTTCAGAGGAGAGGAACTCCTCGTCCTCGGCATGGCTCATGAAGGCCTGCTCCACGAGGACGGAGGGCACTGACGACATCCGCGTCGGCCGGTAGTTGAAGGATCCCACCGTACCGAATTCGCCCAATCCGAGATCCAGCATGTGTCCGTAGATGTGCGTCGCCAGGGGCGCCCAGAAGGGGTCGTGGTAGAACGTGCAGGTACCGCCGGCGCGCAAGAAACCGCCGCCGGCAGCGTTGGCGTGTACACTGATGAAGACGTCGGCGCCGGAGGCGCGCACCGAGTCACGCCGCGCCATGTAGGGGATGCCGTCGAACCCGTCCCGCAGCTGAATGACTTCGGCCCCTGCGGCCTCACACGAGTCTGCCAGCAGGAGGGCGGTGGCGAGATTGACGTCGCGCTCGAGCAGACCGGACAGGCCGATGGCACCGGTGCTGCTGCCCCCGTGGCCGGCTTCGATGGCGATCTTCAGACCCGCCAGCGGCTGATCCGCGGCAGGGCTGAGAGATGGCGGGTGACGAAGAGTGACAACAAGCGAGCGGCCGTCGGGCCTCACGTCATACCCCCAGATGCGATCGGTCTTCAAGTGGAGGGTTGCCTCGTAGGTCTCTGCATCCAGCTGGCGCCAGGTGACCCGGTCGACGTAGCGCATGCCGGAGCGGTGGGCGAGCCAGGTGCTGCTCGTCTGCACGCCGTAGAGAGTAACGACGATGCGGCGGCCGTCCGGGTCGGAGCGGACGATGTAGGGTACGGGTTCCGGGCGCGGAATACGGACCACGTCGGTGCTGTCCGTGGCCGAGGCGCTGATGGACCGCAGGTGGTATCGAGGCATCACCGTGCCGCCCGGTGCCACGTCAACGTAGCGCTCGTGGATGTACCCCACGCTGTGCGGGCCGAAGCGAACGCGATACCGGCGCCCGAATCGACCCGTCGTCTGCAGCACGACACCCTCGGGATACTCGGCCACATACGGTCCGCCAAGGCGCACGGCGCCCAGGCTCCAGGAGACGTAGGATTCGGGTGCTGAGGTAATGACGAGGGGGAGTTCGTGGAGCCGGCGCACCTCGATGGGGTTTGCCAGGCGATGGCGGATGCGGCTGCCTCCACCGGCCTGATGCAGGCGGATCTCCACCCGATAGCTGCGCCCGGGTTTCAGGCGTGACAGGTGCAGATCGGTTGAGTAGGTGGCGCTGTGCTCGCCGTCGATGCGGCCGAACGGCAGTTCGAGGCCGCCGGGCTTGATGTGGGCCGTCGCCTTCTGCCCCGGAGATCCGCGGAAGGAGAGCCGTACGACATCGGTTGGCAGAAGCGTGAGGGAGTCGCCTGGTTCAACAGACTTCTCATCGATCCACAGGGGCAACGGCGGCCGGGGTGGATCGATGCGCCGCTCGAACTCTTCTTCGTACACAGCGAGGCGGCCGTCGGGCCAGCGTGCCTCCAGGCGGATGCGGTTTCGTCCTTTCGCCAGAGCGAGGCTGTCGAAGAATACGCCGGTGGCATAGACCTTCACGCCCACACCGTTAATCGTGGCCCGGGCAAGTGAATCTGTGTGCCCGAGGAATTCGAAGGTGTCGCGTGTGGTGGCTGTAGGTGGGGCGGCGCGCAGTTCGACCCAGGGGGCGCTGCGTGTCACCGTGCCTGCCGCAGTGACTGAATAGTTGTAGGGTGGTTTCCAGAACCGTGTCTCCAGGGCGAGGGTATCGCCGTCGGCGACAACACGCAGCGTGTCGGGACGATCGGGCAGGAGGATGACCAGGTGGCCGTTGGCGTCGGTGGTGGGCTCGTGCGCCGCCGAATCGACATGGACCACGCGATCGGCGGCGCCTGATGTCAGCCAGGCGGTCAGGTCGAGACCGACGACCTGTGACCCCTTCGCGCGCCAGGACATCGTGTCGTCGGGCGCGAGAACTCCGTGGACTGGCGCCAGTCCGATGACGTGCCGCAGGCTCGACGCCGAAACCACGAGGTACGGCTTGACGAGGAGCGCCTCGGCGGCAGCGCCGACAGCGGACCGATCCCTGCTTTCGCTGAAATAGAGGCCGTCGACTTCGTAGTGCGTTGCCACATGCCGGGCGATCTCCTTCCAGCGGGCTCTTGCCGCTGCCGGGGGTTCGCCGTCGGCGACGGACAGCGTCAGTCCTGCGTGGACGCCAAGACCGTGTGCGTGGCCCCCGTCGATGGCCACGGCAAGCGGGTCGAATCCATCTGGTGAGGCCGCACCCGTCTCGGCATCGACCGGAACGAGGAGTGTGGGCGAGCCGCCCAGCGCCACCGCAGTGGCGAAGCCGCGGATCCGCGCAGCGGCGCTGTCCGCGTCGGCATGAGCCCAGTTCGCCGGTGAGAGCCACACTGCACGGTGCTTCGGCGAGTCGAGGGGGGTCGGCTGTGGCGGTGGGCCGCAGGACAGAGCGGCGAGGAGCACGCCAAAGACGGATGGAACGAGGCGGAGAACTGGATATCGACGGCGTCTGGGGGACATGTCTGATTCAATCGGCAGGATTGTCGGGGAAGGCGAATGTACGGAATGCACACGTTCTGATCATGGTGTACATTCTGTCGCTGAGACTTCGGGCGATTAGCTCAGTTGGTCAGAGCACCTGCCTTACAAGCAGGGGGTCGCTGGTTCGAGCCCGGCATCGCCCACCAT
>PVBE011988996.1_pt1 | contig 89558 bp, 79 predicted proteins | sample 1631181 | NCBI WGS metagenome assembly PVBE01 (sample SAMN08397723, study PRJNA350692) | Marine metagenome, whole genome shotgun sequencing project. | isolation source: water | place: Pacific Ocean | collected 2012-04 | reverse complement strand
TCTCTTCTGGGGGGTACTTCCTTCGGGTGGCCGATCGAACCTGACGAACGAATCGCTTGGTGTCCTGGATTCGCTCTTTTGCGGCTAGGTTCTTATCTTCTGTGTTCTCGATCACTGCTGCTCCTTCCCTGGGGACATTCTATCCCCCTGTCAGGAGCTCGCTTTATCTACCGACTGTCTCTATTAATTTCAGGCCTAAATGTGTCCTACTTTTGCTGACGGTCTACATGGATCGAACCCATAGAATTATACCAGCAGGTGAGAAAGGACAAATTCGGCGCAAGACACGAACGAGTCCGCGCGGTCTCACCCCGCCCCTACTCCTCTTCCGGCGCTTTGACGTTGCCGAACATGCCGTAAAGGAGCCCGTTGTACACGAGCTTGATGACGCTGCCGAGGATGATCGGAGCACCGAGGGTGACCGTCTGGGCGATTAATCCGGCGACGCCCGGGGTGATGGTCTGCGCCAGCGTTCTCCCGAGATTCGTGACTCCTGCCGTTGCCGTCCGCGCCTCGGGAGGTACGATGGCCATCGAGTATGACTGACGCGTCGGGATGTCCATCTCGTTGGTGAGCTCGCGCATCATGAAGAACGTTATCGCCATCCAGAGGTTTCCGCTCAGCGCCATCAGGATCATCACGACGTTTGCGACGGCCTGCGTGAACACCATCGTGGCAACGAGCCCGATGCGGTTGGCCAGCGGCGTTGCCGACAGCAGCGAGATGATGTTCAGCATTTGGCCGACGAAGAAGATGGCCGCGATCGTCTCGATGCTCAAGTCGAACTTCGTGGTGAACCAGAACGACAAGAAGGCGCTGACCTTGAGTCCGCCGCCGAACGCGTCGAGCGAGAACAAAGCGGCCAGCCGCCACATTGTCGATCGCGCACTGCCTGGTCCGAGGTCGTCGTTCTCGGGCTGATCGTTGGTCGGACGCGTTGACGGCACCGCCTCGGCGTTGGGTGTAAGCAGCGAATAGACGGCGACCCCGGCGAAGGCGACGACCGCATATGCCCAGAACATCGCCTTGAACGATGCCACCTCGTCGAGTCCGAACCACGCCTGGATGACGACCGGCGAAGCGATCATTAGCGCCCCGATCGCCTTGGTTCCCCGCCCGACGACGTTGTACAGAGTGAACAGCGTCGTGCGGTGTCTGTCCTGCGCCGTCTGGGCAAGCACCGCCATGTCCAGCGACAGGAACGCCGTCCGGTCTCCGCCGGTCGAGGTAGTCATGGCGAAAACCGAGATAGCCATCATCGCGGCAACCGACGACGTCAGGGCGTACATGACCCCGCCGAAGCCCATCAGCACTGCCATGACGACGAGCATCCGACGCCGGCCAATCGAGTCTCCGCGCCAGCTCGCGATTGCGTTGGACAGGCTCCCGCCCGCCATGATCGCGCTGAACACCAAGCCCGCTTCGAGCTCCGAGAAACCCAGCACGACCACGTAGACGCCAAGGAAGACGCTGAGGAACCCGTAGTCGAGCGACCGCAACGCCGCCGCCGCCATGACGACACGCCCGTCCCGATTCATGGGCGGCACGATCCGAGCTCTCGCGCGAGCGAGCATCTAGGCCAGCCTCGCGCCGATACGCTGCACTGGTCGACGAACGACTCCGGTGTTCTGGTCCTTTAGGGCCAAAACGCCCGACGCCGCACGTTCGGTCTGCGACTGAGACCTGCCGCCGTAGATCGCGCCGTTACGTGCGGAGACTGACAATTGACGCAATTCACAGCCTCCGAACTTCGTGCGACAAAGCCGGACTCGGTGTCGAACGCCTGCGTTCGACACCTGAATGAAGGCAGCGAGTTGCCTAGAATTGGTCGGACATCCACGAGCGCGGGCTGGCGAACATCAGGCTCACGTTCGCGATCGTCGCGTCATCGGCGTCCATCGCGCCCATGGCTCGGAGCTCGACCGGCGCCACGTGCCCCGCGTACATCGCGGCGAGTCCGCGAATCCCGGTTCGCAAGTCGCCTCGGCCACCGCGACGCACCGTGCCCCGCCCGGAAGCGACCTCGAGCACGTAGTCGCCGTTGTTCCACGATAAAAGATTGTCCTCGACTCGGAGGTGCAGCTCCCCTTGGTACGTGGCCGGATACCCGCGCGCGGTGAGTGCGCTCTCGACGTCGATGATCCTGATGACCCAATCCCTGGAGCTGGTGAGTTTCGCGTCCTGCTCGCCGAGCGCGTGGACCATCAGATCGTTGGGCGCGCCGTTCCAAGACAGGCTGTCGATCGTCGAGCGATGATCGGCGAAGAATCGGAGCAGCCTCAGCGCTGCATTTTGGGTCAACAGCGCAACGTCCCGCACCCGGATGTGCGCCGCGCTGCGCGCTTGCTGGAAGATGACGTAGCCTTCAGCGCCGCTGGGACCAGTGATCAGGTAGCTGAACACTTTGCGCCCGCCGAAGCCCATTATCGGCTCCCAGAGCATCGCCGGTCTGTCCAGATTGCCCGACGTCGACTTCGCCCGGGCGTTGTACGTGGCGTAGATTTCCTCACGTGACGAGTCGTCGATCTCGACGATGTCGAGCTCACGAGACCCGACATCGATGGCGTTGGTCGAGAGTTCGTAAACAACCTTCACTCCGGCGCGTTCGTATCCGGCGTGCCTGTAGAAATTCAGCGTCGACGGGAAAAGTGTCGACAATGGCCAACCCTCTTCGTGGATCTCGTCGAGCGCGCTCTTCATCAGCATCGACGCGGCCCCCGCGCCTCGAAATTCGGGTGCTATGCCGACGGATGTCACGGCGCCGGTCGGCACGCTGGCCCCGCCGAACCACTGCCCCATCAGCACGATGCCCATGCCTCCGGCCAGCTTGCCGTTCCGCCTGACGGCGCGGAACTTGTCGGGGCCGACATGATCGTTCCAACCGGGCACCATCGATATGTGAAGCGCCTGGTCGAGCAGCGCCCAAAGCGGCTGCACCTCTTCCGGTTGAACCGGGCCATATTCGAGTCCGCCTGTGCTGGTCATGGAAGATCTCCTACGACGTGCAAAATTCGGGAGCGCGACTGGAATCGCGCACCGCACAGTCTAAGCGCCGCAACGCCGAGGGTCAACGGCGTCGGAGCTTAGATGATCGCGCCGGCGTCCTTGAGGGCCGAGATGTCGTCCCAGGTGTACCCATGGTCCAACAGGACGCTTTCGGTGTGCTGGCCGAGTTCAGGCGCCGGCGAGGTGGCTGCGGCGGGCGTCCGGTGGAACTTCATCGGCGCTTGGACGACACGGAACTCGCCGTCTTCGGCATGCTCCAATGTGGTCGTGTACTCGTTGGCGAGAACCTGCGGGTCGCGGCCGATCTCGTCGAGGGTTTGAACCGGCGCCCAGATGCACCGTCCTTCGTCCAGACGGACCGCCCACTCGTCCCTGGTCCGTTGCGCGAACAGGTCGGTCACAATCCGCAGCAACTCGGCGCTGTTCTCCGTCCTGGCCTCGTGGCTTTCGAATCGAGCGTCATTGGTAAGGTGTTCGATGTCCAGGGCGCGGCAGAAACCTTCCCAGAAACGGACAGACTGGATCATCACGAGTTGTATCCACTTGCCGTCCTTCGTCTCGTAGAAGTTGAACAACGCGTTCGCCGCCTGCTTTCGATTGTTGCGAGGCGTCGGCGCGTCGTCCTTCATCGATGCGACCAGGTCCGGCGCGTCCGCCCAGAGCGCCGTGTGGAGCAGTGCGCAATCGATTCGCTGTCCCTTTCCTGACCGCTCACGCTCGAATAGAGCCATGCCGACGGCGGCGACCATCGCGAGAGACGTGGTCTGGTCGCCGAATCCGGGGCGTTGCTGCACTGGCGGTTCGCCCAGTTCGCCGAGCGTTGCCATGATCCCTGAGCGCGCCCAGAACGCGGCGTAGTCGAACCCGGAGCGGTCTCGCTCGGGCCCTTCCATGCCATATCCGGTCAAGTTCAGGTAAACGATGCGGGGATTGACCGCGACGATGTCCTCGTACGTGACGCCGTACCGCAGTTGACGATGGGGGGTGAGATTCGTGACCAGCACGTCGACTGTCGTGGCGAGCTGTCGAATGGTTTCCTGAGCTTCGGCGACCTCGAGGTTGATGCCCATGCTCTGCTTGCCGCGATTGAGCTGCTCGAATGTGACGTTCACGCCGCTTTCGTGCGTGCCGATGCCTTTCGTGGTGATGCTCAAACTCCGGACTGCGTCGCCGGTCTCAGGAGGCTCGATCTTGATGACCTCGGCGCCCATATCGGCCAACATCGCGCAGGCCGAAGGGGCCGCGACCCAGTTGGCAATCTCCAGAACCTTGACGCCCTGCAGCGTTTCGGACACGATACACCTCCGATTAATGATCCGCCTGTCGCTGCCAACCCGTCTACAGATGACTTACCGCAGTTCCACCTTGTACAGGCCGTGCGGCTGCAGCGAGAGCATGTATTTTTCGGCCAGGTCAGGGCTGAAATAGGTCAGGTACACGCCCGGGTCCGTGGCAGAGTGGTCGATTATGGCTTCGAGGGCGCCCAGAACGTCGTCCGGCCACTCTGTGGGCAACCGGCCGGGATGCCGGTCGTTTAGGCTAGGACCGTACCAGTCGAATTGGAACAGCCGCGCCGAGATCGGGATTACCTCCGACTCCGGACGCTCGACGAACGCCTCGTACCATAGCGCGAACGTTTTGGCTTCGCCGTCGCCGATGATGACTGATCTCGGCGCCGCCATGTCCAGCGCGGCTTCGGCGAACTCCAATACTCCCCAGTCGTCGCTAAGATCTTGCGACGAATAATTGAATGCGACGGAACCAAAAGGAACGGCAACGAATGCGACGGCAAGCGTGATCGGCGCCGATCGCCATCCCTTCAACACGTTCTTAGAAGACCGAGACCGCGATCGGTGGCGAGACCCTTCGGAAGCCCAACGCGACAGGTTGGTGAGAACCGAGAGCAGCCCTATTCCGGAATATGCGGAGAGCAAGAAAAACGCCGGAATCGTCAGCACTTTGGCGTCGAAGGTGTTGTACGACATGGCGTATCCGAACGACACTGCAACTGACAGGAGAGTCGCCCGGAGCAGCCATTTCTCGGTTTTGGCCACGGCAGCAATGCCAACCAAAACGAAAAATAAGCCCAGCGGGTTGAATTGCGTGAACACGAGATCGAGCCAATCGGCCAATCTGGCGATGAATGAATCAAGTGGAATGCCGAATACGTAATCCTGGTAGGCCTGACCGGTCAGCATCCAGACGAAGCCCTCCGTGGAGGAAGCGTCGCCCCAATTCACGGGCGGACCGGCGCCCGCTCTGATCGGCAGGTAGGCGTAGATCGAAAGGCCGACGGCCAATCCGACGAACCCCCAGGCAATCGATGAGAGCCGCGGCCGCGTTTCTATCCAGGTCCACACGGCGAGAGGCGCCGCGATCGCGAGCAACGTCAAATGGTTGCCCAGTCCGACTCCCAGGATCAAGCCGAACGTTGCTAACAGACGGTGCACGTCCCAAGCAGTCCGGCGTTTGCTCCCTTGGGTCCCCAAGACGATGTGCGCGGCGAGCACCGCAAGCCCGCCCACGAACACGGCGTTGAGCGTGTAGACTTCCGTGATAACCGACTGGGACCAGAAGATCGGCGCCGCGCCGAACGTCAGCGCGGCGAATGCAGAGACGATCGCCAGCAGCGATTCCGGGGTGTCCCTGTACTTCTTTCGGGCGATCAGCAACGTCAGCCAGTACAGCAGCCCGACCGTCAGCGCTCCCAGGACAGCCGAGGCCAGATTGCCTCGATACGCGAAGTCCCCGATCGCGACAATGGAACCGAACGCTTTTAGGAACAGCATGTAAGTCGGATACCCGGAGGGGTGCGGCACGCCCAGCGTGTTGGCGGCCGCGAGCAACTCGGCGCCGTCGACGCCCATGCCACGCCAGCCCGAGCTCAACGTCGGCGCGAGCGTCATCAGGTACAAGACGAAAGCCGCGATCGCGCTTCCGACACCCAGTACGATGCTTACGCTTGGTCGCCATATGTGTTGCATGCCTCGGGTATGTTACATCATGGAAAGCGCGTCGTTGACGCTCGTTCGTCGGGACGACTAGAATTAGGGGACTTTTCGATCCGAGGTCTCGACAGGCATGACTCAGGCAGAAAAAAGAGAGATACCACGAGCCTACGACGCGAGTGCAGTCGAAGGGCGCATCTACGATTTCTGGAACGAAGGCGGCTACTTCAAGCCGGATATCGATCGAACGAAAGAACCGTTCGTCGTGATCATGCCTCCACCAAACGTCACCGGCGAGCTCCACATGGGCCACGCGCTCACCATCGCCATCGAAGATCTGCTTGTTCGCTGGCACCGAATGCTCGGCGACCCTACGTTGTATCTGCCGAGCACGGACCACGCCGGAATCGCCACGCAAGTGGTCGTGGAACGGCTCTTGGCGTCTGACGGCATCACCCGCCACGATCTCGGCCGTGAGCGGTTCGTTAAGCGCATCTGGAGCTGGGTCGACGACTACGGAGGAAGGATCTACACGCAGATCGAGCGCCTCGGAGCATCGTGCGATTGGAGCCGCAAATCGTTCACGCTCGACGCGGGACCAAGCAAAGCCGTGCGAACCACGTTCGTCAACCTCTACAAGAAGGGGCTCATTTATCGAGGCAACCGGATCACGACGTGGTGTCCGCGTTGCCAAACGGCGCTGTCCGACCTTGAGGTCAAACATCGCGACGAAGAGTCCAACCTCTGGCACATCAAGTACCCGCTGGAAGACGGCAGCGGCCACGTGACGGTCGCGACCACGCGCCCCGAGACGATGCTGGCTGACACAGGCGTCGCGGTGAATCCCGATGACGAACGCTACGGCCGCCTGGTCGGCAAGAACGTCGTCCTGCCGATCATGGGCCGCGTGCTGCCCATCGTCGGAGACGAAGCGGTCGACCTCGAGTTCGGCACAGGCGCGCTGAAGGTGACGCCCGGTCATGACGCCGCCGACTTCGACATCGGACAACGGCACGGCCTGGAGGTCATCAACGCCCTAAATCCGGACGGCACGCTGAACGAAAACACGGGACCGTACGCTGGCCAGGAACGCGACGAAGCCCGCGACAACGTCGTGCAGCAACTCGAAGCCGAGGGTCTCCTCGAAAAGATCGAACCGTATTCGCATTCGGTCGGACACTGCGATCGGTGCGACGAAGTCGTCGAACCGATTGTTTCTTTGCAGTGGTACGTCAAGATGGCCCCTCTCGCCGCCCCCGCACGCGACGCCGTGTCTGAGGGACGGATCAAGATCGTGCCCGAACGGTTCGAGAAGGTCTACTACAACTGGTTGGACAACATCCGCGACTGGTGCATCAGCCGGCAGCTCTGGTGGGGGCACCGCATCCCCGTCTGGTACTGCGACGGCTGCGACGCGACGATCGTCGAGATGGAGAATCCGAGGCGCTGCCCAACGTGCGACAGCACGAACTTGCGTCGCGACGAAGACGTGCTCGACACCTGGTTCAGCTCAGCGCTATGGCCGCACTCGACCCTGGGGTGGCCCGAGGACACGGATGACCTGGACTACTTCTTTCCGACATCCGTGATGGAGACTGGCCACGACATCTTGTTCTTCTGGGTCGCTCGAATGATATTCATGGCGCTGGAGAACATGGGCGAAGCGCCGTTCCACACCGTGTACCTTCATGGCATGGTGCTTGATCCTCAAGGCATTAAGATGAGCAAAGTCAAAGGAAACGTGCTGGATCCACTCGAACTAATTGACATGTACGGCGCCGACGCGGTTCGCTTCGCGCTGACCACCGGCACTGCCGCGGGCGCTGATATGCGGACCAACGAGGGCAAGCTCGAGGCGAGTCGCAACTTCGCCAACAAGTTGTGGAACGCGGCCCGCTTCGTCATGTCCAACCTAGAACAACCCGACTCGCTCGACGACTGGGAAGATCTTCCGAACGTTTCTCATCGCGAAGACCGGTGGATAATCAGCCGGCTGAACCGTGTTGCGGAGCGGGTCGATACCCACATGAAGGCGCACCAGTTCGGCGATGCTCAGACGACCGTCCACGATTTCCTGTGGGACGAGTACTGCGACTGGTACATCGAGATGTCCAAGATTCGCGTCAGAGCGGGCGAATCGCCGTCGCCGCTGCCCGTATTGGCCCATGTGCTGGAGCGCGTTCTGCGTCTGTTGCACCCGTTCCTCCCGTTCGTCACCGAAGAGATTTGGCAGACCTTGCAGGACTACCTGCCGCACCGATCGGCGCCGCCTCCGGCGTTGATCGTCGCGCCGTATCCGACCGCGGATCAGTCTAGATTCGACGACGAGGCCGAGCGTGAAATCGGAGCCGTGGTCGAGCTCACTCGCGCGGCCCGCAACGTTCGAGCCGTTTTCAAGGTGGCGAACAATCAGCCAGTCAACGCTCGGGTCGCCACCTCAGCGGATCTCGAGGACGTGCTCCGAGAGTCGAGCGCGTTCATCAGAGCAGGCGCCAGCATCGACCTCACCATCGCCCCGAGCGTCGATGCGCTGGGCCAGGACGGCGACGAAGCCGTTCAGGTTCTCCAGCTAGGAACGCTAGGCATGGCGATAGGGGGACTCGTGGACCTCGACAGCGAGAAGTCGCGACTGCAAGAAGAACTCGAAGAGCTACGCGCGCACCGCAAACGCGTGGCGGGCAGGCTGTCCAACGAGCAGTTCACGTCGAAAGCCCCTGAAGAAGTCGTCGAAAAAGAAAGAGAACGCCTGGCGGACGTGGACGATCGGGTCGGCAGACTGGCAGACACCCTCGACAAGTTGGCGTAAGCGAGGTGCGTGTGGCTTGGTCCTTCCGACGGAAGGACCAGAGCGCCAGAGGCTGGATGCGCAGTTGGTCACGGCCTTAAAAGGCCGAACCCTTCCCCTTACACCCCGCCCGCGATCAAGCTCCCCATGCGCGACGTGCTGATGACGTCGCCGCCGTCTGAGCCGATGTCTGGCGTGCGGTAGCCCTCAGCCAACGCGCCGTCAACGGATCGCTCGACAGCCGCGGCTTCGTCTTCGAGGCCGAGCGAGTGGCGGAGCATCATCGCGGCGCTGAGGATGGTGCCGATCGGGTTCGCGATCCCCTGCCCCGCAATGTCCGGCGCGGAGCCGTGAATCGGCTCGTAGAGGCTGACTTTGCTGCCGCGCTTTGTTCGCCCGCCCTTGGGCAGACCGGCTAGGCTCGCCGATGGCAGCATGCCCAGGGAACCGGCCAGGACCGACGCTTCGTCGGTCAGTATGTCGCCGAACATGTTCTCGGCCACAATCACGTCGTAGTGGGCCGGGTTGCGGATGAGCTGCATCGCCGCAGCGTCAACAAGCACGTGCTCGAGCTCGACGTCGCTGTACTCGCACGCCACCTCGGTGGCGATCTCGCGCCAAAGTCTCGACGATTCAAGGACGTTGGCTTTGTCGACTGACGTGAGCCTCTTCCTGCGTCGTCGTGCGAGGTCGAACCCCACCCTGAGGATGCGATCGATCTCCTGCTCCGTGTATCGCAGCGTGTCGACTCCGCGTCGACCGCGGGACGTCTCCCAACGTCGTTTCGGCGATGCAAAGTACAGGCCGCCGGTGAGCTCGCGCACGACGATCATGTCAACGCCTTCGAGCAGTGAGGCTTTTACAGGGCTGGAGTTGATCAGCGCCGGCAGAACCTTGACTGGCCTCAAGTTGGCGAAAAGGCCAAGCTGTTTGCGTATCGCAAGGATGCCGTCTTCCGGGCGCACCTTGGCACTGGGGTCGTCCCACTTGGGCCCGCCGACCGCGCCGAACATGATGGCGTCGACGCCGCGGCACAGCGCGATGGTGTCTTTGGGCAACGGAGTGCCTGTCGCGTCGATCGCCGCTCCGCCAACGATGCCGTACTGTAATTCAAATTCATGGCCAAAGCGGGCGCCAACGGCACGAAGCACTTTGATGGACTCTTCGATCACCTCGGGTCCGATGCCGTCGCCTGGAAGGACCGTTAGTTTGAACTGCATTTCGATGCTCCTGAAAGGGGGAACTTGTTTTGCATCGTCTGCGATGCGGAGCGTATTATATGCGAGGTCGCGGTCGTCGTGGAGGTAAATTTAGGTCTTGGTTTCGGCTGTCCAGCCGTGTTTTGCCGTTGACATGCAGCCCCCGACACGAACTAGCAGCCTGAGCATCGAACTCACGAACGAGGTGATCCATTGACCATCACGACAGAAGCAGTCGTCATCGGCGGCGGCGTCATGGGAACCAGCATTCTCTACAACTTGGTCTCCCGAGGCGTCAATGCGCCGGTTCTGTTAGAGCGCGACACGCTCGGATCCGGCTCGACGGGTCGGTCGTCCGGTGCGATCCGCATGCACTACTCCACCGAGGTCAACGCTCGGATGGCCTGGGAGAGCTTCCACATCTTCAAGGACTTCGCGAACGTTGTCGGCGGCGACCCGGTCGAGTTCGTCAAGACCGGCTACCTCATCATCGTCCCCGAGGACGCGGTCGACGGCATCCACAAGAACGTGACAATGCAGAAGGCGGTGGGCATCGACACTGACATCGTCACTTACAAGGAGGCGAAGGAGCTTGCGCCGGCGTTCCACCTCGACGAGACCGAGGCGTTCGCATGGGAGCCGGAGTCCGGGCACGGCGACCCGTCGGGCACCGCCCTCGCCTACTCGATGCGAGCTCGCGACCTGGGCGCGACGGTCGTCCTGGAATCGCCCGCGCAGGAGATCGAGATCGCAGGCGGCAAGGTCAAGGCCATCATCACCGCGGGCGAACGGTACGAGACGCCCATCGCGGTCGTCGCGACGGGTCCGTGGTCGTCGCCGTTCCTGGGCAAACACGGCATCGATTTGCCGCTGCAGGCGACCAGACACGAGGTCTTCTTCCTGCGCCGGCGGCTCGACCTGGTGCCCAGCCATCCGGGCGGCGGCGACATGACCAACCTGATCTACTTCCGCCCCGAGGGCAATGACCTGACGCTGGTCGGCAACGGCAACCACGAGGACCCGGCCGACCCCGACGCCTACAACCCTCGATCGACGATGGGCTTCGTCGAAGAGATCTGGGAGAGAATCGCGCGCCGAATCCCAGGCATTGAGGAATCAGAGCTCTTCACCGGCTACGCCGGCCTCTACACATCGACGCCGGACCTACACCCGGTCGTCGACAAGGTCGGCGGAATCGAGGGGCTGTACATCTGCACCGGTTTCAGCGGCCACGGCTTCAAGGAGTCCCCCGCCGTCGGCATCGTCATGGCCGAGCTCATCCTCGAAGGCAAGGCCAAGCTCCTGGACATCACCCCTCTACGCATGACCCGCTTCGCAGAAGGCGACCTCAACACAACCACGTACGACTTCAAGGTGATCGCATAGTTGGCTTTGATCGTGTGGAGTGCAGAGGGGCGCGCCCCTTTGCATCGGCACTCTACTTGGCGACGATGTTAACCAGCTTGTCGGGCACGTAGATCACCTTCGCGACGGTCTTGCCGTCCGTGTGCGCCTTGACCTTGTCGCTGGCCTGCGCGGTCTCCGTCGCGGTCTCCTCGTCGATGGAGGCCGGGACCTCGATACGGTCGCGGAGACGGCCGTTGACCTGGACGACCAGCGTGATCATCTCGTCGGCGGCGAGATCGGCGTCCCACTTGGGCCAGGGATGCTTGTGGACGCTGTACTCGCGTCCGGAAGCCTCCCAAAGCTCCTCGGCGATGTGAGGCGCCATCGGGGCCATCAGCGTCAACAGACTGGCCACGGCGTCGTTCCACACCCCGGCGCTGACGTCCGCTCGTTCCCATGCCTGAACCATCGCGTTTGTGAGCTCCATCATCGCGGCGAGAGACGTGTTGAACTTGAAGCGGTTCATGTCGTCGGAGACGCGGCGGATCGTCTTGTGCATCGTCCGCTGCAACTCGCGCGACGCCTCCTCGTCGATGGTTGCGCCGTTGAGATCGGACGGGTTGCGATGACCGATGTCCCACACGCGGTTCGCCCATCGGGCGATGCCGTTGATGCCGGAGTCGCTCCAGTCGCCGCCCTGCTCCCACGGTCCAAGGAACATTAGGTAGCAACGCATGATGTCGGCTCCGACTTCGCTGACGTAGTCGTCCGGCGCGATGACGTTGCCTCGGGACTTGCTCATCTTCTGGTGCTGGAAGACGATCGTCCCCTGGTTGAACAGCCGTTGGAAAGGTTCGTCGAAGTCGATCAGTCCCAGGTCGCGCAACGCCTTGACGAAAAAACGCGCGTACAGCAGGTGCATGACCGCGTGCTCGACGCCTCCGGTGTACTGGTCGACAGGACTCCACTTCCCGACCGTCTCCGGGTCGAACGGACCGTCGGCGTAGTGGGCGTTGGTGTATCGCAAGAAATACCACGACGAGTCGACGAACGTGTCCATCGTGTCGGTTTCGCGCTTCGACTGCCTGCCGCAATCCGGGCAAGGCACATTCACGAACGCGTCGTGCAGAGCGAGTGGCGATTCGCCGGTCGGCAGGAACTCGGCGTCCTGCGGCAATAGAACGGGCAGGTCGCTTTCGGGCACCGGCACTTCGCCGCACTCGTCGCAGAAGACGATCGGTATCGGCGTGCCCCAGTATCGTTGTCGAGAGATCAGCCAGTCGCGCATCCGGTAGTTGACCGTCCGGTCGCCCCAACCCTGTTGCTCGATGTGCTCTGCGATCTTCGTCTTGCCTTCAGTGCTGGAGATGCCGTCGAACTCACCCGAGTTCACTTGGGTCCCGGGAGCAATGTACGCATCGTCCAGATCGCCGCCGTCCCAGTTATCCGGCGCGACAACGACGCGGATCGGCAGGCCATACTTTTTCGCGAACACGAAGTCCCGCTCGTCGTGGGCCGGCACCCCCATCACGACCCCGGTGCCGTAGGTGTGCAGCACGTAGTCGCCGATAAGGATCGGCAGTCGCTCGCCATTGAGCCGGTTGATGCAATACGCGCCGGTGTGGACGCCGGTCTTCTCGCGATCTGTCGACAACCGCTCGACTTCTGTGTCGCGCCTAGCCCGCTCGACGTATGCGGCCACCTCGTTGGCCTGCTCGGGCGTAGTCAGCTTGTCCACCAGCGGGTGCTCGGGCGCCAGCACGACGAACGTCACGCCGAATATCGTGTCGATGCGCGTCGTGAACGTCCGGAGCGTCTTCTCCTCTAGGTCGTATTCGGAGATGTCGAATTCGATTTCGACGCCCTCGCTGCGGCCGATCCAGTTGGTCTGCATCGTGTTGATCTTCTCGGGCCACTCCATGCCCGATTGATCGAGGAGCTCGTCCGCGTATTTGGTGATGCGGAAAAACCATTGGCTCATGTCCCGATGCGTGACCATCGTGTCGCATCGCTCGCACCGGCCGTCGATGACCTGTTCGTTTGCCAGGACCGTCACGCAGGACGGGCACCAGTTGACCGGAGCGTTGGCCCGATATGCCAGACCGGCCTTGTAGAATTGCAGGAAGAACCACTGATTCCATTGGTAGTACTCGGGCTCGCAGGTGACGACTTCCCGATCCCAGTCGTACGACGGACCCATCGAGCGCAGCTGACCGCGCATCTTTTCGATGTTGTCCATCGTCCACTTGAACGGATGGATGCCGCGAGCGATGGCTGCGTTCTCGGCGTTCAGGCCGAACGAGTCGAAGCCCATCGGATGCAGCACGTTGTAGCCCTGCATTCGCTTGAATCGAGCGTGCGTGTCGGCGCCGGACATGGCGAACCAGTGGCCGATGTGGAGGTCGCCGGACGGATACGGGTACATGTGGAGCTCGTACCACCGTGGACGCGGGTCGTCGTCGTGCGCCTTGTAGATGCCGTCCTGCTCCCAGCGAGCCTGCCACTTGGCGGAAATATCAGCGTGATCGAACCTGGTGGCTGTTGTTCTCGTTGTCGTCATGCACTGCTCCGTGTCGCTTTGGTCGTCCGACCTGGTTTCCTATGTGGTCCTCGCCTGAGTGAACGGCCTCACCCCACCCCTCAAAGAGGGAGAAGGGAATTTGGGGACACCCCAAACCCCGGCGGTGCTTCGCCCCTGCACCCCAATTTCACCTGGTTGCTGGCATGACACTCTCACTTGGGCGTTTCTGCTGCTCGGTCTTCCGACCGGGACCCACTTGCGGGGAATACGAAAAACAAAAACCCGCCCCTATCCAGGGACGGGATTCGATTTTGAATGGGCCCGCGGTACCACCCCAGTTGCCCGGCGATTAACCGCCAGACCACTCGAACGCGATAACGGTGCGTGCCGTCCGGCCTTGTTGCGGTGAGCGTTTCAGGCTCAAAGTTGGGGTCGGAGGCTCCGGGGCGAGTTCAGGGATTTACGTGCGCCAGCTTCGCACCTGCCGCTGGCTCTCTGTGCCGGGCTTTCCCCTACTACTCCCCATCGTTGCCTGTTATAACGCCGCCGTAACGGCATGATGGAAAACCCTAACACAGGCGTCGCAGACCAGTCAAGAAAGCTCCCTCCGACCTGACGGACCTGCATCGACTCGGACTGTGAGCTCTGGTTGTCGAGTCCGCCATCGGCGATAATGAGGCGGCACGACACCGGCCGGGTCGCGTCGCCAGGGACGATTCCATCGAGATTGATGATTCGGGAGGAATGAATGAGCGAACCGAGGCAAGACGACGACCGGTCTCTGTTGTTGACGCGCGCGAAGATTGAAACAAAGGTCGCGCAATTGGCAGCGGCGATCGACCGCGATTACGCGGGCAGATCGCCGGTCGTCGTCGGCATACTCAAGGGCGCGTTCATGTTTCTCGCCGATCTGGTCAGGCGAATGGAGACGCCTATCAAGAGCGTCGAGTTCATTCGAGTCAGCAGCTACGGCACGTCGACGGCGAGCAGCGCACAACCCATCATGCTGGTTGACTTGTCGCCGAAAACCGTCGAGGGTCGAGACGTGATCGTCATCGAAGACATCGTCGACACCGGACTTTCGACCCAGGTCGCGATGGAACATCTCGCCAAGCTAAATCCGGCTTCGCTGGTGTTGTGCTCGCTGCTCGACAAGCCGAGCCGCCGCCGCGTGCCCGTAACCGCCAAGTATGTCGGATTCACCCTGCCCGACAAATTTGTGGTCGGCTACGGCCTCGATGTTGGCGAGCTCGACCGACAGTTGCCGGACATCTACACGATCGACGGCTGACGGCCGCCGATCAACACACCGGACCGGCGGTGACCTCCGGCGCGACTTTGCGCGACAACAGACGTCCGTCAGCGCCCGTGCCAACGAGGCGGCGATCGTCCACCATGACCTTGCCGCGAAGGATAGTCGTGGTCGGCCAACCCTTGACGTGCCAGCCCTCCCAGATGCTGTAGTCCTCCAGGTGCAGGTCTTCCGCTGTTAGTGGCCTGTCGAATGTCGGGTCGATGATCGTGATGTCGGCGTCGCTCCCGGCGGCGAGTGCGCCCTTCTGCGGGTACATGCCGAAGATGCGAGCCGCGTTCGCGGACGTGATGTCGACGAACCGCTCGAGCGACATTCCGAGCTCGACGACGCCTACGGAGTACGCGATGCCGACTCGTGTCTCGATGCCGTTGTGGCCGCCTGTCACGTCGGCCACGGTCTTGAAGCGGATCTTCTCCTCCCACGTCGTTGAGACGAGGTCGGTCGCGACGGTCGACAGCCGGCCGTCCAGCAGCCCCTGCCAAAGCGCCTGGCGGTCGATTTCGGATTTGAGCGACGGGTAGGTGTGGTACTTCATGCCATTGTCTTCGCGATAGTTATCGGCGTTGAAACAGGCGTAGTTGTGGAGGGTCTCGCCGTAAATCGGCAGCCCTTGCGACCGCGCTTCGCCGATCGCTTCGACGCCTTCACTGGCGCTGACGTGCACGAAATAGATCGGGCACGACTTCCGCTCAGCCAGCCTGATCGCCCGCCGGAACGAAACGTCTTCCGAGATGTTGGTGTGAATCTCGTGCATGTGCCACCAGTCCCACATGCCTTTCTCCTGGGCGGAGCCGTAGTTGTAGTGGACCATGTCGTCATCCTCGGAGTGGACGAGCAGCATTCCACCGGCGGCTGAAATGTTGTCCATGATTGGCGACAACCGGCCGAAGTCGGTCTTATTGCTCAGCATCTGGGGACTTGGAGGCCTAATGCTGGTGGTGAAGATCTTGAAGCTCGCGAAGCCGTCTTCGACGCACTCGCCTATCTGGTTGATCGAGTTCTCATCGGCGACGCTGTTGAAGATGGGGTGGTACGAGTAGTCGGTGAACGCGTTGCCCTGCCATCGTTCCGCCGCCTCGCCGAGAGCGTGGCGAATATCCTCGCCATGAACCTGCGTCGCGAAGTCCAGCACCGTCGTAGTGCCGCCGTGGATCGCGGCTCGAGAGACAGGCTCCGCCCCGGATCGTTCGACTTGACGCGGGCCGCCGATGTGGGCGTGAGGCTCGATGCCGCCAGGGACGACGATCTTGCCGGTGGCGTCGATTACTCGCGCGCCGTCAGTCGAGATCGCGCCCGGTTGGGTCACCCCGACGATCTGCTCGCCTTCGACTGCGACATCGAAGCTCCCTGTTCCAGATGGCGTAACAACCGTTCCACCGGTGATGATCAGGTCAACCATTGGTCCCCTCCCTCAGAGTAACTCGTGCTGGAGCTGTCAATCTCGCGCAAACGGTGAAATACGGATTGGCCCTGAAGGGCCAGAGCACCCCTGATGCGGTGGGCTCGGCCTTCAGGCCAACTCTCACCGGCCCGCTAGCTCAGCGCGGAGACTACGGCGTCGCCGACTTGCGCGGTCGTCGACGTGCCGCCGAGGTCCGGCGTCAGCGTCTCGCTCAACTCGACTGTCTTGAGCACCGCCTTCTCCACCGAGTCCGCCGCGGCTTCGTCGCCCAGATGGCGCATCATCATCGCAGCCGACAATATCGCGGCCATTGGGTTTGCGATGCCCTTCCCCATGATGTCCGGCGCGCTGCCGTGGACGGGCTCGAACATCGATGGGAAGCGACGCTCTGGGTCGATGTTGCCGCTCGGCGCGAGGCCCATGCTGCCGGTGATGATGGCGCCGATGTCGGTGAGGATATCGCCGAACAAATTGCTTGCGACGATCACGTCGAACGCCTCGGGCCTGCGAATCAAATCCATGCACGCCGCGTCTATCAAAAGCGAGTTGGTTTCGACATCCGGATACCGCTCGGTCACGGCCTCGAACGATCTGTCCCAGACGATCATGCCGTATCCGAGGGCGTTGGATTTGGTGATCGACGTGACGAGGTTCTTCTTGCCGCGTTTACGGGCGAGCTCGAATGCGTACGTGATGACGCGCTCGCAGCCTTTGCGCGTGAACAGCCCGACCTGCACGCCGACTTCTTCGGGGAAGCCCATGTACTGGAAGCCGCCGACATCCGCGTACTCGCCTTCTGTGTTCTCTCGGACGGTCACGATGTCGATGTCGCCCGGCTCCTGGCCTTTCAGTGGCGACGATGTGCCGGGATAGAGCACGCTCGGTCGCTCGCAAACGTACTGGTCGAATGAGCGTCGGATTGGCAAAAGCAGTCCCGCCAACGTTATGTGGTCCTGGATCTCGGGGACGCCGACGGCGCCGAGAAAGATCGAGTCGAATGTGGACAGCGTGTCAAGACCGTCCGACGGCATCATCTCGCCGTGTTTGAAATAGTAGTCCGACGCCCAAGGCATCTCGGTGAATTGCCAGGCGATGCCGTGGGCCTCACCCGCGGCCTCAAGCACCTTGATTCCCTCTTCGATCACCTCAATGCCAATCCCGTCGCCTCTAATGATCGCGATCCGATGTTCGCTCAAAATGCACCTCTTAAAAAACACGACGGAAGCGGCCAGATGCCGCTTCCGTCGCCTGTTTACCTATCGTTGGTTGCCCGCCCCTCAGCACGCGCGTCCAGCGCCGCGTCCGGCAGAATGATGGTAGCACGCGCGACCGCATCGAACAATGGCGATGCGACCTATCAATTTGGTCTACCATCCGACTTCCTTAGTGACTTGCCATCCACAAGCTTTCAGCCGAAATCGTATCCGGCACGGATATTTGCGGCCCGATCGCCGAGCCGCTCCCAGCCCAAGTCCGTCAATTCGACGCGAATCTCCACGGTGGGCAGATCGCACGTTCCCGGCGCTCACTCTCGGTGTCAAGAAGTCGAACAGGTGCGACGTGTGATTGTGCGCCCGCCCTCGGGAGCAGGCGGCCTGCGTCGCGGGCTCGTTCCGGCGACACGAGGATGGTTGGAACGGCGCCATCGTGAACCCGGAAATGGTTCGACCGCGTCGGTTGCCAGCTGACGTGCGGGGGAACCTTTGGTTGCATCCAAACCGCTTGTGTATTAGTCTGCACACCTCCCATCTAGGAGAGTAAACATAAATCGTGATTTACCGGCTTTCATCGATCCGTCCGACCCGAATTCAACTAAGTTGCGTGTTCTTCCGCAACTTTCCGAGGGGTATCACCTGAACCGCAATTCCCCTCGGCTAGGACGCTTGAGAAGAAAAAGGCCAGGAGTAATGGCTGCCTTCGCCTTGCTCGCGCTGGGGATCGGACTAATTGCCACCGCCGCAGTGGTGTTCCCTCAGTCTGACGAAAAACCCGAGAGCAGCATTAATGTGCTCGGCTACGAAATCTCACGCGACCGCGTGGAGATACCCACGGATTGGGGCGAACCCCTGACCAAGCCCCTGCAGGTTCAAGTCGCGTCGGCGATAGCGACATCCACTTCCGCTTCAAATTCCCTGCCGAAGAACCTGGCATCCACCACGACTACCTGGTGTACGAGGGTGGAAAGTGGGCGAAGCACGGAAGCTCGGAGGTTGGCAGCGTTCCAGATGGGCTCTATGGAGACCGTTTGACGTTTCACGTGGACGATGGCGCAGTTCGTGGTTTCGCCAGCCAGGGATGCTGGGTCACCTGCCGCAGCGACTTGAGAGACCCGTTCATGTATGCTGCCCCCAGCTCGAGCGAGGTGCAGGGAAATTCGTATTTCAACGATGTGATTAATAAGACCGACACGAGAAAGTACATTCCCGACAGTCGCCAAAGGGATTCCTGGTGGGATTTTGGCTGGGACGATATCTCGGCCCAGGATGCGGACGTGATCCAGGCGCTAAAGGACGGGGGCGTTTTCCTTGACCAGTGGCATCGGAGGGCGGCGCGAGGAAATCCTATCGGCGTTTCGGACGATATGTGGGTCTTGGATTACAGAAATGGCGACGGCGGCAAGAGCGCATACTCTACAAACTGGGATGGCGACGTCGAGCAGCCTAAACAGATGTTCGATCCTGAAAAGACCGGTTTCGCTGCCCTGAATTTCGACGACGTCCACAATGGCCGTGTCCCTTTTGACAGCATTTACTACCTGAGCGATGACACGATGACGGAGTTCGACCTCAACCATGCCTGGCAAGAAGGGGACGCGATACCGCGCAGATATTTGCGAACCCCGGAAGGGAGCTGGAGCGACATTGCCGCCGACGCGGCCTGGAGCAATGGCGAGTGGACGGTGGAGCTGTCGCGGCTCTTGGACACCGGGAACTCCGGTGACAAGGCATTCAGAGATCGAGCGACGTGCGACCTGGCCTTCGCTTTATACACGTCGGCTACTGGCATCCGTTCCACTACGTCACGTTCCCGTCGAAGCTTGGGCTTGGCCAACCCGCCGACATCGTCGCCCGGCGGTTCGAAGGCGAGCAGCCCGACTGGTCATCGATCTCCCCCGTGACGTTGACCGCGTTTTATCCGGGTCAGGCAAGCTGGCAATTCATCATAAGCGACGAACACCTGGGCGCACCCGCTATTCAGAAATGACAGCGCGTCATGCGCGTCCTGCCACACACCGGAGTCGCTCGCAACACGAGCGGTTAGCCTTGAGCTCCGCGACGAGCTTGAGAGCCCTCGGCCTCTGACTTGGGCTGCAGGGTTGTTGGGAGTGCTCGCCATCGCGGTAGCCGGAATCATGTTTAGGAGGTCGTGAGATGGAAGAGGGCATTTTCAACCACGGCATTTATTGGCACAGCATGTCCACCAGCCTCTTTCAGGGCGGCGCGATAGCAATGGCATATGCCATCATCGCCCGCCTGTTGGCGCCGCGCGAGTGGCGGTACGGGGGTCTGGACGTGCGGCTCGCCCATGGCACGATGATTGCACTCCTTGCGATCTGGAACTTGGTTTTTGCGTTGTTGAGCGGTATCACGGGCTTCTTCACAACATGGGGATTTGACGCCGTTTCGTCCGTATCTCTGACAATGAATAAAGCGATGATCGGCTCATTCGGCTTGTTGGCGATCATACTGATGATCTGGATTCGGGCACGGTACGATCCCGATCTCTGGGAGGACAGGTCGCTCAGGGCCACCTACGTTGTCCTGGGTCTGATGGGCAGCGCAACCGCGATAGTGACCGGGTCCCTGGGCGGGGAAGCCGCCCTACTGGGAACGGCGCTCCTGTGGTTCTGGGAACTCGTGCGAATCGAACCTCGCATGCCCATGATCATGCCTGTTTGGGGGTCTGTCGCGTTGATCGTGGCCGCTCTTGGGTTGATCGCCGGCGCCGTCGCTTTCCGATTGCGGAGCCAGTCAGCATAGGCATGCCTGCCGTCTGACGACTGGCTCCGGTGATGACCGACGCTTTAAGCGCCTTCGGCGACGCGTCCCCCGTATCGCTCGACGAATACGAATTCCCAACCGGAATCGTACCCGGCGCGAACCTCGGCAGCCTGGTCGCCGAGCCACTCCCAGCCCGAGTGCGTGAGTTCGACGCGAGTGCCGGACTCCGCGGCGGCGAACGTTACTTCGATGTTCTGGGCCTCCTCGGGCGTGCGGTTCAGTTGCCAGGTGAACGCGAGCCGGTTCGGCGGGTCCCAAACCAACATATCGCCCCAGTTCAACCGCGTTCCGTCCTCGAGCACCTCGTAGACTTGCCCGCCGACCTCGCTTTCCATGCCGCAGGTGACCGCCTTGTCGGCGCCCACCGAGTGGCTGTCCATGGCCACCACGAGCCAATTTGATCAGTGAAGATGCGAAACGCGTCCTCGACACTCTGCCCCACCGTGACGGATTTGACGACCGGCGCGATCGCCTGGTCAGCTCTCTGTTCTACTATCTGATGATCCTCCTTCAATCGAATCCGCGAACTGTTTATACGATGTCAATACCTCACCCCAGAAGCTCTCCACATACGCCCTGAGCTCGATCAAGCCAGCGGTGTCGACGCTGTAGATCCGCCGTGTACCCTGCCGCGTGTCAGCGACCAGGTTGGCGTCCTTCAGTATGCGCAGATGCTGCGACACCGCGGGCCGGCTGACCGGCAACGTCTCCGCCAACGCCCCGACAGAAGAAGGCGCCGCGAGGATTGCCTCGAGGATCTGCCGTCGTGTCGGATCGGCCAAAGCTGTGAGAGTCTGTTGGTAAGTCATCGCTAACCGTAAGGGTATGCTTACGGAAATCCATTGTCGACTCTTCAGTCAAAATACGAGACTATTCGGCGGTCCTGCTGCTCTTTTTGCTAAAGGCATCTGAATCTCATAGAATATGTGAGCATCTTAAGGGCGGAAGAATCATGATGGGGGTATGGTATTGGCCGACACAATCACGCTGTATACACATCCGGACTGCACCTACTCGGACGCACTGAAGGCCGAGTTGGAAGAGCTTGACGTCTCATTCGTTGAGATCGATCTGGCGATTGATCCTGACAAATGGGCGACCGTCGTGGAGCTCACCGGCGGCGAGCGGATCACGCCCGTCATGGTGACTGGCGACGTCGTGGAAGTTGGCTTCCACGGAGTTGGTTGAAGCATGTAACCTCGGGGCCGTAGGCCCCGACACACAACCTAGACACCAAAGCGGACACCGATCCGCAAAACACGGCTAGGGGAAGTCATCCTCCTGCCGCTGCATTATCCGGAGGATCGCTTGAGCACTCGCGAAGCCAGCCGAAAATCGATCGGCGCCGGGGACGTGGCGCCGGAATTTACCTCGCCGTTGTTGGACGGGAAAGACATCAGCCTGTCCGACTACAAGGGCAAGCGAGTCATACTGTTCATGTGGGCGTCGTGGTGAGCGTGCCGCGAGCAGTTGCCTATATGGCAACAGATCTACGAATCGAAAGCGCTGTCTGACAACGGCATCGAGATACTCTCCGTCGCGATGGATGTCCAGGGGGCGGACGTCGCCAGGCCGTTTGTCGAGAAGCCCGGAGCCACGTTCGAGACTGTAGTGGACAACGAAAACATCCTCGGGCAGCTCTATCGGTTCAAAGCAATCCCCAACGGCTACCTGATCAACCCCGACGGCACTGTCGAGTAACGACGGCTGGACGGTTTCGACATCCGCGGAGCCGAAACCCGTCAACTGGTCGAAAAGTGGATCGATAAACCGGCGGGACCCGCACCCGGGACGCCCGAAGTCGATGCGATGGGCGACGAGCACGACGAGGCGAACTCGTTGTTCCGCGAAGGCGAATCAGCCTACCACGGCGGCGATTTGGCCCGCACGATCGAACTCTGGCGTAAAGCCGTGGAACTGGAGCCGGACAACTACATCATCCGCAAGCAAATCTGGGCACTCGAACACCCGGAGAAGTTCTACGACTCGGACGTCGACTACGCGTGGCAACGCGTTCAATTGGAAGAAGGGCGCTAGGCTTCGTTTCGACCTGATGGTATTCAAGCGGCGGGCTTCAACAAGCCCGCCGCTTTGTGTTTGGACGAACGAATGTGGTACGCGGGCGCCACGAAGCAATAGTCCATATGCACCTTTTGCGGTCCGAGTTCGGTAAGTAGCATTGCATCGACTGCCGAGTGACAATGGGCTCGATCAAGCCCTCGGATTCGATCGAAAAGAAGGCGCCTGCAGTGAACTTCGAACCGAATCGACTCGACCCGAGCTTCGCCGGTTCGTGGGCGATCAGGAGCACCGTCGGCGGTGTGATCGCTTTCACGGCGGTCGCCATAACGATTTCGTTCGTGGGAGTGTTGCTCGACGACACCAAGCTCGGAGAGCAAATCGCCGCCCACAGGTGGCCGTATTTGGCAGTGTTCCTGGTGTATGTGGGAATCGCTCTATCGCAGTGGGGAGCGCTTCGAGACATCGGCGGATATCGAGTCGGGACCGTTTGGTGGGCGCCCGCGAGCCTCACCGGCGCCGCGATTGGCGTGGTCCTGATGGCGGCCGTCTATCCAAGTATCTGGAACGACGCATATCGCAGACTTGACGGTCCTGGCACATCCGGAAGTATGAAGCAGCGCGGCAGCTTCTACAACGAAAACATTTTCGGTTGGGGCGACGAGCCGTTCCAGCTCGACATCGGACTCTTCTCCGGTGAATCAGCGATCCAGCGACAAATCCGAAGTGCGGAGACGCGGCAAAGGTTATGGAAGTTGGACAAACCGGCCACGGAGGAATTCGACGTCAATACCGCGAAAGCGATGGCCTGGGCATGGATCGTGGCAGCGACGTTGTTCGCGATTCCGGTCGGCGTGATGCAATGGGTCGCCCTGCGCCGGAAGATTCCGCGATTCTCGTTGTGGGTCCCGGCGACGGTGGTGGCAGCGTTGCTCGGCAACGCCTGCGTCGGGTTGATTATGATGTTCGATGCAAGCGTCACCGGCGGAACGACATCCTACGACCCGCCGGGCTTGATTGGTTTGCTGGGCATGCTGCTCGGGTCCGCCGTTTTCTCGCTGATCACCGGAGCAGCCATGGCGACGTTGCTGCGCGGCTTCGTTCGTGCGCGCCAGCTCGATGAGCTGCCGTACAGGTCCGATATCGGGTAGCCGCGCAATGATCGACGCTGAGTTTTCATGCGACAACTGTGGCGCCCTGGTTGTCGGGGCAGCCAACTTCTGCGTCCATTGCGGCGGGAAGGTCGGCGACTTGCCCGTCAGCGACAAAGCTCCATCCGACTTCGGCGATCGATTCGGCCAGCCGCGAGCCAGAGCCATTCGGTCGGCGCCGTTCATTGTCGCGGTCCTCGCCTTCTTCCTGCGTGGATGACCGTGTCGTCGTGCAACCAGTCGGTCGTCCCGGCCGGACCGAGCCAGACGCCCGAGATATTTCGCGCTGCTCCCGCGCCGAGACAATCCGCCACGACTTCGGTGGCGTCCTCTGCGACGGACACCCTTCAGGGGCTCGTGTTCGTATATACTGATGAAATCCGAGGCGTCACCGGCATCGACCAAACTGATTCGGACGGTGACGAGTACGCGTTGAAGCCCGAGCCAACGGCGATCGCGGTGCTGATCGTTGTCGTGGCAGGAGCGGCGCTGTTCATCGTGTCACGACGCAAAAGGCTTGTCGTTGGGCTTGTGCTGGTGTCAGCAGCGTACGGGTTGTCGTTCCCGCTGCTGGTTTACCCCTGGCTGAACATTCGGTACGAGTTGAGCTACGTGGGCCGATTGCACTTCGAGTGGGGATACTGGGTGCTCTGCGCAAGCCTCCTCGCGGCCGTCGCGGTCCACGGCACGGAGATGAGACTCTTCACGAAACGCTGGACGCTGATCCCGGTGTTGGGGATCCCTGCGCTAGTCGACGTGTTCTTCTCGCTGACTGGGGAGTGAATTGGGCGGCGGGAGAATCGCGCGACCCCGGTTGTCGATCGCGGTGGACTGTGGCGCCAACAAAATCGTCACGGTTGTCGTTGACGGAGAGGTTCGCCGACGGGCAAAAGTCAATCCGATAGCGCTGAACGAGAGGGTCTTCGTAAAGGAAAAGTGAGGATTGGTCGGGGAGACTGGATTCGAACCAGCGGCCCCCTGCACCCCATGCAGGTGCGCTACCAAGCTGCGCCACTCCCCGATCCAATGTCAGGATAGCACAGGGCTGTCTAGCCATCAATACTCGAAAAACGCTGTGCGCCAATCCACATTTTGGTGATGCGACGAAGTTCGAGCACCCAGTCACAATTCTGGTCGGTTGCCCACTCAAACGTTGATTGCGTCTCGCGGCTAGTTACAGTCTAACTGTACCCTTTGTCTCGTTCCCATTGGCGGGCCGTGTCTTCGGCTACTTTCGTGCCGACTTTGGTAACCTTCGCACTGGGCCGGTTTCGTTGGTGCTCGCCTGTACGTCGCGCCAGATCCGTCGTAATTTCGCCATGGACTTTTTTTCGGCCAACGCGAACTTCGTAGCGTGCGTGGTTCCATGGCTTCTGATTGGCATGCGTCTCCTCCATGCAACTTCAAAGCAGAACTATTGTACGGAATCCACGAATGGGTGTCAACGCAATCGAGGCAAGAACGGATCACCCCAGCCGCCGGCTATGAAACAAGTACTGGTTCGCGTACCCGGCGTGGCGGCCGAATCGCTCTTGGGCCCAGGGGCGCATGTGGCTGCGTGGCATCGGAGTCGTGGGAGTCGAAAAATGCTGTTCGCGGAGGGCGCGGTCGATCCAGACGTCGACGGGGAACGCTTCCGGTTTATCGAGCGAGAAGAGGAGCACGCAGTTGGCGATCTTGTCGCCGACACCGGGGAGCTCTGTAAGGGCGTCCAGTGCGTCCTGATATGGAGCTAACCGCAACGCGAAAAGATCGAATTCGCTGCCTGCGACTCGTTCGGCGGTCGCCACGAGGTACTTGGCTCGGAAGCCGAGACCGAGATCGCGGAGCACGCCTTCACCCGCGGTGGCGAGCTGGGTTGCCGTCGGAAAGCTCCGTCGTTCGGCGGCGTGTCCCGCAATCGGCGACCCTAGTTCCGATGCCATGTCCTCGACGTTCTTCGTGATTCGGCGGATGTTGTTGTTTGCGGAGCATATGAACGACGCGAGGCACTCCCACGGGTCTTGTCGCACGATTCGCAGTCCGGGATACCGCGCGATGCCCTGCGCGACTTGTTCGTCGAACGCGAGGGCTTCGTAGATCGCCGAGATCCCCTCGTCGAGGCGCAGGTAGTCTCTCAGCAGCGAGGCGATGTCGGGATCGGAGTCAGGCGTGGTCGAGAACTCGACGCCGTCGTTTGATTGACGCAAATAGATCAGGCGTTCGAAGGCGACGCTCTCGAACCACGGCGGGTCATCGGATTCAGACTCGAGCCGCCGCCAGCGGAAGGCTTGGCCACTTTCGAGCGTGGCTGCCAGGTCGAACGGGCCATCGACCGTTAGGAGCGCCACTTACCGGCCCAGCCAGCGTTCGATCTCGGACGGGATGTCCTCGAGCAGGCAGGCGTTCGACGTGACTGGCGGGAGCGACGTAATGAACTCCTTGCCGTAGCGTCGAGACACGATGCGTTGGTCGAGGATGATCGCGACACCCCGGTCGGATCGCGTTCGTATGAGCCGTCCGAAGCCTTGTCTAAGCCGAAGGATGGCCTGGGGCACCGAGTACTGCATGAACGGATTCTCGTACAACTCGGATCGGGCCGCGAACACGGGCTCGGTCGGCACGTTGAACGGCAGCCGAGCCACGAGCAGCACGCTGAGCACATTGCCGGCCAGGTCGACGCCCTCCCAGAAGCTGGACGTACCGAGCAGCACCGACTCGGGTTGCCGCACGAACTTGCCGACAAGCTGCTGCGGCGTCCCGTCGACTCCTTGGGCCAGCACGGTGATCCCCTTCGTGCGCATGTAGCTTCGGATGGCCGACGCGCAGGCGCGGAGCGCGGCGTGCGACGTGAACAGCGCCATCGTCCTGCCGCCAGCGGCGATCGCAGCCTGGGCGACGGCGTCGTTGACGGCATCCTGGTACTCGGGCGCGGACGGTTGATACATGTCCGTTGGGGTGCACAACAGCGCAGCTTGCTCGTAGTCGAATGGCGAACCGAGCAGCAGCCTCGTCGATTCTTGGAACCCGACACGCTCGATCAAGTGGTCGAACGTTCCGTTGGCGCTTAGAGTTGCGCTGGTCAACACGACTGAGTCCTTCGTCGAGTACAGCGTCTTGTCCAGCGTCTCGCCGACATGGAGCGGCGCCGCGTGCAATTCGAGGTCGCGCGACTGGAGCGAACGCGTCGCCCAGTAGATGCCGTCGTCCTCCGGGTTGACCACGAATTCCGCGAGCTGCTGCCGCAGAGAGCCGTTCGACTGCGCGGTTTCGGTGAGTTCGGTGATCATGCCCTCGTAGCCGGGCAAGTCCGTGCCGGCGAGGTTCGTCAGAGCTCGGTGCAACGCATCCAGCGACGATCCCAGGCTGGCCAGAAGCACGTCCGCGTTTTGCCAGAGGATTTCGAGGTCGGACCACGCCGGTTGGGCGCGCGTGGCCTTGGTCACCCTGACGTCGGCGCCGCGGTCGGGCCGGCCTTGGACCTCGGCGAAGAGCGCGGAGTTCATCCCGCTGAACGACCGGGCCAGCGCCTCCCGGAGCGGTGCGATCTCGGTGTTCGCTCGCGTCGTCCCCTCCTCGACCGTTTTGCGCTGGAGCTCGTCTGCCATCGACCTTCGGATGATCGAGACCGCCTCGTTGAACACCCCTCGGTCGCCTCCGAGCCTGGTCAGGTGCTCGTCGAACGAGGATTGTGGCAGGCTGAAGCCAAGCTGCCGGGTCGCCTCGTCTTCGAGGTGATGCGCCTCGTCGACGATCAACACGTCGTATTCGGGGATCACGGTCCCGCCCATCGCAAGGTCCGACAGGAGCAGCGCGTGGTTCACGATCACGATGTGCGAAGCGGCAGCCTTCTCCCGCGCGGCCCTCAAGAAGCACGGTCCGCCCGTGTGCATGCACTCTTGCGCGCCTTGCGCCGAGAGTCGGTCCCACGGGGCCGCCGCGGCGCGGTGCCCGAGGTTGAGCTCGGTGCGGTCGCCGGTCTCAGTGTCGTCCAACCACATCAGCGTCTTGGCGACCATCCGCGCCTCCGGCTCGGCGATGCCGTCGGTGTTTCTCAATTGCTGCCACTTCCGCAGGCACAGGTAGTTGGCTCTCCCTTTGAGCTGCGTGAACTTCAGATCGATGTTCGCCGCCTGCGGAACTCTGGTCAGCCCTTCGACGAGCATCGGCAGGTCTTTGCCGACGAGCTGTTCCTGCAAGTTGATGGTGTTGGTCGAGACGACGACCCTGCGGTTGTTCTGCGCGGCGTAGATGGCTGCCGGCAGAAGGTAAGCCATCGATTTCCCGACGCCCGTTCCCGCCTCGACGACCAGCCGCCCGCCCTCGTTCAGCGTCTCAGCGACCGCCCGAGCCATCTCGATCTGCTCGTCGCGCTCCTCAAAGCCGGAGATCGCCTCGGAGAAGCCGCTGCCGGTCTTGAGCACGGCCTCGACGAGATCGACGTCGATAGGCAACACTTCAAGGTTGGGCCGGAGCGGGCGACTCTGGGTCAACCGCCCTGCTATGGCCTTGATGTTCAGGCCGGAAATCCCGGTTCCGCCTTCGTCGTTGTCATCAGCCGCGGCCGGTCTGCCGATCTGGGGCTTGCGGCGGGCCCTCGGTTGCGACGGCCGGATGCCTTGCAGCACGGAGCGGAGCTTCCAACCGGACCGTTCCGCGAGGCGGGTCATCTCCGCGAGCGTCATCTCGTCCAACGCGGCAAGCTCACGGAGCAGCGCCACGAACACCTCGCGGGTTGCATCGGCGTCGTCCACGGCTCGGTGCGGCCTGTCGTGGCGAGCGCCGAGATGGTTCGCGAGGCTACCGAGCGTGTACGCGCCGAGTGTTGGGCGCAGCACGTACGCAAGCTCCCAGGTGTCGCAAGTCGCGTTGGTTGGATCGATCCCGTTGGCTCGCAGGAAACTCAGATCGAAGTCGAGGTTGTGGCCTACCAGCAATGCGCCGCCGATGAACGCCAGCAGCTCGCCGGAAACGCGATCGAATGTCGGCGCCCCGTCCACATCGGTTTGGCGTATGCCCGTGTAGTCGGTGATGAACTCGGAGAGTTTGCGCCTGGGATTGACGAACGTCTGGTACGTGTCCAGAACCTCGTCCGCTCGGAACTTTACCGCTCCGATCTCGATGATTTTGTCTTTATCGGGAGCGAGCCCAGTCGTTTCCAGATCCAGCGCAACCCACGTCTCGTCAAACGGGTCCGATTGGACGATCAAATCCATTCGGGGCTGGCTAACGATGTCCATAGATGCATCCCTGCTCGAAGGCGCGTCGCGTCGTGTATGGGGTCGAAACTGGACTCAAAGTGCCTCGTATTGGCGTCCGACGATCGACGCGGTAGGCGCCTCGTGGATCGGACAACCTCGCCGCGATTCAGACGATGCGAAGATTGCCTGTATTGTACTCTTCGCCCGGCCGGTAGGCGCGCGCTTTGATGGCTTCCACCAGGTCGGACTCCGATTTCACGTCCGAGTCGAAGACGGTGACGCATCGGCCCAACCCGTGGGTCGAATGAACGTCGGAGCCGCCCGTCCCCGGCAACCCAAGGCTACGGGCCACCCCCGTCGAAAACAGGTTCTCTTGCTGGGTGTTCGAGCCGTTGACAACCTCAATGTCGTCGACGACTTCAAACAGCGGATGAGCTGACGCCTCGACGGCGGTCTCCGGCCGCGCCAACCCGTTTCGATACAGCAAATTGTTGTTGTATGGCTCTTTGTTGAACAGGTTTCGGAACGGATGCGCCGAGATCATCACGCCGCCCGCCCGGTTCACCGCGCGACGCAACTCCCCGATCTTGTGCATGCCGGCCACGTACCGCCGCATGCCGAACACCAACACGTGCCCCATCTCGGTGTCGACCTCCAGCGCCGGAATGACGGTGATCCCCGCGTCGCCGAACGCCGCCGCGAGCTCAGGACTCTCCCATCCGCCGCCGTGCTCGGTCAGGCACACGCCGTCGAGCCCGATGCGTTCGGCCTCGGCGATGAGTTCCGCCGGAGTCAGACTGCTGTCGCTGCTGCCCTTGACCGTGTGGACGTGAAGATCAAATACCGCCAATATTTCCGCACCATGTATCGAAATCTGCCTGATTCTAATCGCCCCACCAACCCCGGTCAACTGGGGCGCAGCCCCAGACCCACCAGGGCTCGCCCTGGACCGACGTTCTACAAAACTGGCGCAGGGCGAGAGTTGTTGCGTAACGGCAACGTTGAGTTAAGACGGGTGCCAAATCGGGCCGCCCATGACCCAGCTTTTCGTGACATCCAGGCTCGACCTAGAGACCAAATGTCACCTGGATTTCGGAGGTCTGATCGGCACTATTAAGTTAAATGGAGCATTTAACATGGCAATTAACAACATCGGATATTGGACGTACAGTTGTGCCATCCCAACAACGTGCGTTCACGAAAGTGCCGGATTCCGCGTGGGGAATACTAGTTTTGGGGAGAATTAGATCCATGAGTTCGATCAAAGAGACAGCTATGCAGTTCTTCGATGCCTGTGAGACTGGAAAGGGATGGGAGGGATGCCAGCAATACTGCCACTCGGAGGCGACATTCTCCGCCCAGGCGGATGCGCTTGGTGGAGTTGACACCGTTGAGGGCTACGTGGAGTGGATGAAGGGTTTGCTCACACCCGTGCCCGACGGCCACTACGAGTTGCGTTCGTTCGCCGTGGACGAAGAACGGAACAACGTGTCGGCGTTCGGCGTATTCCGAGGCACTCAAACTGGCGAAGGCGGGCCCGTGCCACCCACGGGAAAGCAAGTGGCGGCGGACTACGTCTACATCATGGATTTCGAGGGCGATCGGATCCGCCACATGACCAAGGTCTGGAACGATGTTGTCAGTCTGAAGCAACTCGGCTGGATGTAGTTAGGCCCAGGGGCTTCCCGAACAGAGAACGACGGTAGACCCCTCAACATCCGCCCCGCGATGCCGCAACCGCTCCCGCCAGCCGTCCAAGTTCTGTTTGAGTCGTTGAGCAGTCACTTGGCAGGAGCTCGAAAGAATATTCCGAGCCCAGGTAGAGGCATCTTGTGCGAGCCTTTCCCGTAAGTCCCTGCGATCTCCGCGAAACGCGCAAAATCGTGATTCCGAGACATCCGTCGGGTAAGTGGCCGCCGCCAACATTCTTACGTACTTTGTTCGCGACTTCTGAGGCGGGCTCAGCTTCACCCTTCAGTGGTCGCGCGGAGTTGTCCCAACAGCGTTGCGGATCAAGTCGTTGGAAGTCGATCGAGGCCCACAAACGCGGATCGCTCGCCCGCTTTCGACGTTGACTCGAATCGCGCCTAGGTCTGATGCAACTCGGCCTGGTTGACGGATGCCGTACTTTCCCTGTCCAACGTATCGTTGCATTAGGTTCAGAACGACTCGCGGACTCTCAGCTCGCTCCCACGGGGGATCGGCAAGGGGGCGTAGCCCCATTGCCCGGGGGCTTGGGGGCGTCCCCCAAAACAACTTTCGGGCGGGCGGGTGGGACCAGACAACCCCGGTTGTCTCTCTCGCGAACGACATCTGCCGGATAACACCTACCCCGCCAAGAACGGCAGGAACCACCCAAAGATCCCAGCGGCGAACAACGCGATGCTCACAACGCCAGGCCAGACTCGACGCAACAACAGCACGACAGGCGCGGCCAGCATCGCCGCCGCAACCGTCACTCCCAGCGAGTACGCAATATTGGGGCTCCCAAGTCCTCCGTCGGGCACGCCGTTTTCCAGCGCGATGAACAGGGCCGCCAAGATCAAACCGATCCCGCCCCAGAGCGGGTACGAGATCGCCACGACCGTTAGCACGACGCCCCCGGGAGGGAACCGCGCCAGAAACACCGCGAGCGTCGGTGGAGGATCCCGAACGATCGCGAACGCCATGAAGGTCCCGGCGGTCACGAATATCGACGCCATCAACGCGCCGCTGGCCAGCCCCGCGATCAGTGCGTCCAACGGTCTCCCCGCTCAGGGTCCCAGGTCGACACCAGATGCGCCTGCTGCCCGTGCGTGTGAGTCAGCAACAGTTGCATCGCCGTGCCGAATTCGCGCTGCGCAACGGGCGAGAACATCGTGGGGCCGCTGCCGGTCAGATGCACCTCGCGCGCGCCCAGCGACTCGAACATCGCCCACTTGTCGGACAGACCGGGGACCGCTCGTTTGGCGACCTTGTCAAACACGTTGAACAGGAACTGCGGGGGTACGTCCCCGCCGCCGCGAATTCGAGCGTCCAGCTTTCGGGTCAAGGCTCCTCGAGTGTAGTCGGAAGGCTCGACCGCCGAGTACATCGTGGCGGTCTTGTTTTCGATCGTCAGGTCCGGAGTGAATAGCACGATCCATGGCAGGTCCGCGGCGGGCAGCGAGCGAACACGCTCGCCTCGACCGGACAGCATCGCGGTTCCCCCGCGCAGAAGGTACGGGATGTCGGATCCGAGCCCGACGGCGATGCGTTCTAGTTCGTCATCGGGAAGTCCAAGCTCCCACAGCTCGTTCAGTCCGTTCAGTGTCGCTGCCGCGTCGGCGCTTCCTCCTCCGAGCCCGGCGGCAACAGGGATGCGCTTTTCGATCTCAATGTGTGCTCCAGGGGTCGTATCAGAGCGATCCCGAAGTAGTGACGCCGCCTTGAACGCCAGGTTGTCTTCCGGCGAAAGACCCTCGACGTCGCACGATATCGAAAGCTCGTCCGCTGTTTGGATCGTGATTGTGTCATGCAGCGACACGGTCTGCACGACGGAAACGATCTCGTGGAAGCCGTCCGGTCGCCGACCCTGCACCTCGAGTGTCAGGTTGATCTTGGCGTGAGCTTCGACGGTGATCATGCGTCTATCGACGGCGCGCCACGCCCGGATTCGGCAAACGAGTCCCACAGTTCGTACAAACCGCCCCACTCCTCGATCGAGAGCGTCGCCGGGCGACGTTTCAGGTCGATGCCTGCCGATGCCAGCAACGAGTCGACCTCGTCGGCCGTTGCGCCAAGTCCGGTTTTGAGGCTGTTGCGCAGCTGCTTGCGCGGCGCTCGGAATCCTGCCGCCGCGAACTCGATGAAGCGCTCGTGACGGTCGAGATCGAGCGCGGGTTTCGGATAGACGTCGATGCGAACGACGGCCGACGTTATCTTCGGGGCTGGCCGGAACGCCTTGGGCGGCACCGAGAAGGCAATTTTCGCGGTGCCGTAGACCTGGATCATCACCGAAAGCAAGCTCATGTCGCCTGGCTGCGCGGCCATGGACCGACCAACCTCTCGCTGAACCATGAAGACCATCACCGATGGGGCAGGATTGGCAGCCAGGAATTTCCGGACGATCGGGTTGGCCGCATAATATGGCAGATTCGCCACGAGCTTGTAGCTCTCGCCTGGTCCCAGCAACGCTTCGGCCTGCACTTCGCGAGCGTCGGCGTGAACGATCTCGACATTGTCAGCGGTGGCGTACTTTTCGCGCAACCGCGGCGCCAACTCGTCGTCGAGCTCGATGGCTATCAGGCGTCGGGCGACCATGGCAAGGTGCGATGTGAGAGCGCCTCGACCGGGGCCGATCTCGATGACGGTGTCATCAGGAGTCACGTCGGCAGCGGATACAATGCGACGCGCGACGCATGAGTCGACCAGAAAATTCTGGCCGAGCGATCTCTTGGCGGCGGGTGGCCGGACTCCGCGCCCTGTTCGAGACGCGGAGGGACGGGAGATGTCCGCTGAGGGTTTTTGGCTCATAGCTGAGGGCGAGAAAAGGCCGTGCACCCCCATTCGATCCCTTCCGCCAGCATGATCGACAAGCCCGACTCAAGCCAGGTGACCCTGCGGCGCACGGAAATTACTACTTACCGCTGCTTTCTTCCGAACCTGACGGGATTCGCAGGTTTCCGCCGCACAGGACCCAACTCTCAACACCGAAACTTACCGGCAGAGGCCGCGTAAAGAAAGATCTCGGGGAGGAATTCAGCCTCGCTAGAGCGGATTGCGAGTACAGGGCACCGCTATCTCCCCGCCTAGCACGACCTTGATTCATAGTAGGTCATCTCCAAACGGGGTGTCAAATGCCAGAAGGGCTTTCTTCGAGTGCATGACGGTCGATTTTCGTGGCCGATCACGGATCGACCGCAACACCTCGCGGCCCCCGGGCGACCTCCATTCGACTAGAGGCTCGCCTCAGGCACGAACTCCCGACATGTAGTAACATCCAAGCGTACGGGCGTACAGACACTTGCGAGGATGGAAATCTATGTCCAAGCGCATGACGGTGGTCTTTGACGACGATGAACTGTATACGGCGTTAAAGGTCGAATCGGCTCGGAGCGGTCGCCACGCAAAGGACATCGTGGCCAAGGCGCTCGTCGAGTGGTTCGAGTCGAAAGTAGGCGAGACCGCGGACCCTGATCTCGAAAACAGCGATGCCCAACGCGAAAACGAAGGCGGCCCGAAGCCGAAGTCGCTCTTCGACAGGCTTCGGGCCGAAGCGCGAAGGTAGCTCGCAACTTAAGCGGGCCGGGTCCCTTCGGTCTCTGATGTCCCTTGCGTCCCTGCCGTCACCACTGCCGCCAAACAGCTCGCATGCCTATGGCCACAACGCGAGTTGCTCCAAGCCTGCTGGCTCAGGGAATCCGGACATGACGTTCATGCACTGCACCGCCGCCCCAGCGGCGCCTTTGACGAGGTTGTCGAGAGCGCTCACAACGATCAGCCTGTTGGAACGGAGGTCGATCGTCGGGTAGATGGCGCAGACGTTGTTGCCGGTGGTCTGCTTCGTCGCCGGCGGTTCCTCGACCACTCTGGCGAAAATCTCGCCGGAGTGGAACTCGTCGTAGATCTCACGAACCTGCTGGATGCCCTCTTCCCCGTCGGCCAGCACCCCTTCTTTCAGCGGCGCGTAGCAGCTTGATAGAATGCCCCTGGTCATCGGAATCAGATGGGTCAGAAACGTCAGCTTCAGTTCAGCGGTCTGGTTGAGGTTATCGAGTTCCTGGTAGATCTCGGGATGGTGGCGATGGCCGTCGAGAGCGTAAGCCTTCACACTTTCGTTGATCTCGGAGTAGCCGAAACCGATCGAGCTCTGCCTGCCCGCGCCCGACACGCCGGACTTGGCGTCGACGATCACGTCGGGCTCGATGATGTCGGCGGCGAGCGCCGGAGCCACCGCAAGAATCGCGCCGGTCGGATAGCAGCCTGGCGTCGCGGCGACCGAGGCCTCCTCGATCTCTTCTCGGTGCAACTCCGGTAGACCGTAGACCGCATCCTCCATCAGATCGGGACAGGGATGATCGACTCTGTACCAATGCGTATACTCGGCGAGGTCCTTCAATCGGAAGTCAGCGCTCATATCCACGGTGCGGATGCCCTCACGAATGAACGGCTCGAGGCGTTCAGCGCTCGCGGCGTGAGGCAGAGCCGAGAACACGAAGTCCAGGCTCCCGGAGAGTTCGGATTCGATGTTCAGATCGCACGCGTCAAGATGCGGGTACACGTTGCCGAGCGGTTGACCGGCCATGCTTCGCCCAGTAACGGAAACAATCTCGACTTCGGGGTGTCGATAGAGGATACGAGCCAGCTCAGCTCCCGCGTAGCCCGTGACGTTGGGTATGCCAACCTTCACTTGAATCGCCTTTCCTGATTCTGCTTTCTTCCGCGTGCAAGATTATAGCGACCCGAGAATGAAGCGGACAAGGACGACGAAAGTTGAGGGCTATTTGATGAACGGAGCTCCCTCTGGCTTGGCCGCGTCCTCGACCCTGATTCGATGAGACCAGATCATGACTTCTGGCAGCTCGCTGGTCGGGAAGTAACGCAGCTCGGTGCTCTCCTCTGAGAGTGTGAGGTCACCGTCCAAGCGCTGGCATTCGAACACGGTGGTCACGATATGGGCACTGTTGCCGTCCGGATACTGCACCACGCAGAAGTTGGCGGGATCCGAGTAGATACCAACCAAGCGTTCGATTTTGACGTGTAGGCCGGTCTCCTCGTACACTTCGCGTACCACTCCGTCCGTGAGCGGCTCGCCAATTTCCAAGTGACCGCCCGGCAGTCCCCAGAAACCATTGTCTGACCGCTTTTCGAGGAGCACCCGACAGTCCTCATCGAAGATGACCGCGCAGGTACCGGCCCCTATTCGATCCGGCATTCTCTTCAGGGGCCTGCCCGCAAAATCCAAGAACCTCTGCCAGTCGAACTCGAAATTCATTGCGTTCACCACCTCTTTCTGCCTGTTCGATCCTGTACCCATGGATGGCATTCGGGAAGTTGAAAGTCCGTCTCCACCGACGTAAGATTACGACGCCTTGTCGCGTGTGGCGACGCCGACGATGTTTGGGATCTTGATCGGTACGCCGACCGACAAGCTAAATTGCCGGTAATCGACGTTCTCGAAACCCGCCCTTTCGATGTCTCCTGCGATATCCCGATCGAGATTGCAACCAGTCGTGAAGAAACGCCACGGTGGGTTCGCCCAGGTCTGCCATCGGCTCGCCCAACGGTGCGATGAAACGACGTGCTCGTAAAACAAAAACCGCCCACCTGGTTTCAGCACCCGTCTCGCCTCTCGTACTACCGCGCCAACGTCTGTCACCATGCACAGCACCAGCGTCGTCAGCACGCAATCGAACGTCCCGTCGTCGAAGGGCATGCTCTCCCCAAAGCCGGGCACGATCATGACCTCCCTGCCCTGGCGGTCGGCGTTTCCCTGCAGCTTGCGAACCATGTGCGGGTTCGGTTCCAAGAAGGTCAAGCGAACATCGTCGGGGTAATACGGTAGGTTCGCCCCTGTGCCGCCTCCGATCTCCAGGACGCTCCCGCTTGTCACGCCGGCGGTCTCACGGCGAAACGGAATCACCCGACCCTCGACCCCCGCGTTCAAGATGTCGTACCAGGTCGCGAACAGTCGCTTCCCCAAACCGTCATATCCCGTCGTCAACGCGATGCTCTCCAGTCGCCTGATTCGCCAGTGCCATGATAGATGCCGCGTTCAAGGAATCGCAGCGGCGGCGCATCACATTTGAGCAGTTGACCGAATGTCTGTCAAACGCCCGATGCTATAATTCTCCTGGGCAATTTGAGGCAGGAGCGTGCAATGGATCTTGACGGCAAAGTTGCGGTGGTTACAGGCGGAAACGGAGGCCTCGGGCAGCGAATCTGCCATGCTCTAGCAAACGCCGGGTGTCATATCGCCGTCGTTTACGCTCAGAGCCGCGACGAGGCGGAGCAAGTCGCCGATGATCTCGGCGGCGATTCCAAGGCTGCGGCGTTCCAGTGCGACGTGACTGATCCGGCGCAAGTCGAGTCGTTGGCGTCCGGCGTCGTCGCCAAATTCGGTCGTCTCGACATTCTCGTCAACGACGCCGCGTATAACAAATGGATCGCGTTCGACGATCTGGACGGCATGACCGACGACGAATGGTCTCGGATGTTGGCAGTGAATCTGACCGGCCCGATGATGGCGATCAAAGCCGTCGTTCCTGAAATGCGTCGAAACGGCGGTGGGCGGATCGTGAACATCTCTTCCGTGGCCGGGTTGGGTCCGCAAGGCTCTTCCATTGGCTACGCGGTGTCCAAGGCCGGATTGATCCACCTCACCAAATGTATGGCAGTCGCCCTCGCGCCGGACATTCTGGTCAACTGCGTTGCGCCAGGATTCCTTGAAGGCACGCGCGCCACGGCCAATCTCGACCCTGAATTCCAGGCACGCGCAAGGACCGGGTCATTGCTGCGGCGACCCGTTGACAAGGACGACGTAGGCAGGCAGGTGGCCGAGTTCTGCGCCACCGACAGCACGACCGGCCAGACTCTGGTGATGGACTCGGGAAGAATCTTCCACTGATCGCGCTCAATCAATGGTCGGAGGTCGCAACCGCTGACCACTCGGATGCATCTAACCCCACGGGCGAAGCGCTCAAGTACTCTCAATTAGGACGTGACGCAATGGCAAGCAAAGACATCAGCTACGACGTAATCATCATCGGACAGGGCGCTTCGGCGTATGCCGCCGCCCTCTACGCCGCCCGGTACCAGATCAAACCGATTATATTCGGCGCCATATTCGGCGGAGAGACCGCTACCGGTGGCAGCATCGAGAACTATCCCGGCATCTCGGAGATCGACGGGTTCGACCTGATGATGGGATTCAGGGAGCAGGCCGAAAAGAACGAGGTCCCAGTCGTCGACGAGAACATCGTTTCCGCCGCGCGAATGGAAGACTGCTTCCAGGTTACGACCGAGTCGGGCGAGGTCTATCAGGGCGCGTCGGTGATCCTCGCAGTGGGTCGCGAACGAGGACGAATGGACCGGCAGAGGCGTCTCGTTCTGCGCCACGTGCGACGCTCCGATGCATCGCGGCAACACCGTCGCCGTGGTCGGCGGCGGCGACGCGGCCGTCAAGGGCGCGGTGCTTCTGAGCAAGTACGCGGACGAACTCTACATCGTGTACAGGGGCTCGAGTTTTACCCGACCCGAAGCGATGAACATCCGGCAACTCAGAGAGCGCCCCAACTTGCACCCGATTTTCGAAACGAACGTGACCGGCCTCGAGGGCACGGACGGCCTCGACGGCATCGTGCTAGACCGCGACTACAACGGAAGCAACCGGCTCGATGTGGCTGGCATCTTCATCGAAATCGGCGCTGATCCCAGGGTCGAGTTCGCCGACCAACTTGGCGTCGCGTTGAACGACGTCAACGAGGTGATGGTGGACAAACACGGCGCAACCAACGTCGAGGGCGTATTCGCAGCCGGAGACCCGACCGACGCCGCCGGCGATCTGAAGCAGACGATCACGGCAACCGCGGGCGGCGCCCAAGCCGCGACGGCTGCTTACGCGTACGTCTCAGAGCACGGCACCGATGCGAAATCCATGCGATGGGGTAATCGCTGGTCTAGCGCTGCGGCCTACCAGTAGCTGCCCATCCACGTCGAAGGCGCCACGGTGAAACCTTCTGGCGGTGAGCGCCCCGCAATCTCGGTTTCGATGCGGAGAATCTCTGGTCGGCTATGGCTGGGCCTGATTCGTAACTTCCGACATAGATTCATCATTTGCGATCGAGTTGCGGTGATGCGTGCCGTTTGGCCGAAACATACCCCCGGACGCCGACCGATTCGCCGCCACCCGTAGGGGAGGGTTTCAAACCTTTCCGCGTGTTACGCGCGCAACCATGTTTCGATATGCGGGTGCCCGTCGTTGCACGTTGTTGCATAAGGTGTGTACACTGCGAACGTCAACGAGAGGGTTTGAAACCCTCCCCTACGAATTGTCGCCGAGTCGCAACTGCACCTGCCTAGTGGTAGCAACCTCGCGCGAGAATCGGCCAGACTGCTTCGACCTTGCCGTTTCGGACTGCGATGAACTCGTCCCAGCGGTTGACCAGGATGTCTTGCTGTGCGCTGAGCAACATGACTTGGTCGCCGACGTCCAGCGGGATATCGCCGTCGGACTTCAAAACGATCTGCTCCGAGTCCAGCTTCGCGACGCTGATCTCGGGCATCCCTTCGACCTCCGGCACTACGCCGTTGGGCGCGGCCAACGCCCGGTATCCAACATCGCCGATCGCGACGTTGGAATCAGGCCGGCTCACGACGGTGCTGAGAATCCGGGCCGCGTATTGGAAGTCCTCCATGTAGCCGCTGTCTGTGCCCATCAGCGCGTAGGTTCCGCCTTGCACTTCCGTTACGCCATCGACCTCCGTCGCGACGTCGATGGTCCAGGTCTCGCCGGTGGAGACGATCTCGACAGGGATCCCTGCCGCCTCGATCGCGTCCTTGACCTCGAGGCAGATGTCCATGAAGCGGCGACCTTCGATGAACCGCGTCTCGCGGTCCGGTTCGCCCGCCAACGTTTGGTGGCTCATCACGCCCTTGAACGCGATTCCCGGCAATCCTGTCGCCAATTTGGCGAGTTCGACGCCGTGCTCCGGCGTTCTCACACCGGCACGGTGCATCGACGTGTCGACTTCGATGATGACGCCCACGGTTGCCCCGAATTCATTCGCGGCATCCGACAGCGCCTGCAGCGGCCCGGCTGAGTCGACCGCGACCTTGACGTCGGCGCCCCGAGATATTCCACAGACTCGCTCGATCTTGTCCCGAGTCACAACCTGGCTCGTGATAAGGATGTCTGAGATCCCGCCCTCGACCATCACCTCAGCCTCGGAAACCTTCGCGGTGCAAACTCCGTTCACGGTGCCGCCCGCTTGGATCTGCTTATGCGCGATGATTGGCGTCTTGATGTTCTTCGCATGCTCCCGCATCTTGCACACGGTGTCCCGGTACGTGTCGGCGACGAAACAGAAGTTGTGTTCGAGCGCATCGAGATCGACGAGCAAACACGGCGTGTCCAGCGCCTCGATCGGCGTTCCGATCCGCGGTCGATAGCTTTCCATGCTCGGCTCCTTATTTTCGCTGTCAGTTTCGATTGTGTCTGCTTGGCCGTAAACGGCCAGAGCTCCGGCGTTGTTTCGCGACGATTCACCGGTGGCCTCGGCCTTCGGTCCGAGCCCGGCGCACCCCTGGCTTGGCCGTGAACGGCCAGAGCACCGGCGTTGCCTCGCGACGCCTACCGGTACCGGCCCCGCACCGCGACCTCCCACGTCGCCGCCAATTTGCCGCCCTGCGCGGCGTAGACGTAGTCGTACAAGTTCACAACGTTCGCGATGTCGGCGGGGATCAACCAGACTTTCGAGCCTACTTGGAGCGCGCCCTGGGCGTCGCCTTCAAGCGACAATCCGCCGTGCTCAGCACTCATCCGCGTCAGCGTCGCGCCCGGCACTCCGTCGATCACGGGTAGCCCGGTGTCGACGCTTCCCGCCTTTTGGCCGGTGTCGAGCCATCCGACGTCCGGCTCGGGGCGGGTGATGATCGTGGTTAGCAGCCTGGCCGCGTGCTTGAGCGCTAGGTGGCGTGTGCTGTGATTGTGGTCCATCAGCGCGTAGACTCCGGACACGACCTCCGTAACCACGCCGCCGTCGTTGGCAAGCGCGGATTCGTCGTTGCTGGCCAGACATACCGTCTCGGCGTCGAAGCCTGCAGCCTTGAGCCCATCGCGCATCGTCCGAAGCGTGTTCACCGCCCCGGAATCGGGTCGGTCATCCGATCCGCCGTTCGCGAACAGCCCGCCGAATCTGAGTCCGGCGGCGTCGGTGATCGCCCGGGCTAATGTCACGGCTTCCTCTGCTGACCCAACGCCGGGTCGGTTGTCGGTGGTCCTGACCTGGACGAGTACGCGAAGCGACACGCCTCGATCCGAGGCGGCGTCAGACATCCGTTCGATGACGTCGGCGCGCTCGGCGACCAACGTTATCTCGCTGGCAGCCGCGATGCCACACGCCGCCTGGATTTTCGCCTCGGTAACGAGCAACCCAGCGATCAGAATGTCGCGGATGCCGTCCTGGGCGAAGACCTTCGCCTCTCCGACCGTCGAGACCGCGACGCCTCCGACGGTTCCGCCAGCGGCGAGTTGCTTGCTCGCGATCGCCGGGCATAGATGTGCGCCCATGTCAGGCCTGAGCGCGGCCTCTCGACGGGCGAACGAGTCGTGCACGGTCGCCAGGTTGTGTTCGAGTGCGTCGAGGTCAATGACCAAGGCTGGGGTGTCGAGCTCCTCGATCGGCGTGCCGACTGGTTTGAATACGGGTCGTTCCATCTTGTTGCATCCTGATTCTTGCGAGCTGCGAGAGCCGCGAATTGGCATGGCGACGATATCACAGAAGCGAGTGCCGGTCCATCATAATCGCGCCTGTGTCCACCGGCCGGATTGGACTTATCCTGCGCTGGTGGTATATTCGGTCATGCCAATCCGTAACCGATGGAGAGACATCGTGATTATCATCAGCGGAGCCAGACTGATCGACGGAACCGGCGCGGGGCCGACGGAGGGTGTTGACGTGCTTGTGCTCGACGGCGCGATCGCCGACGTGTCGCCGTCGGGCACAACGGCGCCTCCGGATGGCGCTCAGCGCATAGACGCGAGCGGCATGACGCTCATGCCCGGATTGATCGACTGCCACGACCATCTGAGCTCGTTCGGCTACGGCCTCGCCGACAAGTGGGGCTTGACCGAGTCGAGCAGCCTACGCCACATGCGCGTGGCGTCCGTGTTGGAGAAGACGCTTGCCACGGGCTACACGACGATTCGCGACGCCGGAGGTTTGGAGGCTGGATTTCGAGACGCCGTGGACGAAGGCTTGGTTCGGGGACCGAATCTTCAGGTAGTGCTCGACGTCATAACGCCAACCGGAGGGATCGGAGATCACGCCAGTCCGTCGGGGTACCACCACCCTGCTCCGTCCAACCCGGCGTTGCCCGACAGCGTTGCCGATGGACCCGACGCGATGCGCCAACGGGTCCGGCAGATGGTTTTGGCTGGCGCCGACGCGATCAAGACCGGCACGACCGGCGGCGCGAGCTCGCGACCTGGACTGGGCCCGAAGGACATGAACATGCGCCCCGAGGAGTTGGCCGCGCTCGTGGACGAGGCGCATTCGGTCGGCAAGCGCGTGATGTGCCACGCCCTGGGCGGACCGGGCTTGCGGGCCGCGATCGAGGCCGGCGTAGACTCGATCGAGCACGGGACGCACTTGGACGAGGACCCCGATCTAGTGCACATGATGGTCGAGAAGAACATCTTCTACATACCGACCTTCACCGTGTATATTTACCATCGCGAGCGCGGCACACCTCACGGCCGAGCTCGCTCCGAAGAGCTCACGCAGCATCACATCCGCAGCCTCGAATTGGCGATGGAAGCGGGCGTGAAGATCGTCGCCGGAACCGACGCCGGAGGCTGGGTCCACTGCGACAACGCGCAGGAGATATCCTGCCTTGTCGGCGCGGGAATGCCGCCAGCGGACGCGCTGGCCGCCGCGACGTCGCGAGCCGCGGAATGCCTCGGCATCGACGGAGACGTCGGCACGATCGAAACGGGCAAACGTGCCGATCTGGTGCTCGTGGACCAGGACCCTCTCGCCAGCATATCCACACTCGAGCAAGGCGGCAGCGTGCGTCTGGTCATGAAAAACGGTTCCGTGGCCGTAGATCGCTTGTAGGCGAACTCGAACCAGTTTGGTACCATGAGCGTGGAATCATCTTGCGGAGAAGAGCGTATTGGAGCTTACGGAATTCGGGTTCAAAGACGTCCGGCTCCTAGAAGGCGAAAACATCGCGTTCGCGATCAACGTCGCCGATCCGGCAGGCAGGCCGTCGTCCAAGTTCCCGGAAGCGCTGTTGCTGACCGATACCCGCGTCATTCATCTGAGCGGACCGCAAAAGAACCGGCGCGCCGTAATGGCGGCCGTGGCGGACATTGGCGCGGTCGAGATCACGAGCAACCGTCGGGGCGTCGCCGCCTACCTCTGGGCCGCGCTCGCATTCGTGCTGGCCGCGGTGCTGTTCGGCACGATGGAGAACTCCGCCGTTCGGCTCGGTGCATCCTCGATCGTGCTCCTCATGGGTGTGTATCTGATCGTGAGCCAACTGACAGAGCCCGGCAGACCGACCGCGATTTTCAAGGCCGGAAACACCGAAATTAGCTGGTCATACGTCGCCGACGACAACTCAGACGACGTCAACTCGTTCATCAGCCGGTTGTTCCAGATCAAAGCGTCCGCCGAGAGCAAGAACGGCGCTCAAAGAACGTTCGCTCCGCGCTAGCCCAGTCTGAGGCCGGGCACGACGTCCAGGTCCCAGCTTCGTTTCGGTCCGCCCTTCAGGTGGAAGTATGCCGCGGCGCCGATCATCGCTCCGTTGTCAGTGCACAGAGCGGGGCGCGGAACCACCACTTGAACCGGCGACTTCTCCGCCATCTGGCTTCGCAGGTGCGAGTTGGATGCCACCCCGCCGCCCAGCAGGATTCCTTTGACTCGATGATCCTGAGCGGCCTTTAGCGTCCGGGTCACCATGCAGTCGACCATCGCTTCTTGGAACGCCTGCGACACGTCGGCCACCTTTTGAGGGTCCAATTCGCCGTCCTTCGGCGGCGGATACAGTCCTCGCTCCTCCGCCCGTCTGAGTACCGCTGTCTTGAGTCCGCTGAAGCTGAAATCAAGCGACCCTTTCACGGTCGGACGCGGCAATCTGGGCTCTGCGCCGGTTCCGGATTCAGCGGAACGCTGAATCGCCGGACCGCCGGGGAATCCCAGCCCGAGAACTCGCGCCGCCTTGTCGAACGCTTCGCCCGCGGCGTCGTCCCGAGTCCTGCCGATCAACGTGTAGTCGCCGTGGCCTCGCATCACGATCAGGTCGGTGTGGCCGCCGGACGTGATCAGGCACATCAGCGGGAAGCCGGGCTCCGTGGACGGGTTGACTCCGTCTTCGAGCCACGATGCGTAGATGTGGCCCTCGAGGTGATTCACGCCGATGAACGGGACATCGTGCGAAAGCGCCAAGCCTTTGGCCGAGTTGACGCCCACCAACAAAGAACCTGCCAATCCGGGTCCGTGGGTCACCGCTATCCCGTCAAGCTCCCCGAGTTCGATGTCGGCTTGTTCCAACGCTTGTTGCACGACGGGCATCATCGCCTTCATGTGTTGCCTCGACGCGATCTCCGGAACGATGCCGCCGTATTGCGCGTGGAGCGCTTCTTGCGAAGCGATGACGTTTGACCGGATCGAGACACCGTCTTCAATGACCGCGGCCGCGGTCTCGTCGCACGAGGTTTCGATTCCCAGGATTTTCATGCGTTCATGCTCCACCTTCCGTCCGCCAATTCCGACGGAGACGGTATCTACTCTCCGCGTAGCTCGGGCATCCGTTCTTGGATGTCGTATTCCGAAAGCGCCAGCGCCGTCCCCACCGTCAGCACGCCGGTCCCCGTGAACGTGACGCGCAGAGTCATGATGCCGATGACCTCGCCTCGCGAGTTCATCAGCGGTCCCCCACTGTTGCCGGGATTCGCCGCGGCGTCCGTCTGAACGTATCGGAGTCCATTGTAGATTCTCTTCGCCGATGCGATGCCTTTCGTGACGTTGACGGCGTCACCGAGCACGTCACTCAACGGGAACCCGATGACGATGACGTCTTCGGCCAAGTTGACCTCATCGTAATCGCCGAAAACGAAAGCCGGGCGATCGATGTCGGACCCGACCGACACCAAGGCGAGGTCGGCGTCTTCATCGACACCGATCACGTCGCCGGTTACGCTGATCTTGATCTCGCCCCGATCCGCCGCGATGGTCGCTTTGTGAAAACGCCCGACTACGTGGGCGTTCGTCAAAATCAGACCTTTGTCGATGAAGAACCCGGAACCCGTCCCTGCCGGCGTTTTGATGGCGACGACGGATTGGACGGCCTCGGCCACGATATCAGGCATGCTCGGCGTCGGGGTGGCGGTCGGTTCCGGTGTTGCAGTCGGAACCACCGGAATCGGGGTCGGGCTGGGCGCGGGCGTCGGCACAGGGCTGGGCGTTGCGCTGGGTGTGAGCATCAATGCCTCGTCGCGATCCGCCAGCACCTCTTGTACTTTGGCCTCGACGGTCGCCTCGATGTCCGGTGGTGGAGGCGGTGGGATGTCGTCGCCGCACGCCCCGAGAATTGCCAGGAGCGCGATTGACGCGAGCAATATGAGCGTCCGAGACACTATGAGCAAGTAACCCTTCCTTGGCATCTTAAGTCATGCGGGTTCATTCTGAGTCGCGCGCCGCCTTAACGGCCTCGACGAGCTTCTCCGCGAGCTCATCGGCCGGCAGTCGCCCGTCGAGGACCAAGTCGTAATCAGCCTCAACCTGTTTTTGGACGGCGATGTAAAGAGCCCTGCTGGCGTTAAGATACCCTCGCAACTCGCTCCTCAAGCATTCGACCACACCGGTGAGCGCTCCGGCAAGTTCTTCGTTCGTGGCGTTTGCGGCGCCATCTAGCGAGATGGGTTGCATGGTACGGGCCGATCTCCGCGCCAAAGCGATTTCCAGTGGCGTGTCGATCAACGCCACGAAGTCGATAGATTCGGCCATCTCCGCCCTTCCACGACCCATCCGCTCCTCGATTACGATGAATTCCGTCGGCGCCACATCGGTCCCAACTCCCGGAGACCTCACACGTTCGCCCCTCATTAGCGCTGACAAATCATTCGCGAACTCCGGCGTCTCCCATTCATTGAGATCGGCTCCCCGATCAACCCATTTCAGCACGTCCTCGGGATACTCCGACGAATCGCGGCAATCGTCGAAGAACATAGTCGATGCGCCGAGCAATGCGCTGGCCTTTTGCACCAAAGTTGTCTTTCCGCGGCCGGAGACCGAGCTGACCGCGACGACGAACGGCTCGCGGTTCGCGGTTGGTTCGTGTGCGTCGATCAAGCTTCAGACCTCCTCGTCACGCACCAGGGCATACACGAGCGCGTCGATGGTCTGCCCGACTTTGGTCACGGATTTACATTCGCGGCCTTCGAGTGTGAAACCGGCCTTTTCCAGGACGCGGGCCGACGCCGGGTTCCACTCGAAGACGCTCGCGTAGAGTCGAACCAGATCGAAATGCGCGAACGCGTAATCGACGATCGCCGAGATCGCCATCGTGGCGATTCCTTTGCCCCAGAACGGCTCTCCGAGCCAGTAACCGACTTCGGCGCTGACCTTCGTGCGATGTCTCTCTGTGGCTGGAACGAAATGCCTCTCACGGCCTCGGAGGGCGATGCGATGGCGAACGATGTCGGAGGCGAATCGACCGCTACACGTCCAATGTACGTCCGGGCGTCATCTTCCGAGTAGGGGTTCGGAAACGCGTCTCGCAAATTTCGCCAGATATGCCGATTGTTGGCGTACTTGGCGAGATCTTTGGCGTCACTCATTCGCCACGGTCAGAGCTCCCAGCCGTCACCAAGCGCAATGTTCATTGTCGCAAATCACCTTGAGTGGTCCGAGGGCTTGTCGCCTGAATTCTTTGTTTTTGACGTTTCGAAATGGTTTCGTCGACGACTTCTTGGGCGCGCTCCAGCACCCGAGGGCGGTGCTCGGAGTGAGGCAGCAAGTACAGCTTTCCCGCGCGAACGCCTTCGAATGTGTACTCCGCGATGCGATCAGGGCCGCCTCCCTGGTCGAGGGACTCGGTGAGCGAAGCTTGCCTGGGCGCTCGGAATTCCGGAGCGTCATCCACGTTATCGCCTGGAGAGCCGGGTCGATTGCGATCGGACGTGGCCAAACGCGTTCGAATGACAGCACCGATACACCGACGTCTGCTTCGATTTCGGCGAGCTCAAAGTGCAACGTCTCCGACAACGAAACGACACCGAACTTCGTGACTTTGTAAGCCCCAAGCCGAGGACCTGAAACCAAGCCCGCCATAGAACCCGTGTTCACTACGTGACACGGGTCTCCTTGATCGAGCATTATCAGGACGAACACCCGAATGCCGTTGATGACACCCCTCAAGTTAACATCGATTATCCAGTCCCAATCGGCGGCGCTCGTTTCCCAGATTCGGTCGGCCAATACCACGCCCGCGTTGTTGAACAGCATGTGCACGGAGCCGTATTTGACCATCGTCCGGTTCGCCAGCCGTTGGATGTCCGACGCGCTCGCCACATCGGCTTCAATGCCGATGACGTCGGCGCCCTCCTCCGCCAGGACCGCCGTGGCCCTTTGCAACGCATCGGACTCGATGTCGGACAGCACGATCTTCATGCCTTCGCGGGCAGCCTGCCTGGCAAGCGCCCACCCGATGCCGCTGGCGCCGCCGGTGATTACCGCTGTCTTGCCTTTGAAATCCTGCACGACGTCAGATCCCTCTTTCGCCGCGTGAGAGCGGCACATACGGGTGGGCGTCGGCCACTTCTTCATTGAACGTCAAACCCAATCCTGGTCCGGTCGGCTGGTCGACGTAGCCGTCCTTCTGCCTCGGCAGGCCGTCGAACACCTCGAAGTAGTGGGGCTCGTAGAACTCGGCGTGGACTTCGACGAGGATCTCGACGTTGGGGCCGACCGCCTCGCGAACTGCGGCGACGCGATCCTCGTCGAGCTGGGCTTCCTCCGGCAAGATCGTGTAGTAGTTGTGCTGGCCGAAGGGGTCGAACTTCATCGCGGTGTAGCCCATCGCGACGACTCGCTTCGCCTCTTCGGCGTTCTGTTCGGGCGTGCCCGGATTCGTGTACCAGCCGTTGGCGTACACCCTGATCCGATCGCGAATCGGTCCCCCGAGTAGCGTGTAAACCGGGACGCCAAGCGCCTTCCCTCGCAGGTCCCACAGCGCCAGGTCGATGCCCGAAAGCGCGGTCGAGAACATCCGCCCGCCGCGTCCGTTGTTGTCTTGGTGCAGTCGCATCCAGTGCAGCTCGTGGGCCATCGGATCTTTGCCGATCAGGAACGACTCGACCATGTCCTGCAAAAGCTGCGCGACCAGCGGATCGTAACCGAACATCGACGACTCGCCTATGCCTTCGATTCCTTCGTCGGTCTGCAACCGCACGATCAACCAGTTTCGTTTGGCGTTGCGGTGCTGTGACGAAAAAATGTTGGTCTTGAGTCCGGTAATTTTCATGGTGTACACGCTCCGAGGGTTGGGTACGGCGGAGTGTACTACGGGCGGATGTGGCAGGCAATATCAGGGTCGCGTCGCGCTCGTCCTGATGCTATGATGGGGCGCGAATCACAGGCAACTAATACCGAGGTGAACACGTGAACCGTCAGCGCTCAGAGGAGCTTTACAACGAGGCCAAGGAGCTCATCCCCGGCGGAGTCAACAGCCCTGCCCGATCCTGGGGGTCTGTCGGAGGCACCCCAATCTTCTTCGCCAAAGGCAAAGGCTCCCACGTCTGGGACGTCGACGGCAACGAGTACATCGACTACGTCGGCTCCTGGGGACCGATGATCCTGGGACACGCCGACGACGAGGTCATCGGCGCGGTCACCGAAGCAGCCAAGAACGGCACCAGCTTCGGAGCACCGACCCAGGCCGAGTCGGAGATGGCGCAGTTGGTGCTCGACGCGTACCCGTCGATGGACCTCGTTCGGTTCGTGAGCTCAGGCACCGAGGCCGGAATGAGCGCCCTTCGGCTGGCGAGAGCGTTCACGGGCCGTGATAAAATCGTGAAATTCGAGGGCGGCTACCACGGCCACGCCGACGCGCTGCTGGTCGCGGCTGGCTCAGGCGCGCTGGCCCACGGCGTCCCCGACAGCGCCGGTGTGACCGATTCCTTCGCTCAAGACACACTCATCGCTCAGTTCAACGACCTCGACTCCATCAAAGTGCACCTCGACGCCTACCCGGGCGAGATCGCCTGCGTCATCGCCGAACCCGTCGCCGGAAACATGGGCGTGGTCCCTCCCGACCCTGGATTCCTGGAGGGCTTGCGAGAGCTGACGACGCAGGCGGGCGCCCTGCTTATCTTTGACGAAGTGATCACCGGATTCAGGGTGGCTCTCGGCGGCGCACAATCCAGATACGGCGTGACTCCGGACCTGACGTGCCTCGGCAAGATCATCGGCGGCGGCATGCCGGTCGGCGCGTACGGAGGCCGATCCGACATCATGCACGTGGTGTCGCCGCTCGGCCCGATGTACCAGGCCGGAACCCTCTCCGGAAACCCCGTGGCCATGGCAGCGGGCATCACGACGCTGAAGCGGCTGTCGGCGCCGGGCTTCTACGACGAGCTCGAAGCCAAAGCCGCGCGCCTCGAAGCCGGACTTGTCGCCGTGTTCGCGGAGGCCGAGACTCCTCTAACGGTCAACCGAGTCGGCTCAATCCTGACGTTGTTCTTCAATGCCGGCCCAGTTAATGGATGCTCGTCGGTGTCGCAATCCGACAAGGACGGCTTCACCCGCTTCTTCCACCGCATAGTCGACCAGGGCATCTACCCGCCTCCGTCGCCGTTTGAAGCCTGGTTCGTCTCCGCAGCCCACTCCAATGAAGACATCGACCGCACGATTGAAGCGGCGAGACAGGCGCTGAAGTAGGCGAAGCAGAATCTACGCGTCGGGGAGATTTGCGATGTCTGAGTTCACGGTTGAAATCGAAATCGGCGACCGGTAGGGTCGCCGATTTGAGTCCGTTCAAGCGTTCGTCGGAACGGACGCGACCTATACAACGTTGCCCGAGAGCATCCTGCGCCGATTAGGTGTTCGACCGACCAACGAACGGAGCTTCGTCTTACCCGATTCACGTCGGGTCCGAAAATCCGTCGCTAGCGCCTACATCAGACTTGAGGGCGAGACACATCTCAACGTGGTCGTGTTTGAGTCCGACGACGCCAAACCGCGACTCGGCTCAGTCACGTTCGCAACGTTCGGTCTCGCCATCGATCGTGTCAATCAACGGCTGATTCCAACGGATGCGCTGCTCAAGAATCGCGTTTGAGGCGGTTGCGAAGAACTTGCGTCGCACCGGTCTTCGCCGCGGGTCAGCCAGAAAGCTTCTCTCTGCATCGTCTGCAAAATCGAAGCCGATCGCGCGTGCACGCACACCGGCGCTCCAGTCCAACATCGCAAAGGGAGGCATTCGCTTGACTCAATCGCTGCAGAACAAGATCGCCGTCGTCACCGGCGATACATCGGGTATCGGACGGGCAACCGTGGTTGATTGCGCCAGGTACGGCGTCAACGTTGTCGCTTCGGGAAGGCGGGAAGAGCGAGGAGCAGAACTCGTCGCGGAAATGCAGGGGCTGCCGGGCAATGTTATCTTCGTTCGCGCGGACGTCACGGTCGCCAAAGACGTCGAGAACCTGATGTCGTCCGCGGTGGCAGAGTTCGGACACATCGACTACGCGTTCAACAACGCGGGAGGCGCGTCACCGGAATTCGAGCTTGGGACGCGTCTTCACGAGTATTCCGACGAAAAATGGAACTATTACTCTGACGTGTTTCTCAAGAGCGTTTGGAAGTGCATGAAACACGAGATTGAGCGCATGCTTCCAAATCGCTCAAGTGTGGCTATCAATAATGCGTCGGTATTTGGTATTAGAGGGGGGCTGGGGGCGCATACGTCGCGATGAAGCATGAGGTCGTGGGGCTTACGAAGTCGGCTGCGAAACAATATTCTGGGGAGGGTTTAAGATTCAACGCTGTGTGCCCAGGTTGGATAGATACAGAGTTGACGGCAAGCATAGAGAACGAAGCCCCGGGTTTGAGGTCAGTATTCTATTCGCAACAGAGCGTCAAACGTCACGGGAAATCGGAAGAAGTGGCCGCACTCGTTCGATGGATGTGCTCCGACGAAGCAGGATTCGTGGACGGCGTCGCCTGGCCCATCGACGGCGGACTCAGTGTGTAAGCGTGATCCTCTGGCTGGTTAGGCCGTCGGCTTCGGAGCGATCCTGCTCTCGGTGCTCAAAGAGATGTTGTCGAAAGTGTAGACGGCCCAGCCTCGGGTTGAAAGCATGGAATTCGTCAAAGACGTGATCGAACCACTGTACGATCACCCTTTGGAATTTGTGACTCAATCGTGAAGACGCGCGAGAAGACGACACAGTCTGCTGACATCGTCGAAGTCGAAGTGGGCACAGGCGGATGCGCCCAGGCAACAAAAACTGTCGCGTAGTTCGCATTAAGCCATCGAGGTCTGGATCGCGCCGGACTCCGGGTTCATGTTCAGCGTGACAACTAGGGTTGATATACGTAAGTGATTCGCGCCACCCCTCGCATGACCGGCCCATCAATCAGTTCCAGCAGCTCCGGCCCACGGGCACTGGCTGCAATCTGTGCTCGAAGGTCCTCTGAGGCTTGAAGCCTTTCGAGGAGAATTGATGTCCTTACCGCACCGGACTGACCCCCAAGTGGCACGCTCAGAACGCCAGCTCCCTGAAAGTCGAGTTCCTCCCCCCATTTTTGCACCAATTCCAGGAGTGCAGGCAGTTTGCCGGGTTTCGCCACCATAAAATTCTTCTACATTATCTTTGGGGCAAAACCATCCAGCTGGAGACCCGTTACCGTCACTAGGCGGGATACGGACACGTTCATTTGATCACACATCGCGCCCAGCGCATCGATGCCTGCCATTCTCGCCTCGTCACCAAACACGCTATCGAAATATGCATCCACGTCGTCCGCGGATTCAAAGCCGCCTGTTGTGCTGACGATTGCCATGCTCCCCCCCCAGAGATTGGGCGGAGATATTATGTGGTTATGTCGCCAAGGTGGCCCGAAGCTCTGACAGATTCCTCTACGCCGCTTTGGACGGCTGTGAACTGACCCGGTTTCGGTACTCTTAAGACATTGATGAAGTACGACATTTTCCAATCCTCCGATTTCTGTTTCTTCCTGCTAACTGTTCTCTTCCACGGACTCTCTGTGCGACATCTCGAAGCTGACGGCCTAACCGGATGTCAAAACTTGCCCCATTCCCTCGTCGTCCAACGCCGGACGAACGTCCAAGCGAAGTAGGTCGTTCCAAGCCAAGCTCCATGTCGCGAGGGCTTGGGAGTCATCCGATTCAGCGATAGCGAATCCGTATGCGCCATCAGCGGTGAACCACCTACCGAGCATCGTCACTCCCTCTGGTGGCGCTCCGCCCGTCTCTAGGAATCGTTGAATCACAGCCTTCCGATTCTCCGGACCAACCTCAAATTGAACAATAAATTGCATGTCGATCCTTCCACTTCATAAGTGATTTCCCAGGTGAATTTGAACATTAAAGTAGCATATTTGACCTGAGTTGCCCCGTATAGTAGAGTCGTGTGGTGTGATTGTCAACTAACGCTCGGCGCCTTAATCTGCAAGCGGGTGCTTAGAACCTGAGACCGACCGTATCGGACAACTCCCCGAGAACAAGGCCACCGGGGATTCCATATCCGAGGGATGGACATGCGAGTATTCAAAGGCAAAGTCGCAGTTGTCACCGGGGCGGCAAGCGGCATCGGGCTCGCGATGGCAAGCCGATTCGCACATGAAGGCATGAAAGTTGTCTTGGCCGACGTGGAAGATGACGCCCTCGACGCTGCAGTGAGCGACTTGAAAGAAAGTGAGTACGACGTGATGGGCGTCGTGACCGACGTCTCAGATGCGGACTCGATTCGAAACCTAGCGAGAACTACTCTTGAAGCCTACGGAGGGGTTCACATTCTTTGTAACAACGCGGGAGTGACAGCAGGCGCCTACCCGCTGTGGGAAGCGAGCATCAATGACTGGGAGTGAGTGTTTCGAGTCAATTTCTGGGGCGTGATACATGGGATCAAGACTTTCCTCCTAATCATGGTCGAACAAGGCGAGGAGGGCATGTTGTCAACACTGCCTCGATCGCAGGGCTAACTCCCGGATATGGCATTTACTCGGCAACCAAACATGCGGTCGTGAGTGTGTCCGAAACACTTCATTCCCAACTTCTGCTGGAAGACTCGAAAGTGAAGATCTCGGTGCTGTGCCCCGGATTTGTGCGCACGCGGATCTTGGGCACTGGCCGCAATCGGCCATCCGAACTCCCGACGGATCCATTCAAGCCAACACAGGATTTGCAAGAAGCAATGCGACGGTTCTCTGATCGGATCGACAATGGGATGCCGCCTGATCAAGTAGCTGGCATCGTCATTGACGCCATCCGCACAGAGCAGTTTTACGTGCTGACCAGCACTGAATTTGACGATGTGATCGACACCCGCGTGCAAGACATACTGCAGCGGCGGAACCCGAAGCCGTTCTCGAGAGGCGACCTATTGGACGAATAACGGGGTTGGGGATTGTTTGCGGGATATTGGCGGTCGCAAGAAGGTCGCGGCCGTGAGGCCGGTAGGAGCGCGAACGGGGCTCCTACCGCTCCGCCCTGTGAACGCCGATGAGTTCCGGGTGCGGAATTTCGGCGCTCCCTACCCGTTTCATCCGTTTCTTGCCCTTCGCCTGCTTCGTCAGCAGCTTCTGCTTGTGGGTCACATCTCCGCCGGAGAGCTTGGCCGACGCGTCCCGCGCCGAGTTCGGACGGTCTCACGGGAGACGATTCTGCTGACGGCATCGCCGGGCCGTTTGACGGCGGCGTCACCATCTGGGCGCGAAACTCCGGCCGATTAGGTCGTAGCGTTCAGGTGAAACCTGCTTTTGGGGCCTGATTCAATTGCGGCGGAAGCGGGGACAGAACCGTCCCCGGATACCGTAGTGGTACGGGCGATTTTCTGACTGTTCGAGGTCTCGCATGCCTCAGAGGACGCGCCGTTGCTTCCGGGAACCGCAGGATACCGTCGTTCCAGTTGCGCGCCTCGCGCTTGAGCTCAGGCCGACATGCTCGACGAGCGCCTCCGTGCGTCCGATGCGAGTTGGCCCTATACTTCACGTCGATGAATATCACGGGAGCATTGCGTCGACGCAGAATATACCAGGGTTGGTGGGTGATCTCGGTCCCCTTCCTGTCCACCGCGATGGCGGTGGGCGCCGGTCAATATGGCTTCGGTTTGTTCATCGAGCCTCTGGAAGAAAGCTTCGGCTGGAACCGGTCGCAGATTAGTGCGTCGCTGTCTTTCACCGCGTTGGGCAGCCTGATCGCCCCGTTCATTGGGCGAATCATGGACCGCCACGGTTCCAAATACGTACTGGCCTGTTCGTTGGCTCTGATCGCTGTTAGCTACTTTCTCCGGCCGTTCATGACCGAGTTGTGGCACTGGTACGCACTGAGCCTGGTTCAGTACCTGGGAGCCGCGGCTGGATTCCTGCCCGCTGGTAGGCTGGTGGGCATGTGGTTTTTGCACAACAGGGGTCGGGTGATGGGGATCACAGCGATGGGCGCCAACTTCGGCGGCCTGGTCATGCCGCCGTTTTTGGCCCTGCTTCTGCCAATTTTGATGTGGCAAGGATCCTACATCGTCTTGGCGTTGATCTCCGTTGCACTGATCGTTTATACGCTGGCGGTAATCGACGAACGTCCTCCCACTCCGAATAGCGATGACTGCGCCGGGGAAACCCAGAACGAGGAACGGCCCGGGCTGACCGGATGGACGCTCAAGGAAGCTCTCCATTGCAAAGGGTTCTACGCGATTACCCTTGCGACAATGTTGGGCTCATTCACATACGCGGCCATACTCCCGCAGATCATCGCTCACCTGACGGACCAAGGCGTTTCGGTGAGAACGGCGTCGCTGGTCCTGAGCGTGTACGCCGTCATGGGGATGACCGGGAAATTTGTGATGGGCTTTCTCGCCGAGCGGATCACGGCTCGGTACGCCCTGATGATCGACTTATGCGGCCAGGCGATCTTTTTGATCGTGATGCTGTGGGCGGGCACGCCCGCGATTATGTGGATGTCCGTCCCCGTTTATGGTTTCTTTAGCGGCGCCTACGGCGCGTTGTTTCCGCTTGTGATTCAGGACGCATTCGGCATCCGGCATTATGGAAGCATAATGGGGACCCTTAGCATGGCCCACATCGTTTCATTCGGCATCGGGCCTTTACTGGCAGGCGCGTCCTTCGACCTGACGGACAGCTACAGCACGGCGTTTGTCATCGTCGCGGTCTTGTTCGTGATCGGAGCGGCGTCGTTGACCCAAGCGAAAGTGACCGGGCCACCGCCTACGTCCGACGACGTGTCCACGTGATCGAACAGAGACTTGCCCTGCGTCGGCGCCAGACGGATGGCCGGCCGATTCCGTCGCGAAGGCATCCAGAGCATCGGTGATCGCAATGGCTCGATTTCGCTTGGACTACTCAACCATGTGCCGAATCCGTCTGCGGGTTAGGTCTCAACGACGAATCTTGAGCGATGATGCGGTATCCGACTCGATTGCTTGAGACTCACAAGAGTTATTGACAGGGTCAAATAGCACTCATAAACTGCCCTGAGGCAAACGCAAAGTAGAATTAACGGACAATCCCGATCGACCGGGAGACTCCGGCCACGAATGAGGTGCAAGATGGAGACTCGAAACCCCACAATCGACTCACAAGTACACTCGTACGAACGGAACCGTCCCGAGCGCCCTTGGATCGGAACTTTGCGGGGTCCGGAGGAAGTCACCGGCGACGACATGGTTGCGGCGATGGATGCCGTCGGAGTCGACGGCGCTCTCCTGGTATCGCCGTACAGCATGTATCGGTACGACGCCAGTTACGCGCTCGAAGTGCACCAAAAACATCCAGGTCGGTTTGGCTTGATCAGGCCGTTCGATCCACAATCGGAAGCGATCGCCGACGAGGTCGCCGAATGGGCGGCGACACCGGGCGTGGTCGGAGCTCGCATCATGCTCACGTACGGGTCATTCGAAGGCGATGACCCGGGCCTCAACCAGATACTCGCGGCTGGCGCCCAAGCCGGCATTCCCGTGAACGTTATGGGTTCGGGCAAGCTGCCCATCGTGCGTGAACTGGCCCGACGCAACCCGGAAACCCAGATCGTGATCGATCACGTCGGTCTGGTCCAGCCACACGAGCCGCCGGCGCCTCCGGATACGTTCGCCGATCTGGCAGACGTGGTGTCGCTCGCTGAACTCGACAATGTGGCCATCAAAATTTCCGGAGCGTGTACATTGTCCCATGAGCCGTTCCCGTATACGGACATCTGGGCGCCCCTTCGCAAGATATTCGACGCATTCGGGTTTGACCGATGCATGTGGGGCACCGACTGGACCCGAGCAATCGATCTGTTGACCTACGAACAGGGCGTCGAGGCGTTCAGGGTGACCGACCAGCTATCGGATTCGGAGCGATCCACGCTAATGGGCGGGGCACTCACGAAGATCTACAAGTGGTCGCCTGACACAAGTGGATAAATCGGCAGGCGAAGTCGCTCGGTGGGCGATCGGATCCATTAGGCAACAAGCCATTGGAGATTACGTGGCGCTTACGCGATCGCGACGTTTCCTACTGGCTTCATCCGGCGTTTGCCCGTCGCCTGCGTCATCAGTAGTTTCTTCCCGCACGTCTCGTTTCCACGGTCGAACTCAGCCAGCGTGCAATTGCGCGGGATCAGAGTCCGCGCGGATCGAATTACGATGCAGTTCGTTTGTGTGAACTTCTGGTGTCCGGTTCGAGTAAAGAATATGATAAATGAACTCGGTCAAATGACGGCCCAATTTGAGACGCCACGATCCTCGTCACGAAGAAGGCCGCCGATCCGTCGATCGGAAATCGAGAACTTGGAGTGAATAATGACCACATTGGGCGCCGGAAGATTTACGTACGAAGTCTCCGGAAGAAACTGGGGCAACCTGCCTGAGGGTTGGAGTTTCGTAGAGGCCACGGCCGTGGCGCTGGACTCCCATGACAACGTTCACGTCTTCAATCGTGGCTCGCACCCGATGATCGTCTTCGACTCCTCCGGAAACGTAATTCGCACATGGGGCGAGGGCGTATTCAGCAACCCCCACGGCGTGGCCATAGGTCCGGACGACTCGGTGTATTGCGTAGACAACGGAGACCATGTCGTTCGGAAATTCACGCCCGACGGAAAGCTTCTGATGACCATTGGGGTTCCGGGTAAGCCCGCGCCGCCGATGAGTGGCGACCCATTCAGCACACCCACTCAAGTTGCCATAGACCAGCGAAACGGCGACTTATTTGTGTCCGATGGCTATCAAAATGCTCGAGTGCACAAGTATTCTCCGGATGGACGACACCTGCTCTCCTGGGGAGAATCAGGGACGGACGAAGGCCATTTCAGTCTGCCGCACAATGTTACGACTGACAAAGACGGCTGGGTGTACGTTGCAGACAGGGAAAACCAACGAATTCAAGTGTTCGATTCTAACGGTAAGTTTGAGGAGCAGTTCGGTCTGAACCTCGCTCGACCAGGCTGCGTATTCGTGGACTATCGGTCTGGTGAGAAGCTAGTGTACGTGGGTGAGTTCTTTGCGGGATTCTCTTCCAACTCCTCCGGGATGCGCATCGGTCCCAGGGTTTCCATCCTCGACGCCGAAGGGAATGCGCTGGCAAGGCTGGGCGATCAGACTTTCGGAGACGAGCCAGGCCGTTTCCTGTCTCCCCATGGCATCGCGGTCGACTCCCGAGGCGACATCTACGTGGCCGAAGTTTCTCGCACTGAGAACTATGGCGGCCTGATACCACCGCTTACGGACCCCAAAAAAGAACGTCGTTCGCTCCGAAAGCTGGTCAAGAAAAACTGATCCCGTAGACGGCTTGCCCACGAACCGCTTTCGCCGATGAAGGGGGATCGAAAACGTAAGCCGGGCCCGCGCTTCCGCAACGTTGATGCCGTCAAGTCCGGTCCAACCTACTCTCGATGTCGAGTACTCGTTCGACCGACCAAACCGAAAGCCTGGTGACGAACCGAGTTCCTTACCGCTCTACCTTGAGGACGCTGAGGAACGCCTCTTGCGGGATCTCGACGCTGCCGACCCGTTTCATCCGTTTCTTGCCCTTGGCCTGTTTCTTCAGCAGCTTCTGCTTGCGCGTCACGTCGCCGCCGTACAGCTTGGCCAGCACATCCTTGCGCAGAGCTCGGATGGTTTCGCGGGAAATGATCCGGCCGCCGATCGCCGCCTGGATCGGGACTTCAAACAGTTGGCGCGGAATAAGCTCTTTGAGTTGCTCGACCAACGCCTTGCCTCGCCGGTACGAATTCTCGCGATGCAGTATCACCGACAGCGCGTCGACGGGTTCACCGGCCACCAAAATGTCGAGCTTTACGAGGTTGCCCGGTCGATATCCGGACACCGAGTAGTCCATGGATGCGTAGCCTTGCGATCGCGCTTTCAGTTGGTCGTGGAAGTCGAGCAGTACCTCGGAGAGCGGCACGTCGTACTCGAGCAAGACGCGTGTATGGGCTGGTCCGTCACCGGTTCCGTTCGCGCCGTCGTGTTGTAGGTACTCCATCTTTTTGAACTCGCCGCGCCGAGATTGGACCAGTTCCATCGTTGCGCCGATGTACGCGGACGGCGTGATGATGCTGAGTTCGAGCCACGGCTCGCTGAGCTCGGCGATGCGTTGGGGGTCCGGCAGCAGCGCCGGGCTGTCGATTTCGATCTCGCCGCCGTCGTAGAGCGAAACGCGGTACGCGACGCTTGGCGACGTCGCCAGCAGATCGACGCCGTACTCGCGCTCTAGTCGTTCCTGGACGATGTCCATGTGCAGCAGGCCCAAGAACCCGCATCGGAAACCGTTGCCTAAGGCCATTGAGGTCTCGGGCACGTAGCTCAGGGCTGCGTCGTTAAGTTGAAGCTTCTCAAGCGCCTCTCGAAGCCCGAGGTAGTCTTCACCGTCGGCTGGGTAGAGGCCGGCGAACACCATCGGCTTGAGCGGCTCGTAACCCTTGAGCGCCTCGGGAGCCGGGTCGCTCGCCATGGTCAGCGTGTCGCCGACCGGCGCCTCGCCGACGCTCTTCAAGCCGGTGGCCAGGTAGCCGACTTCGCCGGCTTCGAGTTGTTGCACGACGGTCGGGGTCGGTCCGAAGAATCCCGCTTCGAGCAGTTCGCTCTCGGCGCCGCTGGACACCACTCTAACTTTGCCCCTGGCGGGCGCCGAACCCTCGAATACGCGGACGTACGCCACGACACCTTTGTACGGATCGTACATCGAGTCGAAGATTAGCGCCTTCAGCGGTCCGTCTGCGGCTCCGGTTGGCGATGGGATCCTGTCGACGATCGCCTCTAGCAAGCCGTCGATGCCGATGCCTGATTTGGCGGAGACGTAAAGCATTTCGTCCGGGGAGAATCCGAACGCCTGCTGAACCTCAGTCGAAACCCGTTCGGGTTCGGCCAACTCGAGGTCGATCTTGTTGATGACCGGGATGATCTTGAGGTCGTGCTCCATCGCCAGATAGACGTTCGCCAGCGTCTGCGCCTGGATGCCTTGAGCGGCGTCCACGACGAGCAGCGCTCCTTCGCACGCGGTCAGGCTGCGTGAGACCTCGTACGAAAAGTCGACGTGCCCTGGCGTGTCGATCAGGTTCAACTGACACGTCTGGCCGTCAGCGGCCGTGTGCCCCAACCGAACGGCCTGCGCTTTGATCGTGATGCCGCGCTCTCGCTCTAGGTCCATCGAGTCCAGGTGCTGCTCGAGCATCAGGCGCGGGTCGACCGCTCCGGTGGCTTGCAGCAGCCGATCGGCGAGCGTCGACTTGCCGTGATCGATGTGAGCTATGATGCAAAAGTTTCTGATTCGTGATGCGTTCATATGTTAAATGGTAGCAGAGGGAAAACCCGCCGTACATGGCTGGCGGAACGCGAGCGCGTCGCCGGTCCCAGATCGACGCCATTTCGATGACGAGAACCAAAGCGCTGGTGAAGAATGTTTTTCGGTCGCCTGATTTCAGCAGAGGAGGGCCAGTTGGCGTCGGATGTTCACGACGGTTTCGGGCGGTGTCGATCCGGATGTTCTGCGCCGCACTAGGCAAGCCCTGTGATCTGATGGTGGGTGTGAACCCAGCCGCCAAACAGAAGGCGCCTCACGTGAGCTTGACCTCGTAAGACTCAAGGGGCAAGCCGCTGCCGGCGTCAAACATGCACCCCATCTGCACGCCCCGTTCGGCAATTTCCTTTGCCGAGAGTGACGCGTCCTCGTACAATGCTTCCATTGCGCCCAGAGCGAATTCGCATCCAGACCCGAGCGCCCAAGACCTCTCGCATTGAATCACCTGGCGATACTCTTGGACCTCGTAAATTCCCGTGCTATTTGCGATCAATACGGTGAACTGGCTTGACTCGTACGGCTGATCGTCGTCTTCCTCTTCGGTTTTCAGGTAGTAGTCGTCCACGAGGGTCTTATGCAAATTCCGGAAAGTCTCGAAAATGGAATCGACGGACGACAGGTCGAACTCCTCAGGCCGGCTTCGCACCAAACTCTGCGATACAGCCATGTGTGCCGCCCAACCTGCTGAGGCGATGTAGCTTCCATTTACGGAGAGGATCTTGCTGGCCCCACGCGTGAATCCTACCGGACGCTTCCATGATCCTTGAGTGCTCAGTGAATCCGCGGCGATGGCGACCACGCCGCCTTTTTGCACCACTGTAAGAGTCGTCATCTGGTTTCAGTCCGTCTGGTGTCTGCTTAAGTTTTCAATCTCAACGAAATTCATCGAGCGCGGCATTGTGTCGGCGTTTCCCGTCCTGGTTCGCAGACGCCCTGATTGATCGTGATTAGCCTGTGGGCTGGTCGTCCGTCCCGGGAATGCGGTCGAGCTGAAGCGATTCGGCGGTGAGGCTAACGCCCCTCGGCGCTGAGCGTGGGGAAGGGGAGATTCGAACTCCCACGCCTTTCGGCACATGATCCTAAATCATGCTCGTCTACCAATTCCGACACTCCCCCACGGCGGACCCGCCTCGGCGGCTCTCTACCGTAATTATAGCGTCGCCCCTTGAGAGGTGTCGAACGGCTTCGCACTCCCAATGTAAGAATCGGATAGCGTTGCGGCCAGTCCTCCGCTAGTATTCAATTCGATGGGCAAAAAAATACACGCGGCCACCACGGAGGAAGACATGGCAATCGAAGTCACTACCGATCTGTCCGACACCCTGCCCGACGGCGACACGATGTGGGCCGCCGTCCAATCCAAGGACGAGACCTATGTCGACGCGTTCGTGCGGGGCGTGTCGTCGACCGGGATCTACTGCCGCCCGACCTGTCCCAGCCGGACGCCGAAACGTACGAACCTCGCGTTCTTCAAGTCGTGGCAAGATGCGGAAGCGGGCGGCTTCAGGGCTTGTAAGCGATGCCTGCCCAGCACCGCGCATTCCCGTCACCCGCATGTTCTGTTGGCAGAACAGATCTGTCGCCTGATCGAAGCGGCTCCGGACGCAACCCGTACCCTCACCGAGCTTGGCGTCGCGGTCGGTCGCAGCCCGGGGCACGTGCACCAGGTGTTCCGAGCGATCATGGGCACGACGCCAAGGCGGTACGCGGAGTCGCTGCGATTCGACAGTCTGAAGTCGACGCTCAAGAGCGGACCGAGTGTAACCGACACGATCTACGAGGCGGGGTTCGGCTCGCCGCGGCGCGTGTATGAACAAGCCCGCGGGCGCCTCGGCATGACTCCGTCGGAGTACCGCAAGGGCGGGAGCGATACCACTATCGGCTACGAGATCGTCGAATCGTCTCTTGGTTTCGCCATGGTCGCGGCAACGGACAAGGGCGTCTGCTCCGTCCGACTGGGCGACGAGGAGACCGGCCTGCGCGAAAACCTTGCGAGGGAGTTCCCCGGCGCTCGCCTGGAACCAGGGTCGTCGATGGCCGCCCGGGTCGCCGGAGAGATCGTCGAGTACATCGACTCCCGCCGCGCCGAAATCGACGCGGATCTGGATGTCGGCGGCACTCGGTTCCAGCGATTGGTTTGGGATCGACTGTCCCGGATCCCGGTCGGCGAAACCGTTTCGTACGGCAAGATCGCCTCGGACATCGGATCGCCGGACGGCGCGAGGGCCGTCGCCGGAGCTTGCGCCGCCAACCCCGTCGCAATCCTGATCCCGTGCCATCGCGTCACCCGCTCGGACGGCGAACCGGGCGGTTACCGATGGGGGGCCGACCGCAAACGCGCACTGCTCGACCTCGAGCGCGACGCAGGTCGCTAGGCCGACCCTTCCTAGCGCGACCCTAACGCGCTAAAACGCCCTGACCGATCGACCCGGTGCGATTGCGGCCAACACGCTGCACCGGACCCGTGCCACGATGATCGCGTGAGGCGCTCGACGGGCGAGGATTCCACTCGTTGACGCTCCTCGGAGGCGGTGCTAGAATCGCACCGTCAGCGGACCGACAACGCCTGGATTCCGCCAGAACTTGGCCTCATGTATGGTGTAACAGCCATGGTAATTCTGCTTGGTTGTTTAGTCGCTGTGCGATCCGAAATGCCACCCGTTCGAGGAAGAGCGACAACTTGAAATCCATCGCCATGATTGTCGTATGTATTGTCGCGTTTGCCCTCCTCGGGTGCTCGTCGAGCGACGAGGGCGCCAGCGATGCGGCAACTCCTCCCGAGTCCCTCAGCGCCGCTGCCTTAGGACCGTCGGGCGGCTCTCCCGCGACGCAGGGCTCGCAAAGTCCGCGAGTCGCGAAAACCGAACAGATTCCGAGCGCCGAGGCGACCGACGAATCCACCGACTCGTCAGACGACGCTGAACCCACTCAGACGCCGGTCATACCGCCGATCGCGAGCCAATCCGGCGGACCCGTAACCTCGTCGATCTCGGGCGGCAACTCCCCGTCCCAAGGTTCCACGGGCACGAATGAGAACGAAAAAGAGACGCCCGGCACGGGCCCGAACGCACAGCTAGGTTCCGGTTTGCTGGTCCAAGCTCCGGAGTCCGAGCAAAAGCAGAAGAAACCAGTCGAACTGGTGATAGGCGAACACTACGAGGGCGGCACGCTTGTCAACGTCTCAGCGTTGGATATCACGTTCGAGATCCCGATGGAGTGGCGAGGAGGGCTGGCGGCGGACACCGGCGTCATGCTGCTTCGCTCGGACGTTCACGAAGGCTTCATCTTGTCGACGTCTCAACAGGGCACCAATGCAAGCGAAGTCGCCGCGATGCTGGGCCAGGCGTTTCCTTTGGATGCGACCACGATCCTCATGCCGAACGGATTGCCCCAGTTGGAGGAAGACGGCTGGGTGAGCGGACGGTACACGGGCGCCGACGGATTTAACGCCCTCGCGGGCTACGCCATGGCACTTGTCGATCCGTCCGGGAGAGGGATCTTGTACGTTGTGGCGGGACCCGAAGACGAAGCCGATTATTACAACGACGTCATGGCGAACACCGAAACCGGCTCATCCGTTGCAGGAGGAGTGACAGATTCGGCCCAATTGCAAATCGGCGACGACTCTCCGCTGGTGCGACAGTGGACGCAACACCTCGCCGGTCGCCTTATGAGGTACATGTCGACCTCGGGCGGGAGCGAAGTCGGATCTTCGATGCGTCGAGACCTATACACTTGCAGAGACGGCAGGTTCTTCTACCAAGAAGAGGGATTGGTTGCCGTGGATGTGCCTGGCGCCAGCACCTTAAGCGGAGGCCAAAGAGACGATCAGGGCCAGTGGCGCATCCTGACTGTCGGCGCATAAGCGGGCATTGAATTCACATGAGCGAGCGGCGAGGTCAGCGCCCACAAGTTGGACTATGCAGGTGACGAGACGTACCTGGACGACGACCGCTGGTTCGTCACCGACGACAATCCCTATTGCTGAGGATTCGCGCCGAGAGCATGCATGGTCGATCAGCGTCCACCTTGCCACAGGGGAGGCTATCGAATCAGGCTCGTGGCGAACGCAATTCTGGCAAGTGAAATGCCGAGCACAATGATGCTAAAATACCGCTCAGATGCCAACGCCATCCCGCGCCTGCCGCGGTCAACCCGCGGGCGGGCGCGCACCCGATGACGGCAGACTCTCCGCACGGCATGTGGCCGGGCGGTAATGAAGACAGTTGAGAGCGAGGAGAAATACCAGATGGCCAAGCAGTTTCAATTTGACGAAGATGCGCGTCGAGAACTCATGAGCGGAATCGACACGCTGGCTCATGCGGTTGGCGTTACCCTGGGTCCGGCTGGACGAAACGTCGTGCTTGACAAGGGTTTCGGTCCGCCGCAGATTTGCAGCGACGGCGTAACAATCGCGAAAGAGATCGAGCTCAGCGACCCGTTCCCCAACATGGGCGCGCAGCTCGTCAAGGAAGCCGCCAGCAAGACCAACGACGATGTCGGCGACGGCACCACGACATCGACTGTCATGGCCCAGGGCCTGCTTCGTGAAGGGTTCAAGAACATCGCGGCGGGCGCGAACCCGATGGCCGTCAAGCGTGGCATCGAGCGCGCAGTTGAAGCCGCACGAGACGAGATTCGCGACATGTCCCGTCCCGTCGAGGGTCGCGAGCAGATCGGACAAGTTGCCATCCTCGCTGCCCACGACCAGGAGATGGGCGACATCGTCGCGGACATCCTCGACAATGTCGGCGGCAAGGGCGTCGTGACTGTCGAAGAATCCAACACACTCGGTTACGAAATCGAGTACGTCGAGGGCATGCAGATCGATCGCGGCTATCTGTCACCCTATTTCTCCACCGACATGGAGAAGATGGTCACCGAACTGGAGAATCCTTACATCTTAGTCACGTCTGAAAAGATCTCGACCGTCGCCGAGCTCGTTCCGATCCTCGAACGCGTCACTGCCGTTTCGAAGAACTTCCTGGTCATCGCCGAAGACGTTGACGGCGAGGCGTTGGCCACGCTGGTAGTCAACAAGCTCAAAGGCAACTTGAATTGCTTGGCCGTCAAAGCCCCTGGCTTCGGTGACAGGCGCAAAGAAATGCTGGAAGACATGGCGATACTGTTCGGCGCCAACGTCATCAGCACCGACTCCGGCCGGACGCTCGACTCAGTGTCGATCGACGACCTCGGCCAGGCCAGACGCATCCTGAGCAACAAAGACGACACGACGTTCGTTGACGGCCGCGGGAGTGAAGTCGACATCCACGCCAGGATCGGCCAGATCAGGCAGCAGACCGAGGAAACCACGTCGGATTACGACCGCGAGAAACTCGAAGAACGAGCCGCAAAGCTTTCGGGCGGCGTCTCCGTGCTTAGAGTCGGCGCCGCGACGGAAATCGAGTTGCGCGAGAAGAAACAGCGCCTCGAAGACGCCCTGTCAGCGACCCGAGCCGCGATGGACGAGGGCATCGTCCCCGGTGGCGGGGTCGCGCTGCTTCGGGCCACCCGACAGGCTGCGGCCAAGGTGCAGGCCGAGGGCGACGAACTGACGGGCGTCAACATGCTCGCGGCTGCGGCTGCGGCGCCGATCAGGCTCATCGCCGACAACGCCGGTCTCAGCGGCGAAGTCGCGTTCCATCGCGTCTCGCAGGGCGAAGACGATTTCGGATTTGACGCCGAGAACGACCAGTATGGCGGAATGTTCGAGATGGGCATCGTCGACCCGGCGAAAGTCACCCGCTCGGCGCTCGAAAACGCCGCCAGCGTCGCCGGCATGGTGCTCACTACGCAGTCGCTGATAACCGACGTAGTCCCCGAAGATGATGACGATTAGTTCGCCGTGAGGTTGACTGCTAAATCCGAAGCCCAAAACATTGCGTATCACTGTCGAGGTGAAACCAGGCAATGACCGAAGAAGCCGCCGTAAACGAACAGGTTGCTGATCAGGAAATCGAAGACGTCGAGAGCGTTGCCGAAAACGGCGACGCTCCGGCGCAAGAATTCGCTGATGCAACGATTAATGTCAAAAGCGTAACCAAGAATTTCGGCGATCTGGTCGCGGTCAACAACCTGTCGTTTGCCGTGCGGCGCGGCGAAATCGCGGGTTTTCTGGGACCCAACGGGTCCGGCAAGACGACAACGATGCGGATGTTGACGTCGTTCTACACACCCGACCAAGGCTCTATCGAGATCAACGGCTCGGACACTCAAGAAGACGATCTCAAGACCCGGGCGTCGATTGGGTATCTGCCCGAGAACAACCCCTTGTACGAAGACATGCTAGTATCCGAGTATCTGTCTTTCGTTGCCGAGCTCCGAGGCCTGTCGGGCGCGGACCGGAAAGAAAACATGGATCGCACGGTCGAAGAAACCGGCATCAGCGAGGTCTTCTATCGGCCGATACACCAGCTCTCGAAGGGGTACCACCAACGCGTCGGACTGGCTCAAGCAATACTGCATCGGCCTTCAGTGCTTGTCTTGGACGAACCGACGGAAGGCCTGGACCCAAACCAACGAATCACGATTCGCGACCTGATACGACATTTAGGCGGCGACCGAACGGTGTTGCTCAGCACACACGTCATGCAGGAAGTCGAGAATACGTGCGAGCGCGTCCTTGTGATCAGCCGTGGAAAGCTTGTCGCAAACAGCAACGTTCCGGACCTGCTTGCCCAGGCCAAAGGGCTCCGCACCGTGCATCTGGAGGTCGATGGCCAACAGGTGGAGTCCGGACTCGCGACGATCGATTCAATCGAGTCGGTGGAGCCGGAACCGCAGGTTGACGGTCGCAAGCGATACAATATCTCAATGACTGCCGACGAGGATCCTCGCCCGGACATTTTCGCGCTGGCCGTGAAACGAAACTGGGTTATCTGGGAACTCCACGAAGTTCAACCCAGGCTCGAAGATGTCTTCCACGATCTAACGTCGCCGTCGCCCACAGATCGGAACGAACCCGTCGAAGAGGAGCGTGAAGAGTAGTTCACATGCGCTCTCCGTTGCTTGCATTAGTCAAGAAAGACATAAAAAGCTACTTCGACCAACCGGCCGCGTACATACTAATAGTACCGTTCGTTGCGATTCTGTCGTACGTGTACTTCTCGTCGGCGCTCCTCGCGGCGGAAGCTTCGCTGCGGCCCCTCTTCACGGTCGACTTCGCGATCGAGCGCCCTTCGTTGCCCTGGCTGCTGGCGATTTTCGTGCCCGCGGCCACGATGAGGTTGATCGCCGAAGAGAACCGTGACGGCACACTTGAGCTTCTGTTGACCCACCCTATTCGCGGGTGGATCGTGTTGACGTCGAAGTTCATTGCCGGCTTCCTTTTCGTCGCTTTCGCAATCATTGCGACCCTCGGGATACCGATCGCGGTCGAGACCGCCGGCGATCTGGACGTCGGAGCAGCCGTCGGCCAGTACATCGGCAGCTTGTTTCTCGCGGCGTCGTTCGTGTCGATCGGGTTGTTCACCTCGAGTCTGACGAGAAACCAGATCGTGGCGTTCATCGTCGGATTGTCCGCCACGATGATCCTGATGATCATGGGACTGGACATCGTCGCCGTAACCCTTCCGGGTCGCCTGGCAACGCTGTTGCAAGATCTCAGCCCGGTCACTCACTTCTCGAGCGTCGCTCGCGGCGTGATCCATTTACGGGACGTGCTGTACTTCGTCGCGCTGGTTTCGACGTTCCTAAGCGGGACGTTCCTGATGGTCCGCGGACGAACGCTGAGCCACAAAACGGCCCAATATCGAAACCTACAACTCGGGACAGCGGGACTCATCATCGTCAGTCTGCTAATCGGTTGGTCCAGCACGGCCATCGGGGGCCGCATCGACTTGACCGAGGACAAGCTGTTCACGATGAGCGACGCGACAGCGGACATCCTCAACGACCTGGACGACATCTTGACAGTGGAGCTGTTCCAATCCAAAGACCCGCCGGTGCAGGTGGCGCTTGTTTCCAGGGACGTGCGCGATTTCTTGGAGGACTTCGCCGACAGTTCCGGAGGAAAGGTCAAGCTGGTACACCGCTTCCCAGACGACGACGAGGTCGAAGCGCGCAAGGCGCAGGTCGCGGGAGTTCCGCCGGTCCAGTTCAACGTTCAAAGGCAAGGCGATCTCCAGATCACCACGGGATTCTTGGGCCTCGCGATGACCTACGTGGACCAGCGCGAAATCATTCCGTTCGTCAGAGCCGTGGACGGCTTCGAGTACATGCTCGCGGCGCGTGCGAACAAGATGCTCCAGCAGCAAAAAAAGACCGTCGCCTTCCTGACAGGCCACGGCGAATTGTCGCCGACGGCCGGATACAACTCGTTCGCGGGAAACTTGTCCGACACCTATGAGATCGTCGAAATCACCGAGGTCGAAGATGCGCCGGTTGATCTTGCCGGGATCGATGTCCTGGTCATAGCCGGGCCGTCGACCAACGTGCCCGAGGCGACGGTTGACCAGATTCGTACCTACATCGATGCCGGTGGCAAAGCGATGATTCTGATCGATTCGGCTCTGATCGATCAAGGGCAGCTGCTTGCGCAACCCAACCGCAACAGTTTCGCCAGCTTCGCCAACGAGTACGGCGTCATCGTCGAAAACGACATCGTGTTCGACAAGGAGTCCAATGAAACACTTTCTTTCAGCACCCAACTCGGAAGCGTGTTTCTCCCCTACCCCTTCTGGATGCGGGTTCAGGTGGTCGACAAGAAACTCGCAGGCGACGTTGAGTCGGCCTTGTTGCCTTGGGCCAGCTCAATCGGCATCTCGGAGGCGGCCCGAGCGAGAATTGAGGTTGTGCCACTACTCGAGACATCGGCATTTGCCGCGATCGATTTCGCCTACGGCGATGTCCGGCCCAACTCGCCGATTTTGGATCAGGTTGACGACAGCAACCAGTTTCAAAGTTTGATGGGGGTCGCCGTAGCCAACAAAACGGACAGCGATACCGGATTCAGGCTCGTGGTCGTGGGCAACTCGATCTGGTTGAGCGACCCAATTTCGGAACGGTCGCCTCAGAACCTCGCACTGGGACTGAATCTCATCGACTGGCTCGCCCAAGAAGACGCTCTGGCGGCGGTACGGTCGAAAGTCGTGACACAGCGCCGATTGCTGTTCTCATCCGAAACCCACGAGAACGTCGCGCGTTGGGCCAATGTTGGCGGAGTGCCGCTCCTTCTGATAGCGATCGGCCTTCTTAGGTCCGCCCGCAGGCGCAAGTTCGGCGTCTCGCTGTATGGTCAAGCACGCTCGTCATTGGGACGAGGTCGTCGGAGGGACCGAACCGATGACAATCGCGATTCCGAAGGCGACCCGGAATGAAGAGCAAACAGCTAGGCTACGTCTTGATGGCGCTCATCGCGGTGGGCATCGCGGGTTTGGTCTTCAGGGTGGTCGCCCTTGGATCGGACGAGACGGTGCTCGAAGGACTTGTACAGGTATCGTCCGAGGCAAGCGACAAGGTCGTGATCCAACACGGCGAGAGGATGACCGAGCTCATTCGACTCGGCGACACCGAAACCGGGTACGGTTGGTTCGCGGACGACGAAGCCGTATTCGAGCCAAAACTGAATCAATTCTGGCTGGCGGTCTCAGACTTTTACGATGCGCAGCTTGTGGCCACGAATCCGGCCAACCACACGCGAATGGGCGTGGCGGATGACCAGGGGATCGAGGTGTCGTTTTTCCAGGACCGCAGGTCGTTGCAGGAGAAGTTGATCGTAGGAATCTGGAAGCCCGATGTCCGTCTCTGCTACGTGAGGCGCGCCGGCAAAGACGACGTGTTCGGAATCCCTTGCGCTCAGGGCAACACGTTCACGCCGGAGCCGGACGGTTGGAAGAATCCGGTGGTCGCCGCCATCCCGCCCAACGAGGTCGAAAGCCTCGAGTTCACATACGGTTCCGAGCAGTTCCTGATCGCGCCTGACCCCAACGGCGAGTGGTTGATAATATTCCCCGAGGGGCAGGCCGAACCCGCCAATCCCGCTGCGATCAACAGTGTGCTCGGATCGCTCCAGCTTCTACTCTCGGCGGGTTTTGCCGATGACCGGGAAACAGAAGGCCTCAACTTCGCGGCGCCGGATGCAATGGTGCGCATCAACACGGTTCCGGATGGTTCGACCCCCACAACTCGCCTGCGGTTCTTGAATCGCGACGATCTGACCCTCTACCTGGCGATCCCTAGCATCTCGACCGTATTCATCGTCGAAAAACAGCGTGTTGCCGGGTTGTTGTTGACCGCGCAGGATTTCCTGTTGGACCTCAGCGGACGCTAAGCGCGAGCATCGCCTTCTGCGTGGTGCTAGCCAGTCTGCCTATCGTTCCCTCTTGATCCGATCGAGATTTCTCTGTGCGCGAAAACTCGGCGCGGCGAGCCGATGTGAGCTCAAAGAAATCGGTCGGACCCCGTCAGAGATCACAGTCGGACTGTACACGTCGTTTCCGTTACGCTTGGAGCCGTGTGGGTGTTGGGCGCACCGATATCGAAGTATCGATTCGACTGTGTGAGGAACGAACTCGACGCGTTCTTGGACGCAACCAGCGCGTATCGTACGGTTATTGCGGTTCCGGACGGGTTCGAAAGAGCAGGCTACTCCGCGAGTTGTTCGGCGGCTCCCGCGATCTCGGCACCGGGCATCGCGCCTCGGCGTCGGCGGGCATGACCCAGAACAGCATGTCCGAATGCGATGAACGCCAGCGTTCCCATCGCGAACATGGTTCGCATGTCGCCGAGGTTCATGGCGTTGATGATCGCGATGCTCACGTAACCGGAGATGACGCTCATCAGCGAGGTGTACGGCATCTTTTGGCCGCCAAAAGCTACGATGCCGGCGATTGCGACTCCGATAAATCCCGCGATCCCGAACACCGCCAAGGTCGCGCCGCCCAGTGTCGCCAGGCCATCGCCCCCGCGGAGCCACGTGAACACGGAGTTCCAGTGCCCAACAACGGCGCCGGCTGCCGGCACCACGATCCACGGGCCTTCGACTCCCAACGCTTGGGCGATGACGACCGCGAGAATGCCTTTCGCGAGATCTCCGAGGAACACGATCGAGCCCGAAATGCGCCCGACCGACTTCATGACGTTGGACGATCCGGCCAACCCGGTTCCGGCTGCGAAAATATCGACGCCGCGTCGGCGGCTTAACCGATCGGCCAAGGGCAGAGCGCCCAGGGTGTATGCAATGACCGTCGCCAACAGCAGGCTTGATATGTCGACGGAGTTCAGAACTGTACTAACCGAATCCAACAATCAACCTCCCCTACGGTAGCGCTCTGTGATGATTGTAACGACTGCCCATCCGAGTAGCAATACCGGACCGTGCCTGAGATCGACGGTTCGCAGGTCGAGTTTCGCATGAATTTCGGCGCCCGGTGGGATCAGTTCGAAAACGGAGATGGGCGCAGCCGGACTGGACGCGCAAGTTGGTAGGCGTCAAATGGGTGACAAGCTCAGCAATTAACGAGTTATTGAGAGAATGTCAGAGCTTTATCCCGGTCGTGAGACAGCGTCGCCGGAAGACATCGATTTCGATGCTCACCAGGACACCAGCGATGACTACTTCGTCATCATCGTCCGGATCGCGTCCATGTCGAGATTCGCGCGCGCCAAATCGGCGAGCTTGTCGAACTCACCTTCTTGTGAGAACGTCTCGTCTTCGAAGCGCAGGGTGCGTCCGGAGCGTCGGGCCAGGTTCTCCAGTATCAGACGCCTGACTCGCGTATTGGCGAAAATGCCGTGAGTGTAAGATCCGAGCACCCAGCCGTCCTCACTGGAGTAACCTATTGCGCCCACAGCGGACTCGCCAGACCTTGATCGGACCGTGATCGCGGGAGCAGCTTTGCGATGTTTAGCGTCCGAGACGGCTTGTGTTTCGCCCATGTGAATCTCGTAGGCGTCGAATCGGACACCCTGGGCGCCCTCGAGCAATCCCCGGCCGTCCGTGACCTCGGCTATCACTCGGTTCGTTCGCTTTTCCTCTCCGAAGCGCGTGGCGACCGGCAGCAGGTCGAGACCGAGGACCGTGCCCAGGCTAGACTCAAGACCCGTCGGGTCCGATATCGCGCCGCCCAGCATCTGCATGCCACCGCACACGCCCATCAACGCGGTTCCGGACGACGCCAAGTTCGCTATCGTTTCGGCCATTCCGCTCCGACGCAAATGCGCCAGGTCGTCCGCTGTCGTTTTGGTTCCGGGAATGATGAGCAAGTCAGGCTGCCCGATTTGACTGGCGTCACGCGCGTAAGTCAACTCGACGCAGCCTTCGCGGGCCAACGGATCAAAGTCGTCGAAGTTGGCGATGTGCGGCAACACGATCACGACAACCTTGACTGAGTCCGAGTCGCCACGTCCAACGGAGACTTGCGCCGCGCTCGCCGCGTCCTCTTCCGGGACGTAGATGTCGTGGAAGTACGGCAACACGCCGACGACCGGGATGGCGGTCAGACCTTCGATCTGCCGTAGCCCCGGTTCCAGCAAAGTGACGTCGCCTCTGAACTTGTTGATCACGAATCCGCCGACCAACGCCCGTTCGCGGTCTGCCAGCAGCGATACGGTTCCGTATAGGGAGGCGAATACACCGCCCTTGTCGATGTCTCCGATTAGCAGCACCGGCGATTTCGCGTGCAGTGCGACCTCCATGTTCACGATGTCGCCTTGGCGCAGGTTGATCTCCGCAGGACTTCCCGCCCCTTCCACGACCACGACATCGTACTCGGCGCGGAGCCTGTCCAGCGCCGAAGTCACGACGCCCCAAAGCCTGGCTTTGCGATTAGGGTAATCTTTCGAGTCCAGTGTCCCGTCCGGGTGGCCCATGACCACGAGTTGCGACCGGTGGTCGGCCTCGGGTTTGAGCAAGATCGGGTTCATGTCGACAGTCGGGTCGATTCCCGCGGCCTCGGCTTGGACCACCTGCGCTCGGCCGATCTCGAGTCCGTCTGGAGTGACGCCGGCGTTCAAGGACATGTTCTGCGCTTTGAACGGCGCGACCCGGAGGCCGTCTTGCAGAAAGATCCGGCACAGAGCCGATACCAGCACACTCTTGCCGACGGACGATCCCGTTCCCTGCACCATGATGATCTTCGACATCAATCGCTGTCCCGCAATGGCGCTGCTCCGCTCGTCCGCGCGCCTACAACCACCGGCGTGCCCGTGTCGGGATGGGACATCACGCGCACTTTCGTGCCGTACACGACCTCGATGTTCGCCTCGGTGAGCACTGCTTCCGGGGAACCTTCGGCAAAATTCCGACCGCGGTGGATGATCACGATCCGGTCACAGAACTGCGCGGCCAGCGTGAGGTCGTGCATCGCGACCACCACGGCCCCTTCGGCCTCGCTCCGGAGATCGCAGAGCAGCTCCATTACCGCAGGTTGGTGAGCGATGTCCAGGTTGGACGTCGGCTCATCCAACAACATGACCGGCGCCTGTTGTGCCAGAGCCAGCGCGATCAGGACTCGCTGTTTCTCGCCGCCGGACAGGTTTTCGAATCTTCGTTGAGCAAGGTCGGCGGTCCCGGTGAGCTCCATCGAGTGCAGGGCGATCTCCGCATCGCCGCGGCCTTCCCACTGCATCAAGCCCAGGTGGGGGTTGCGTCCGAGCAGAACCAGGTCGAACGCCGTCAAACCCATCGGAGTGCGTGGGTCCTGTGGCACCACCGAGATGAGCCGCGCTCGCTCGGATGTCGGCATCCGTCCGGTTTCCTGACCGAAGATCTCGATGCTGCCCGCCGACGCCCGAAGCACGCCGCTCAGCAGCTTCAGAAGCGTCGTCTTTCCGGTGCCGTTCGGACCGACCAGTCCGACGAGCTCGCCTCTCGCCGCGCGAAAGTCGAGGCCGTCCAACACCGCCCTGTCGTCGTAGGCGAATCGCAACCCGTGCACAGACAGGGCTCGCAACGTGGACGATTTCGCTAATGTGTGGGTTTTTGTGTTCAAGTAAGCATATCCGTGGTCACAATCCGACCGTGCTTCGCTTGCGCAGCAGATACAGGAAGAACGGAGCGCCGCAGAACGCGGTCACGATCCCGACAGGCAGTTCCGCGGGGCTTACGATAGTTCTGGCCACGAGGTCAGCGAGGATGAGGAATCCGGCTCCGACCAGCGCGGACATTGGCAACAAGAACCGATAGTCGCCGCCCCAGGTGAGTCGCACCACGTGTGGAGCAACCAAGCCGACGAAACCGATTAGTCCGCTGAACGATACTGCCGCTGCCGTCGCCAGAGTAGCCGATCCGACCAGCAGCAGCTTGGTCCGCTCGACGCTTACGCCGAGTTGCGCCGCGTGATCCTCGTCGAGTTGGAGGACGTTGAGTATCCGGCCATATCCCGCGAGTAGCGCGGCCGCGGGCACGAGGTACATCAATACCACGGCGCTGTGGCTCCACCTGGCCGAGATGAATCCGCCGAGAAGCCAGCTCAGCAATGGGCGCAGGTCCGGGTCGCTTCGCACCATCAGCAGACTGGTTACCGCGCCCGCCAGCGAGGCGATGGCAACGCCTGCCAGGATCAGAGTGCTGAGGGGAGTTTCGCTTGAGCGGCGGGCGATCATGTACGCGAGCGACACCGCGCCGAGCCCTCCGGCAAACGCGGCGATTGGCAGCAGACTCAACGTGCCTACCATCAACGGCACGCCGGTGATGAGCACGATCGTGGCGCCGAGCCCTGCTCCGGACGCCACGCCGATGAGATACGGATCGGCCAGCGGGTTTTTGAACAACCCCTGATACGCGGCTCCGGAAGTGGCCAGAGCCGCACCGACGATTCCCGCCAGCACAACCCTGGGCAACCGGAGTTGCATTAGAATCGTCTCCGAAGTCGCCGGCCAGTCGGCGATTGGATCGAGGAAAGGAAGCTTCGATGCCAGAATCTTCGCGACGGTGACCGGCGGGATGCCGACAGAGCCCCGACTCACCGCAAAGATCGCGAGCAACAAGACGACCGCCGCGGCTGCGACGAGACGCCACCACGGGTAACGCAGCCCGACCGAGACCGGTATCGGCCTGCTGCCGCTTTCGGGGGCTCTCGCTCCCAACTCCCGTGTCGACTGACTCAAGTCACTTCCCCATTCACGGCAATGCGTTACTCGAACAAAGCCGGATATACCCACTTGGCCAAGTCCTCGATGCCCCTAACGAATCGAGGACTCGCTATGCTCAGCGCATCCGAACTCGGCACATAGATAGCCTCGTTCTGGACGGCTAAGACTCCCGCAAACGCAGGGTTAGAGCTGATGTTGTCACCGTATGACGCGATGATGATGGCGGGGTCGCTTTCGATGATCACTTCCGGACTCAACTGTGCGTAGTTCGTGATCTCGGCGGCGATGTTCTCCAACCTGAGCAGATCGAACACCTGCTGAATCAGCGTGCCCTGGCCTGGCGTCCAGAGGTCGCCTTCATCCTGGAACACCGTGGGCCCGCCTCCGAATTGCTCCATCGTTTCGGCCACGGCCGCGACCCTGGTTTCAAAATCGGCTGCAACGACCTCGGCGGCCTCGGGATTGCCGACGATGTATCCCCAAAGCCGTGTCCTGTCCGCCACCTGATTGAAGTCGTCATTCAGCGTTGCCAGGTAGAAGACTTTCAGCCCGGCGCGTTCGAGGTCTTCTTTGAACGTGTCGAAAAAGATGAAGACGAGGTCGGGTTCCAGTGCGACCGTCGTCTCAATGTCCATGCTGAATGCGCCACCCAATCGTGGCACGTCGGCGGCTTCCGGCGGGTAGAACACGAAGTCGTGAGTGCCAATGACCCGGTCACCCTCTCCGATGGCGAACAGAATCTCGACAACGGCTGAATCGAATGCGACGATGCGTTCCGGCGGCTTTTCGAAGACGAGCTCGTCTCCGTTCGAGTCCGTGATGGCCAGCGGGTACGTCGCAGGCACGACGGCCGGCTTGGGCTCGGGCGTAGGCAGAGGGACCACGACGACTGTTGCGACCGGCGCTCGCGTGGGCGCCGCCGTGGGCGCGGGAAGCGCGGTGGCCGCCGGTGCTGCGGCGATCGGAGCCGCTGGGAGCTGGGGCGGTTGCGGTTGTGATGCCGCCGCGGCGGCAATCGGAGTTGGCAATCCGGCTGACGGTGCAGCAATCGCCGGGGCGCTCGGTTGTGCGGGCGCAGCCGGCTCCGGTTCTGTGCCGCTGCAAGCAGTCAAACCCAACACGACCAGCCCAAGAACGATGATACGTAGCTTCACTGAGTTTCCTCCTCATTTTCCGAATGAGGTCCGGAGCGGCCACGTCCCACCAGGATGCCAATATTAGTCGGCAACAAAAAACCCGCTTCAGTTGAGGAAGCGGGTTTTGGCGGAAATGCGGCAGTTTCCCGTACCTTTCCTCGAAGGCCAGAACATGGACGGGAGCTGTGGACCGGGCTCGCCCTGATTACTCAGGACCTACCGTTGCGGGACAGCGCCGGACTTTGACCGGCTTCCTCATTCGAGCCTTCCGTGAAGGCACTCCCACCACGTATATTTAGTTTTTAACCCGTCCGGCGTTTCCGAGCGGCTTCGATATGTTCACATTTTTTGCGCAGCACTGTCAAGAACTCAGAACAGGGTCGGATGGAGCGCGTTCGGATTTGGACCGTCGGTGAGACTTAAAGAACTTCTTTCGATCTGTTGGAAGCGAGCCTGTTCAATACCGCGTTTCAGAACCCGGTCCGGCCGGTCCGGAGCCGGACAGCTGAAGCCGTTGCCTTGCATCGAATTGCGATCACGGCGAGGTCTGGCTTCGTCTTCGCTTAATACGGCAAAAACAGGACGAAAATCGCGTTGAAATGCGACAATGCCAGCCTAGGGCAATTGAGTTTGTTCAGCACAAATGTTAGAATATTTGTGTTGATGAAATTCCGAACAAGTACAGGAAACCTCCCAAACTCCCGAAGAGTAGCCGGAGTGATCCCGTCTGGACCTTCCCAGGCGATGGATTCGGACCCCCTGAAACGCACATGTGAGTTGAAGTGCGCCCGCCTCAATGAGGTCCGCGCCGCGACTGGCTCGTGCCTAAACGTATGAGGCCGTCCGGGTCAAAATTCCGGTCGGCACACTTGCGCGGATCATAGCTTCGTCAGGAGTATTGTATGGCCACATCGAAAGCTGAGCAACCAGGCGCCCAGTACACAGCCGATGATATTCAAGTCCTAGAAGGCATGGAGGCTGTGCGCCGTCGTCCTGGCATGTATATCGGGAGCACCGACCAACGCGGACTACACCACCTTATTTACGAGCTCGTTGACAACAGCGTCGACGAATTCATGGCTGGTCAAAGCACGTGCGTTGATATCACGATTGCCCAAGATGGACGCGTGACAGTAACGGACGATGGTCGTGGCATACCCGTCGACAAACATCCAACCACCGGGTTCTCGGGCGTCGAGACTGTAATGACTACCCTGCATGCCGGGGGAAAGTTCGGCGGCAAGGCGTACACGGTCTCCGGAGGGCTCCACGGCGTGGGCGCCTCGGTAGTCAACGCCTTGGCCTCTCACCTACTGGTCGAGGTCTCGCGGGGCAGTCGGGTCTACTATCAGGAGTTCTCTCGAGGTAAACGGCAGACCGAATTGAAGTACAGGCAAGCCCCGGAATCGGCCAACGGCGATACGGGGACGGCCGTCTCGTTCATATACGACACCGAGATATTCGAAGACGCGACATTCGACTTCAACATCCTGGCTCAGCGCTTCAAAGAGATGGCGTATCTCAACAAAGGTTTAGAGATTCGGTTCCGCAGCGAGTACCACGACACCCTCTGGCCAAACAACGAACTGACTTACTACTTCGACGGTGGCATCGCGAGCTTCGTAACTAACCTCAATCAGGCGCGAGAAGTGGTTCACGCCGAGCCCATCTACGTCGAAAAGCAACTCGACGGCACGATCGTCGAAGCGGCGCTTCAGTACAACGACAGTTTCACCGAGTTCGTCTACTCGTTCGCCAACTGCATCAACACTGTGGACGGCGGATCGCACGTCACCGGATTCAGGTCGGCCATGACCAGGGTCCTGAATGACTACGGACGCAAACAGAAGCTTATCAAAGACAACGAGCCCAACCTCGCTGGCGAGGAAACGCGCGAAGGGCTGACGGCGGTGATCAGCGTCAAGCTGACCGATCCTCAGTTTGAGGGGCAGACCAAGGGAAAGCTTGGCAACCCCGAGGTGCGGACGCAGGTCGAGATGGTGCTGGCCGAGGCGGTTCAGCATTACCTTGAAGACAATCCCGCGGACGCCAAGCGAATCTTGGACAAATGCCTGACCGCGCAACGAGCTCGGGAAGCGGCCCGCAAGGCGCGCGATCTGATCATCCGCAAAAACGCCATGGACGGCGGCGGATTGCCAGGCAAGCTGGCGGACTGCTCGGAGAAAAACCCCGAGTTCTGCGAGCTGTACTTGGTCGAGGGAGACTCGGCGGGCGGAACGGCCAAGATGGGCCGCGACCGTCGCACACAAGCCATCCTGCCGCTCTGGGGCAAGATTCTGAACGTCGAGAAAGCCCGAGCCGACAAAATGCTTGGTCACGACGCAATCCGCGCGATGGTCACCGCCATAGGCGCCGGCCTCGACGACGACATGGACCTGACGAAGCTTCGCTACCATCGCGTCATCATCATGACCGACGCCGATGTCGACGGCTCGCACATCAGAACGCTGATTCTGACGTTCTTCTACCGACACATGCAGGAGCTCGTCGACCACGGGTATCTCTACATCGCGCAGCCGCCGCTGTACAAGATCTCCGCTGGCAAGCAGATCCACTACGCATACAGCGAAGGCGAACGCGAAGGCATCATGGTGCAACTCGAGAAGAAGCGCAACGTGACCCTGCAGCGCTACAAGGGCCTTGGAGAGATGACCGCCGACCAACTCTGGGTGACCACCATGAACCCAGAGGAGCGAACCCTGCTTCAGGTCTCCGTCGAAGACGCTGCCGTCGCTGACGACGTCTTCCGTACGCTGATGGGCGATGTGGTCGAGCCTCGAAAGAACTTCATCCAAACCCACGCTCTGGAGGTCAAGAACCTAGACGTGTAGCGGGCGCCCTGGGCTAACGTAGAATCGCAACGGGCCTGACTTTATGTCCGGCCCGTTTCTGTTGCGATCGATTTGGATGGGATCGCTTGCGTCAGTTCGCGTTCAGCGACCGGATTTTGACTCTCCCTTGGAAGGATTAAAATGACGCAAATTGATCGGCGTCGTTTGCATTCGTATTTCGGCAGTGGGTAATTCCGGAGCAATCCCGTTCCGCACTCGCCCGCTCGCCCTGAGCCTGTCGAAGGGCCGCCGTTACGCAACTGGCGCTTCGGCATCCCCGTCCATCAATCGGACACTTCTGCTCAGGTTGACTCTATGTGCGAATGAGCGGTCGACCCGAAATTATGCAGAGTGGCCGAGGCAAACGTGTGGTTGCTGGCAACTATCAGTGCCGATAGTGGATCGAAGAGGCGCAGGATTCATATCGTCTCGTGCGCCAAATCGGTGGTGGGCTGGAATGCGAGAAGTCTTGCTCAGTCCCACATCCCGGTGCTGAAGTACCGCTCACCGATGTCATTGAAGATCGTCACAATCTTGCCGGTCCGGATCCGCTTTGCGATCTGGTACGCGCCCAGAACGTACGCGCCCGACGACTGGCCTGCGAACAAGCCCTTCGACGCCAATCGCTTCGACATGTCGTATGCTTCGTCAACGTCGATTGGGATCCGTTCGTCGACGACAGACTCGTTGAACGTCTTCGGGATGATGTGTCCTTCGCCGAGCGGCTTCAGCCCTTCGACGCCGGGCCACTCGGGCGGGTTGATGCTCGCGACGTAGATGTCGGGGTTCGCCTCTTTGAGTCTTCGCCCTACCCCGCTGATCGTGCCTCCGGTGCCGACGCCAGCGACAACGTGCGTGACGTCCGGGACCTGCTGCAGGATCTCCCCGCCGGTTGTGTCGTAGTGAGCCTGGGGGTTGTTCATATTGCCGTACTGGTCGCACCAGAAGTACGCGTCCGGGTTGGTCTCGTACCGCCGTTTCACCGCGTGGAGCGTCTCGTCATAGCCTAGCATGGGGTCGGTGTAGACGATGTTCGCGCCGTGGGCCAGGAGCCGCTTCTTGCGCTCCTCAGACGCGTTCTTCGGCATGACCAACTCAACCCGATACCCGAGAACCGCGCCGATCATCGCGTAGGCGATGCCCGCGTTGCCCGAGGTTGCGTCGAGAATCGTCTTGTCGCGCGTGAGTTCGCCCGAGATGATCGCCTCGCCCAGCATCCTGAGAATGGGCCGGTCTTTGATTGAGCCGCCGGGATTGAGATGCTCGCACTTCACGTGGATCTCAGCGTCGCCGATGTCCAGGTCGAGATCGACTCGGACCATCGGCGTGTTTCCGATGGCCGACAGCGGCGGATATTGTGCGATGAAATCAAGAAACTCTTGGGACGGCGCCAACGGTTCACCTCGCGTGTGTAGACCCTCGCCGAACGGCGAAAACAAGTGCACGGAGTTCGAATGGAATTCGTGGCGCCTGTCACCGGGGGTGAGGTAGTATCGAGTATATCCACTGGGCCCATAATGCGTCCAGTCAATAGCGCGGAATCATGGCCTTTTGGGAGCCCTGAGACGACCTTAGAGCGACGGTTTGGTTGTATCATAACCCGGTGGGGCCGTACGGATCGTAACGATGGAGGAGAGCATGGCAGGCTTGGACGCGATCTTGGTCGCACGCGTCGAGGTGTTGCGTCGAGAAATCGACCGCCACGATCACCTCTACCACGTCCTCGACTCGCCTGAAGTCACTGACGCAGAATACGACGCACTCGTACGTGAGCTCCGGAACCACGAAGAGCAGCATCCCGAGATCGTGACGTCCGATTCCCCGACTCAACGTGTCGGCAGCGAACCGGTCGATGGCTTCGAGCAGGTCACTCATCGACGGCCGATGCTGAGTCTGGGCAATGCGTTCGACGACGACGACTTCGTCGCCTGGCACACGCGAAACGCCGGCCTCCTCGAACTCGACGAGTTCGAGATGGTGTGCGAGCTCAAGTACGACGGGCTAGCTGTCGCGTTGACCTACGAGAGCGGCGTCTTGGTTCGCGGCGCGACGAGAGGCAACGCGCTCGTAGGCGAAGACGTGACGGCAAACTTGAGGACGATCAGAAGCATCCCACAGCGTCTCCGAGGACCGAACGTACCGTCAGTTCTGGAGGTGCGAGGCGAGGTCTACTTCCCCAAATCGAAATTCGACGCGTTCAACGTCCAACGCGAAGCTGACGGGTTGCCCACGTACGCCAATCCCCGGAACACTGCCGCGGGCTCGCTTCGGCAGCTCGACCCGAAGATGACGGCTCAGCGGCCGCTGGACATCTTCGTCTATAACATCGGCTTCCAGGAAGGCGGCCAACAACCGGAGTCTCACCAAGCGGCGTTGGATTATCTAGCGGACCTCGGATTCAGGACTAACCCGAACACGGCGCTTGCGCCCTCCCCGACCCGCGTTTTCAACTACTATCGCCAGTGGATCGAGAACGTCGAGTCACTCGATTACGATTGCGACGGCGTCGTGGTCAAAATCAACCGCTTCGACTACCAGAACCACCTCGGCGATGTCGGTCGCGAACCCCGATGGGCGATCGCATACAAGTTCCCCGCCGTTCAGGCGGTGACGACGTTGAACGCAATCAAGTTCAACGTCGGCCGCACCGGATCGATCAACCCGTACGCGGAATTGGAGCCGGTGATTGTCGGCGGCGTGACGGTGCGGAACGCGACGCTGCACAATGAAGACTTCATCCGAGCGCGAGACCTTCGCGTCGGAGACCGCGTGACTGTTGAGCGGGCCGGAGAAGTGATACCGCAGGTTGTCCGAGCGTGGCCAGAGCAGCGGACCGGAAACCCGCCCGAGTTCGAGATGCCGGATACGTGCCCGAGCTGCGGTCAGCCAGTCAGCAGGATCGCAGGCGAGGCGATGTCGTACTGCCGCAACGCATCCTGCCCCGGCCAGTTGGTGCGCCTGGTCGAGCATTTCGTCAGTCGCGGAGCGATGGACATCGAAGGTCTAGGTGTCAAGCAAAGCGAGCTATTCATCGAGCGAGGACGGATCAAGGACATCGCTGACATCTACGATCTTCACCGATATCGCCGCGAGCTCGAATCAATGGAGCGGATGGGCAAGAAGAAGGTCGATAATCTCGTCGAGGCGATCAAGAAAAGCAAAGAACAACCGTTGAATCGTGTTCTGGTTGCCCTTGGCATCGATCTGGTCGGCTCCGAGGTTGCCGCGCTTCTCGCTCGGCACTTCGGGAGCATTTACGCCATTCAAGCCGCCGAGCCGGAACAGCTCGCCGCGGTACCGGGAATCGGCCCCAAAATCGCCGATTCCGTTTCGCAGTATTTGAGGATTCAGGGGAACATCAGTCTGGTTCGCCGACTGGATCTCGCCGAGCTACAGCTAACCCAGGAAATCGTCGATGTTCAGGTCGCAGATCGACCGCTGGACGGCAAGCGTTTCGTCGTAACCGGTAGGCTGCCGAACTTCAGCCGGTCGCAAATCGAATCGCGCATCAAAGAACTCGGCGGCGCGGTGTCCGGCAGCGTCAGCAAGCGCACCAACTACCTCGTCGCGGGCGAAGGCGCTGGTTCGAAGCGAGCAGACGCCGAAGCCCTCGAGATTACCATCCTGGGCGAAGACGAGTTCCTGAAGCTGGCCGAAGGCTGCGGCGATGACTAAAACTCAGGCACAACCTCTTCGAGGAATCGCTGGAGCTGACGCTCCTGGTCGAACGAGGCGAATCTGACGATCATGGTCTCGGCGCCGGCTGACTCGTAATGACGGATGCGGTCGACGGTCAGCTCAGCCGGTCCCCACGGTCCCCATCGGTCTCCCCAGATGTTCATGCCGTAGTACAGCTTCAGGAAGCGATCGGCTTCCTGCGACGCCGTTGCGGCGTCGTTCAGCATGTTTACCGTCATGTAGAACGTCCGCTCCATGGCGCTGAAATCCCGGCCTTGTTCTTCGGCGTACGCTTTGACACGCTCCGTGACCTGGCTGTACTCGTCCGGATAGTCGGAGATTGACATGTAGCCGTCCCCGAACTCGGCAGCGCGCCTGAATTGCCGCTCCCTGCCCGCCCGCCAGTGGCACGCGATCAACGTTTGGACACCGCCCGCGTTTGGCGACACCGGGGCGATGCTCACCTCCCGCAGATCGAAGTGCCTGCCCTGATGAGTCACCATCTCGCCGCGCGTCAATCGTTTCATGACATCGACCGTCTCTTCGAAGCGCGACGCGCGTCCCGTCGGATCGACGCCGGCGTTGAACCACTCCTGGCGCTGCGCATCGTTGAATGCGCCGCCAATCCCGAGGCCGAGCACTACGCGGCCTTCGGAGATCAAATCGACGGTAGCGGCGGCATGGGCGAGCAGAACCGGGTGGCGCAGCGCGCCGAGCATCACGGCCGTGCCGATTCGCACTCGTTGCGTCCGTGCGGCCAACGCCGCCAGCACGGTTAACGGCTCAAGTCGCGGTTTGGCCGTCAGGCTGTCGCCGACCCAAACGGAATCGAGGCCAGCCGCCTCCACGGTCTCCGCCATGCTGAGGATCGAGTCGATGTTCTTCGGTTGCGTGCCCTCCATGAGCAGGCCACGTGTCGGCAGCAGGATTCCGAACTTCACGGTGTTTTGTCTCCTCGGTTGGTTAACATGCGCTCCCTGAAACCCGGCTCGATTTGCTCGCACGCAAGCAGATCGTCGATTGTGTCCAGATCGATGGAGAAGCCCAAGGCGTCGCACGTGGCGAATGGCAACCCGGCGGTGAGCGCCGCCTTCCGATGCCTGGCGAAGCTGTCTCGGCCGAGCGCAGGCCGGAAATCGCTGTCGGACGGAATGATGAGGCCGTTGGTGCCGCCATCGCGGGTCGCCGGGCACATCGCGAGCAGGAGCCCATCGCGCGACGCTGTGATTGCCGAGTCTATGTCCTCGGGCGTAATCATCGGCAGATCGGCTGGAATGTACATGCTCGACCATCCGTTCGAGGCGAGATCGTCGAACGCGGCGCTGAGCTCTTCGTTGAGCCCGCGATCGCCGTCCGCCGTCCACTCGGCGCCAGCGTCTTTTGCGAGTTGTTGAACGTCAGCGTCTCCGCCAAGTACGAGTACGCGACCGAGATTCGATGCCGAGGTTGCGGCCAGCACGATGCGCAGCAGATTCATGCTCAGCGAGATTCGTTCGTCCTCCGTGAGCTCGTCGGAAAGACGTGACTTCGACTCTCGCGGCGGCTTCATCGGAACGACGGCGGCCAACCGAGGCATGTTCCCGGCCGGGTCACTCGGTGGCAATTTCGATCATCCTGCACCCGAGGTCAATTTTGTCCTGTTCGGTCACCATGACGGTGTTACACACTTCGACCCGCATTCCCAGCGACTCGATCTCGCCGGCAACTCCACGGTCCACCTCATCGATGACGAAGCAGTCACACAGGCCGGCGTACTGTTTCGCAACGTCGACGCAAGACGGCTCGATGCCGAATTCGGCCATCAGTTTCGCTGCCGGTCCTTTGATCGCTTCGCCGCCAACGATTGGGCTGACAGCTATACGGATTCCAGGAAAGTGACCGACTTTTTCCCGAACATCGCCAACCTCCAAAATCGGCGCGACGCTTAGGTATGGATTCGATGGGCAATACACAATTGCGTCCGAGCTTTCCAACGCCCGTTTGAACCCTGGAGAGGGTTCGGCGGCGGCCCCGCCATCGAAGCGAATCGCGGTGGCTTTTGGCTCGCAACGGTGCTTCACGAAATAGTCTTGGAAAGCCAGCGGGCCGATCTCGGTTTCGACAATCGTGCGGACGCGATCGTCCGACATCGGGACGATGTCATGGGCAACGCCAAGAGCCCGTGACAGGCTTAACGTGACATCGGATAGACTATTGCCCTGTCCCAACATCATCGTCCTCATAATGTGCGTTGCGAGGTCCTTGTCGCCAAGTCCGAACCAGGTGTCCGCGCCGTACGCCGTCAACCGTTCGAGTGCGTTGAACGTCTCACCTTGAATGCCCCACCCGGTTTCCGGGTTCGACAGACCGGCGAGCGTGTACATGACCGTGTCGAGGTCCGGAGAGACGTGCAGGCCGTAGAACTCCTCGTCATCGCCGGTGTTCACGACGACGGTGAGGTCGTCTGGCGGCAACAGCTTCGACAGACCCAACGCGAGCTTCGCGCCGCCGACGCCGCCGGCCAGCGCCAATATTTCCGTGTTCAATTGCTTTCAGCCATTGTTGCCTTCACCGAATGCCGCCAGGGCGATCTGACGAAAGACGCAAATGTTACAATCGTCCGAGCACGCGCCTTTCGACTACCCGAGGGACCTCAAATTTACATCTCCAGATTGAGCTTGGTCAACTACCGGTGCTATGAACACCTGGAATTGGGTTTCGGTTCCGGGTTCATCATGCTGGAAGGCGACAACGGACAAGGCAAGAGCGCGCTCTTGGAAGCCGTCTACCTGCTGGCGATCGCGAAGGCCAGCAGAGCCTCCTCGGATCGAGAGCTGATCCGCTGGCCGGTCAGGAGCGATCCGCACTCGTATGCCCAGGTCGCGGCTCAGGTCATCGAATCGAGTGGCGTGACGAGGCTGCAAGCCGACTTCAGTCCTCTGCCCCGCTCGGGCCGCAACGACGACCAACCGTCCGAAAACGGTGTTGACTCCGATGAACGCGCTTACCAAAAATCGTTTCGCGTAAACGGCATCGGACGAACGGCATCGAGTGTCGTCGGCATCTTGAACGCGGTCATGTTCGGCGCGGAAGACCTCGAGCTCGTCCACGGCAATCCGTCTGTGAGACGCCGCTACATCGACATCCTGGTGTCGCAAATCGACGACCGCTACCTCAAGAGCCTGCAGCGATACCAGAAAGTGTTGGCGCAAAGAAACCGGCTACTGAAGCTGCTGCGAAGCCGCTCGGCGTCGCTCGACGAGCTTCAGTTCTGGAATGAAGAGCTGGTGTCGGAAGGCGCGGTGATCATGGAACGACGGGCGCGATCCCTCGCGAGCCTCGACGAGATCGCGGCCCCGATCCACTCCGAGCTCAGCGGCGCCGACGAGCGCCTGCGCCTGGTCTACCGGCCCAGTGTGCCGATGGAGTCCGGTGACGACGAACGTGCCATAGGCGCGTCGTTCAAAGACGCGCTGGCCCGCGCGATCGATCGCGAGATCGCGCAGGGCTTCACGTCGTGCGGCCCGCATCGCGACGACCTGTCGCCGCTGATCGACAACGTCGAAGCCAGCGCGTATGCATCGCGAGGTCAGAGCCGCACGATAGTGTTGGCGATGAAGCTGGCCGAAGCCGAGCACCTCAAGGCCCGTCGCGGCGAGGAGCCGGTCCTTCTGCTGGACGACGTGCTGTCCGAGCTCGATCAGGGCAGACAGAACCTGGTTCTGAACCGCGTCGAAACTTACGAGCAGTGTTTCGTGACGACGGCTGATCCCGATGTCATACCGGCAGCGAGGGCACCGAACATCCGACGATACCGCGTCGCCGCCGGCAAGGTTCAGCCGTTGACGGCGCCGACAGTCTGAGCAAAAGCAATCGAGCGTCAGGAGTCCGCCAACAGTGGAGAATTCAGAACGAGCATTGGACGAAGCGGCACAGTTGTTGGTTGAGTCCCGTCACGTAGTGGCCCTTGTCGGAGCGGGGTTGTCGGCCGAGAGCGGCGTCCCGACGTTCCGAGGGCCTGGCGGTTTGTGGACCAAATTGGGTGAGCCGGGTATGAACGGGTATCAAGAGTTCCTCGGCGACCCGGTCAGGTGGTGGCGAGACCAGCAGGATCAGCAGGCCGACCCCGATCGCACGGAATTTCGCGAGGCCATCGAGCGCGCCGAGCCCAATCCCGGTCACTACGCTCTCGCCGCCCTCGAGCGCATGGGCATCCTGAAGATGACCATCACGCAGAATGTCGACGATCTCCACGCAAGGGCCGGACAGGAGATGCTCGCCGAGATTCACGGCAACCGGACGAAGCTCCGATGCATAAGCTGCGAGTCCCGATGGCCGCGCGATCACTTCGAAGGCCAGGACTACCCGATCTACTGCCCCGAGTGCCGCGGCCTGGTCAAGAGCGACACGGTGATGTTCGGCGAGCCGATTCCACGGGGCATGCTCGACCTATGCTTCAGCCAGACCGAGATGTGCGATTGCATGATCGTGTGCGGCACATCGGCTACTGTGTACCCAGCGGCCAGCTTCCCGCAGACAGTCCGAGAGCGCGGCGGCGCGTTCATCGAAGCAAACCCGAACCCGACGCCGCTGTCGCCGATCGCAAACGTGGTTCTGCGTGGCCAGAACGGCCAAGTGCTGCCGGCGCTCGTCGAGCGGGTGAAGGTGCTCAAGGGGTGAGCGATCACCACCATCCGTTGGCCCTGAGTCCCGATTGTATCGGGATTACGTCCGCAGGACGGACAACGCTTGAGGTAGAAACGGTGCTTGAATTGTCGCCATTTTGATCCTCCCGCGGAAGGAGAAGAATCTGGGGCCCTGTAGGGATACAATTTTCGCATGCGACTAGATCCTTCGCTGCGGCTCAGGATGGCGAAATGCGGCGCCGTCACTTGGGAGCTTGTCGAAGGGCTTTGGGTGAAGGTGGTTCGACAAGTCCCGACAAAGCCGGGATCCCGATGCGTCGGGACTCACCACGAACGTATTGTGTCGGCGCCGATTCTCGATCGGCATTACCGAGGTCGCCTCGAACCTCCGGAGCGACTATTAAATTGCGGGGCATCGGCCGGTTTCGGTCCTCGGCAATGGCGAGTCGCGTACCGTGACTGCGCGCTACCCCAGCGCCTCCACGGCCGCGATTCGTCCCTGCGCCTCTGAGAGGCGGCTTCGAACCAGACCGGCCAGTCGCTCCGTGTACGCCTTGTACTTCACATCAGGATTAGCTTCGACCTTGGCAACCCAGGCCGGCGGCAATCCGGACGCGCCGTGCAGTGCGCCGACCACGCCTCCGACCATCGTGCCGATCGTGTCGGCGTCTCGCCCAAAATTGGCGGCCCAGATGATCGAACGCTCCGGATCGCCCTCCGCCAACTTCAGGATCGCGAGAGTGGCTGGAATGGTTTCCATCGAGTCCGCGAGCAGCGTCCTTTGGAATTGCGCGTAGTAGGCCTCGCGGAACGCTTCGTACGACCCCGAACTGGTTGCCAGGTCGAGGCCGGCGGCGATCGTCTTCGTGAGCTCCGCCGCACTAACGGGCAGCAGGTAACGGGTGGCGGCGTCAATTACCGTGTCGATCGTAGCGTTGGCTTCGAAAGCCTCGGCAACTGCGGCGGCCATAGCGCAGGCGGCGTCGCGGCAGTAGCCCGACAGTCCGTTGTGGATGAACGACGCGACATCCATCGTCTCATAGGCCGCCTGCCTCGGATTGCAGGCGTTCAGGATGCCCATCGGCGAGATCGACATCGCCGTGGATGAGCTCTGCATGTTGCCCCAGCCGGCGTACACGGGAAGCTCCAGCCCTTGCTCGTACTTGCCGAAAGCGTTCCGAACGGAGACGAACCACAGATGTCGATTCTGCTCCTTGAAGTCGATGAACGACTGCGCGAAGTTGTCGACGTTCGGGCGGCCTTCGCTTTTGAATATCGCGTCGAGCAATTGCTCGCGGATGGCAGTGTCGTCGGTGCCGACGCCTTCGAAGTCGGAGACGCCGTCCGGGCCGAACTTCTCGATAATCTCGTTGTAGTGGAGGCGCTCAGTTGGCGCGCCCATCGCGTCGCCGATTAACCCGCCGAGCAAGCATCCGTAAATCTTGTCGCTCAATCGATCCGTAGTCATACACAGTGTTCCTTTCGAATTCGTCGTGAGAGGGCGCAATTGTATCGACGCCTGCCGAGCGCCGTCAATTCAGGAAATTGACTGCCTTCCAACCCTGGGCGTACAATCGGCAACGGCGCGGACGGGACGTTGTTTGGACTATAGCAATCTGAAAACGGATATCGGGGCAAGTTAGTTTATGCGTTCGATATCCACGCCTCAGTTTATCGCGAAACGGCTGGCCGACGATTGGAAGCTTTTGCTCGCCGTTTTCGCCGGCATCACCGTTGCCGCGATTCTTGTCAGCGGAGCCCCTGTCTACGTGAAGTCTCTTGGGCGCATCGGGTTCCTCGCATCGATTGAGCAGTCTCCTCCCCTCATTTTGAACATTCTCACGGCGTCTTCAGACGTCCCGATTGACCGTGAGGGATTGACGCGTGTCGAAGCCTCGGTTGAAAAGGCGTTTCAGGACAACGTCTCCCCGATCTACCGGGGACACAATCGCTTGGTGAAGACGGACACGGTCTTGTTCGTAAACCCCGCTCCGATCGTACCTGACCCTCGCCTCGCTCTCGCGCAAGGACCTCTGTCCAGGTTCGAGGAGACCAAGGACTCGCCGTTTCTCGGCCGATTCATGAACTCTCAGGGCTTGGCCACCCACGTGAACGTCGTCCGAGGACGCATGCCCGAGCTAACCCTCTTCACGGGCACTCCGCCAACCAACGCGACTGTCGTGGAGGCGACGCTAGGTTTGCAGGTCGCGGACGCCCTGGGACTTGACTTGGGAGACGAAGTGCTGCTCACCGAATCCATGAGCACGTCGACCGCCGCAGCCGACGAAATCGAACTCGTGCCGATCAACCCCGGCGAGCCGTTCAGGCGTGGGCTGTTAGGTGTGGTGCTTGACGGCGACGCCGGAGACGAAGTTGTGGTGAGCGCGGAGCCGCTGAATCCGGCCACGGCCGTGGCCCGAATTATTGGAATCATCGAGCCGATCGACCCTGGCGAGGCGTATTGGGGAGATCGTATTGGCGAGTTCTTCGGCCCCTCGTTTCAAGAAGATCAACCCAATTTTCAGACCCAGAACGAACGTGACCGGTTAGTGGCCGCATTTATCATCCATCCCGAGGTTGCGTCGAGGTTGCCCGACGAACTGGTGGAGCCGTCGCAGTACAGGACGCAGCGGGC